>Ga0224520_1000002_pt1 | contig 158272 bp, 147 predicted proteins | sample CFST25metaG_2_FD_180684 | JGI IMG/M metagenome (GOLD analysis project Ga0224520, IMG submission 180684) | Peat soil microbial communities from Stordalen Mire, Sweden - C.F.S.T-25 | ecosystem: Environmental > Terrestrial > Soil > Wetlands > Peat | place: Sweden: Norrbotten County, Stordalen... | reverse complement strand
TCATTAGTGTCCACTAAAAATTAAAGCATAATTGAGCCATATCATAATCAGAGATATCATCCATCGCATCAGCTCTTTGAAAGAGTTCACTAATTGGCGTCTTGTCGAAAAGCGACATGCTAAGGATGCGGAGGACATCAAACGTACTACGGTTAAGGTTAAGATCGTGTTCAACAATTGCGACCAGGCAATAAGTCGCAATAGCCGAGTATATCTGGATTCTGACGGCATTCTCTGTGACTCCCCAGAAGGATTTTATATGCAAGTGCTGCTTGATCCATTTAAAGAACAGTTCAACTTGCCATCTATTTTTATAAAGCAATGCAATAAGCCCAGCCTTGATTTCAAAGTTATTCGTAAGATATGTAAAGGTCCTTTTGTGTTCAGCCGAGTAAAAAACGATGCGTCGGAGAAGACCTGGATATTTCTTGCTTGTTTTTTGTCCAGTAAGCCGTATCGTCTGATCGTAGAGAATATTGTCAGAACCTTCCAGAAGTTCTTCACCATCGATGATTTTATATTGAAGATGCCCTCTTTCCCTAATTATGAAGTTGGATCTGATAAGATTTACAGTAAAAAGCCTTTCAAGGTCAAAGTATCCTCTGTCAAAGATATAGTAGGCATTCGGCTCATAAGGAATTTCATCCATGGCATTCATGTCATGAACTTTTGCTTCAGTAATATGAAGAAAAGTAGGGATCTGAGTAATAACATCATAGAGTGTATGTACCTTAATACCTCCTTTTGTCTTACGGAAGCTCGCCCACCAAAAAAGATTCAGACACAGATCAATAGTAGTGGAATCGAAAGCATAGAACCTGCCAGCAATCTCAAACTCTCTTGTAATTCTCTTACTCTGAGCAATGGCGATCATTTTATATGCAAATTCCTCAAATATCTTGTAGTCTCTGTTCGCATTGGCTTTGGCAAGATTGCTGCGCGTTATCACGGACTTGCCAAACCCGAGATGGTAGGACTTGGGAGTATGTGCAGATACTATGCAGACAAGCTCCCTAAGACTTTCACATCCGGACAACTGCCCGTACATCATTATCAGCAGCTGATTCCAGCAACTAAACGACTTTATGTATTTATCTCCCTGATGTTTCATAACAATACGTTGAAATGTTTTTTGTGGGAGAAATTCTATCAGTTGTGCAAAAACATATTTTCCGCAGTACATAAGCAAATTTTACTTTTATACTCAAAAGTAAAATTTCAAGTCGTGGACATATGTTTTTTGCGGTATTTTGCATCTCTTCAATTTGTTATAAGAATGGAATAAAATATTAAGTGGACACTAATGATATTATTTATAAAAATAGGGATCCAGAACACTTACTTCTGTTATGTTATCAACTGGGAGGCCATTGGCTTTTGCCGATTTCCGAATTGCTTCCTCTGATGGGGCATCGTAAATACAAAAGGTTTTCTTCTTGTCTTTAGTTACATAAGAATGTATCCAGGTTACATTATCTGCGGCATTTTTTGAAACTACAGACAAACATATTTTACTTCCTTCCTCATTTACAGGAATATTAAGTCCAGAGGGGAAGGTACGCTCAACCAGGAATCGTTTTATTACAATAACTGAATCTTTTGCAGCGTTCACCTGTGAAAAGGTATTAAAGCAAAATACCAACAACAACACTATCACAAAAAGCATCCTTGATTTAATTTTTTTCATAATTCTTTATTTTTACGTTTAATTACATATTGCCATCAATTTTGTTTACTCAATAGGATAATTATAACAATTAATCAGGTAAATAGTTTTAAGTTCGGTAAGCTTGACAATAGTTTTATTTGAGGTCCAAGGGAAGATCACAAATGATATAAAAGAGTGTATTTATTCTCTTATTAATGGAAATCTGGACTAGCTTGAAAATAAATTAAAATAACGGTAAGCTCGGACGGTTTGGTTAATTAAGTTTCATCGTGACCCAAAATTCACAAACATCCCCGGGCTTTGCAAAAACTCATGCCTATCCGGACGAGGACGGTAACTCACCAAACCGCCGGGCCGATATGGTTAATGTCTCAATTGCCTGCAGGTTAGACAATTTTTAAACACTAACCATAACAGAAAAAGTAGAATTATTTAACCGAGACAACCCCTTCCATCTACTAGGATTGATCACCTTGACAATTTACTTATGACAAGACAAAGCCTACCAATCTACCAGGAATTGTTTCATAGACAATTCTATCCTGATGTTAGCAGCCTGTAAGTACCCCCTTTCTCCTACAGAGTAAAAGTGGGCATTTTTTTCTGATGTAAATTAGAACTTAAAGACTATATTGGAGCTTTAAATGATTGTAATCAAGCGTTGAGTATTAATCAAGATGGGTTTTCATATGCTGTTAGAGGTACAGTAAGGATCTGTCTCAAAAACTATCTGAACGCTTTATCAGATTTTAATAAGGCATTGGAGAATAATTATGAGAATGGCTTCGTATATTATAATAGAGGGATTGTGAAAAATTTCTTAAATGATACTGAAGGTGATTGTTCAGATTGGAGCAAAGCAGGTGAAATGGGCATCAAACAAGCATATGAACAGATTTCTGAAAATTGCAATACAAATAAAAAACCTATTAGCGCATCTTTTGAATGTTCAAATTGCAATGAAATAACGTTTAGAAATCCAGAGTATGTTTCTACTTTGGATGGAGAAAAAGAACTTTTAAATATTTCAATAGTTAATAGGACAAGTGAGAAGATAATGTTTGTAACTATTAAGTATAGATGTCTAGACTCTTCTGGAATTGAAACTGATTCTGGAGATTTCGATTTTGATGGTAATATGCATCCTCTTATGGGGCCCAATTCGACAAAAAGAAAATCAGTTGGTATAAAATTTCCTGCAGGTGGGAAAATTATATTTGAAGTTGAATCATATAGAGTATGGCCGTGTCCTACTGATGCTCCTTGTTAAAAGCAAGAAATGTTTCAGTATAGTTTCAGTAACCATTAAAATAAATAAGCGCATTCAGTCAATATATGTCTGTTTGCGCTTATTTGTCAGTTGTCCCGTCAGGTTTCGAACCTGAACTCTTCTGATCCAGAATCAGACGTGTTGCCAATTACACTACGGGACAATTTTCGAGGGGCAAATATAAAAAAATTATTTATTTATTTTCGACCACGTATCTTTTAATTGAACGGTACGATTAAAAACAAGTTTTTCCGGAGTTGAATCATAGTCCACACAAAAATACCCAAGTCTCTGAAACTGAAACTTATCCAGTGGTTTTGCCGATCCAAGTGACGGTTCTACTTTACACCCTGTTAGCACTTTTAATGAATCGGAATTCAGCAATGTACGGTAATCTTCACATTTACTTCCAGCCGGATCTTCATGATTGAATAGCCTGTCATATAACCTCACTTCAGCATCAACAGCATGCTGAGCCGAAACCCAGTGAAGTGTCCCCTTTACCTTTTTCTCTGAAATATTTCCACCACTCCTGGTTTCAGGGTCGTAAGTACAATATACCTCTTCTATTGCTCCTGTTGATGCGTTCTTTTTAAAGCCTTCACATTTAATAATATATGCACCTTTTAAACGCACTTCCATGCCCGGGGCGAGACGAAAAAATTTGTGAGGAGGTAATTCCATAAAATCATCCTGTTCAATATACACTTCACGGCTGAATGGAATTAGTCGTTTCCCCATAGTTTCATCTTCAGGATTATTTATAAGTTCAACATCTTCAACTTTTCCTTCCGGATAGTTTTTAATAATCACTTTAAGGGGATTCAACACTCCGAATACGCGGGGGGTTCTTAAATTAAGATCTTCACGCACAGCATGTTCCAGAAGAGAGACATCATTTATAGCTTCAACCTTTGTATAACCGATCAGATCGACAAACCGTTTTATTGATTCGGGTGTATAGCCTCTTCTTCTGAGACCACATAAGGTTGGCATCCTGGGATCGTCCCATCCTCTTACCTTTCCCTCCTGAACCAGTTCAAGCAGTTTTCTTTTGCTCATCATGGTATAGGTAAGATTCAATCGGTTAAACTCGATCTGTCGCGGTCTGTAATCATTGGTTTTGAGCTGGTCAATAAACCAGTCGTAAAGAGGACGGTGAACTTCAAATTCAAGCGTGCAAAGTGAATGTGTTACTCCTTCAAAATAATCGCTTTGTCCGTGAGCAAAATCGTACATAGGGTAAACATTCCATTTAGTGCCTGTACGATGATGAGGCGATTTAATGATCCTGTAAATTATAGGATCACGCATATGCATATTAGGTGAAGTCATATCAATTTTCGCCCTGAGAACACGGCTTCCTTCTTCAAATTCACCTTTGTTCATCCTTCCGAACAGCTCAATATTCAAGTCTGCCATACGGTCCCTGTAAGGACTTTCTGTTCCGGGTTGAGAAGGAGTACCTTTCTGTGCTGAAATAAGATCGGCAGGCTGATCATCTACATAGGCGAGACCTTTCTGGATAAGCTCTACAGCAAAATTAAATAAATTACTAAAATAGTCAGATGCGTAGTATTCCCTGTCCTTCCAGTCAAAACCAAGCCAATGAATATCCTCCTTAATTGAATCAACATATTCAACATCTTCTTTTATAGGATTGGTATCATCAAACCGCAGATTACATTTTCCGCCGTATTTCAAGGCCATGCCAAAATTGAGACAGATGGCTTTAGCGTGGCCGATATGAAGATAACCATTGGGTTCAGGGGGGAAACGGGTAGTAATCGCCCCATTATTTTCCCCGGCTTTCAGATCTTCAATAATAAATTGTTCAATAAAACTTTTAGAGGGTTTAATTTCTTCTTTATCCCTTATGATTTCGTCGTTCATCCTTAAAATTGTTAAGAATGCAAAAATAGGATGAATTTGAGTTAATAACAAGGGGATTTTTTTACTCACAATCTCATTTACAGGAACAAATATTCCAGTTTCCTGGACAATTCAACTAAATGGTGCAGCTTTTATTCTCTGTGGCTCTCCGTGCTTCTCCGTGTAACTCTGTGTAACTGAAAATCAAGAACTGACACGGAGGTTCACAAAGAAGCACTGAGTTTCACAGAGCAAAGGTTAGTTGCCAGGACTCAGGTAGTCTTTAAGAGAGTTGATGTATTCGGTAAATTTCTCTTTTCCCAACGGGGTTATGTTGCAAATAGTCTGTGGATAGTTATTCCTGAATTTTTTTGTCACTTCAATATATCCCGACTCCTTTAGTTTTGTTATCTGTATACTGAGATTTCCCGCTGTTGCGCCAGTCTGTTCCCTTATGAACGTGAATTCTGCAGCTTCCGTGCCGACAAGCAAAGAAATTATTGCAAGGCGGAGCTGTGAATGCAGTATAGGGTCAAGTTCTTTAAACCTTGTCATGATTTACTTTATTTTTTAACATATAACCCGGAATGAGATATCCAATGAGCATAGCTACAGGCGTTCCCAAAGGAGCCAGAGATGGCCCTGCAAAATGAACAAGTAGAGCTATTATCCAGAAGCAGATACCTCCGGCAATTAATGGTCTGAATTTAATAATGAACCCTGAAAGAAACGTTGGAAATCCGGCTAGCAAAAGAATATAGGGGGTTACAGTTTGCATGCTTTTCGCCTGAATAATGAAAAGTACTGTTGCTGCTATAAGAAATCCGATCCATGTCCACATATATAACATATTGGCATAGGTGTGAACAGTTTCCTTACGCCCGTTTACAAACCCATAAATCATTGATACAAAAGCACCCGGTATAACCAGGAACCACACAAAGTAAGGGTGAGCATAGCTGGTGTAATTTGCAAGAAGCCATGCCGAAAGGCTGCATACTATCAGGAGCCATCCCCAGAAGAGCAGGTGAAAGCTTCCCTGACGGATACTGACTTTTGTTTTGTTGATCATTTCTGTTATGATTTTAAGGCTTTCTTCGCCCGTCATCATTTTTTCATCGTTTTCCATAATAATGTTTATTTTTATAATTCAATAACTAAGAACATAAATATGTCACAAATATAAACTAGTTTATAATATAAACCAAATAAATCATCAATTATTTTAAATAAAAGTTTATGTAAAAGGAATCCATTGATTTTCGAGCGATTTACTTAAAAAATAAGCATTATGGGACTGATCCAGATCGAAAATATGGAGTTTTACTCTTTTCACGGCCATTTTAAAGAGGAGCGTATTGTCGGGAACAAGTTCCTGGTAGACCTTACAATCGAAACAGATATGAACATGGCTGCAGCGAGCGATAATCTTAAAGATGCTGTTAATTATCAAAGAGTATATGATATAGTCAAGTCGCAGATGGAAATGAAATCTCACCTCCTGGAACATATTGCGGGTAGGATTCTGGATGCGATTTATGCTGAAATGGAGGGTGTGGAAAAGATTACTGTCAAGGTATCAAAGATGAATCCTCCCATGGGAGGAAAGATAGGTTCGGTAAGTGTGGTTATGACCCGATAGGTGCACTTACCGGTAAATAATATGATATTACCGATTTTTTTATTGAATTATAGGCTTTATTGAATTCCTTTGCAAATTATTGGATTTAGAAATGGATAAAGCTGTCTCAAAACCTTCAAACGATAAAACTCCCAAACCAAGTATTTTTGGATTATTGAAGCCCTACACCGGAACAGTGGTCATTTTAATTATTATGGCCCTGCTGGGTAGCGGAATAAACATGCTTATACCAAAGATCATTGCACATGGCATTGATTCTTTTTCGGCAAAAAAGTTTGATCTTGAATCCGTTATTTTTCAGTTTTTGCTGGCTGCCTCTTTAATCTTTCTGTTTACATTCCTGCAAAACATACTCCAGACATATACCTCAGAGCGGGTAGGCAGGGATTTGCGAACACGTCTTTCCGATAAAATATCGCGGCAGACTTATGCTTTTGTACTCAAGTCAAACCCTTCGAAACTGTTAACAAACCTTACTTCTGACATTGACTCTGTTAAGATGTTTGTTTCAATGGCTTTTGTAACCATTATCTCATCGGTGTTTGTTATTGTCGGCACTTCCGTTCTTCTTGTTCTTATAAACTGGAAACTTGCCCTGGCGGTTATTTCAATAGTCCCAGTCATTGGAGGTGCATTCTTTTTTGTATTAAAAAAGGTGAGGGTGCTTTTCAGGAAAGGAAGGGAAGTAATTGACTCGCTCAACAGAATTATTAACGAAAGTATTATGGGTTCAGCGTTAATAAGGGTATTGAACTCACAGCAGCCTGAGAGTATAAAGTTTCTGGAAACTAATCTGGTCTCACGAAATCTTGGGTTATCAATTCTGAGATTATTTGCCACACTTATTCCGGTAATAATGTTTGTTTCTAATATGGCGGTAGTAACGATACTGGCCCTGGGAGGACATTTTGTTGTTGCGGGTACCATGTCGCTTGGAAATTTCGCAGCTTTTAACAGCTATTTGTTTCTGCTGATCTTTCCGATCCTTATGATTGGTTTTATGAGCAACATCATCGCACAGGCTTCTGCTTCGTATACAAGGATAAATGAAGTGCTTGAAGCCCCGCCAGAGGATAAGGCAGGAACTATAGACAGCAATATAAAAGGTGATATAGTGTTGAAGGATGTTTCATTGTTTTATGGAGACAAACCGATATTGAAGAATATTTCATTCTCAATTAAAGCGGGAAGCAAAACGGCCATCATCGGACCAACTGCTGCAGGCAAAAGCCAGTTATTATACCTGCTTACCAACCTTATTTCTCCAAATTCGGGTACAATAGAATTCGATGGCATACCCTCAGACAATTACACGAAAGAAATATTTCACAGCCAGATTGGCTTTGTTTTTCAGGACAGTGTAATTTTTAATATGAGTCTTCGCGAAAACATTGCATTTAACGACGAGGTGACGAAAGAGTCTCTTGAGAAAGCTATTGCAACAGCCGAATTAAGTGATTTTATTGAATCACTGCCTCAGAAACTCGACACGATTGTTTCTGAAAGGGGAACAAGTCTTTCAGGCGGACAAAAACAGCGAATAATGCTGGCGAGGGCTTTGGCAATAAATCCCAGAGTTCTTCTTCTTGACGATTTCACATCACGGGTTGACAAGAAGACTGAAAACAAGATCCTTTGCAATCTTGAAAACAACTATCCGGGTCTGACCCTGATTTCGGTCACTCAAAAAATAGCTCCGGTAAGGCATTTTGAACAGATAATATTGTTGATGGAAGGAGAAGTTATTGCGACCGGTACACATAAGGAATTGAAGGAGAGCTCACCTGAATATATTCAGATTTACAGCTCACAAAGAAGCACTCAGCATTATGAATTATAATTTAAACCAGATATCCGGCAAAACGGCGCAAAAAGTTTCGAATCTTGCTTCGCTCAGGAAACTGATAAATATTATCGGTGAAGAGCGTCGTAATCTTATCATTGCTTTTGCTGCCATTTTTTTGAATGCCGGTTTAAGTTTGCTTGGGCCATATCTAATTGGGTATACTATTGATACTTATATTCAGACAAAGCAATACCATGGCGTGTTGGTTTTTTCAGGTATCCTGCTTGCTCTTTATAGTATAGCATTTGTAGTGAACTATGCTCAGATGCGTATGATGGGTGGTATAGGGCAACGTATGCTGTACAGCCTGCGGAACGCGGTATTCAATAAACTCCAGGAACTTCCCGTCGACTTTTTTAACCAGAACAAAGCCGGCGATCTTATATCAAGGATAAACAATGATACCGATAAGGTAAACCAGTTTTTCTCGCAATCCCTGATGCAGTTCATTGGAAGCATATTCACCATGACAGGAGCTGGAATCATCCTGTTATGCATAAATCTGCCATTGGGACTTGCCGCACTTTCTCCTGCGCTTATCGTATGGGTATTTACTAAAACAATCTCACCATGGGTAAAACGAAAGAATGCAGCCAGTCTGAAAAGTACGGGCAGTCTGAGCGCTGAGATCCAGGAAAGTCTGGCCAACTTTAAGGTAATCATTGCCTTTAACCGTCGTGACTATTTCCGGAAGCGATTTGAGGAGGCGAACAATGATAATTATACCAAGTCGGTTCAGGCAGGTGTTGCAAATAACGTGTTCACTCCTGTTTATACGCTCGCAGCTAATATTGGTCAGCTGATAGTGCTTACGTTTGGGGTTTATCTTATTGTGAAAGGCCATTTTTCTATAGGGTTGCTGATAAGCTTTATTTCATATGTCACCAACTTCTACAATCCCTTACGCCAGCTTGCAGCTTTGTGGGCAAACTTCCAGGTGGCTATGGCCGGCTGGGATCGTATTTCTTTATTATTATCGCTGGAAACCAATTTACATATAATGGAAGACCTAAAATGTGAAACGAGCAAGTCGTACTTGCATTTTGGGAATGTTTCTTTCAAATATCCTAATGGCAAAGATGTTTTACATAAGGTTAACTTCGATCTTGAACGTGGTAAAACCTATGCGTTTGTGGGTCCGACGGGTGGAGGCAAGACCACCACAGCATCTCTCATTGCCAGGTTATATGATGCGACCAGGGGGACAATATTGTTAGATAGTAAAGACATACGTTCATATCAGGCTGAAGAGCGAACCAGGAAGATAGGATTTATTCTTCAGGAACCATTTCTGTTTTCAGGAACTGTACGTGATAACATTCTTTATGGTAATGCCGGGTATAAAAGTTATTCCAATGAACAATTGTCGGGTGCTATTTCGGAAGCCGGACTGGAAAGCCTTCTGGCAAGATTCGACAAGGGTCTGGACACAAAAGTTCAAACTACAGGAGATGGTATCAGTCTGGGGCAGAAACAATTAATTGCTTTCATGCGTGCGGTTCTTCGCAAACCGGAATTGCTAATCCTTGATGAAGCCACAGCAAACATTGATACCGTAACAGAACAGTTGCTCGACAGCATATTGAAAAAGCTTCCAGAATCGACCACCCGTGTGATAATAGCGCACCGTTTAAATACTATAGAAAATGCCGACGAGATTTTCTTCGTAAACACAGGTAAGGTGATCCGTGCAGGCTCCTTCAGTGACGCGATTAATCTGCTGCTGCATGGAAAGGTAGAGAGTTAGAGCGAAAAAATATTACTTACAATAATTAATGGGTTCTGAAAGAGCCATATATAAATATTGGGGAATTGAAATAGTTGGAATCCATTAACCACAAAATTCACAAAGGAATTACACAAAGAACACAAAGTCCCGATAGCTATCGGGATGAATTATAAGGTTTTAACTTTGTGCCCTTTGAGCCTTCTTCGTGTACTTTGTGGTTAAAGAATACTTTTTCAACAGCCCCGTGAGGGTGGGTTAAGAAATATTTAAGTTTAAATTACTTTCTAAACCCCGAAATATCAACAACCGACAACAGGCAATTCTTGTCATCCCCTGTAACAACTCCTTCCATGTAGACAGTGCTGGCAGGATTACCATTGTAGCCAAGTACCACTTCGCAAGCTTCCTTGCCTTTTTTGGAATAGATTTTGCTGAAAAACTTATCGAAGACCGGTCGTGAATCTTCTGAGATAAAAAGCTTAAAGTTGCTGTTTACCAGGCTATAACGTTTATCTCCCAGCATTTCTGCGCCGGTAAAGTTCAGTTCATAAATATTCCCTTCGGGATCAAGAGTAAAATATCCCATGGGAGCAAAATCGTATAACATTGTATATTTTCTAAGAGCAGTTTCAGCAGCTTCATTTGCAGCGATCAGTTCTTCATTCTGCATTTCCAATTCTATCTGGTGAACCTGAAGCTCATGAAGCAACTTAACAGAATCAGTTTCAACGACCAACTTATTCAATTTGTCCTGCTTCTTTTTCAGTAATTCTTCTGCATTTCTACGCAGCATCTGGTCATCAGTAAAATTTCGTTTTTCTCTATTCATAGTGTTCTATTTTTTTAGTGATAATATAATTCCAGAGGGTACTTTAAAAATATCCAGCAGAACTATTACGGACCAATCAGCTTCAATCAGTTTTCCTTCTGCTGTTTTCACCTTCATTTTTAAACTTGAATCCTGAGATTCGCTTAATATTTTATTCATATCATCCCCGGCCTTTTTCCTTAGTGGCTCAGGAATAAACATCTGAATATAATTTTTATTTATCATCTCTTTTTGTTTTCTTCCCAGATATTGTTCTGCCGATGGGTTAACCTCAAGTATTTTCCAATCAGCCGACAATTTAATAATAATATCGGAAGATGAATTCAGTAGTAGAGCATTCATTTGTTCTGTTTCATGAAGCTTTACTTCAACCTCCTTAAGATCAGATATGTTGAAAAAAGTTATAACAACACCATCTATTTTGTCGTCGCGTGTACGGTAAGGCATAATACGAACGGAATACCAACGACCGTCTTTTGTAGGAACTTGTTTTTTTAAAAACATCAGAGTATTTAGTACGCTGAGGGCATCATCAGGCAAATCGGGGTAAATAAGGTCCGAAACCAGGTCAGTAATGGGCCTGCCGATATCGCTTTTTATCAGTTTAAATATTTTGATTGCCGGGATAGTAAACCGACGGATATTCAGTTCTTTATCGAGAAATAGAGTAGCGATATCAGTACTGTTGAGAAGGTTTTTCATATCACTGTCAACACTTGTAAAGGCCTCTACTTTAGTCTGCAATTCAGCATTTAAGGTTTGAAGTTCTTCATTAAGACTTTGCATTTCTTCTTTCGAGCTCATAAGCTCTTCATTTGTTGACTGTAGTTCTTCATTAGTAGATTGCAATTCCTCATTTGCTGACTTTAACTCCTCCTGAGAGGACTGCATTTCTTCAAGAATATCCTGTATTTTTTCACGTGCGTACTTTAACTCTTTCTCCAGCTCTAGTTGCCGGATATTGTCTGTGTGTTTTTTATTTTTTATTGACTGCAGTTTATTTATTGTTGTTTCCTTTAAATCAGTGAAGATAATCATTAACATACCCTTCAGAGGTTCGGGTTTACTTATCCACTGAATACTCAGATTTAAGGTTTCAGCGCTGCCATTTGTACCAACTTTCAGATTATGTAATACTACAGTTTCTTGTTTCAATATTGCTTTTTGGAAAGCGCTGGGAAAATCGTTCCTTAATCCTTCGCGTAACATTGCAAAAATATTCATATTAGCTTTACCTACTGATGGCTCGAGATATTTTCCCGTACGCCCGCTTATATAAATTATATCACCATTTTCATTTACCAGAACTCCTGCCGGTGAATAGTGTTGCAATAACAGCTGATCGGCAAGTGTCTGAATATTCACGGCTGATATGGAAGAAATTTCTCTTTCAAAACTGGCTGTTTTTGTTCTGGAAAATGAATTAGGGAATTCGAATAAATCAGGAGTCAGAAGGGTAGCGGCTCGTTTATAAATTTTCAATTTCAAATCTAAAGAAGTAAAAAGATGACTTTGTGTTCCAAGAGTTTCAGAACTACCCAGGAGCATGATTCCTTCAGGGTTAAGACAATAGTAAAACAGTCCTATCATCTTCTTTTGCAAATCGGGTTCCAAATAAATAAGCAAGTTCCGGCATGAAAGGATATCGATCTTGGTGAAAGGAGGATGCATAATAATATTATGCTGTGCAAACACAACTATTTCCCTTATTTCTGTATTGATAAAATAGCCTTCATCAGTTTTAAGGAAAAATCGTTTCAGCCGTTGGGGCGATACTTCTGAAGCAATACTTGCAGGGAAAACACCTTTTCTCGCAATTTCAATTGCGTCATTATCAAGATCTGTGGCAAATATTTGTAAAGAGAAACCACCGTGTGGATTGATTTTTTCAAGTACTTCTTTAAACACTATTGCCAATGAGTAGGCCTCTTCACCGGTTGAACATCCTGGTATCCATGCCCTGAGAATTGACCCTGGCTGGAGTTTTGTTATAATAGCGGGAAAGATTGTTTCTTTTAATTTTTCCCATACTGCAGCATCGCGGAAAAAATTAGTTACACCTATCAATAATTCCTTGAAAAGGATCTCAATTTCTTTAGGATTTTCATTCAAAAGAAGTACATATGAAGCAATCTTATCAATTTTATGTATAGCCATACGCCTTTCAATACGACGGTATACAGTATTCTTTTTATATGATCCAAAGTCATTACCTGTATAGGTCCGAAGCAGACTAATAATCTTTTCAAGTGAACTTTTGTCTTTAATCTCTACATCCTGAATAGTACTCAGAACAGGAATGTGTTTTAGGAATTCATAGAGTCTGCCCGGCAGTTCGTTTACCGGAGCCACTATATCAACTGAAACTGAATTGATGGCATTACGCGGCATGCTGTCGAATTTCGCATTTGTCGGATCCTGCACCATAGCTATCCCGTTTTTTTCTTTTATGGCACGAATACCGAGGCTTCCGTCTGAACCCATTCCCGAAAGAATAAGACCAACAGCAAGTTCTTTCCGGTCTTCAGCAAGAGAAAGCAAGAAGAAATCAATCGGAAGGCGTTGTCCTCTTTCAAGTACAGGTTTATACAGGCGAAGTATCCCTTTGGATATCGACATGGTTTTATTTGGCGGAATAACGTAAACGCAGTTTGCTATTACAACCATACGGTCTTTTACCTGGAAAACTTTCATTTTGGAAATCCGCTGAAGCAACTCAGGCAACATTCCTTTGTGAGTAGGATCGAGATGTTGAACAACCACATACGCCATACCGCTGTTTTCAGGAACATTACCCAGAAATTGTTCCAATGCCTCCAGACCACCGGCTGATGCGCCAATTCCTACTATTGGAAACAAATTGCTATCAGCTTCAAAAGATTTTTCTTTTAATGATATTTTCGATTTGATTTCGTTTGATTTCACCAATAAATTTATATTAAATATTTAAAATGTTCAATTAAGTATCTAAGATAGTGATTTTTATGATTAAGGGATTATTGATGGTGCATTTATATTGTTTTTTACGAGTTCGCGGGCCTGACCTACCCAGTTATCCTGCTCGATCCGACCAGGTATTATTTCCAGAACTTCGGTGATTGTTTCAATATCAGTATGAGTGAGCTTGCTGATCTGGCTGAACGTATATATTCCGAGCGTATTTAACCTTTCCTCGACCCATAATCCAAGTCCGTCTATGAGAGTTAAATTATTAGCCTCGTATTTATGTGCAATACCCAGCCTGTCGTAATAGATTCTACCTTTTCTGTCGCGTATACGCTTAAGGAGGTCAGATTTTTTACCAGCAATCCTGATCAGGTCCCGAGCCTGAAGTATCCATTCATCTCTTTCAATTCTGCCAGGAAAATACTCAATTGCTTCAGTAACTGTAACAATATCTTCTTTAGTAAAATTGCTTATCTGCCTGAATGTGAAGATATCAAGTGCGTTAAGTTTTTCGCGGATCCATCCTCCGATTCCGCTGATAATGGTCAGATCATCTGCTTCTTCTTTCCCTGCAAAGCCTATTCTATCGTAGTAGATCTTTGTTTTTCTTTCACTTATGCGTTTAAAGAGCTCACCTCTCAGATCTTCCCTGCGAACCAGTTCCATGGCCTGTGCCACCCATTCGTCCCTTTCAATCCTGCCTGAGAAGTATTCGATAGCATCATTTATTGTATTAATATCCTCAGAAGTGAATTTGCTGATCTGGCTGAATGTGAAAATATCCAGTGCATGTAGTCTTTCCTCAATAAACGGACCAATACCGCTAATCATTTTCAGGTCATCCTTTTCTGACTCTGTTGCTATTCCAAAACTTTTGTAATCGAGAAGGTGTTTCCGCTGAGCTATATTAACCAGGGCTTCATCCTTTTCATAGAGTAATTGTTCGTTTCTTTTGTTCTTCAATGCCATATCGTCTGTTTCATGGACAGCCTCTTCATGGAGCGCTTTAAGAGCTTTTATTTCGAGAATGAGATGGTCAGCCACTTCAATCTTATCACTCAGACTTTTTTTCAGATTAAAAATTTCAGCATCGAGGTTTACAATGCGGTTATTCAATTCATGCTTTTCTGCTTCAATATATTTAATTCTTTTTTCATAAATTGACTTATAATAAAGCCACGAGGTCAGATACCCTATGATTGCACAACCCAGAAGCATGAAAATTATTTCAAAAGTTGCTGCACTTTTTGTCTGTGCCAGAAGAATTGTTAAGGTATTCATTCTTTTATTATTTAATCGTTATTACTGTTCTCCTGTTCTTTGCTCTTCCTGTTGTTGTATTATTTTTATCAGCAGGTTCTTTTGGTCCTTTCGAATCAACAATGATACGGTTAGCAGCTACTCCCCTGCTCTCAAAATATAACTGTACACTTTGTGCACGACGAAGACCCAGGGCCTGGTTATATTCATCCGATCCTACTGCATCGGTATGCCCGGTAAGCGTGAGCTTCGCCATCTGGTTTTGATCGAGAAATTTTTTTGATTCGTTCAGATACTTATCGGTAATAGTACCGGAGTTGAATTCAGATTTATCAAACGCAAAATAGATCAGCATGCTTTGGGGGATTGTTTCCTTTTCAACCGCAACAGGCTTGTTTAAACTATCATGAGCGATCATTGTTTCAGGAGTGACTACATTGGTTAGAGAAGGGACCGGTTCATGACAAAATCCTCTTATTTCACACACATAGAAATGAGTTGATAAAGCTCCCCACCCTAATAATGCAAGAAATCCGGCAATAAGAATTTTCATTGTTTAATTTTTATACTTTGATTCAATAAAAATCTTGGTTTTTAAAGTCAGAATTGTTACATAATTTTTACAAATTGTTACATAATTTACATGTAAACTGAAAATCTTAATAATGGAGACTGTTAACTATATATAGTGTGGTAAGGTGAATGCAAACAGGCTTCCTTTCCCTTGCCGGCTCTCTATCCGGATGCTTCCGCCATGGAGTTCAATGAATTCTTTGCAGAGCAAAAGACCTAATCCGGTACCCTTTTCATCGTGAGTACCCGGGGTTGAATGAAATGAGTCAATTTTAAAGAGTTTTCTCTGATTTTCATCTGAAATTCCGATTCCATTGTCTCTTACCGATACTTCGACAAATTTTTTAAGTTCACATGCATCTATTTTGATTTCGCCGTTTGGATTTGAATATTTAATTGCATTGTTAATAAGGTTTCTGAGAACTGTTTTAACCATCTGAAGATCTGCTGAAACATTCAAACCGGGTTCAACAGAATGGCTCATTTCAATTTGCTTTTGTCCGGCTAAGGTTTTAAGATTTTCAATTTCTTCCCGCAACAAATCGTACAAATTAATTTTAACCGGATTAAAATTTTTCTCTTTATTTTGAGAAACAGCCCATACGAGAAGATTGTCGAGAAGTATAAGAGTGTTATTTGCTGAATTATAAACAATGTCGATATATTCTTCAATTTCCTCTTTATTGAATTCCTTCAGGCTCATCTTCAGTAGTTCAAGAATGCCTAATATTGAGCTGAAAGGACTTCTCAGATCATGAGCGATGATTGAAAGAAATTTCCCGTTTGTTGAGACAATTTCCAAAAGTTTGCTTGTACGCTGTTCAACCTTTATTTCCAGACTTGCATTGAGGTCAGCTAATTCCTGTATCTTCAGCCTGAGGGTTTTTTCAGAGGTTGCAGTATCCGCAGAATTATTTAATTGCGTATTCATTGATTTTGAATTTATTTTTTTTTTATAAACCCTTTTTTTATGTTCTGCAAATCTGTTTGGATGTTCGAGCTGCTTCGTATTCATTGAATTAGATTATTATTTAATTTTATTCAACTGATAGCCTGATTTTTGTAACTGATATGACGCAGTTGCCGGAAGTGTATTGGTGTCAGACCTGTAACACTTTTAAATTCGCTGGATAAGTGTGCCACATTGCTATAATGCATTTTCACCGCTATTTCTGTAATATTGAGATTATTATGTCCGAGCAGTTCTTTTACCAGTTCAACCTTTTGTTTGATTATATATTTTTCAATTGTAATGCCCTCTATCTCTGAAAAGAGGGTGTTAAGGGAAATGAAGTTGTCATTTACTTTCAGACTGATGAAATCAGAATGACTTGTTTTCAACTCTTCGTCGGAAAACATCTCCAGATCAAAAATGGCTCTTTTCAGTTTTTCAATAAGATAATTCTTTTCGTTATTTATCAATTCAAATCCAAATTGTTCCAATGACGATTTCAATAAATGATGCTGCTCAGACGTAAGTTTTTTCCGGGTAATTACTTCGCCTAAATCTACCGATACATATTGTACAGCTAATTTGTCGAGTTCAGTTTTAACTGTTTCTTTACATCGGCTGCATACCATATTTTTAATATAGAGCTTCATCTTCTTAAATAATCTGAATAAACTTAATGTTGTAGGGAAGCATGATATTATTAAATTAAAAGAACATTGTGTATTTAAAGAGATCCATAAGGTTAAAAGGTTTTTAGTAATTATTTTGTGAAAATGACCTGTTATAAAGAAACCTGATCGAAAACGCAAATATTGATATTATGGGAAGGATATTTATTATTCCTTTTAAATGGAATACCAGCAATCCCATAATCCATACTTTAATCAAAGCAAAACAATCTATCAAAAGGAGATTCGACATAATAAATAAATTTATTGAAACACTGCCTGACAAAGGTAGGTTGTTGAGGAAGCAGAATTGTTACATAATTGTTTATCTGATTTGTAAGATTCACATGTTTATAAAAAAGAGAGTAATGTTATGTAGGCGTAGCACAATGATGACTTAAGTGGACAGCATTTTTAAAACCAGAAGCCAGACGCATTGATCGTGCCTGGCTTCATTTTTTATATTCAGAATTCCTGCAGACAATGGCCAGTTTAAAAAGTGGTTCTAAATAAATTGTCTGCAGAAATATGATTATGGATTTTCAATTCAATTACCTCCCATGGCTGTCCGGCTGGCGGGCTTGTTTCTGCCAATGACCATTGGTCCAAGATTTCCCACGCGGAGTTGTTTTCCAGCTACCTGCCACATATGACCTGCCTTGTCTTGGCTGTGCCCAGTAGCCTGCCTTTTGCACGTACACATGAGTCTGATTGTTCCAGCCCCAGTCGCCATCGATCCAGATTTGATTATCGTATTGTCTTTGAGGTCTTGCATAATCAACATAGGCCGGTTCAGTTGCCATATAACCTCCGAAACAGGAAGTGAAGACTAATCCTATTCCAGTAAGCAAGATCAGATAACTGAATATTTTCATGTATTTCCCTACCCTGGCATACGCACCACCTGATGTTGAAAAGAATAGTGGTTTACGGCTGATTGCAAAATGAACTGCATTTTGCAACTCTTCATTTTTTTCCATATCAGGTCCACAATTAATATTATTCTGAACCTCTCTGGCTGACTCTTTATTTTTTTTCATGTCTAAACTTTTTATTGTGAAAAAAATTTCACACCTCAAAGGTGAGACTATTAATACCGATATCTGTTACATAACTATGGAAATAAGTTGCATCATTCACATATAACGGCACAAAGGCACAATGGCATAACGGCACAAACCAACTCGCAAAGCTATGTAGGTCAAAGGGCATAACGGTTTAACGGGATAATGATACAATTGTACGACGGTATAATTATAACCAGCATAAAGAAAAAGGGGGGGAGATTAATTGACAAAAAGAAAAGTGAGATAACTGGATTAATGATTTCTTAATCCGTAAATTGTTTGAAAATGATATCCGTATACGGCAAACGTAATTGCATCGACCATCAGCCATGGTTTCCTGAAAAGAGTCCAAATAAGAAGTTTCCAGTATTCGCCTCTTCCTTTATTCAGTATTCCGATTATGATCATTGATTTGATAAAGGCGCCTATATGGAAAAATTCAATTTTCATTGATTATTAGCATTTCAATTTCTGACTAATGTTTTGTGAAGGACAAAAGTCTGTCAATTAGAAAATTCTGTTATTTTTTAGGAGACATCAATAAAACAACACCACCGGCTCCCATAACGGCAATACCTATTAGAGGAGACCAACTCAGATGATGCGGTTTGTTAGCAGTTATCTTAAGGCTCCCGATATCAACAACCTTCTCCCTGGTAAAAAAAGTAAAAGCGGTAAAAATGGTTAAAACCAATCCGAGGATTAATATAAAAAATCCGGCTTTTCTCATTTCAAATTCATTATAAATATTTTTGAAAGGTAAAAGAATGTCATAGTAAAAAAGTTATACAATTATGAATAAATGTTACATTATTTACATATCAGGGCACAGTGGCACTAAGGCACAACGGCACAAAGGTGAATGGGAGAGGAGGGTATGGGCAGGTCCAATAAAAAAAGGTCCTGCACAAAACAGGACCTTTAATAATAAATGTCTTATATAATATTCAAATTACACCAGTTTAACATTTATGGCATTTAATCCTTTCTTTCCTTCCTGAAGATCAAAAGTTACTTCATCATTTTCCCTGACCTCATCATTCAGGCCCGATACATGTACAAAGTATTCCTTTTCTGATGCACCGTCCTTAATAAATCCAAATCCTTTGGAGTTATTAAAAAATTTTACTGTTCCTGTACTCATAATTATAATTTTAATATTTGGCAAAGTACCTATTATAATCCGGTTAATACTCTTATTTTCAATAAATCGGATTTAATCAGCAGTTTATTTATTATAACCTGGATTAAGCATGTAAGGTGTTTTAAAATTTAACCTTCTTGTAAAAAATTCTTTTGGTAATTTCAGCAGCAAGAATATAGATCATAACAATCAGCATCAGGAGTAAATATGTCGAAAGAGCAAGAGGGCTGAATCCAAAGATCTTTCCCAGCGGTGTGAATGGGAAAATTAATGTTATTACAGCGATCGATAATGTTGCTATAAGCAGATATTTGCCGGGTTTGCTTCTGAAAAATGGTTTTCTGCTCCGGATTACCAGGACAATCATTGATGCCGAGATAACGGATTCAAGAAACCATCCGGTTCTGAACTGACCCTCATTTGCATGTAAAATAAGCAATAGCAGGCCAAATGTCAGGTAGTCAAAAAATGAACTCACCAGTCCGAAAGTGATCATAAACTTTCGGATAGCCTTAATGTCCCATCGCCGCGGATAGTCAATCATCTGTTCATCAACATTATCTGTAGCGATTGTCATTTCCGGAAAGTCGGTCATCAGGTTGGTGAGAAGTATCTGTTTAGGAAGCAATGGAAGGAAAGGAATAAAAAGCGATACTCCTGCCATACTGAACATATTGCCGAAATTGGCGCTTGTGGCCATAAAGACATATTTTAGAGTATTGGCAAATGTAGTTCGTCCTTCTCTGACACCCTCAACCAGGACTGCCAGGTCCTTTTCGAGCAGGACAATATCAGCTGCATCCTTTGCAACATCTGCTGCTGTATCTACTGAAATCCCCACATCTGCAGCATGAAGTGCCGAGGCATCATTGATCCCGTCTCCCATATATCCAACAACATTGCCTGCCTTTCGCATTGCGATAATGATCCTTTCTTTCTGGTTGGGTTCTATTTCGGCAAAAACATCGACGGAACCAACACTTCTGAGCAAAGCTGCATCGCTCATCTGACGAACCTCAGGACCGCTAATTATTTTATTATCGGCCAGCCCCATCTTTTTACTGATGCTGGCCGCAACAAGATGATTGTCGCCTGTGATGATCTTAAGAGATACCCCAAGAGTCTTCAGCTTTGCAATAGTGTCGATGATATTTGCTTTTGGAGGATCAAAGAGTGTGAGAAAACCCAGGAATATCATCTCCTTCTCATCACTTTTATTTATAGGAGTATCCGCCGGCATGTTTTTATAGGCTATCCCTAAGGTGCGAAACCCGTTATTGCTGAATTCTTCAAAGTGTTTCTGGATCTTTTCCTTCTCAGATCCGAGGTCAACTATAGTTCCTTCACGGGTTTCTGCGGATGAACACACTTCCAGGATGTTTGTCAATGCACCTTTTGTTACTATAAAATGAGTATCTCCCTTAATGACAGCTATGCTCAGGCGTTTGCGAAGGAAATCATATGGAATTTCATCCTGTTTCCGGTAGTCCGACAGATCAATCTTACGATAATTAAGAATAGCCTGATCAATGGGGTTTGTAAATCCCGTTTCGTAAAAAGCATTGATATAAGCAAATAGAAATACCTTATCATTAGCCTCTCCGTTAACATCCAGTGCCGATTCTACCTGAACGGTCCCTTCAGTGAGGGTACCGGTTTTATCGGAGCAGATAACATTCATGCTTCCAAAGTTTTCTATAGATGCAAGCCTTTTGACGATCACTTTCTTCTGAGCCATTTTTTTTGCACCATGTGCCAGATTGATGCTGATAATAGCCGGTAATAACTGAGGAGTCAGCCCTACTGCAAGGGCCAGTGAAAAAAGAAAAGATTCAAGGACAGGCCTGTGTAAATATACATTAATGGCAAATATAATAACTACCAGGAATAGCGTAACTTCTCCAAGAAAATAGCCGAATCTCCGTATACCCCGTTCAAATTCTGTTTCGGGAGGTTTGAGTTTAAGCCGTTCCGAAACCTTTCCAAACTCGGTATTTTTACCTGTAAGAGTGACCAAAGCCTTAGCACTTCCACTTACTATATGTGTTCCCATCCAAACAGAGTTGATCCGCTTTGAGAGGGCAATATCTGCCGCCAGCACTGCAACAACTTTTTCAACCGGGAATGTTTCCCCGGTAAGCATGGCTTCATCGACAAAAAGGTCTTTAGATTCAAGAAGCAGGCAGTCTCCCGGAACTATATCACCTGCACTCAGGACAACGATATCTCCCGGTACAACATCTTCAATATGAATATCCTGTTGACCTCCATCGCGTAATACAGCTGTTTTTATCTGTACAATTGCAAGTAATTTCGCAACCGCATCAGATGCACCATGTTCCTGCCAGAATCCAAGCAGTCCGCTTATTAGTACAATTGCAAGAATGATTGAAGCGTCAACAATATTATGTAAGAACAATGAAAGTCCCGTAGCAAATAAGAGAATGAGAATAATAGGACTTTTGAACTGCCCGATAAGAAGTGTAAAAACGTCTGATCGTTTCTGAGGTTTCAGACGATTTGAGCCATACTGAATGAGGCGTTTTTTTGCATCTTCCGATGTAAGTCCTGTTGCTGTTGATTTAAAATTGCCAAGTAATTCTGTGACGGGTACGCTCCAGAAAGGTTTTGAGGTTGGGTCCATTATTGTCTGTTCCTGATAATTTATATTTTTTTATCTAAGTAAATAGTTTTTTAATCAAATTGTTCAATGTTGCTAGATTTATAGGTTTTGAAACATATTCATTGCATCCTGCAGCAATAGCTTTTTCCCTGTCACCGGCAATATTTTCCTGCTGTTTTGGATAATACGGAATAGTAAAACAGAATATTGAGCCGATTCTTTTTCCGGGGATATTTGAAATTGCGCTATCCGAATAATCATCAACCCAGATTTTACCCCCTAGAAGTTCTACGTACGCTTTTGATATAGACAATCCCAACCCTGCACCTTCATAATTTCTGCTCAATGATTCGCTGCCCTGCCTGAATCGTTCAAAAATAGAATCTTTTTGCTCCCTGGTGACGCCAGTCCCTGTGTCTTTTACAAAAAATTCGAGCCAGTTGGCCTTTTTCTCATAACCAAATTTAATAAATCCGGATGTTGTAAACTTTATAGCATTTTCAACCAGATTAATGAGTATTGCAGTGACTTTTTCCTTGTCAGTCTTAATAATGGTTTTTTGAGAGGGTAATGGATTTTTATAGGAAATCTGCAAATTTTTTTTCTCAGCTTCCGGTTTGAAGAAGTTAAAAATATACTCAAGCTGTTCGTTTATATCCGTTTCTGAAATAGTAATTTCCATTTGTCCCGATTCTATTTTTGACATACTGACAATATTGTTTATTATATTGAGCATACGGGCGCCACTTTTCTCAATAATATCAATATATTCCTTCTGCTCCTCACCGGTAAGCATCGGTTCTTTCAGCAGTTCTGTAAAACCCAGAATCCCGTTCATAGACGTTCTGATCTCGTGGCTCATATTAGCAAGAAAAGCTGTTTTCAGAAGATCGCTCTCTTCAGCTTTTTCCTTAGACTGAATCAGTTCTATCTCAAAACGCTTGCGTTGTGTGATATCGCGGCCTATACCCAGAATGCCGATTATTTCTGCTTCCCTGGCCCCGAAGAACCGCTCAAACATAGTGTTGCAGGAAAGATATTTCCCATCCATATCTTTTAACCAGATCAGGTCAGGTATAGTTTGCAAAAGAGTACGCCGGCGCAGTTCTGAATCGATCAGCGCATTTTCTTTCTTTTTACGTTCCGTAATATCGCGAATATTACACTGTATAATTTTTTTATGGTTTTCCAGATAAACATTGCTTACAAACTCTACATTTATCTTTCGACCATCAGCTGTTTCAAGCGGCAGATTCTCATAACGAACATATTCCTGCTGCTTTAATTCCTGAAATTTTTCTTTATTTGCTGCTATATCTCTGAATAATCCTATTTGCCATATCTCCTTCTCAATGAATTCCTCCTTTGTGAACCCTAACAGATTAATCAGAAAAGGATTAGCATCGATTATCTTTCCCGTTATCGCATCAAGTATCAGTATTCCGTCTTTGGCAGATTCAAAAAGGCGGCGATATCGAAGCTCGGAAGAAATTAATTTTTCCTTTAATATCGATTCAGGTGTTTTTTGTTTCGATCTTATTTTATGACCTTTAATGACAGATAATTTCACAGCCAATTGATTAAACAGAGAGCAATTTGAAATGAAGAGCATTAAATTTTTAAATCATCAAATCGAACAGCTGTCTTATTGTCGATGAACTAACTACCTTTTTATCTACAAATCATCTTTATCTTCATCGAGATCGTTGTGATCATCTCCGCCTAGGCTATAATAGTCATTCTCTTCATCTTCACTTCCGATCATTTCCAGTTCATCATCCAACTCTGCACCCGGAATATCCAGATCGCTGCCGGGTAAATCGTTGCCAGATTCTTTATCAATATCTGACGCCACATGATCAATTCCGACCATTGTTTTTCTTTTGGAAGGATCTTCAGGATCCAGGCCCGGTTCTTCTTTAAATTTATTGTAGATATCTTCACTATCGGGATATAATGGGTACTCCAGGAGATTATCTTTCTCTTCATTGGCTTTCATTACATCAAACGGATTATTGTTCAGTTCCTTTTTCATATTACTCATGGATTTAAACAGAATCAGGCACCTTTAAATCGGCCCGATTGTTCCAGCTTCATCGTCATGTCTTCCTGTCCTTTATTTATAAGTTCAACTTCACATGAAATTGTTACTTCGTCACTTACCATTAAACCTCCGGTTTCAATTGTTGCATTCCAGATCAGGCCCCAATCGCTTCTTTTAATAGCTCCTGAAACTGTAAAGCCGGCTTTTTCATTTCCCCAAGGGTCTTTTACAAATCCTCCGAATTGCACATTCAGTTTCACATTTTTTGTGATACCAAGCATGGTTAATTCTCCCCATAATTCCTGATTGCCATCAGCTGACGGCTTTCCCATTGTACTTGATGTAAAAGTTATCTGTTTATGGTTTTCCACATCAAAGAAATCCTTGCTTTTCAAATGTTCATCACGTTTTGCATCTCCGGTAACAATGGAGGCTGGATCTATCCACAAATCGATTTCAGCAGTTGTAAAGTCATTTGAATTTGTATAGATACTTGCATCGAATGTTTTAAATACACCCTTAACATGTGCTATCATTAAATGCCTTACTTTAAAGGCAAATTCGCAATGAGCCTGGTCAATTGACCATCTTGTTTGTGTAGTAACTGATGTTGTTTCCATTTTTCATATTATGATTAAATACAAAGATGTTGACCTTTTACCCGATAATTGTTATATAACTTTCTAAAGAAGTTACATTATTCACATATTCTTTGAAGTGATATTTTAGCTGCAGAGTTGAACCTGTGCCCTCTTTGATGCTTTCGGGTAAAATCTATCGGGTTATCCGTTTACTGCTTTTGCCAGTAAAAATGCGGCAGCTGCAGCAATAATGCCTGTTATTGTTACTTTTATTGTTCCTTTTAATGGTGGTTGTCCGGTCATTTTGCTTTTGAAGTATCCAAATGCGATTAATGCCATTATGGTGACAATGCACGAAACATTAAATCCTGTTTTACTATTGTCAAAAATTATGTAAGGGAATAGCGGGATAAATCCTCCGGCCAGGTATGAAACCGCAATTGTACCGGCAGTTATTGCAGCCTGGTTTTTTGATGGTCTTTCCATCTTTAATTCAAGCTTCATCATAAGATCTGCCCAATGATTTTTGTCCCTGCTCACTTGTAAAGCTACCTGTTTGCTTAAAGATTTTTCTACACCCATTTCTGAAAAGATATCTTCCACTTCCTTCAGCTCAGTAAGAGGTACTTGCTCAATTTCTTCATATTCTCTCTTTAATTCAGCATCGTAATGCTCTGTTTCAGATTGCCCTGCCAGGAAGCCACCCAGGCCCATTGAAATGCACCCAGCAGTTATTTCAGCCAGGCCTGAAACTATAATCAGATGATTTGTATTAAGAACACCGCTTAATCCAGCAGTAAGAGCGAACGGAACAGTAAGTCCGTCGGCCATCCCAATTATAATGTCCTTTACAAGATTAGTATTTTTATTATGTTTTTCCTCCATTTACAATTCTCTTGCACGAAAATAAGAATCCCATATAGTATTCATGATATTACGAACTTTACGACAATCGCTGATGTTGTAAACAATTTTGTCTGAATCGCTCATTGAATCCCCGTGAATGCATTGGCTTCGCCGAGCTCTCCGCCAAGTGGCGGATCGGTTCTCCGTAGCTTGCTGCGGAGTCAGCGAGCATTAAGAATTTACAGGGGATCGAAGATTAGCTGTGCTGAGCTCCACTTCGTTCCGGTTCTTCGTAGCTTGCTGCGAAGAGCTTCAATCAAAGAGGTCCCTTTGGAATGATATCCGACTGCTAGCATAACCGTATCTGCTTTAAGAATATTTGATATTTATCGGACATAATTAGTTTCTCCCATTTTATCTGATGTGTTTAAAATATTGTATTTCCCGTTCGTGTTTTTTTGCCTCTTCTATTGTCTCAAAGGTTCCAAGATTCCTGCGTTTTTTTGTTTCCGGGTTTATTTTAATGGAATAAATGCGGTATCCACCGGATTTTAATTTTCGTATCATAATAATAATTTTTATTTATCCCGACGGTAAAATTTATTCACTTGTTTTACCATCAAATTCTTCATCTTTTTTTTCTGCATCTTCTTTTGTGGTTCTTATGGTGCCATCCTGATGATTGGGCGGTCCATATATTGTATACATTTTTAATTCGTTTTTTGGATCTGCATTTATAACATTATGCTTAGCGCCTGCAGGTACAAGAATTACATCGCCATCCTTAATATGATATTCATTTCCATCAATAATGCATTTCCCTGTTCCGCTTTCAAACCTGAAGAACTGATCGTTTTCAGGATGGATTTCTGCACCAATGTCTTCTCCTGGTTTTAAGGTCATTAGAACAAGTTGAAGATGTTTGCCGGTGTATAATACTTTTCGGAAATTTTTATTTTCCAGTGTATCTTTTTCAATGTTGCTTTTAAATCCTTTCATAAGTATATTTATTTGTGTCAAAAAATATTATTTTCCTGATTCAAAACAGATGTTTGAGCTTATTAAAGTGTTTAGAATTACACTTATTTTTTATCATTAATGGCTTTTAAAAGCAGCCTGGCTACCGCTTCTGATGATGCAGGGTTCTGACCGGTAATTAAAAGTCCATCTGCTTTAACATAAGAACTCCAGTCATCTCCTCTGCTATAAAGCGCACCCAGTTTTTTAAGTTCATCTTCTAATAAAAAAGGAACTACTTTAGTTAATTTTACTGCTTCTTCCTCTGTGTCTGAAAAACCAGTTACCTCCTTGCCCTTTACTAACGGTTCGCCATCGGGTGCTTTAACTTTAAGCAGTGCTGCAGGCGCATGGCAGACAAAAGCGACCGGCTTATTATTTTTGTAAAAGTTTTCAATCAGAGCTATAGAAATTACATCGGTTGCCAGATCCCACAATGGTCCATGACCTCCCGGATAAAAAACTGCATCATATTCTGCCTCATTTATTTCATTTAGTTTTAAGGTATGAGCCACTTTATCTATCAGATCATAATCACCATAAAACCTTTTGGTGGCAAGGGTTTGTGCATCAGCAGATTCACTTTTAGGATCGGCCGGTGGTTGACCCCCTTTTGGAGAAGCTATGGTCAACTCTGCACCTGCATCATTTAGAACATAATAGGGTGTTGCAAATTCTTCAATCCAGAAACCGGTTTTTTCACCTGTATTTCCCAGGATTCCATGCGAAGTAAGAACAATTAGTACTTTCATTAGATATATTTATTAGACTTAGATTTTTACGATCATTTTGCCTTCATTTTTTCCATCAAAAAGGTCAAGAAATGCCTGTGGAATATTATCAAATCCACTGACAATAGTTTCAGCATAGGTGAGCTTTCCTTCCTTTAGCCAAACGGCTAATTGCTTTATAGCTTCGGGGAATTTCGAAGAAAAATCACCAACAATAAACCCTCTCATAGTGGCGCTTTTTGTTAAAAGTATTGTTTGAATTCGTGGTCCAACAGGTACCTTAGTTTCATTGTAAAGAGATATTGCGCCACAAACCGGCAGTCTGGCATGTTTGTTAATATTAGCCAAAACCGCATCTGAAATTTCACCTCCGACATTGTCAAAATAAATATCAACTCCTTTCGGGCAGGTATTTCGGATTGCCATATTCAGATCCGGAACAGTTTTATAATTAATAGCAGAATCAAATTTGAATTTTGATTTAAGAAGTTCGGCTTTTTTATCTGAACCTGTTATACCTATTACCGTGCAACCCAGAATCTTCCCAATCTGACCCACTACACTTCCCACTGCTCCTGCAGCCCCTGACACCACAATTGTTTCTCCTTTTTTGGGTGCTCCGATTTCGATCAAACCCAGATAAGCAGTAATCCCGGTCATTCCCAATATTCCCAGGTAAGATGATAATGCAGAAATATTCTGATCGACCTTTTTTAAACCTTTCCCATCTGAAATCTGGTATTCTTTCCATTCCAGGATGCCAGAAACAAAATCTCCCTTTGTAAATTCAGAATGGGTAGAGTCTATAACCTCGGCTATTATGCCTGATTGTATTGGTTTGCCTATTTCAAATGATGGAACATACGATTTGGAATCACTCATCCTTCCTCTCAGATAAGGATCTACAGAAACATATAATGTCTTTAATAACACATCTCCGGATGTGGGAACCGGGATTGCATCACTTGAAAACCTGAAATCAGCTAAAGCAGGTTTTCCTACCGGTCGTTTATTTAGCAGAATTACTTTATTCATTTTCTTTTTCTTTGAAATTAATTAAACTAAATCGTTGAGATTGACAAATATTTTACCTGTTTCTGACTGAGTTGGATAAATCTTAAGTAGAAGTTCAGAGGCATCTAGGAACTTGCCAGTTCGAATATCGAACTGCCAATCATGGCATGGACAGGTGATAGTATAACTTTCAAGCTTTCCGGTGAATAACGGACACGCCATGTGAACGCATTTGCCCGAAATAGCATAGATAACGCCACTGACGCGTGCCAAAACGACATTCACACCCAGCGGGTACACGGCAGTCATCTGGCCTTCCATTAATGCAGCATCGTCCAATACATATGTCCAGTTCATCTTAATCGATATTAAAAAGTTAACTGAGGATATATTCTGTTTATTGATTCTAAGAATTTAAAATACAAAGTTGATTCCCTTTCATTTGAAAATTGTTACACATCTTTCTAAAGAAGTTATATAATTCACATCTTAAGAGAGATAATTTCTGACCAATTTTATTTTATCCCATATCCTTTCGTGAAAAAAGTAGCCAATTGTGGTATAGATATTACTCACAATCATAAAACCCAGTGCAACCTTTATTTTGCCTGTAAAAAGGTATATTGCAACAAAATCCAGAATTAAAATAGCAACTCTGTAACTTATTGTTTTTACAACGGACCTGCGAAATGTTTCTTATGAATGATGTGAAACAGGGAAAAGTTTTTCTATTATATCCGAGATCTTTATAGCTAAATAAGAACCCGGTCAGCTTCTTTTCCCTTTGTCTGCGTGCAGTCAGATTCCGCTAGAAAATATTTCATAATGATGCTGATATTCTCATTATTGTGCAAGATAACCGCCATCAACATCGATAGCGGATCCTGTCATGAATGAACTATCTTCAGAAACAAGAAAAATAAAGACTGAGGCTATTTCCTCAGATTTTCCCAGCCTTTTCACAGGGTGCAGACCCACTATATATTTTTTGAGTTCAGTATTTTCACTTATCCCCGCATTGCTGAGTAACGGAGTGTCGATAAAACCCGGGCAAATTGCGTTGATCCTTATACCTTCAGGTGCATATTCAAGCGCCGCGGTTTGAGTAAGCCCCAGAATTCCATGTTTTGCCGCAACATAGTTTGAAGAATTGGCAAAACCTACTTTCCCCAGAATAGAAGACATATTTACAATGACTCCTGACTTTTGCTTTGACATCTGGACAAGTTCAAGTTTCATGCAGTAAAAAACACCGTTAAGGTTAATGTTAATTACTTTTAACCAGCCTTCTACACTCATCTCCCCAACTTTATTTGCTTCACCCCCTATACCAGCGTTGTTGAGAGCGATATCGAGGGTTCCGAATGCGGATATAGTTTTATGAATTGCATCTTGTACCTGAGCATATTCTGCTACATCACACTCAACGAAAACCGCTTTTGAGTTTTCTTTTCTGATAACTTCCATTACTTTATCAGTTATTTCAGAATTCAGATCAGCGATTACTATATTCGCTCCCTCTTTTGCTGCTGCCAGAGCACATTCTTTCCCTATACCAGATAATCCGCCTGTTATAAATACAGACTTATTTTCAAGTCTTTTCATTTTGTTTTGAATCATCTGGGTTTTTGCAAATGATTAATAGAATATAGAGAGCAGTTCAAAACGGATGAACTGCTTTTATTAAACCCGGCATACATTATTAAAGATGTATATCCTTTAGATAAACAAAAACCCCAAAAACTTTGAGAAGCCATACTATAACGACTACTACAACCACTGCGTTGAGAATGTTCTTTATCTTATGGTCCATTGGGATATAATTGTTGACAAGCCATAGTAGAACACCTGCAACAATCAGTACGATTAAAATAGTTAATAATGGCATAATTTTGATTTATTAGTTTAACTCAAAGGTAGTCTGCCCAATTCCCTCAACCGTTACATAACTCTTAGAAAGAGTTACATTATTCACGTATTTTAACATTAAGGACTTTGTTGTGATAAACATAAAATGCAATAATTATGTAACTTCTTTCATTATTAATGTAACACTTTTCCCGCGTTATATCCATAAAATTGGAGCTGAAATTTAAATGGGGCAAATCAGAATTAAACAGCTGCAATTCAGATCTCATTTTGTTTTTTTCTAAAGACAAGTTATGCATGAAAATAGGACCCGCATTAATTAACGAATCACTTCATCGTCTAAAATCGCATCTGTGGGAAAATGATCTTTCACAAAAATATGCAGATGGTGAACCTCCTCTGAGTTCGGAATTATTCAGTACCGAACAGATGGAGCAGTACGGCAAAATCCTGGCAGGATTGCATATCCTTGGCCCCAGAGTTGACCCTGACCAGAAACTGCTCTCGCGTCTTGCAGAAAATGAAATCATACTTCTGGAGGTGCACGATCTGATGTCCGACGCATTAAAGGCCAATAGTCAGATTACACCCGCCGGTGAATGGCTGCTTGATAATTTTTATTTAATTGAAGAGCAGATCCGCACCGGGAGAAGACATTTACCCAAGGGGTATAGTAAGGAACTGCCCCGTTTGCTTAGTGGTTCGTCAGCAGGCCTTCCGCGTGTTTTCGATATCGCAAAGGAAATCATATCTCATGGAGAGGGACATATTGATCCCGAAAACCTTCGTCGTTTTGTAACTGCCTATCAAACCATTACACCTTTAAAACTGGGTGAATTGTGGGCTATTCCCATAATGTTGAGGCTGGCACTGATTGAGAACCTGCGCCGTATTGCCGTTAGGGTTGCAGGAGGCAGAGTAGACAGAGACCTTGCAGATACCTGGGCTGACAAGATGATTGAGATAGCAGAAAAGGATCCGAAAAGTCTGATCCTGGTAATTGCAGATATGGCAAGATCTCATCCCCCGATGTCGACACCGTTTGTTTCAGAATTTGCCAGACGTTTACAGGGTCAAAGTCCGGCACTGGCATTTCCATTGACCTGGATTGAACAGCGGTTGGCAGAATCAAATCAGACCATTGTTCAGTTAATTCAATATGGAAATCAACAACAGGCTGCAGATCAGGTATCTATAAGTAACAGTATAGGTAGTCTTCGTTTTCTGAGTTCTTTGGACTGGCGTGAATTTGTTGAAACAATGAGCTATGTGGAACGTGTTTTACAAGATGACCCTGCTGAGGCTTATGTCTTAATGGATTTTCATACACGTGACCACTACCGTCATGTTATAGAAAAGATGGCAAAAAAAACTGAACTTTCTGAAATTGAAATAGCCCGGAAATCGATAGATCTTGCAAAAAACGGAGCTGACTTGAATGGGAAGAAGGATCGCACAGCCCATGTCGGGTATTGGCTTACTGGCAAGGGCCTGTCTCAGCTTGAGGATCTTATAAAAATAAAATATTCTCTTTCATTGGCATTTAATAAAACGATCTTTCGTTTTCCTCTGTTTTTCTATCTGGGTTCAATAATAGTGCTGACTTTAGGTTTAAGCTGGTGCGTATTGGAAAAAGCGAACGGTGACGGAATTGCCGGCTGGCATTTCTGGGCACTTGGTTTTCTCCTTACTTTATGTACGAGTTATCTTTCAATTGCTTTTGTGAACTGGTTAGTAACAATTTTTGTGAGCCCAAATCCACTGCCACGACTTGATTACTCAAAAGGGATACCACTGGAATCAAGAACATTGGTTGTAGTGCCGACTATGCTCTTAAGCATAAGCAATATTGAAGATTTGGCAGAAGCTTTAGAGGTCAGATTTCTGGCAAATCAGGATAAGAACCTCTATTTTGGTCTGTTAACCGATTTTAAAGATTCGACACAGGAAAAATTGGAGGAAGATGATCAGCTTATTCAGGCCGTCAGTACAAAAATAAATGAACTAAACGAAAAATATAAAAAAGAAAACAGGGATACATTTTTTCTTTTTCATCGTCCGCGGAAATGGAATCCAATAGATCATATCTGGATGGGTTATGAACGGAAAAGGGGAAAACTGGCAGATCTGAATTCTTTATTACGAGGAGGACCTGAAAATATTTTTTCGCTTATAATAGGCAATACTTTATTATTAAGCAAAGTCAAATACGTTATTACACTTGATACAGATACACAATTGGCTCGCGATTCTGCCAGGCAATTTATCGGGGCTATGTCGCATCCTCTTAACATACCAATATATGATCCAATTAAAAGACGGGTAACAGAAGGATACAGTATTCTTCAGCCAAGGGTTGCTGTCAGTCTCCCGGGAACAAACCGGTCAAAATATGCAATGTTGTTTGGTAGTGAGGCCGGAATAGATCCGTATACGCGTGCAATATCTGATGTCTATCAGGATCTGTTTGGAGAAGGATCTTTTATTGGTAAAGGGATATATGATGTTGATGCATTTACACAGGTTCTGAAAGATAGATTTCCGGAAAACAGGATTCTGAGCCATGATCTTCTGGAAGGATGTTATGCGCGCTCAGGATTGCTAAGCGATGTGCTGTTATTTGAAGAATATCCAGCAAGTTACAAAATAGATGTGAATCGTCGTTCGCGCTGGATAAGGGGTGATTGGCAATTGCTACCATGGCTTTTGCCAATTTTGCCCCGAATTAATGGTGCTCGCAGGAAAAACCCTTTGTCTCTTTTATCGTGGTGGAAAATTCTGGATAATCTGAGACGTAGTCTTGTTCAATTTGCACTTACTCTGCTTTTATTAGCAGGCTGGACCATTTTATCATCTCCATGGTTCTGGACCCTGGTTGTAATCGGGATCATTTTGATTCCCTCATTGATTCATTCTGCGGTTTATCTGATACAAAAACCTGAGGAGGTCTTAATAAGCCAGCATATAAAGGGAGCAATAGAATCGGTTTTAAGGCAATTATACCAATCAGCATTTGTGCTTGTTAGTCTTCCATTCGAGGCTTATTACAGTCTGAATGCTTTATTAAGAACATGCTGGAGGTTGTTTATCTCAAAAAAACGTCTTCTGGAATGGAATTCTGCAACAAAAGCTGAATGTCACAGCAGTTTTGCGCTCATTGAATCTTTTCAGACGATGTGGGCATCACCATTAGTTGCAATTCTTACCGCAACCTCGCTTTTGCTTTTCTTTCCTATAACACTTTTAATGGTTTGGCCAATTCTGGGACTTTGGTTAATTTTTCCTGTTATTGTATGGTGGATAGGTAAACCTCTTGTCGAATATTCCGCAAAACTGTCTGATATACAATATGGATTTCTCAGGGAGTTATCACGGAAAACATGGTCCTTTTTTGAAACATTTGTTGGGCCCTCAGATAACTGGTTACCACCCGATAATTATCAGGAGCATCCTGTTTCAGTGATAGCGCACCGGACATCGCCCACTAATATGGGCCTTTCGCTTCTTGCCAATCTGTCAGCATATGATTTCGGTTATATTTTTACCGGAGAGCTACTCAACCGGACAAATAATGCTTTTGCCACAATGCGATCTTTGGAAAGATATCAGGGGCATTTCTTTAACTGGTATGATACTCACTCTTTGAAGCCACTAAAGCCGTTTTATATCTCATCTGTCGACAGCGGGAACCTTGCCGGTCACCTATTAACTCTGCGACAGGGACTTCTTTCCCTGCCAGATCAGTTAATACCGGGAGTAAGGATTTTTGAGGGAATTGATGACACATTACAAATATTAATAAATAAGTCGGGGAAATCAATTACGAATGAGATTATGCAGTTCAGAAGATATTTGAATGTGATTTTAAAAGAAACGCCTGATTCGATTGGTTATCTGTTTAAATGTCTAGAAAGACTTTCAACATCTTCCACTGAAATTGTTAATACATTAAATGCCGACAGCGGAACTCAATACAGATTATGGGCAAATAATCTTTCACGTCAATGCGTACGCGCTTTTGATGAATTAACGCAATTGGTCCCTTGGCTTTTACATACGAATTCTTCTGAAATACAAAATGCATTTCCCGGTATGAATTCTATTCCAACATTGCGGGGTATCCTCTCCTGGACTCTATTACCAATGGACGTAAACTTCGGAGACCTGAAAATTAAAGATGAGGTCAAAAGTCTTTTCAGAAAAGCGAGTGAAAATGCACAGGAAAGGATTGGACAAATTGAATCTTTAGTAAGCCAGTCGGGTGCATTTGCTGATATGGAGTATGGTTTTCTTTATGATATATCGACTCATTTACTAACAGTAGGTTATAATGTTGAGGACCGACGACGCGATTCGAGTTATTATGATTTATTGGCATCCGAAGCAAGATTATCGAGTTTTGTAGCTATTGCCCAGGACAAGATACCACAGGAAAGCTGGTTTGCATTCGGGCGCCTTCTTACAAATATAAATGGTGATCCGATTCTTCTTTCATGGAGCGGTTCAATGTTCGAGTATCTTATGCCGCGCATTATTATGCCTGAATATGAAAATAGTTTACTGTATCAGAGTTGTAAATCGGCAGTAAAAAGGCAGATTGATTATGGAAGATTGAGAGGAGTGCCATGGGGTATATCGGAATCGGGATATAACAGCGTTGATATCCATCAAAATTATCAGTATCGTGCATTTGGAGTACCTGGTCTGGGGCTTAAAAGAGGGCTTTCTGAAGATATAGTTATAGCACCATATGCAACAGCGCTTGCACTCATGGTTATGCCGGCTGAAGCGTGTGATAATCTCGAACGTCTTGCGGGAGAAGGATTCATGGGTGAATATGGTTTCTACGAAGCGATAGATTACACATCCGTAAGGCTGCCAAGGGGGCAGACTAAGGCAGTAATACGGTCGTTCATGGCACATCACGAAGGAATGAGCTTCCTCTCTCTGGCTTATGTTTTACTTGACCGTAAGATGCAAAAGAGATTTGAGTCGAATCCTGAATTTCAGGCAACCTTATTGTTACTGCAGGAAAAGATTCCAAGAGCTACAACATTCTTTTCACAGACTTCCGGAATTACAAATATTCGCACCTCTGTAAATAATCAGGAGGCTCCATTTCGTTTATTTGATACCCCTGATACCGCATTCCCGGAAGTCAACTTATTATCAAATGAGGGAAGGTACAGGGTTATGATTACAAATTCTGGAGGTGGATATAGTCGCTGGAAAGATATTGCCGTGACTCGATGGCGGGAAGACAGCACACAGGATAACTGGGGAGCATTCTGTTATATACGTGACGCCGAAAATGGGAACTTCTGGTCAGCTACACATCAACCTACTCTCAGGAGAGCAGAGAAATATGAAGCCATTTTTTCAAAAGGCCAGGCTGAATTTCGCCGCCGCGATTTCGATATTGATACACATACAATGATTGTGGTTTCCCCTGAAGATGATATTGAATTGAGAAGGGTACAGCTTATAAACCGCACTCGGACAAAAAGGGTTATCGATATTACAAGTTATGCAGAGGTTGTACTGGCACCGGATGCAGATGATTTAGCACACCCTGCATTCAGTAATCTTTTTGTTCAGACAGAAATTATACCACAGCGACAGGCAATTCTCTGTACCAGGAGACCCAGGTCAATAGATGAACATTCGCTGTGGATGTTTCACCTTATGGCAGTTCATGGTGCTGAGATCAGGAATATTACCTACGAGACGGACCGTCTGCAGTTCATTGGACGGGGAAACACTCTTGTATCACCAATTGCGATGACAGATTCCAAATCGCTTGGCGGAAGTCAGGGCTCAGTACTCGATCCGATAGTCGCCATACAATATCAGATAGTTCTTGAACCCGAAGGGTCCGTAATCATAGATATAGTCACAGGCATCGGAGAAACGAGGGTAGCAGCGCTAAATCTGATAGAAAAATATCAGGATAAACAAATAGCCAACAGAGTTTTTGAAATGGCCTGGACACACAGCCAGGTAGTATTGAGACAAATTAATGCTTCGGAAGCGGATGCTCAGTTGTATGGCCGGCTTGCCAGTTCGGTCATCTTTGCCAATTCATCACTGAGGGCCGACCCGGGAATCCTTATAAAAAACCGTCGCGGACAGTCGGGTTTGTGGGGGTATTCCATTTCAGGTGATTTGCCGATAGTGCTTTTACAAATTGAAGACCCGTCGAACATAAATCTGGTACGTCAGCTGGTACAGGCACATGCATACTGGAGATTAAAAGGATTGGCAGTCGATCTCGTAATTTGGAACGAGGACAGGGCAGGTTACCGTCAGTCACTCCAGGAACAGATTATAGGACTAATAGCTGCAGGAATTGAAGCTAATGTTGTTGACCGGCCGGGAGGAATATTTGTACGCTCTGCAGATCAGATATCAACAGAGGACCGGATCCTTTTTCAGACCGTATCCCGGGCTATTATCAGTGATTCCAGGGGAACTCTGGAAGATCAGATTAAACGGCGCGGCTTTGGAGAGTTCTCAGTTTCACGTTTCAAACCAACGCGTACTTACAGGGCAAAAACTCATCCGGAGATGGTATTGCCCCGACCAGACCTGATTTTTCAAAACGGGATCGGAGGATTTACAACTGATGGGAAAGAATATGTAATTACAACATCGAAAGACAAACCAACACCTGCACCATGGGTAAATGTTCTGGCAAATAATGGCTTCGGTACTGTTATTTCTGAAAATGGAATGGCTTATACCTGGGCTGAAAATTCTCATGAATATCGTCTGACTCCATGGTATAACGATCCTGTAACCGACTCAAGCGGCGAAACCATGTATCTTCGTGATGAAGAGACAGGCCATTTCTGGTCGCCAACACCTTTGACAAGCAGCGAATCAGAAATTTACCTTAGCCGTCATGGATTTGGCTATAGCGTATTCGAACATAACGAAGGAGGTATAATTACCGAACTTTGGGTGTATGTTGCTCAGGATGCATCAGTGAAGTTTTCAGTGTTGAAAGTCAGGAACGAAACGGGGCGACCATGCAAATTATCTGCAACAAGCTATGTGGAATGGGTATTAGGCGATATGCGGCATAAAACTGCGATGCATGTTAATACCAGTGCTGATTTAAACGGCAGTGTTATATATGCAGCAAATCCATATAATACTGAATTTGCCAGGAGAGTTGCATTTCTGCAGACTGATGAAACATCATGCTCCATTACCTGTGACCGGACTGAATTTATTGGACGCAACGGAACCCTTAAAAAACCGGCAGCAATGTTCCATTCGCGTCTTTCAGGAAGAAAAGGAGTGGCATTTGATCCCTGTGCTGCAATACAAGTCAATTTTGAGCTGGCTGCGGGCATGGGACGGGAAATAATATTCAGGCTTGGAACAGGACGCAATCTGCAGGATGCAAACAACATTATTCGCCGATTTAGAGGTTCTGCTCCGGCTTATAGCGCTTTGGAAGCCGTATGGCAATACTGGAACCATACCCTCTCTGCAGTGCAGGTAGAAACTACTGACCCCTCAATAAATATTCTTGCAAACGGATGGCTTTTGTATCAGACTCTGGCTTGCCGGATATGGGCACGCAGTGGATATTATCAATCGGGCGGAGCATATGGATTTCGCGACCAGCTGCAGGATGTAATGGCTTTAATTCACACCAAGCCAGATATTCTGCGGGAGCATCTTATGCTTTTTGCAAGCCGGCAATTTCCCGAAGGAGATGTCCAGCACTGGTGGCATCCACCCATTGGAAGAGGAGTTCGAACTCATTGTTCAGACGATTACTTATGGTTACCTCTAGCCACTTGCCGTTATGTTATATCTACAGGAGATACGGGAGTTCTTGATGAAACCATTAATTTTATTGAAGGGAGACTTGTTAACCCTGAAGACGATTCGTATTATGATCTTCCAACCCAATCGGAAGAAAAAAGTTCACTTTATGAGCATTGTAAACGTTCGATCCTTCACGGGCTGAGATTCGGTGACCATGGGCTGCCACTTATTGGCACATGTGATTGGAATGATGGCATGAATAAGGTTGGAAACCTGGGTAAGGGAGAAAGCGTTTGGCTTGGCCTTTTCCTTTTTGAGGTTCTAAACCAATTTATCAAAGTGGCACTGTTAAGAGGTGACTCTGAATTTGTTGCATTCTGCAGGGAAAAAGCAATTAAAATCCAACAGAATATCGAAAAGAACGGATGGGACGGTGAATGGTATCGGCGTGCATATTTTGACAACGGGATGCCTCTTGGCTCCTCAGAGAACGTTGAATGCCAGATTGATTCTATCTCTCAGAGCTGGTCTGTACTATCAGGAGCAGGTGAAACCGACAGGTCAGCGATAGCAATGGAATCTGTTAATAGAAGGCTTGTTCGCAGGGACGATTCGCTGGTCCAGTTGCTGGATCCTCCGTTTGATAAATCAGATTTGAATCCCGGCTATATTAAGGGTTATGTTCCCGGAGTAAGGGAAAATGGTGGTCAGTATACGCATGCGGCAATATGGGCAGCTATGGCATTCTCCAAACTGGGAGACAGCAAAAATGCATGGGAAATTTTAACAATGATCAATCCCATAAATCACACCAAAACTCCTGATGACATCGCTAGGTATAAAGTTGAACCATATGTGGTTGCTGCTGATGTGTATGCTTTAACGCCTCATGTTGGCCGTGGAGGATGGACCTGGTATACAGGGTCAGCCGGCTGGATGTATCGCCTGATTGTGGAATCGTTGCTGGGTTTAAGGCTTGAAACAGAAAAATTATTTATTGAACCTTGTCTTCCTTCTGATTGGGTAAGTTTAAAGATTCATTACAGATACAGGGAAACAATGTACCACATTACGTTAACCCAATTGCATGAAATAAATAGGAATCTGATAATAATACTTGATGGGGTTGAATGCCAGGATAAGTTCATCAGTCTGGTTGATGATCATATTGACCATCTGGCAGAAGTAAAACTTAATTATTCTTTGCAAACCTGATGAGTTTCATATTCGTAAGCTTCCTCTCATTTGCTAATCCTGAAAAAGGCGATCCAAATACTGGCATATTTATACTCCTTTCTTTTTTTATTTACACCTAACGCTAACTTTTAAAATCAAAATACTTCACTTAAATGCTTATAATTAGATGAAATAATCTTAAATGCTTCGTCCATCCGGCCTCCTAACATCATTCTCCCCATGTACATTGCCATACCTTTCATCTGGTCAAATTCCAGTTTAGGAGGCATGGCTAAGGCATTCGGATCAGTCTGGATCGTAACCAATATAGGTCCCTCATGTAGAAAAGCCTTTTCTAATTCCGGTTTCACCTCAGCAGGATCATTAATTGTAATGCCAGGCATTCCCATTGCTTCCGCTATTTTTGTGAAGTCCGGATTCAACATATTAGTCTCCTGGTCAGGAATCCCTGCTACTTCCATTTCAAGTTTCACCATTCCAAGTGTTCTGTTGTTAAAAACGATGATCTTCACAGGTAATTTATATTGGATAATTGTCATCAGGTCTCCCATCATCATTGACAGGCCTCCATCACCGCAGAAAGCAATCACTTGTTTGCCGGGACATGCAAGTGCCGCGCCAATGGCCTGAGGCATAGCATTTGCCATAGAACCATGATTAAATGAGCCCAGCATTTTACGTTCGCCTGTTCCTTCAATATAGCGAGCGGCCCATACACAACACATTCCTGTGTCTACCGTGAATATGGTGTCTTTGGCTGCCAGCTCATTAATAATTGAGACGACAAATTCAGGATGAATAGCATTTGGTTTTCCGGGATCCTTTACATAGATCAGTAAATTCTCTTTTACTTCGTTATAAAACTTCAATTGCAAATCCAGAAAAGAGGAATCTTCCTTCATCTCCAGAAGAGGTAAGAGCGCCTGCAAGGAATCTTTTACATCTCCACAAAGTCCCAGATCGAGCTTAGCTCTTCGTCCCAGGTTTTCAGGTTTAATGTCAATCTGAACAATTTTATTATGAACGGGCATGAAGGAGGTATAAGGAAAATCTGTTCCTAATAGTATTAGTAATTCACATTCATGCATGCTATGATAAGCCGACGGGATTCCAAGCAATCCTGTGAGTCCCACTTCATAAGGGTTATCATACTGTATCGCCATTTTTGCTTTATAAGAATAAGCTACCGGGGCTTTCATCTTTTCGGCCAGTTGAATTATTTCTTTATGTGCCTCCGCCGCGCCCAGTCCGCAGTATATAGTGACCTTTTTATTCGAGTTTAGAAGTTCAGCCAGTTGCAGCAACTCATTTTCCGATGGCCTGACGACAGGCTTGTTCCGGAAAAGAGTTGTTGTAGTTTCTGCTGCTGCTGCGGGAAGGTTGGTTATATCACCAGGTAATCCCAGGACAGCTACCCCTTTTTTGTGGACGGCATTTTGAAGAGCGGCCTGCAGCATGCGTGGCAATTGTGCAGGCGTAGCAGCAATCTGGTTGTAGCAACTGCAATCGTCAAAAAGTCTGATTGTGCTTGTTTCCTGAAAAAAACTTGTTCCAAATTCTTTGGTAGGGATAGTAGACGCAATAGCCAATACTGAAGCTGACGAACGGTGTGCATCATACAACCCGTTTATCAGGTGGACATGTCCAGGGCCACTGCTTCCCGCGCAACATGCCAGACCATTCAGCTGAGCCTCAGCTCCGGCTGCATAAGCAGCAGTTTCTTCGTGGCGCACCTGGATCCATTTGATTTTACCATTCCGGTGCACAGCTGCATTTACGTGATTGAGACTATCGCCTGTTACTGCATAGATCCTTTCGATACCTGCATCAACTAATGCTTCCACCAGTTGATCCGAAATATTTTTGGTCATAAGTTAGTTCTATACTCGATTTTTTATTGTTATTTCTAAAAATTTCTTAATAATTCATGCCTAAAAAAGAAATTCTGCCTGGTCGCAGTCTTTTTATGAAGAACTGATTAACGGGTATCAGGCTCGAGTACCTTTTCGTTGGTCATGGAAAGAAGGTTGGAAAATTTCCATGTCCCTGATGCCGTTTAGCCAACCTGACAAACCTCTAAAGACCACACCAAACAGAATTTCAAAAATGTCAAAAAATTGTAAAAAATCAATTTAGGCTATTCAACTTATTTTCCTGCAAATTTGACCAACTCTGAATTAAATTTTTGAGTTTCCTCCAGAAATAAGCTATGACCACTGTTCTCAAAAACTACAAGATGTGAATTTAAGATGCGGGCTTTCATCTGTTCTGCCAAATCGAAAGAACATATTTTGTCTTTTTTACCATGCATAATTAAAGTTGGAATGGTTATTTCCGCCAGATCAGCTCTCAGGTCTGTGTCACGCAAGGCGATTAAACATTGAGCTGTAGCATAAGAAGATGCACTTAAATTAATTCCAGTTAACCAAGCACCAATCCCTTCATTTAATGAAGTTTCATCAGCAGAAAAAATCTTTGCAAAATTGGATAAAAGCTTTGGCCGATCCTTGTAGTTCAATGCAATCAAATCGTCAACCGCACTTTTGGGTAGATTGAATTTAAAGTCATCACGTTGAGTCCAGATTGGGGCTGCTGCTCCAAATAAAGCCAATTTTGAAATATGGGTTCCATTATCCCTGGCGGCATAGCGAACAGCGATGGACCCACCCATAGAAAAGCCACCTAACACAGCATTTTTAATATCCAGTTTATTCAACACCTTTTTTATATCCGAAGCATGAACGTCGTAATTATATGTTCCGTAAGGTTTATCCGACTTACCAAAACCTCTCAGGGTAATTCCGATTGCACGAAAACCAGCATTAATCAAATCGTTGTATTGATATTCATACATTTCATCACTTAATGGCCAACCATGTATCAATATAATTGGTCTTCCTTCGCCGGCATCCGTAATGTGAAGTCGAACATTTGGTTCTACTTCAATGTACTCTGCCCTGGTAATTCCAGACATTAATTTATCAAGTACTTTTTCCATAGTTTAAGATATATTATTTCAGTTTTTTCTTAATCCGTTTCAATTTGGACAGGCAAAATGAATTTCTGGTAACCCGATTCGACAAAGCTTCTTAACTGGCAATTGAATTCCTCACTATTTTCCATGTTGCTTAAATGACCTGAATGCTCTAACACTTTCAAGAAAGAATCTTTAACTTTTTCATGCATAAATTTTGCTGCAGCCGGAGGTGTTATTCTATCTTCTTTTCCCACAATAATAAGCACCGGTACCTTTATCTTCTTAAGAATGCTGCAAGTTTCTTTTCGCACTGATAATGCAAGTAGCCCATTATATAGTGATTGAACGGAAGTATTCACTATCATTTCCCTTACAGCAGCAATTTCTTTAACTCTATTAGTAAAAGATTCAGCCGCGAAAAGATTTTTTATACTCTCATCAGCGTACTTTTCGACTCCGTCATTTCTGATGCTTTCAATTGCTTTCATCCTTTTTCCCTTTGCTTCAGTGGTATCGGCTTTGCAGCTGGTATCGCTTAGGATAAGCGCGTTAAAACGCCCCGGATAGTTTTCTATAGCATTTAAGGCAATGTATCCCCCCATTGATAATCCGCAAAGTATAGTTTTGTCAATCTTCAAAGCATCCATCAGGGAGATCAGGTCTTTTGCGAATAGCTCAATTGAAAAATCTTCTTTGCCTGCATCAGAATTCCCGAAGCCTCGAATGTCGTAAGTAATGACGCGGCAATAATTCGTGAGTGATTCTATCTGCGTGTTCCACATGGACATATTAAAGGGAAAGCCATGAATAAAGATTATAGCCGGAGCGCCATACTTACCTTCATCAGTATAACTTACCTTATGATTATTTACATTTAAACTGAAACTGTTTTCGAAATCTTTCATGGCTATGTTATGAAATTTATTATTCCATCCCCAATGATATTTACACCAGGATTAAGCCGGGATATTTTCTTATATCTGTTATGTCCCTTTGTGCGTGATAATAACTCACATAACCACAAACCTACCTACCAGTAGGGGATCACAAAGTAAAATACAAAGTAACACAAAGATGAAAAGAAAAGTTTTCAGCTTTTCAAGACAGCACTTTTAATTTAATTAACTGATAATCTGTCAGGCAAAAGGGCCTCCGGCCTGTGAAACCAGGTAGTTCTCAATACCCATTTGCTCTATCTGTGCACCCTGTATTTCTACCCAGTCAACATGACCTTCTTCCATTTTAAGTATTTTGGTAAGAAGGTCAACAGATCCCTGATCATCAACTTCCCAGGCAAGTTTTATTGCTTCATTATATGCGTGAACAGCATGAAGTTCATCCTTGTCGTCATTACTTATCATTTCCGGTACTGTTTTGCCGATATTTATAGCATTAAGTTTGGAAACTGTCGGAGCGCCATCAAGGAAAATGATGCGCTCAATGAGCCATTCTGCATGGTGCATTTCATCCATTGCCCGTTTCCTTATAGCTATGTGAAGCTTACCATAACCCCAGTTTTCACACATTTCAGAATGTACCATGTACTGGTTAATGGCAGTGAGTTCATCAGATAGAAGTGAATTCAGGACCGGCATTAATTTTTTACTGCCTTTCATAGTTTTTACTTAAGTTAAATAGTTTAAAAAATTACGAGAAAACGAAGTTGAGCAACTTTGGCCGCATATTCATTACACAAATTTTGAAAATAATTACATAATTCACATATTTTCCACACAACCGGGGTTGTTGGAAAATTTTATCTTGCCGGTTAATTTATCCTGAATTCTACTGAGAAATTCAGTCAGGTGACACTCTATTCGCTATTAGCGGGTTTACATGTCAGATTTTCAAATAAAAAGGATGTCACCAAACAGAAATTTCCAGCTCCCGGCAGTCTAACCATCCGCCCGTACACACTTTCTTTGCTAAGCTATTTTTTCACCACAAGGTCCATTCCGCATTTAGGACATTTACCTGGTTTATCAGATGTTACTTCAGGATGCATGGTGCAGGTGTACGTAACAAGCGCCTGAGAATTTTTTGCACCTGTTTCCGACTTTACTGTTTTCTTAACCAGATCCATCCCACACTGAGGACATTTACCGGGTTTATCAAGTCTGACTTCAGGGTGCATCGTACAGGTATAATAAACCGAATCCGACTTCATCTCCATTTTTGTTTTCATCATCTCTTTTTTCACAAGTTTTGTGGTGTCTTGTGCAAAGGCCATAGTACCGCTTATTGCTAAAGCGAAAAGTGACATGAGGATTTTTGTTTTCATAATATTTAATTATTTAAATTTTCCTTCAGGTCCGCTGTTGCCCGGTATTCCAGCAAACTAATACCCTAATTTTTAACTTAAACATAAATAAGAACCTGCGATATCAGTTTTTCAGAAAGCAAAGATCATCTCTTTAAGATAGAAGAGTGTTACACTATATTTGAAAAAAATTGCATGATTTACATGAGGGGGGAAAACATCGCAGGTATCATTATTAATGAAAACTCTAATCCCTTGATTTCATTACCTGAATAATCTGGTAAGGAGAAAACAATTTTTCTTCGGCCATGTAAGATCATTCACTCAAAAAGATGTTCATTTATAGCCTGAATTTCAAAACCCGATTCTATCCGTAAATCAAAGTAATCTGCTTTTGACCAGTAATTATCGATTGATTAAATCACGCATAGATCAATGTCCAAATAATAAACTGACCGAATACCCCCATCCGCTCATATAATACGTGAAATATGTAACTTATTGATAAGATAATGTAACACCCTATTTCAAGGATTTCTGAACTTTGCATTAGTACCTGAACATATGGCACATTGTATAAAAGACATTGAAACAGGACGGATTAAATCATAAAAATTTTCTGAGAAAAACCTATTAAATAATACCTTGTACATATAAAACGCAAAAATGGAAGTTAAAACAGATTTTAAAAATGGCAATGGGGCACTGCCAAAAACCTATCAGCACAGTTCAGCCAATTCAGCAGAAATGGTCGTGGCAAAAGAAGCTGTTGATAAACTGATAACTGAAGGAGGGGAAGGTTTTTATAATTATGTTAATTCTCTGGGATTATCAAAAGACTCGAATCTTATTGTACTCTCTTCAAGGCATCATTATTATTATGATTCCGAAGAAATGAATAATGCAAAAACAATTGTTAACCTGAAAGAACTTAACCAGGTCAAAGAAATAAGGAGCCTTCTTTATTCTCATCTGCATTTTCTGCCTGAAAAATGCAATTTTATAGGGCGGTTTGTAAATAACAGAAAGGTTGAGAGATATACCTTAAGTAAAATTGTTTCTTCGAAAGAAAAGATCAGGAATTCTGACTATGTAGATTTAGGAATAGTCTCGCGATACCCATTTATAAACATGCTCTATAGTTTGATGGATTCAAAAACAAATACATATTTGTCTGAGAAAAGTGTGGCTTTAATGCTGGGAGTTCACGGATTTAAAGTAATCGACATGAAAGAGGTTAACGGAGTTACATTTTTTCACTCAAGGAAGGTAGGGGAGGCATTAAATTAACCAGGATATTCATTGATTTATATATATTCAATTCAGGCTACTATTCATTTTCAAATGTCTGAAAAAAATAAAAGGCTGACAAAATTATCAGCCTTTTATAAAATTAACATAACCTTCTGAAGAACCTAACTATAATATTTTGAAATCCTTAAGCTCTTTTGCAAGCTTATCGAGATCACGATTGAAATCGGTCTTAAAAGTTGCAAATTCAGTTTGTCCTAATACCTTATAATCGGCCAATTCCTTTTTCATGCTATTGTTCTTATCTTCCAATAGACTTACCTTTTTTTGATCCGTAGCCTGTTCCTTTGAATTGTTTTTTGTAATTGTAGACCTTAAATCTGCAATGCATTTCTCATTGCTTTTGAATTTAATATCTGATTCTTTGGTAAGTTTTTGATATTCAGAAACAGAATCCTTCTGAGCTATCTTAAGATCCTGTTTTGCGACTACAACATCTTTTTTCTCTTCCTTCAGGTTTTCTCTGGCCTTTACTGCCTGTTTATCAGGGACCTGTCCGAACGAAGTTGAAACTGTTCCTGCTAAAAACGCCACTACAGCCAGGGATAAAACTAATTTTTTCATTTGATTCAATTTTAATGTGAATATTTTGATAATTAAATTACTCTGCAAAGATCAGTCTCTTTAGACGGGAAGCATTACAGAATTTCTTTAATTAGTTACATCATTCACATATTGTGTTTTATGTGTAATCAACATTTGCTTCATCACAAATAATCTTTATCTGCTATATATTATGAGAGTCAGATCTAAACTCAATCTATTATCTGATTATTATAGCATAAACTTGTCAGTAGATAACACAACCTGGGTTCCCGGGTATTGTACGGCTGCATCATCCTCTGCTGTAATAAATATTTTGACTGGTTTATCAGAAGATACTGTCTTGAATGATCCTTTGAGTTGTTTTGACATGAATCCTTTAGAACTGTTTAATTGTCCTATATTTTTAGTCAGGTCACGGTCAGTGATCATCCAGACTATATAAGTTAGTTTTGCTGGCTCTAACCTCGAGGCTTCAGCCAAATCTGAAAGAGTTATCTGAATAACGTAGTTTTTATTATTATCTGTTTTTATTTTAACAGAACCTCTGGCTGCAGGAACAACCGATGAATTTAAGAAATTGACACTTGTTGCGCATGAGAAGAGTGAAAAAATGAAAATCATAGCAAAAATACCCGGCAGGATATTTTTCTTCAGGTTGATTAATTTTGTAGTTTTCATATTATTTTTATTTATTCACCAAAAAACTGATCTGGTGACAGAGAAATGATTTTTTCAGGTACAAAGTTGAGTCGAATAATTTCGGAATGTGTTACAGAATTTCAGAAAAGTGTTACAATATTCACAGATTGGGGAGTAAAGGGCAAAGGCTCAGCGCGCAACGGCGAAATGGTGCAAAGGCATAATAGCTTAAGTCTATATAGTTTAAGGATACTACCTGTATAACACCTGAGAAGGTTCCCCGATTTCGAAATCCCTGAATCCGAAATCATTTGAGCTGAATGAGTTCATTTTAAAAATATTTTGTCCGTTGCCGGGAATCATTGGGAAAAATGATAATGAGACTTGAAAAGTGCCAAAAACAAGGTTCTCATTTTTTATTAAGACTCCAAACCCTATTTGAGAATATAATGTCCGGTTTTTAAATCCCGATATTGCATCACCAAGCATACCTGCAGAATAAACAAGAAACGGTCCGAAATGGAATCCGATAAGATTCCAGGGAGCATATGATTGCGTCTGTAACGTAAACAGCAGGCGATTAGTCCCTACCAGACCCACGCTGTTGAATCCAATAATGCCCCGACCGTAATTGAGAGTTAAAGTATCATAAGAGAACCTGTTTATTCCGATGGTGACCTGTGGCTTTACGAATTGCCTGAATCTCCATTTCCCGATTTCAAATAATCCGGTGAAATAGTTCAGGCCGAAATTAATGACACTCTGTTCAGCATGCGATGACCGGAAAAAAGTTCCATATTCAATGTTAGTGCTCAGGTATCCCCATTCATTATAGTTCCCAAAGGAAAACCGCATTCCTAAATACGGCCTCCATGAGCTGTTTCTTAACTGATAGCCTCCTGTCAGTTCAATAACCTTTCCTACAGGGACATCCTCAATAGTTCCATATTTAAAGATATATGTATCCTGAACATACTTACGAGTGGAAATACCAATTCCCGCCAGGTAGAAATCCTCATTGGAATATATCTGCAAAGGGTCATTAATATCTGTGGGTTTTTGGAGATAACGGACACGCTCATACCTTGCAGTTAATATTAGATTGGTTGCAAGTTCATCTTCTGTCGAGCCGTTAAAGATCCTAAATGCTTTGCCTGCCCAGAAATCCTGTGTTTTATATTTTAAATTAACCGGAACAATCAGAGGATTTAAAACCGGAAGCGAGTCTCTCTTGACCTGCGTGGAAAATGATATTCCTCCAGCCCACTTTGCATACGGAGAATAAAATGGCCGGTCAACAGACAGACTCCGTCTCATGTTTTTATACCCGTCAACTTCATAGTGAAGATTGGAGTTGATGTATGTGGTCATGATATTCGGAATAAAATAATCCGTCCTGAATTTACTGATTCCGGTACTGATATTTCTTGAGAAGAAATTCTGAAATTCGTGTCCCATTCCTAGAAAATTTTTATCTGATAATCCGACATTGGCATGTGTAGTTGAAATGATTACTTCACCATCAATACTCCAGTTATCTAATTCCCGTATGATAATATCTACCGAATCGGATTTTGGTGAGGAAGAGGTGACATAAAAATAAACATCATGCACAAATTTCTGGTTACGGATAAGACGCTCGGATTCTTTTACATAAAATGAATTAAATGGTTCATTTTTATGGATAAGCAAGAGATTTCGGATCGCGATGCTCTGCGTTTTAATATGTAATTCATTTCCAACTTTAGTTAATCTGGTCTGCTGGGCTGAAGCAGTGTCATTGGCTGAGAAACCAAATGGATCGAGAGTAACGATATCAATTTTCCTGATAATTTTCCCCTGGAAAGTGCTGTATGGTTTCTGGATCAGTTTTTTATAGTTATTCTTTTTGATCTCTTTTTTTGAGATTATAGAAACCGGTTTGAAAATTAACCGGTACATGAAGTTATTAAATTTGTTTCTCTTCGAATAGGCTTCAATATTTTTATATAGATGAGTCGAGTCTTTTTTAACAGGATTTTCCTGTGCCGATGCATAAGCACTGATAATAAGAACAAAAAACCATATGAAAGATATTCTGGACCACATTTGAGCTTACCATTTCTGAATCATATACAGAGGTGAAATTACTATTTCTTTTTTTCGTTCGATTTTTGTTGTTCAGCCTTTTTTCCTATTGAATCAGCCTTGATTTTTTCAGCTGCTTTTTCTTTTCTTTTATAATAACCTCTGAAAAGGAAATTTTCTTTAGCTGCATTCATATTTTCATTCAAACCCTTACTGCTCTTTTTAAGATTCATAATTGTCTGATTAATATTTTCTGCAATTGTTGAATCCTGGATAAATCTTCCCAGGGTTCCGCTTCCACTGTTCACTTTAGTCATAATCTGTGCAAGTTGATATGAAACTACAGCGGCATTATCTGCAGTTATCTGTAAGCTTGCCATTATAGCATCGGGCTCGACCGGTTCTTTTGACAATATTTGCTGACCATTTTTCGCCGGAGCTGCATCAGAACTACCCTGGGTAATAACTAAAATGCGGTCTCCGATAAGACCTGCTGAACCTATTGCCGCCTGGCAATCTGACTTGATAAACTTCTGAACATTTTTTTGAATCAGCATATCAACCTGAACAGTTGTATCATTGATTATTTTAATGTTGTCAACTGTTCCAACATTGATCCCGGAAAAACGGATACTGTTTCCAACCTGCAATCCGCTGACATTATAAAATGTTGTAGTGAGTTTATATACGGGGGTAAACAGGTTTTTCTGCTTTCCGATAATAAAAACAGCAACTACAAAAATCAACAGTCCACCTGTAATAAACAATCCTAACCGTACTTTGAATTTGGTTGTGTGAGTTTCCATATTTTATGGTTTTAAATCTTGTGCTTATTAATAATTATTTAAAGAATGATCGGATTAATGAATCGGACGAGTTTTCAAACTCTTCCGGTTTACCTTCCATATAAACTTCCCCCTCATGCAACATTATAACCCGGTCAGCGGTTTTCCGGGCACATTCAATATCATGGGTGATAATGAGGGAAGAAGTTTTATATTTTTTCTGAACATCGTTGATGAGGGAACTGATTTCATCTGATGTTGCAGGGTCAAGTCCGGTTGTAGGTTCGTCGTACAAAATGATCATTGGGTCAACAACAATTGTACGCGCCAGACTGATCCGCTTACGCATGCCGCCTGATAGCTGAGAGGGCATTTTATTAAGGGCATCTGATAAACCTACATTTTCAAGTGCTTCAGATACTTTTTCATTTATCATTTTTTGAGTGAGATCCTTTTTTATTCTCAGCAGGGGAAATTCCAGGTTTTGTCTTACAGTCATGGAATCATAAAGGGCACCGCTCTGAAACAGGAAACCTATTTTCTTTCTCAATTCTCCCAGGCCTTTATGGTCTAATGCGCTGATATCTTCACCAAGTACTTTGATTGTTCCATAATCGGGATCATATAAACGTACAATACATTTTATCAGGACAGACTTTCCGGAGCCGGATTTTCCAAGTACAGCCAGGTTTTCACCTTTAAAAAGCCTTAATGACATGTTCTTTAGTACTTCCTGTTCATCAAATGTTTTCCTGAGATTATTTATTTCAATAACCTCTTCACATTTTTTTGTATTATCCGGAAGATTAGTCGCGGTTATGGCATAGTTCATTATTTTTCAAATTATAGCAAATCAGTAATCTGTACTGCAACCAGGTCGACAATTATTACAAGCAGAGAGGATAGCACAACTGCAGAATTAGCTGCTATTCCCACGCTTTCGGTTCCGCGGCCGGCTGTAAAACCTTTATAGCATCCTACAAGTCCGATAACAGCTCCAAAGAAGAATGTTTTAATAACAGCGGGAATGAAATCAATAAACTCCAGATGGCTAAAGGCCTGAGAACAGAACAAAACAAAAGGGACCTCTCCTTTGATATTTGCTCCTGCCCAGCTGCCAAATAATCCCAGACCATCAGAATACAATACTAAAATGGGTATCATCAGGGTAGCAGCTAATACTCTTGTAACGACTAAAAACTTCATCGGATTGGTTGATGATACTTCCATGGCATCAATTTGTTCGGTTACTTTCATTGAACCTAATTCAGCGCCCATTCCTGAGCCAATTTTACCGGCGCAAATCAATGCGGTAATAACCGGCCCCATTTCCCGTATTAGAGATACCGCTACCATTCCGGGAAGCAATGATACTGCTCCGAAATGAACGAGTGACGGCCGGGCCTGGATTGTAAGTACCAATCCCATAATAAATCCGGTCACTGAAATAAGAGGTAATGATTTATATCCGATCTTAAAGGACTGTCTCAGAAATTCTCTGAATTCAAATCCGCGTGAAAAAAGTTCTTTACAAGTATCTCTAAGAAATAAGAAAAAATCAGCTACATCTGTCATAAAGTTGTGTGCCTCAGCTGTTTTTGCAATTACTTTTTCAGTGAGTTTAATTGATTGCTCCTTTGCAATGTTTTTTACCTTGATTACGGGATTAGTTTTTAACATGGTATTATTTGATTTCGAGGGAGTCGATTTGATTTATTATATTCTGATTATCAGTCTTGCTGAAACAATCGATTCTGAAAATAATTGCAGATTCAGTTAAAAGATGATTTTGTTAAAACAGCTCCGGCCAGATGCAAGGAGTAAATTAAATTTAAAAAGTCATCGTTTAACGACTGCCGGTAAACGATGACTTTTTCGTACAAAATTTTTAACTAAAGTGCTGAAATAATTTTGTGCAATTCTTCTTTTGTTTTACCCAGTTTTTTTTGAAGTTTTCCAAACATCTCGTCTTTCTTGCCTTCTTCAAACATTAGGTCATTGTCAGTTAAAACGGCAAATTTCTGTTTTAGCTTGCCTTTTTGTTCATTCCAGTTTCCTTTTAATTCAGTTGTATTTTTCATTTCATTTATATTTAATTGCAGATTCTATTTTAAATTGTTACAATAATATTGATCAGTTCCAGTTTTGATTTTCCAAGCTTATTTCCAAGCATTTCAATCATCTCCTTTTCCTTACCTTCCCGAAAACCCAAATCCTCGTCAGTAATGAACGGAAATTTTTCCTTAAGTTTCTCTTTTTTCTTGTCCCAGTATCCTATTACATTGCTATTCATGGCGTTTGATTTAAGTTGAGATAAGAATTTAAAATATTTATGTTAATCATTCTGTTTTATATCCTTTTGGGGAATGGTTTTGTCCTGTTGTCCTTCATTATTGTTTTTCTGGGATTTTGTGCCAATCGATTGCTTAGTGTTCCCGGATTTCCCGGCTTGATTTGAATTCTGAATATTTACTTTATTAGGTTGCAGATCTTTTTTAACATTCTGAGACAGATTTGAATTCTGCATTTTTATATTGTCAGGTTGAGGCTCTCTTTTAATATTCTGAGATTGACCATTAATTACGGGCTTTGCATTATTCGACTGAGGGTCTTTTTTAATATTCTGCGAAAGATTTTTATTCTGCGATTTCACAGTAACCGGTTGCTTTATTGTATTAACATTCTTTGGTGGATTTGAGTTCTGCGACTGTATAGCCTTTGTATTATTCAAATTAACATTAACGGGTTGTTTTACAGTATTGACATTCTTTGGTGGATTTGAGCTCTGCGATTGTATAGTCTTTGTATTATTCAAATTCTTCTTAGGATCTACAGTATTTGTATGCTTTACATCTTTTGTATTCTGAGTGGAATTTGTGGTTCCCGCCTGATTGCCTACTTTCCTTTCTGAGGCCTGTGATACATCTTTCAGATTGGTTACTCGTGAAGGGGCAGGCTGCTTTTCCTTATTGCTGGTTTTCACAATCGAAGGTCTGTATATCTGGAAATGACCATTATTAAGTGCTTGTCCTGGTTTATTGTATTCCTGAACAGCAACTGGATTGAGTTTTCTCCCGGTCACTTTTTGAATATCTGCTCTGGAAGGGCCAATTACATAAGTTGTATGCCTCCTGCTATCGACGTAAGTATTATTGATCACTGAGGAATGTCTGACAATACGATCCTGATCGGTCCGGCTTACATAGTAATGGTTAATGTCAGATCTGTCGATATCCCTGTCTCTTACGAAAATCCAATGATCGTCGTGTATATCATATGCCCTGCCGAAAGTAGCTGACAGACTAATGCCGGGTTCCAGCGGAGCCCATCCATAATAACCTTCAGCCATTCTCCAGGAGACCCAGGCGGGACCCCATTCATTACCCGGTACCCAGAGCCAGCCGTAATACTGATCGTAATCCCATCGTCCGTAATGAAATGGCGCCCATCCCCAGCTGTAATCCGACATCCATGTCCACCCGGCATCAGTCAGGATCCAATGACCTTGCGTCGAATACGGTACAAAATCGGGTCCGGCATCAGGAATCCATACATAACCCCACTGAGGATAGTTCACCCATTCTCCATAAGGGCTTAGTTGATCGTAGAAAACCTGGAAACTTACATTAGATTGTTGAGCTGATACCTTTTTTGTAAATATTACAGAAGTGATAAATACCAGGAAAATTAATACTGAAACTTTAATTATTGATTTCATGGTGACCGTGCTGAAATTTTCAAAATTTTATCCTTAAGAAAACATGCCTGCTTTAGAAGCAATATTTCTTACTATAACAAAATTATGTTTTTGACAGGGGGCATATGTTACATAACTATTGAAAAGAGTTATATAATTCACACATTGTGAATTTGAAAATGTGCTCTCTGAGAGCCAATTTTTTTTAAAATGATATGTTGTATTATGGTTCTGTGAAGTAGAAGATTTTGTCTGATGAATATAATCGGCTCAGTTTATTATAACCATTTTCTCCGTGATGTTAATAATCCAAGCAGGAAGCCGATCACTAACCCAATAAAAATCTGTATCCAATTCAAATGAACCGAATTCATTGATCTTCCTCTATGCATCATTCCTGTCATCCATGGACCTCCACCCAACAGAAAGAAAGCTACTATGATAACCACTACTGCTATTAAATAGAGTGCAGTTCTGTTTGATGTTACAAATCTTCTGGAGTTCATAGGTTCGGATTTTGTCTTAAGTGCTTATGAAGATATTCTACTGAATTATACCTTCTACAGTGTGATTATTATGTGGAGCAATTCTTGTATTGTCTTTCCAAGCTTATTACCAAGTGATTCTATCATTTCCTTTTCTTTTCCTTCGCGGAAACGTAAATCATGATCATTAATTACCGGAAATTTATGTTTAAGCTTTTCCTTTTTCCCGTTCCAGAATCCTATTACATTGCTATTCATTTATACGATTTTAGAATGAGATTTATACTTTATTAGTGCAAAAATACATACCAAACTCAAATTATTAGTTACATAATTTTATATTATTATTACATAATTCACACATCTTCAGCAGTTTCTTCTTTTTATCCTTTTGCGATTATAAAGAGTCTTAAAGGATATTTAGCTATAAAATAATAAAATCGATTCGCCGGTTTAATTTTCTATCCTTTTCCAGAAAATTAGGAGCCACGGGTTTGGATCCGCCAAAGCCGGTAGCAACCAGTCTATTCATACTTATACCCCTCATTATCAGAAATTTAACCAAATCATGCGAATGTTTTTCTGACAATAACAGATTAGAATCCGCTGAACCGGCTGTGTCACCATGAACAACAACTTCGAGTTTCATTGAGGCATATTTTTTCATCAGGTTAACAATCTGATCAAGCATAATATATGCATTTGATGTTAATTTCCCGGATGCATCAAAGTAGGCATCGGCGAAAGCTCCGTTTATTTTTATAAGATTATGAAGCTCCTTTTCGGCCGGTTCTTTAAGTACGTACATTTTTATTCGGGCATCTTTAAATCCAAGTGCTGATATTTCTCTGTAAGCAGGATATGTTGCCATGAGACTCATCTGCTGATCAATAACATAGCTATATATGTCAGAATCCTGATCATGTTTTTCCCTGATCTTGTATTTTCCCGGAACACTTCTGAAAATACTGCTTTTTAAACCAATTTTGTTTTTGGATGACATTATTTCAATACTGAACACAACGTCTTTATGGAAATCTGCTTCAGCAGAGTAATGAAAACCTATTTTTAAATTTTCAAAATTTTTTATGTCTGGCAATGAATCTTTTTCATAAGCCTTTTTATCAAGAACCGATACTTTTTCAGCCAGGTCATTTACGACTACTATTTTCTTTGAGATACCGCTTTTATTAATGCTGCCTGTTGAACCGGATTTCAAGGTTAGTCCCAGATTAACATTATATTCTCCCTCTTTCTGATATGAATGTCTGGCAATTTTACCTGTTGATCTGTTTCCGTCACCGAAATCCCATGAATAAGTTAAAATTTTAATTCCGGGCAGATAGGATTTCAGACCGTCAAATTCTATTATGTCTCCTTTGACCGCAACATCGGAAGAATTAATATACGGTTGTATAATATCCCTTATTTCCAAATTGTATGACAATTTTGAGAAAAAGAGTCTTCCCGTACATCTTTCAATAATGTCAAGCTTAACATCATAATTTCCAGGGCCCTTATAACGATGACTTACAACCGCTTTGTCTGATGACGTACCATCTCCAAAGGTCCATTTATATAGAAACTTGGCAGTATCTATGACTATCGATCCATTATCATTGAATTTGAAGCAATACTGGTTTTCTTTCTGTATGCTGCTATAAAATATCTGTGGAGAAATTGTTTTAAAATGATAGATTTCAATAGTTTTATTCCTGTTAGTTGAGAAATATCCTTCATTCATCAATGTGTCTGTAATTATTCCGAAATCATCATATTTTGAGTTAATAGGAGGATCAAGCAGGACAGGAGTAAGCCATGTTGAGTCGGAAAAATGGGAAAAGAAAATGTCCTTCCCTCCAAAGCCATGACGTCCATCGGACGAGAAGAAGAGATCTCCTGAAGAAGTAACAAATGGATATGATTCGTTTCCTGCGGTATTGATAACAGGGCCCAGATTAACCGGTTCGTTCCAATAATCACCCTGCCACTGACAATAGTAAAGATCAGAACCTCCAAAACCTCCAGGTCTGTCTGAGGCAAAGAATAATCTTTTCCCGTCACGTGAAAGACACGGTGAAGTAATATTGTACATTTCATCATTAAATCGGAATTCTCTAATTTTTGTCCATCGTCCGTTAACAAGCACCGCACTAAAAATACCCAGCTTATTCCTTGGGCTGGAAATATCATTCATTTTATGGCTAAATTCCAGATTTCTTGAATAGTAAATAGTATCTCCACTGTTATTAAATGTTGCCGGTCCGTCATTAAATTTTGTCTTCAGGTCTTTTGAGAATAATCTGGAAGTTCTGGGATTTACTTTACCGGTCGTATCGACATAATAGATCTTAAATTGTCTTTTATTTTGTGAACCTGAATAATTCAGGAACAAATTTGAACTTCTGTTAGTGCAGTAAACAATGCCTTTTTTATAATAAACAGGTGAAAATTCATCATATTTCTTTGAACTAAATGGAGATAAAGTAACGGTATAGGTTTCTAATTGTCCAATTATAAGCTGATGAAACAAAAAAGTAATCAGAATTCCTGTAAGTAGCTTTTTTTCATTATGAACCTAATTGTTACATGCTTTTTAAGAAATGAGGAATTACCGCTAATATGCGCCACCGCCAAATTTATTAAACCAAATGTGCTGTAAATTTTAGGGCTTTAAGGGATTATGGTAACTTCCTTCTGTTTACATACTTAGTTGGTTCATTAATACTTTTCGTGCCAGGAAAATTCTACTCTTTACTGTACCAATGTTAAGATTAATAGTATTGGCAATTTCCCTGTACCTGTAACCTGCGACATACATTTTAAATGGTACTCTGAATTTGTCTTTCAGCTGTTCAATGTTTTTTGTAATTTCCGTAACGGAATATATTGAATCGGGGTTGTCTGAACCTAAACATTTTGTCTGATTAATGTAAAACGATTCTTCAGTGCGGTCGCAGTGGGTGTTATGCAGAACATTATGCCGGTAGTTATTGATAAAGGTGTTTCTCATGATAGTGATAGTCCAGGCTTTCAAATATCCGTTATCTACAAATTTTTCCCGGTTCAAAAGAGCTTTCAGATAAGTTTCCTGAACAAGATCTCTTGCATCATCGTTTCCTAATTTGAGGCGATAGGCATAATTCATTAAACTTTGTTCCAGATCCAATAGCTGGTTGTAGAATTCATTTGCTTTCATGTAAATAGTATTAATTAGGAATAGTATAGAAAAGTCATTATTTAATTATAAACGCATTTCATCAAAAAATGGGGTTTGTTTTATTTCAACGCATTTTGCTGCGTATAGATATAGTGCGGCACTCCAAGTTTGCCAGTCCTGTCCCATAGGTTTGCCATTCTGTGCTTTTATCCACTCATTAAATCCAAAACTGATCTTAGAATTATTTGAAATCTTAATAAGTCGGGTAAGCGCCAGAAGCTTCTCCTGTGCCAGTGCATGCTTTTTTGCAGCTACCAGAGCTGCGACGTAGACACCGCAAATAAATGGCCATATACCTCCATTGTGGTATTCTCCCGGATTATTGTATATAGCATATCTGGGATGCCAGTCAGGATCATCGGGTTTGATATAAGGGAAGAAGTTAGGTGGCAGATCGACAGCCAGATCACCTCTTTTTTTCATACTTTCACACTCATCTTCTATCCACGAGATCATTTCCTCAGATCGTGAGGGAGAGGCTATTCCGGAGAGTATAGCAAGACTATTGCCCAGAAGGTCGAACCGTTCGCTGCTATGAATTTTATATGACCAGAAAGCATAGTAGGGTTTATGTTTTACAACAAGACCTTCATTAACATGATGAGGTATAGTTCCGCCCGTTATGGTGAAGCGGCTCATTTCGCTATGCATTCTTTCGGCTCTTTCATTTCTTCCCAGTAGACGGAGATAGATATATACAAGGGTATTAACAAATAGTCCATAACCTGTCACCCATATTTCATCCCTCCAATCGCTGGTCGGTTGCTGGGCAACAAGGAATCTGTCTGAAGGACTCTGATACGACATCCAGTTCAAAGCTTTTTTAACGGAATTATTAAGAAAATCTTTTTCTCCCGATACCTTTCTGAAAATGCCGACACCCAATAAAAACAGAGGAGTTGTGTCGCTCGATCCCCTGTCTTCTTTATCGTGTACCAGAGATGGTATATGACCATGCTCAGTCTGGTTTTTTGCCAGAGTTTCCAGAACTTTTCTGATGCTTTCCAAAAGCTTTTTATTTTCTGAGACTGCTATTCCTAAAATAGAAAACATAAGATCCCTGGTATATGGTTCCGGATATCCCCATCCTGCTGTCCGGGGAAGGCCATGATATGGTCCGTGAGCATTATTAAGCAGAACTTCTATTGCTGCTTTCTTTGCTTCTTCAATCTCCTGCTGCTCTGAAGTATTCATTATTTGATTCCTAATTTGTCATTCATTATCTGTACAAATCGTTTTGCCACGACACGGTAATCAAAATTCTTAACAACCCTTTCTCTGGCTGCTTTGCCCATTTTTTCGCGTAAAGCTGCATCAGTCATAAGAAGCATCAGGTATTTTCCGATATCATGTACATCTGCACGATAATCGACTGTCCGTGGTTCTTTGAATATTACTCTGTGTTTTTCTTCAAATCCCGATTCATCCCCAAGAGTCACCTGATTGACAACTATTTTCTGAGCCACATTCGCAAGAAATGCTGTCTCCCCATGTATAAGTGTGTCAAGCATTCCCATAGCCCTGATACCTATGACCGGCTTTTCGCATGCACCGGCTTCGACCTGGGGCATGCCAAAACCCTCAAGACGTGAAGGGGCAGCATAAATATCGCATGCACCGATAAGGTATGGCATAAATTTTCTGGAAATGGTATTGGTTGCATATGTGACATTCTTTTCAATTCCAAGATCCGCCGCCATGTCGAGGTCAGCTATGTTTTGCTTCTGTGTCCGTGGCTGGGGCCATACTTTGCACACATATTTCCAGTCAGGAGCTTTGGCATCGATAATAGCCAGGGCCTGCATTACTTCCTGTGCACCTTTTGAAGCAGCGTCGCCACCGACAGTCAGGATCATTATCTGATCAGGAGAAACACCCAGCGCGTCACGTACGGCTAGAATCTTTGGATCATCTTTGCTGTGAGGAATAAAATTATCGGTGTTGCATCCGACAGGTAATACTTCAATCTTATCGCCATTTATGCCATCGCGAACATACATCTCCTTTACCCAATTCGAAGTTACGAGGATAAGCGGGAGAGCATTCAAAACCTCCTGGTAGTTTGCAATATAGCCATCTGCTACCAGCCATGGTACAGGTTGAACTCCATATCGTTGAGGATGAAGTACCAGTTGAGGTGTATGGCCCCAGTAACCGACACCGACAACCACATTCGGTTCAAACCATCTATAATACCATTCCTTCTCCTGGGCCGATTCGAAATGTACTGCCTGTGCATCAACACCCATTTCAAGAAGCCCTTTGTAGAGAAGATCTCCCTGTGTCGCCAGTCCTCCGGGTGAAGGGGGATAATCGTATAATAATAATACTTTCATAATGTAACAATATTCAAATTTTCAAATAGGCTTATTTTCAAATTGTTTAAGCCATTTTTTAGCAACAGCCGGATCAGTAAATCGCCAGAATGATTCTGCCATGGGGGTTGTTTGTGCCTCAAAACCGTTTTTTTCAAATCCGTAAGTTTCTGTGATTATACTGTACTTACGAAGCCAGATCCGTTTCATCAGAGTCCGGCATATGTCGGCATTTTCATCAGCTTTGGGATAGTGTTTTTTGTTATCGTCGGTATAAGCGAATGTCCACAATTCAGTCGTTGAAATTTTACCGGCATTCCATAGTTTAATAACCGCTTTGCCTGTTTCCTCATGCCTGATGTGTCTTGTGTATTCTCCATTTGGATTATGAGATATTATCATGTCGAAAGGTCCGGCAGGTAATAATTTCAGGATAGTTTGTTCAACATCATTTCGTTCCAATGGTTTTTGTTCAGGGCCATCATTGAGGTCGCCCATGATACCTTCGGCTTTAAGAATTCTTAACGCATTATAAAACCTTGCAGAACGGTCTTTATCGCTTCCCCTGCACAGACAGACAATAAAGCATTTCCATGCCGGATGGCTAAGAATTGTTCCTCCTGCCCATAATGTTTCATCATCGGGGTGTGCAACAATCACAGTTACTGTCTTTTGGGATGATATTGTCATTTCACAAAAATGAATTAATTAATATCCTGCTGTTAGTTTTTTTGCATGAATAAATGAGGAGAATATTAATATTGAAGTCAGAAATATAATTGAAGTGAAGTGAGTTGCTTTTTTCATTGTGGTGGAATAGGTTTAATTATTAAACAAAGATCGGCCACATGAAAAAGAAAATTGTTATACAACTTTATTATTATTTTGCATTATTCACGCATTTTCAACTGTCTCTATTTTGAGTTTTTAAGTTCATTCAAAAGTTCATTTAAATTTATGGTAGCATATGTTGATGCAAAATCTGACATCGCATATGGAACGATAAGATTCCCGTTGTGAATAATAGAACCACAGGAGTAAACCACATTAGGCACATAGCCTTCCCTTTCTTCACTATTTGCAACTAAAAAAGGTGTCTTCAATCGGCCGATTTCATTTTCGGGATTATTCAGTTCGTATAATGAGGCTCCCAAAACATATTCCCTCATTGGCCCTACTCCATGAGTTATGACAAGCCATCCATCGTCCGTTTCAACAGGCGAGCCGCAATTGCCCACTTGTACTAGTTCCCAGGAATATTTTGGTTTCTGAATTAGTTTGGCTTCCCTCCAGATATTAATATTGTCAGAATAAGCTAAATAATTATTTATTCCGTCTGTTCTGCAAAGGATTGCATATTTCCCGTTGACCTTTCTTGGGAACAATGCCATCCCTTTGTTCTGAGCCAGTTCGCCATGAATAGGTAACCCCTTGAAATGATAAAAATCCCTGGTTGACAGTAATTTAGGTAAAATGGACATACCATCATATGCAGTGTAGGTTGCATAATAGATTACTTCACCATTTTCCTCAGTGAATTTAACAAAACGAGCATCTTCAATACCGTTTCTTTCAGTATCTGATATAGGGAATATTACTCTCTCTGAAATTGCCGAATCGAGCGAAAATTCAATTTCATAATGTGACAGAGCCAGCCATACCATCTGACTAATGATTAATTCTTTATTTGGTGTAAGTTGATGTGTTTTTCTTGTTTCTTCAACGGCCTTCTTTAATTCACCATAAGTAAACCTCTCTCCCAGTTTTTCCAAAACAAAGACCGGTGATAGCTTGTTGTCGAAATCGCGCATTTCATCAAGCTTTTTTATAAATGATTTCTTTGTGTAAATATGCCTTTTGATCCGTTCCGCTTCAGCCAGCATTTTACCGACGGGTTCAACAATCATATTATTATTTCTGTCAATAACCGCTGAACGAAAGACAATCGATGAAATATGCCCTTCCCCTGTTGCCCTGAAACTGATTATCACTCTCTTCTCATCCTTCCCGGTTTCGGACTGATCAGGATCTTCTACTATTGACGGGTTAAAAAAGGCCGATGATTCAATTGAGTATTCCATTGTGAAATAGGAACCGATCAGCGCTTTTTGCGAGTGTTTAACTTTGGCTGGTTTTATTCCTATTTCAGAGAACAGCCCGGACAGTTTATTAAAGTGTGTTTCGAATATCAGTGAAATATTTCTATGACGTCGCGAATAATTTCTAAGCACCTGGCTCAATGCAATAAATACTTCACTATCGGTCATAGCCAGAACACTGAGAATAATATTTTTGCTTCTTTCATTGGAGAAATTACAGAATCGGGCGATTACCCTGCTGGGGTCAGGGGAAAATCTGGTACCCTTCCTGGTTACTCTAACTTGCATAACTTTGCCTTATTCATTTAATTCTATAACTGTTACTTTAATTTCATTTTTTTACTGGTTATTCCAGTTGAATCAGCAATGAAATAATATGAAGCAATCGTAGATGAATTTTCATTTAGCGGGAAAACCGCAGCGCCTTCTTTTTTTGATTCCTTTTCAGAACGGACCACGATCTGATCACTATATATTCTACTATCCTGCTCTCTATATTTTTCAATGGTCAATCGGGCCATAAGGTAGCTTAAAGTAGATTCTGCTCCCTGGTTGAGATTCACATGGGTTTCTTCCAAACCATCATAACAGCCGCCTGTACATGGGTTATAAATAATCTGATGAAGACGGTTGTCTCCTAAAAACCAGTTGAATGCAGTTTCCATTTTTACACAGTAGTCTTCATCATTAAAAACTTCGTAAAATTTACTTAATGTCATAATCGTATAGGCAACATCAATGGGCTGTTCTCCAAAATGGGCAGGTATCTGGCCTCTCTGCAGCCAGTTCCTGTTGGAAATTACTTCTATGCCGTTCTCATTGAAAATTTTAGACAACAGGAAAGCAAATGACGCTAAGGCAATTTCTTTATAAATTGCTTCTCCGGTCAGCAACCAGGCATACAGCATTGCTTCAGGCAATAAGCTGTTTGCATAAGTCAGATAGCCTTCAAACCATTGCCATTTTTCGTCTGACTCATGCTTGTACATCTGAACCAGTCTGTTGGCCATAGTTTTGATAAGTTCAATATTTTCATGTGATTTTATTACCCTGTGATAATAGTACAATCCTTTTATGGCAAGTGCCATTGCCCGGGTGGAATGTATTGTTTCAATATGAGGGATTGTTTTTTGAAAGATATTAATGGCCTCACTACTTATTTTCCCGGGGAGTATGTGCTTCTCGGAGATAAGATAACCCAGGGCCCAGAGTGCCCTTCCATTGGAATCCTCTAAGTTTTCAGATTTATTTTGAGCGGTAAATTTATTTTCAATATCAACATAATTTAAAAAATCTCCGGAAGGTTGCTGACAAAATTTAACAAAACTGAGATATTTATTTATGTACCAAATGCTTTTGGAATCGCCTACTGATATGAACTGCATACACATGGTCAGCAGAGCTCTGGCATTATCGTCGAGGGTATAACCGGAACAAAGATCGGGTTGGTTGATTTTTGAAAACTGAATGATCCCTGTATCGGTTGTCATCTGTTTCAGATGGTTCAGATTGATTGAAGGGAGATTATATTGAAGAGTAAGCTCATTATAAGCAATTTTTTTAAAGAGCATCATATGGTGAACGGCAGAATTTTCCCATGCTGTCGATACTATTTTCTGCAATGTATTAATCCTGATATTCCTTAGTAAAGTTTTATCATTGAGTAAGCGTATAACATCATCGGCTAATTGTTGTGAATTGCCGAAATCAAAAATTATTCCAGCATCCTCAGTTAGTACTTCCTTTGCATGAGGAATGGGAGTAGATATGATAGGGCAGCCGCAACTCATGGCATATGCAAAAGTGCCGCTTACAGCCTGGTTGGGGTCATTTGTGGTGAAAAGGTAAATATCTGTAAGCTGCAAATATTCCAGTAATTCAGGTAAGGGTAAATAATTATTAATGAATTTTACATATTGTGTTAATTTGTAACTCATTATCATTGCTTCAAGGCTGTTCCGATATTGTTCTCCCTCCTCTTTCAAAACTTCGGGATGGGTTTTACCTATTATGAGGAACAACACATCCGGATTGTTTTTTACTATAGCAGGGAGTGCTTTTAAAGTAGTTTCAATGCCCTTTCCCGAGCTTAGCAGACCGAACGTGGTAAGGACCTTCCGCCCTTTGTATCCATATTTTCTTTTCAGGAATTCCCTGCTTAGATGGGGCACCAGGTGAGTACCATGGGCTATTACAGAAATTTTTTCTTCCTTCAGATCATAATCGATCATTAATATTCTTGCCGAATTATGAGTCATAACGATTATTGCATTGCACGACGCGGCAATAGTTTGTATTTCAGTTTTCAACTTAGCATCAGGATGGGGGAGTACCGTATGAAAAACCACAATAACCGGTTTTGTAAGATCTTTCAGGAGTTGAAGAAATGAGTTTTTCTGCTTGTTAAAAAAGCCAAATTCGTGCTGGATAAGAACAATTTTTATATGATCGTCTTTATTAATCTTCAATGCCAGTTCCCCATATTTGTCAGCTAATGAAGTCTTAAGAACATATTTTACCTCATCGGTATAATTAAAATTTTCATAGCCCGATTCCAATGCGCAAACCTTTATTGATAAAGTTTTGCTGAATTTATTATTCAGAGCCTTTATCAAATCATTTGAATAGGTCGCTATGCCGCATTCCCTTGGTGGATAAGAAGTAATAAACAAAATTTCAGCAGGATCAATGGTTTGGTGAATCTGAGATTGTTGTTTATTCAATATCCCATTCATTGCCGGATATATAGATTTTTCAAGGCCAAACAGCCTTTGATGATCATAAATGAACTCTCTGTTTTGCTTTGAGGCCGTTTTATTTTTCATCTTTTGATTTATAAGTTAACAGTTCTGCTACCAGCCCTGAGAAATTTACCGATGCACTGGCTATAAGTGTATCTGCAGCACCATAATAAATGAATAAGGTATTTCCAAACAGGGCAGTGCCGGTTGGAAAAACTACATTATTGACTTCTCCGTTCACTTCCCAATCATATTGAGGCGAAAACAATGCATATGGCAGTCTGGCAATTAATTTCCCGGGGTTCTTCAGATCCAGCAGAGCAGCACAGGCTGAATAAATGTAGCCTTTTTCATTGTGTTCGACTCCGTGGTAAATTAATAACCATCCATGTTCAGTTTCGATAGGAGGGGAACCACTGCCGATATAGCTTGACTCGTGACTATAAAACGGGTCGAGTACAATATGCTCCTGAAGATTGAGAAAATATTCATCCCAGAATTCTTTTGTGAGGTACTTTAAGTTATTTATTGAAACTATTTGAATCCCTGGTCTGATACGGTGAAGAAATACCAGTTTACCATCAATTCTCCTGGGGAAAAAAACTACATTTTTATCCCATAGCATCATTTTTTTATCAGGATCTGCCTCCTGGTAGTAAAATTTATGATTCCCATAATAGTTCTCGTTTACTTTTCCAGCAGTTCCAGCCATACGAACAAATTCTGAATAAGTAATAGGAGGGACAATTAACTCCCGGTTTTTAAATTTTTTTAGATCTTTTGAAAGAGCTAAAGCACCCCTGGCATTTACGCCATCATATCCTGTATATGTAAGATAAAACAGGTCATCAATCTTTACTATGCGTGCATCTTCGACACCATGCGATTCATAATCACATTCCGGAACCAGAATCGGTTTATCCCATCTTTCAACCACAGTCAGAGGGCCATCCAGCTTACAATAACCAATACTCGAATAATTTCCTTTTTGTACTGCCCTGTAAAAAATATGAACATTATCGCCTTCACGAATTGCTGCCGGATTAAGGACGCCTTCATTTTCAAATTCCAGCTGGGTTCTCTCCAGTAATATGCCTTCTTTTTTTACCTCTATCATGGGGAATGTTTTATCTAATTACCTTGTTATAGCAGGTAGCTCGAGATTATATTAAAATTCAATGAGCAAAGGTGGCTAACTAAAGTCGCGCTAGTGTTACAGAACTTTAAGAAAAAGTTACATTATTCACACATAAAATTTCGACGAAAATCCGGAACTGGGTTTATGATCGGGCATCTGCTTTATTAATTTACTGAAATGAAAATGGTTACAGATTTCAGGCAATTTTCAACTTAACTATTATTTTCGCTTTCGAAAAAATCATTTAAAACGGGATAACATTCTCTCCATGTACCATTCTAATGATACTTCTAATTTCTGGGTATCTAAAATAGTGGCAATGACCTTCTGTAACCTTAAGAAAGCGGTTTCGCTCTTTACTATATAATCAAATGCCTTATGATGTATGCAGTTTATGGCCACCTCAATCTTATCCTGTGATGATAGCATCACTACGGGAATACGAGGATTAATTTCTTTTATTTTATCGAGGGTTTGTATACCATTCATTACATGTTTATCAACCCCATCAAGATGATAATCCAGGATGATCAGATCAGGCTCGTGTGACAAATTCTCTATACAAATTTCTCCTGTTGCGTAAGTTTCAAGTTTAAAATCGGGATACTGAAGAAACTCAATTTCTATCATTTTTAAATACATTATGTCGTCGTCTACCACGAAAATTTTTGCACTTTTATTGCTATTCATAATTAAGTGTTTTTTATCAGGTTAAACTCTTCCTCCAGTTCCATACATGCCTGGTTACAAATGCTTTCAAGCTGTGTGACCAGGTTGTATATTTTATCCAGCTGTTTTTGCGTGCCGGCATATTCCTGAACTTTTCTTGCCATGTTTTCGAAATCAGCGCTCATTCCCACAATTGAAAATGAAGGAATTAATTTATGTATTGTTGTGGATAATAAGTTCCAGTCTTTTGTGAATAAACATTGTTTCATAGTTTTTATTAAAAGAGGGGTTTGTTCAAGATAAAGTGAAATCATCTCATTCATTAATGCATGATTAGACTTTGTATGTCGCTTTAAAAAATCCATGTTTGTGCATTTAAGCTTTACTTTATCATCGTTTAGAATTACAGTATTTTCGTTTAACAGCATGTTTTTTTTAACAAATCCGATTATTTTACTATACAATAATCTATCATCAACAGGTTTTGCGATATAATCATTCATACCTACAGCCTTGCATTTCGCTAAATCAGCTGTTGTTACATCGGCTGTTAATGCAATGATCGGGACAAGAGAATTCATAGTAAACCGGATATATTCTGTCGTTTCAAATCCATTCATTTCAGGCATCTGAAGGTCCATCAGAATAATATTGTAAGATTTAGCTTGTAGCATTTCTATAGCTATTTTTCCATTTGTGGCAATATCGCATTCAAATCCGAAATCATCCAGAAGTGTCTTCATTAATAATTGATTGAGCGCAATATCTTCAACAACCAGTACTTTTATGTTTGTGATTCCCGGATCCAATTCAACTAATCCAGGTTCTATTTCAACATCTGCTTTTGTTTTCTGAAAAGGCAAAATAAAGCTAAAGGTTGAGCCGACATCAATTTTACTTTTTACAGAAATGGTTCCATTCTGTGGTTCCACCAATTGTTTGACAATAGCAAGCCCTAATCCGGTTCCGCCATACAGCCTGGCAGTATCGCTGGAAGCCTGTTGAAAGTTATCGAAAATCTTATCTATTTTATCTTTCGGTATTCCTATTCCTGTGTCTGAAATGGAGAATTGGATTGTTACTTTCTTATCATCTTCATTCAGTAGTTGAATACTTACTGAAATTTTCCCTTTTGATGTAAATTTGACAGCATTACTGACAAGATTTAAAATAATCTGATGCAAGCGGACCGGATCCCCAACCAAAACCTCAGGAATCTTATCATCATATTCTTTGACCAGTATTAAGTTCTTCTCCTGGATTTTTGTCTCAAACAAATGAAGCATTGCGGCTATAGATACAGACATTTTGAAAGGTATTTGTTCAAAAGTCATTTTGCCTGCATCTACTTTTGCCAGATCAAGTATGTCGTTAATAAGCACAATTAAAGCATCGCCGCTCAATTTTATGGATGTCAGATATTCTTTCTGTTTTGCTGACAAATCTGTTTTCAGCAACACTTTTGTAAATCCGATAATTGCATTCATCGGAGTGCGGATTTCATGGCTCATATTTGACAAAAACTGTTGTTTCGCCTTCACTGCATTTTCTGCGATCCGGGTGGCGTTTTCGGCTTTAATTTTTGCCTCCTCAGCCAGTTGGGTCGCCAGCTCGGCAAATACAATCGCTTCTGTCAATTCTGTTGCAATCCTCTTTTGGTCGGTAATATCTCTGGCCACAACAACTACACCAATGACCTTTCCTCTGTCATCCTTATAAACCGATCCATTGAATAACACATCGGTAAGCTTGCCATCCTTGTGACGTACTGTAAGAGGATAATCTGCAACCGAGCCATTTGCAAAAACTTCCTGATAAACTTCACGGGCTTTTTGAGGTTCGGTGAAATAATCAAAGAAATCGGTATCTGTCAATTTTTCGCGGGTTATCCCGGTAATATTCACAGTTGCATGATTCATATCAGTGATCTTACCTTCGGGGCTTATTGTAATTAATGGGTCCAGACTGGCTTCAATAAGGCTAAGAGAATATTGAGAAGCCAGTTTTAATGAATAACTGAATTTTTCAAGTTCTTTATTTGCAATCTCCCGTTTTTCTTTTTCTTCATTTTGAAATATAAGTTCCTTGGCAGCAATTTTTAACTCTGCAGCCCGTTTTTCTTTTTCTTCGTTCTGAAAGACAAGTTCTTTGTCAGCAATTTTTAACTCTGCAGCCCGTTTTTCTTTTTCTTTGGTTTGATAGACAAGTTCTTTGTCTGCAATAATTAATTCAGCTGCCCTTTTCTCTTTTTCATCGTTTTGAAATATAAGTTCTTTGTCTGCAATGATTAACTCCGCTGCACGTTTACCTTTTTCTTCGTTTTGAAAGACAAGCTCTTTGTTAGCAAGTATTAACTCTGCAGCACGTTTTTCCTTCTCTATGTTTTGAAAGATAAGTTCCTTGTTAGCAAGTATCAATTCTGCAGCCCGTTTTTCTTTTTCTTCGTTTTGAAATACGAGTTCTTCGTTAGCTATTATTAACTCTGCCGCGCGTTTTTCTTTTTCTTCGTTTTGAAATACGAGTTCTTCGTTAGCTATTATTAACTCTGCCGCGCGTTTTTCTTTTTCATCGTTTTGAAAAGCGAGCTCTTTGTTGGCAGCTCTTAATTCTGTTGCCCATTTTTGATCTGCAATATCCCTTGCCACTACGACAGCACCAAGCACCTTCCCTTTTGCATCTTTATATACAGATCCATTGAACAATACATCGGTAAGCCTGCCATTTTTATGGCGAAATGTAAGAGGAGAATCGGTAACAAATCCTTTTGCGAATACTTCCTGGTAAACCTCAAGCGCTTTTTGTGGTTCTGTGAAATAATCAAAAAAGTTTGTACCGATAAGTTTTTCACGTTCAATACCGGTTATGTTCACCTTTGCCTGATTCATATCAGTTATTATACCTTTGGTATTGAAGGCAATTAATGGGTCACGACTGGCTTCTATTAAACTGCTTGCATATTGGGATTCATGTAAATATGTTCTTTCCATCTCTGATAATCTATCTGATATAGAACTTCAACTAGTAAATTGCAATGAATGAATTTAACATAAACCACTACGTAAATGCTTGTTACAACAATCTAAATAGTTGTCAAAATATTGAGCTGTTTTATCTTTTTCTTACATTTTAAAAGGCGAAAAGTAAAGGTAATAGTTGCCAAATTGTTACACAATTATTTCCAATAGTTACATAATTCACACATTTTCTGATGATTCAAAACATCGGCATGCCAAACCCGGTCATTTAGATTTAATTTTGCTAAAAATCTTCTTGATTTTTAATATGGGAGGCATTGTATCGCCCAATAAAAATCCCCATGGTTTTAAAGGTTCTATATGATCGCAAATGAGTTTAATAATGGCAAGGATAGGCATGGAAAGAAACATACCGGGTATGCCCCATAAAGCATTTCCGACAAGGACAATTATTACGGAGAATAAAGCATTGATCTTTATTTTTGAAGCAACTATATAAGGAACGATATAGTGATTGTCAATCAGCTGTATAATATAATAAGCAACCATTATGTAGAAAGCGTACCAGGGTGAAGGTTTGGTTACCAGGGCTACCATCATGGGCATCGCAACTGCAATGATTCCCCCAATGTATGGAATGACGTTGAGCACTGCCGCAAGTATGCCAAGAATGAAAGCATATTCAATTCCAAGAAGCAGAAGCGCGGCAGTATTCATTGCTGCCATCAGAGCCGCTTCGATGACCAATCCCACCAGGTAGCGTTGAATAACAGTTTTAATCTGTGAAACTAATTGTCTGACATGACTCTGGTAATTTGCACCTGAAAGCCTTCTGATAAACTCAACTAATAAGGGTTGATAAAACAATATCATAAAGATGTAAAATGGTATTAATAGCAATACTACCAATCCGTTCCCTAGAATAACTATTGTTTGTCCGATAGCAGCGGTGCTCACGTTGATTATATCACCCTGTGTTTTTGTTATCCAGTCATGGATCTTCTGAGGGTCTTTATTAAAATAATCGGCAGCATCTGCAATATTCTGGTTAAGCAATGCTGTAAATTTCTGAACCAGCACGGGCCATGATTCCCCAAACTTACCTGCCTGGGAAATTAAAATGGCGCCAAATGCAGCAATTACCAAAAAAGTAAGAAACATTGTTAAGATGATTGCCAGTATCCTGTTTATTTTTATTCTCACCATAAAATTTACAACAGGGTGAAGAACAATTGCAATAATTGTTGCGAAAACCAGGGGAATAAAAAGGCTTTTTGCCAGATATATTATTGTCAAAAAAGCAACTAAGCCCACAAGGAAAATGGTCACTTTTACGTAAAATGGCAGCTTTAATTCTTCAGCTTGCACGACTTAAAGAGTTTGATTTTTTTTGCGGAAAAAATGATGAAATATAGCCTGACCGACAGATCGGATTACGCTGGAATTCTGGGCTACAACATTTGTTACTCCAAACTGAAGGAAAGAACCAATTAGTTTTCTGATCAGATTCCCTGACGCTCCTACAAATATTTTTCTTGAAAGAAATCCGCTGACCAGCCCCATAACTCCGCCTGAAATATTATCTATCATATAGGGTGATGAGGTTATCTCTTTCAGTGTATGTTTCAGAAGGTTCAGAGGTTTTAAACTTTCGTAAGCGATGTATAGCTGTTTTTTTAATAACTGCCCTTTGATCTCCTGTTCCACTTCCAACAATTGGATTGCATCCTTTAGGGCTGCTGAAGATGTTATGTTTTGCATATTTCTTATTTAAGCACACGTTTGATGAAATAATCCGCGACGAGCTTCTTAATCGGGTCATGCAAAAAGAAATGAATGACGAGCCCGGCTAGAATATAGAATGCTGCTACCACAAAAAACCCATAAAATGTTTTACCAAGAATATCCCCAAGCCATAGAGCGAGCCCAAGGTTTAAAAAAAGCATGAATGAGGCAATAAAAACAAGAACAACAGAGTGTGGTACCATAGTAGATACCACATCGGCTGTTTTGTCAATCGTTTTCAGCTTTACAAGTTCAAAGCTAGTTTTCCCATAATCGGAAGCTTTTTCCAGCAACGATTCAAGCAACTTGGTATTCTCTTCCATGTCTTCCGTCATGATTAAGTTCTGCAAACTAATGAGATACTAGTTTTTTACCGCTCCTTTAATTTTGTTTGAAATTGTTAGAAGGAACACTGTTTCTACATCAGTTGTGACACTGTATTTTATTTTTTCATCAAATGTCATTTGCTGACCTTCACCCAGTGTCACTGCATCTTTCCGGATATGAAATCTGAGTTTGCCCTCTATTACTTGAAAAGTAACCGATTCAACCGACTGAAAGGACTTTATTTCTGTTCCTTCATGCAACGCTGTAAGAATAATCTGTTTATCGGCACTTTTCAGGAGGATAATAGCATTAAGGTCCCCGTTTGCCCAGGTATAACTTTGTTTCATGGTTGCAATTAAACCAGGAAGATTAAAACCTAATAAAGTACAACCTGATGACCTGTTATTATTTGTAAGAGGAATTCTGGTCCTCAACGTTTCTATTTCCATTAGTATATCTTTAACCTGTTAGCAAAACATTAATCAAACCGGAAACAACTCATTCGGTTGCAGTTTTTGCCGCCTTTTTAGCTTCTGAAACTTTAGTCTTGGCTTTTTCAGTAAAATCGGAAACTTCTTCCTTTACCTCATCAACTTTGACTGAAATGTTTTCGAGAAATTCATCAAATTTTTCTTTCAATCCATCTGCAAAATCTTCTCCTTTTCTGGTGATATTTTTGCGCGTGTTCTGACCTTTATCGGGGGCGAATAATATCCCCAGTAATGCACCGGCAGCAACGCCCACCAGTACACCAAGCAATACTTTTCCTGAACTCATTTTAATATATTTAAAGATTATAATAAAATAATAAGCAATACAACAATAAGGATTACTGCACCTACTGAAAGGTACACACCTCCACCAATTGAGTGAAGTCTGTGGTTGATGGCTTTTACCTCTTTACGCATGTTTTTCTTTTCTGCCGATTTCATATTCGACTTGTCCATTGCTTTAATTTCATTTAACCTTAATTCGAGGGTTTTGGCTTCTGCAGATTCAGCAGGTTTTGGAGCAGGCAATGATGAAGGGTCCGATCGTTTTTCTGCATTTAATTGAAGCGGAATTAATGTAAATGACAAGCATGTCATCACTAAACAAATAGCAAGTTTTTTCATGATTCTAATATTTAATTATCTGTTAATTTAAATTATCTTCTTCCCTGAATTACTCTTATTAATATTGCTATTATGGCAATAACAAGGAGTATGTGTATTACTCCACCGACACTGTATCCGATAAACCCGATTGCCCAGGCAATTATCAGAATTACTGCAATTACATAAAGTAGATTTCCCATGACATTTTAATTTTAATTTTTTATAACAAAATCACGACTAATATTACTACAAGAATTATAGCACCGGCCGATACATAAATCACGCCTCCGTTTCTATGATGACGTCCTTCATAACGGCCCTCAACCTGTTTACTTTTCTTATCCATTGGAATCAATTTTGAATCATTGGTTGTATTAAACGGATCAGATCTTTTCAGCAAAGATTTGATTTCCGTTGATTCTACAGGTTCGGGAGGCTTTGTAACAACCAATGATGAAGGTTTATCAGTAGTTGCTGCATTTGTTTGAAGAGGAATTAATGTTAATGATAAACATGTCATCATTAAACAAATTGCAACTTTTTTCATAATATATTGATTAAATAATTGATTATCGTATTACTGTCCAGATGAAAGATTCACTTTTAATAAGATCGATTCATCAGTAACCTTTAATCGTGACAAAGTTAGGGCTCCGTGTTCCTGTTCCTGTTATATAATTATTTGAATAAGTTACATCATTCACACATTCAGATATGTCCGGGGAAGGACAAAACTGTCAGGTTTGACAAGCAACATTTAAGCGTGTAAGGAGGAAACTGGAAAACTAAAGACTCCCCAGTGCGGCACGTCTTTTAAGCCTGAGGTTTTTAAAATGAGAAGGAGTGAGACCTGTCATTTTTTTAAACTGGTTTGAAAGATGGGATACGCTGCTGTAATGGAGCTTCCAGGCAATTTCGGTAAGATTGAGCTCATCATAGACAAGTAGCTCTTTAACCCTTTCTATTTTATTTGCAAGGTAAAACTGCTCGATTGTGGTTCCTTTAAATTCGGAAAAAAGATTGGAAAGGTAGGTGTAATTGTGATTGAGTTTTTCACTCAGATAGTCGGAAAGATTTATTTTAATTTGTTCGTCACTGAAATGGATCAGTTCGATAATGGTGGTTTTAATTTTTTCGACGAGTATTTTCTTATTATCCTCCATCAGTTCAAGACCTGTAAGTTTCAGTGCAACGCTCAGATTTTCTAATTGCTCTTTTGACATATCGTCAGTGATTTCAACTTCCCCCAATTCGATTGTATCAAAATGTAATCCGAGTTTTTCAAGCTCCGATTTAACCACCATCTTACACCGGAGACAGACCATATTTTTGATGTACAGCTTCAATTTTCCTTTCCTTCAAATATAAATATTACAAAATCAAAGATACGAATATTTACCAGCTTTTCAGGTGAAATTTATGCTTTTATAAGAAAATATTAATTCAAATTATTGATATTTCAGGCATTTATAAAAATGTATTTTATATGTGTAACAATCTAATTTGATAAAGTTCAATTAAACGGAAGTGCACCAGAAATCAGAAAACCTCACCCATATTGAAGAAAAAACCGTGCGAACCCCTGATCCCAAATCCATAATCGATAGCAAGATTGGTCCCCGAAAATTTGTTTATTTTAATCCTCAGACCTAAACCTCCGGCTGGAATAACTGATTGAATATTATCTGAAATACTGTTGGGAACAGATTCTACATTGCCAAATATTACGCCCCCCAGAAGACCATTTCTGGTTATTGAAAACCTGTATTCAGTTTCGAGGTAGAGTAAATTTCTTCCTGTATATCTTCCCTGGGCATATCCCCGTCCAGTGGTTGAATAATTATCCCAGCCTATGCTGGGCAGGTCTAAATAGGGTGGGTTGCCTGACAATGTAATTACATTATAACTCCAGAAAGCAAGAATATTGTGTGAAGAAACCGGCAGGTTCATGTAGTGTCTGATATCAATCAATACTGACTGCCAGTTTTTGTTGCTTCCAAGAAAAATGAGCTTAGGCCTTACCTGGATGTTAGCATAAGTACCATTTTGCGGATTCACTGCATTTTTTCTGTTGTCATATTGGATGTTAAGAGAAAACCCGGATGAGACAGACTTATTGCCATTCTGATATTTTTCAAACTGATCAAGGTCTTTCCCTTTCACTGAGTCTACTTCAATGTTCCAGTGATAGTCGAGGTTGTAGCCCAATCCGACAAACAGGTTTGGAGCTATTTCACGGAATGCTACCTGGTAGAATCGTAAATATGAATAATCAATCTGAAGAGGGTTTGATGATTTGCTGTCGGGTCCCAATCCGTAAGTTTGAGTTGGAAATTTGTAATATCGGGTATCACCGACAAGGTGAAGCTTACGCTTTTCAAGAAAGATATTGCTTATTGCTGTAAACCAATACTGATGGTAAATTGAATAATTGCCATTTACCAATATGCGAGAATTTTTCTTTCTTTCAACATCTGAATAAAATGTGGTGCTGGTTGCGATAACACCTGTTAGTCCGGTATGCAGCGAATAACCAATAACCGGAATGAGTGAAAAGAACGGGCCGTTATCCTTCATTTCAGCACTGTCTATTCGTAATTCCTTAAGAAGGAGAAGTTGAAAGATATCAACAACATCTATTTGCTGAATGCCTGTAGTGTCTTTAGCGGCTGTTTTCACTGCCTGGCCTGAAATATTGAGCGTAGAATAAATTGTCAGGAATATAAAAAGAGAAAGTATGTTAAGTTTATATATTTTCATTAAGTCAACCTGGTAATAAATAATAAATCAGCTTTTCTGCCAATTTGGACAGGTCAAAATTAGAGTTTTTATTCAAATAAGCACTGTCAGAAGAGTCAGGAAATAAAAAATCCTATTGTGCTGGTTTACTGCACCAATAGGGTTCTGATTTGAGGTCGGTGGCGGATTATTGTTGCAGGGAAGTATTGGGAAAGACTTAGGAAAAAGCGAGGATGAAATGAACTATTGTCATCAAATAACATAAAAATTATTATTTTTGCACTCCAAACTTACGGTCGGTTAACCGAGTGGCTAGGTAGCGGTCTGCAAAACCGTTTACGGCGGTTCGAATCCGCCACCGACCTCAACCAATCCCTGGCACGTAGTGCCCGGGATTTTTTGTTTAAGCCGGACTCACTTCCCATTCAAATTAGTTTTCCGCTGGCCTAATGAAGACAATTCTTTACAGGCTGTGGCAGTTGATGGCTATACAAAATTTTCAGATATAAATAATATGAATTACACCGATCTAGTGGCCAAGGTCATGGCTGAAAAAAAACCGGGAGAAGTATACGACATGCTTGACCAGATAAACAAAACTGACCAGATACGTACAATTGTAAAATCAGAAATCTGGGATCTGCTTGACTCAACAACGCCAAAGATGTAAAAAACCCTCTTTAATACTCTGAAGGAGCCTTGCAGTATCTTATATTGCAGGTTTTTTCTTTTTTTAAGGCTTCTTCCGCGAAACCTTATAGCTTTTACATCCAGGATCCTTCAGATTTTTGATAAATATTTTGGCCGGTAGAGCTAAAATAACTACTTTTCGCGGCTTAATAAAAAGAAGAAATTATGGTAACTTTTAAAGAATTAGGGTTAGTGAATTCGAGAGAATTGTTTAAGAATGCTTTCAAAGGAGGGTATGCTGTTCCTGCTTTCAATTTCAATAATCTTGAACAGATGCAGGCAATTATCAGCGCCTGTGTAGAGACAAAATCTCCTGTGATCCTTCAGGTATCTAAAGGAGCTCGTAAATATGCCAACCAGACTTTGCTGCAATATCTTGCCAAAGGAGCTGTAGAATATGCAAAGGAACTTGGTTATGCAATTCCTATCGTATTGCATCTTGATCATGGCGATTCATTTGAAACATGTAAATCGTGTATCGAGAGTGGTTTTTCATCAGTGATGATCGACGGCTCTCATTTTCCATATGAAGAAAACATCAGGTTAACAAAACAGGTTGTTGAGTATGCTCACCAGTTCGATGTTACTGTGGAAGGCGAACTGGGTGTTTTAGCCGGCATTGAGGATGAGGTTTCATCAGATCATACGTCATATACAAGACCCCAGGAAGTTGAGGACTTTGTGAAAAAAACCGGAGTTGATTCTCTTGCGATTTCAATTGGAACATCACATGGCGCATTTAAATTCAAAGTAAAACCTGGAGAACTTCCTCCCCCTCTTCGTTTCGATATTCTTGAAGAATGCGAAAAACGTATTCCCGGTTTCCCTATAGTTCTGCATGGTGCATCTTCAGTACCCCAGGATATCGTAGCCGAGATTAACAAATATGGCGGAAAAATGGAGAATACAGCCGGTGTATCTGAGGACCAGCTGCGCAGAGCCGCAAAATCAGCAGTATGCAAGATCAACATCGATAGCGATGGCCGTCTCGCAATGACTGCAGCCATCCGTAAAGTATTTGTTGAAAAGCCAGGTGAGTTTGACCCACGTAATTACCTGGGGCCTGCCCGTGATAAACTTAAGGAACTTTACAAACATAAAGTGGTAAATGTTCTTGGCAGCGCAAACAAGGCATAAGAATAAAATTTAAATTTACATCATAACAAGCCATTCTTCAACGATTTTGAAGAGTGGCTTTTTTTCATCAGTCGAAGCTGAAATATCATATACTCGGAAAATAAATGAAAAAAAGATCCTTTTGCTGTTGATAATACGTTTCCCGCGTAATTTGCCAAGCATTGGTTTATTATTATTATATTTATATAACTAACTCTGAATAATACTAGTTAAATTCTGTAATTACATTTTATTCAAATACATATTCTATGAAAAGGATAATTATGATTTCTTTCCTTGCTACAGCACTATTGTCGGGATGCACTCCGACTCAAAAAACGAGTCAGGATAAACTAGACTTTCCTAAAGATTTCAAATGGGGATCTGCCTCCGCTGCCTATCAGGTGGAAGGGGGTACAAAAGCTGACGGACGAGGTCCCAACGAATGGGATAAGTATCTGAATCCACCCTACAGCCTCATAAAACTGGTAACAGGAGAAGATGCAAACGGTGATGTTTCTATCAATGAATATGATCGTGCCCAGTTTTCAAAAGATGTAAAACTGATTAAAGAACTGGGTGTTAACAGTTATCGTATTTCAATCTCCTGGTCAAGGATCCTACCTGAAGGAGAAGGAAAAATCAATGAAGCCGGAATCGATTATTACAACTTTGTAATAAATAGTTTGCTTAAGGAAGGCATTCAGCCTCTTGTTACACTTTATCATCTTGACATGCCCCTTGCACTTGCCAATAAAGGCGGATGGATGAACCGTGAGAGCGTGAAATGGTTTACCGATTACGCAAATCTTTGCTTTGACAGGTTTGGCGACAGGGTAAAAACTTTTTTGACTTTTAATGAACCTTCGATAGAACTTCTCTTCATGCAATCTTTTTTTGAAGCTGTCAACAATCATAAAGCACCTGAAATTCCTGCTTCTGAAGAGTATATTTCAAAGCATTTCTCATATATTCATCACCTTATGCTGGCTCATGCAAGCGCCGTAAACGCCTATCATAAAAGAAACCTGGGAGGTCAGATAGGTATAACTTACAATTTCATGCTTTGTGAGATGGATACAACTGCCTCCGAGAATGGAAACAAATCGCTTGATGTAATAAGCAGGGTCTGGAATAACCTGTTTATGGATCCGGTATTTAAAGGTTATTACCCAAAGGATATCTTCGACAGATTAAATGCAGCTCAGTATGGCGATATTCAGCCTGGTGATTTTGATTTTATCAAATCTGCTAAAACCGACTTTCTCGGCATTAATTATTATGGAGTCAACATGTATCACGAGAAAAAAGGAGCCGGCTTCTTTGGACTTGTCAATGGGAGAAATTCTGATAACCCTCCAATGTTCAACGGTTTTGTAAATCCCGATGCATTTGTCACCGGACTTGTAAGTCTGAAGGAGCAATATAATAACCCCGATATTCTGATTACCGAAAACGGAGCAGGTTACGGGATTAAAGATGATACACTTATAAATGGCAGGGTACATGATACCTTAAGGACATCTTATCTTCAGCGCCATATCAAAGCGGTGCATCAGGCAATAGATAAGGGTGTTAAAATAAAGGGATACTATGTATGGTGTATGTTCGACAATCTGGAATGGATGATGGGTTATACACGGAGATTCGGAATTACATATGTGAATTTTCAGACCCAGGAACGTATCCCTAAAGAAAGCTACTATTGGTATCAGGCTTTTTTAAAATCACAGAAAAATAACTGATTCCGGATATGGCTTAATCTCTTGTAGCCTTTTGAAAACTAAGATTTTATTTTCACTGGATTTAATTTATCAAGCCTGAAAACAAAGCGGATTCTTTCTTTAAACGATCCTGTTATCGATTTTATATTATCAGAAACAATAAATGGAAAATAAATCTCAAAGTAATTCCATATACCCGCCTTTAGTCCAGCTTCATAGAAAAAAGCCGGTTTATTAATTGTCCCGGGTCCATGATCGTTCAGTAATAAATTAGCAAAGGGTTTAACCGGAATCTTTGAAGCAAAACCCGGAAGGCTGCTTGTTAAAGAGAATGAAACCAGCCAACGGCTGTATCCGAGACTGTCATTAACGGCAGAAGCAAGTCCACCCTCAGAAAGAGACATCTCTCTCGACCATAAGGTTTTAGGGAATTCGGTGAAACGGTCAGGAAATATGCCTTCGTATAAATATTGTTCCCTGCCGCTTCTTCCGCCCGGCGAAAAGGAATAGAACGGATCAGATGCATCATTTTTGAGCATCGTTCCTGCAAACATCCTGAAATCAAGACCGTTTTTCTTTCCTCCATAGCTATACTTATAGTTTAGCTCCACTGATGTCTTCTGATATGATTCTCCTGATTCTAAAGAAAATGCTAAGTGGAATGGATTGATAACTCCGGTCTTGTCAAGCAGATACCCAAGCTGTAAATATGAACGCATTTTCGCCTTAGTAAGAGCCTCTATCTGGCTAAGATCTGATGCGGCAGTATAGTAGCCAAAAACCTTCTGATTAACCGGATCAATTGCGTTTTTTGACCTGAAGTACAGATCTAATCCGATTCTTGCCCTGTGGTAATCCTGACTTCCGGGAGCAGCAAATTGTTCACCTTCAAGTGAAAGCGAGGCTAGCCTTATGAGATTGTCATAAGGGATTTTATTGAATGAAATTTCCCCATAACCTGTAATAGCCTGATTACGGAAAGAATAGAAAGGCATGACAAAATATTCTAAAGACTTTGGTATAATTGTCCCGTTGTGCAAAGCAACACCTGCCATAAAACCATCTGTATTAGTCCAGTTAAAAGACGGGAAATATATGAGATATCGTTTATCAGGATCCTCTATTGCATATAAAAGCTGAAAACGAACCGGATCAGCTTTCCTGAATATGCCTGATGTCCGTATATTATTATTGAGCCTGTACAGTTCGGTCATCTTATGCTCAGGATCTATTCGGATTTCGGAAAAATTGCCGGGACCTGTACTGAACCATTTACTGCCTTCAAAACCGTCTTCCCATTTTTCAGAACAGATCGAATCTCCCTTTAAACCGGCAATCAGCAACGGCGCTTTTAATTCACCGTTATTTTTTATAAGCACCTTCCCATCACTGAATCGCGCAATTTTGTAATCGAGCCTTTTTGTAGTACCCAGGAAATCATCAAAAAACCAGGTGAGATCCTTTTCTGTGAGAGAATTAAATACATTCCGCAGATCGTTCGGGGAAGGATGTTTGTTTTTCCATAAGCGATAGTAATCGTGCATTATTGAATCATAGATTGAATCTCCGAGATAAGACCTGAGATAGTTAAAACCCAGCGAAGCTTTGCTATAGATAATACTTTCATAATTATTGAAAGTGAATTCCGGAGCGGCAAGATTTATTTTCTGTTCAAGGTTATTGCGTGCAGGAACTATCCAATCGAGTTCCTGTATCCTTTGAACCGGCATTTTATCGATATTGAAGAATCCAGCCAGCTTCCTGCTTTTCAAATCTATCTCCCAGAGCTTTTTCCCCGGATATCTTGCTTCCATATATCTCGATTCATTTGCAGTGGTGATACTCTCATCCATAAATGGGAATCTTCGTTCATCTGATCCTAACGCACTGTAAAACCAGCTATGACAAATTTCGTGAGATATAACGTCATCGAGACTATAAGCATCGGGTGCCTCACCGATCACCGTCAGTTCAGGATATTCCATTCCTGATCCTGCATTCAGAGCACTCTGAACCGCAGTGTATGTGCCATAGGGATAATCTCCGTTCCATTTTGAAAAATGCCATATTGCACTATTTATATAGGAGATTGATTTTCTCCAGAGATGTGCGTCAAAGTCAGTGAACATCGCCCAGGTTGTAACTAATCTACCTGATTCCGGGAGACTGACACTCCCTTTCAGAACATGGAATCTTTTATCGGCGAACCATGCGAAATCGTGGATATTATTCTCGGTGTAGTGCAATGTCTTCATTTGTTTTGATGAGGCCGGAAAGCCTTCACGGAGGTAGGCGGGTATTCTCATCCAGGCAGTATCTGCCGTCAGATTATTAAGCCATTTCTTTTCTTCTTCGTTTTGAAGGTTTCCGGTTGCTCCCACGACATAATTGGCAGGGAGAGTAATACTGACATCAAAACTGCCAAATTCAGAATAGAATTCACCCTGATCGAGGTAAGGCATCTGGTGCCATCCTGATCTGTCATAAACGGCCGGTTTGGGATACCATTGCGAGATCTGGTACGATTCACCGATATGACCCATGCGTGATGTTACTCCCTTTGGGATCTTAAGATGAAAAGGAGTAGAGATATAAATTGTGTCCCCTGGCTTAAGAGGTTGGTTAAGCATGAGCTGACAGATATCAGGATAACCTTCCTGGAAACTCCATATAATACCTTGACCATCAATTTCAAAATCCAAAGAATCTATGTATCCTCTTAACTCAGCATTATTAAACAATTTAGATTTTCCGTCTCTCCTTATTAACTCTTTGGCCAACTGTGTGTTGTTACCCGAATATCCATTAGGCCAAAGGTGAAAATATAAGAATCCAAGGGTGTCAGGGGAATTGTTAATATACTGAACAGACTCAAATCCTCTAAGTTCGTGTTCTATGTCATTAAGGGTGACACTAATTTCATAACTTACTTTCTGCTGAAAATAATTCTGAGAAGAGATTTTCAGAACTGGAAAAACTAAACACAGACAAAGGATAGTATATCTCTGCAGATGTAAATTTCTGAAAATATTTTGCCAGGCAGGACGATATGAATTTCTCATTATTAAAAAAAGAAGCAAGATAGAACTACATTAATTATCTGGCAACAATTTATTCATTTCAGGGTATTAATTTTTCAGGTTGATTTTTACACTGCTTAGCCAAATCATTCTCGGAGGGAAGATCAACACAAACAAAAAAATAATAACTTTATGTTTAATTTCTTTCAAATTACACCCCTTTACCAAATTATTTATGAAACATTTTCTTCCAATCTTACTATTAGCTATCTGCTGCAGTTCATATTCACAGGTGAGTGAATCTCAGAAATCCAAAGACGGAGATATACTCCCAGTTCGTGGTTTCTGCATAGCAGCTCCTCAACCTAAGGAGGTTGAGGAGTTTATAAAGTTTATCGGTGAGGAGCTTGCTCCCAGGGCGGTGAATACCCTTATTCTAAGGGTGGATTATAATTATCAGTATGAAAGCCATCCTGAATTGCGCGATTCTGTTGCCCTGTCGAAGGCGGATGTCAGAAAGCTGGTAGCTGTCTGCAGGAAGAATAAGATTCACATTATACCTCAGGTAAACCTTCTCGGTCACCAGTCATGGGCAGGCAAAATCGGGAATTTATTGAAAATGTATCCGCAATTTGATGAAACACCATTGATTAAGATGCCTGAAAAATATGTATGGCCAAACGCTGACGGGTTATACTGCAAGAGTTACTGTCCTTTAAATCCCGATGTGCACAAAATAGTATTTGATATCATTGATGAGATCTGTGATGTGTTTGAAACTGAGGCATTTCATGCAGGCATGGATGAGGTCTTCTATATTGGTGAAGCACAATGTCCGCGCTGTTCAGGAAAAGATAAAGCTGAGCTGTTTGCAGGTGAAGTCCGTACCATAAGAGATCACCTTGCAATAAAAGACCGTAAATTATGGATATGGGGCGACAGGCTGATAGATGGAAAAACAACCGGAATCGGAGAATGGGAGGCAAGCTATAATAATACCTACCGGGCAATCGATATGATTCCGAAAGATGTAATTATATGCGACTGGCATTACGACAGGCCTGATCAGACCCCGGTTTATTTTGCAATGAAAGGATTGAGTGTTGTTACATGCCCCTGGCGGAATCCGGTAAATGCAGTGCTTCAGGTGCAGGATATGTTTAAGTTCAGAAACGCTGCCACTCCCGAAATGAAAGATCGCTACCAGGGTATGGTACAAACAATCTGGTCAGGTGCCGGCCAGTTTCTTGACAATTATTATGGCAGGAAACCGGAAAACTCGCTGAATTCGCAGGTAGCATGTTTTAAGGCAATGTTTGGGGAAATTCAGAAAATGACAAAATCACAATAAGAGGTTTTTTAGAAACGGTTCAGGACACACAACACAAGACGCACGACACGCGGGACAATGTAGAATATGATTGGATTTCCATGAGTAGTGAATCGTGAATCGTGTGTCCTTTATGCTATTTGTAGGTCTTTGTCATTGAAGACGGTATTACAATTATAAAATCAGCAAGTCCCTTGTTTTCATCGGTTATTTTATCAATATCGTCCTGAGAAACTGTGGTGATGGTTAATACTTTAATTGAAGGATTGTATTTATTCAGGTACCAGAGAATACCCATGTGCCTGTCGGAATGATAGCTGCCGTTGTAATGAAGAAGGATCTGACCTGGTTGCCAGATATTTGCAATCGATTTTGCCATGGTAGCATCCTTTATTGCCTGGGCTTTAGGAAGGTTTTCGCTAACCTTCGCTCCATTCATCTGACCGCCTATTGAACCGCCCATCGAAAGCATATCTTTGTAACAGGCAAGTTCAGGATCATATTCAATAGGCAACGGCACAACATATTTTAATTCATCAGGAGAGATGTTCCGGAGAGCTTCAAACCCTCCGGATGCAACAACAGAAGCATAACGACGCGGGATATTTGAAGCCAGGTACTTCAACCCGTTTTCCTTAGCAAAATTCAAGAGGGGCTTATAATCAGTTGCATAATTTTTCCATAATCGCGCTTCAGCCTCAAAAGAGCTTTCCTTAATTATTCCTGCAAAATATTCATCAATGAGTACCTGATTATCAGTCTCAAACATTTCTGCTGACAGGATCAGATCTTTTCCCCTGACTGAATAGAGGCTTTTTGTCAATTCCAGTTCCAGCCAGTGAGCTATGGGATTATCATGCAATTCACCGAAAAAAACAACATCTGCCCTTGCAGCAGCTTTAAGGATGTCGTTATAATCAGCTTTTTTGCCTTCTCCTGTAAATACTTTATAGGCAGGTTTATCCTGTGAAAATGCCTGAAGAGGCATGATAAGAATAAATATAATTGCGGATAATTTCATTTTAATCGGATTATTGGTAAATTTTTTAAATAAAGGATCGAACAAAGAAACGATAAAACAATCCGTAAAGTTCACCTGGAACAAAAAAAAGAAGGGACATGCCTTCGCATGTCCCTAATCAAACATGTAAAAAACTTATTTTAAACCAAATCGATAACTGAATTTAATAAGGAAGACATTATGAGGTATATTTTTGCTTTTATTAAACAGGTCACCCACATTATTGAAAAAATCCATCTGTCCGGTACTGGTATTATAACTTCTGGTCTGACTGAATACCAGGAACACTGTTGAACCCGGACTATATTCCCATCTTACAACAAGGTTTGAAAGGAATTGTTTCACATTGAAATCATTGTTACTGAATGTGTAGTCGGTATTGCCATTTCCGTTTTCAGAGATATTATAATGATCTGTATCAAAAGATATCTGATCACTGTTGTATGTCAGGAACCTGTCATGGTAATTGCTCGCCATGGGATTGGTAATGTATTTATAGTCGTAATATTTCCCGGTTGCAACAAATGGTTGTCCCCAGTATTGGAGAGTAAGATTGGGACTTACGTTCAGATTCACCCTGAATGAGGTACTGATTGTTTTCTGGTCGATGCTTCCGAAAATGTATCTGTCTGTTCCGTTGTACGATGTTTGAGTTACATATTGCAGTTCTGTAAATGATTTATTGTATGAAGGACTCAGGGTAAAAACAAGATAATTGGTAGGTTTAAAAGTTATATCCACTTCGGGGTATACATTGTCAGAGCTGTTTTCAAAACCTTTTGATGCATTTGCAAAAACACTGAAGACAAGCTTTTTGCGACTATCGGTAGAAAATCCTAATCGGGGATTGACGCTTCCTGGTAACTTCATCATTGGTCCTCCGCGAAGCATATCGGTGGAAAGGGATGGAGTGTTAAGGCTGCCTCCAGTCCAGATATTCCAGAAATTTTTCAGTGTTATATTTGCATTCCATTCATAACCTCCGCCGATCCAGTCTCCTCCAAAATTATTAATGGAATAAAAATCAGAATTCAGATTATAACTCTTGTAAATACCTTTTGGATCAAACTGGTTGTATCCTGCCCAGAGTACGTAAAGGATCTGATCGGTGGTACGCATGTAACCCAGGTCATTGGTTTCAAAGCCCGGAGTTTTCCATAGAGCAGCACCCAGAAAATTCCAGTGTCCGTTTTGCTTCATTATCTGCATTCTCCCTCCTGCACCTGACAGCGATGTACGGTTTGTATCAAGCACGGCATAGTTTTTCCCGGGACGCTGAAAATAGTGAGCAGAAGATTCCTGTGTATTTGTTATCGCTTTTTTAGAACCCTCCACCAGGCTAAGTGCCGTATTCAGGTTAAACATCCAGTTTTTATTCTTGAAGTACTGGGTAAAATCAATTCCGCCGGTGTAAGCCGCTCTATGTAAAAAATCCCTTGTATCAGCATCGAGTTCCCTGTTTGTGCTGGTAAAAATACCGCCGATTATAGTGTTGCCGTTATTAATGTCTTTCTGAACACGTCCGACAAAATAATTTGTCAGAGGCTCAACCGTTGTATATTTTCTTCCGCCGATAGTGTCAATTTCCGCCTTTTCCTGTGCTGTCATAGCCTCAACAATACCAACTGAGAATCCATCTTTGGTTTTTCCGGTAAGTTTAACCGCACCAAGAATATTGGTCCTGGTTGGCACATCATCATACCAGCCATTATTCAAGTTAGGAGATACCTGGGGCTGACGACCTATTCTTCTGGAATAGAAAAGATTATCGTTCCCAACACCTCCGTCGCCTATACCTAAACCAAAGTTTGTGATATTGTTTCCTTCAATAAAGAAGGGTCGCTTCTCAGTAAAAAAAGTTTCATAGGCTGAAAGGTTGACCACCGAGGGATCAGCTTCGACCTGACCAAAGTCGGGATTAATTGTAAGGTCCATTGTCATATTATTTGTTACTCCAATCTTGGCGTCTATGCCTCCGTTTAATTTTGAAGATTTTCCTGACGCCATAAATGGATTTGCAGGATCTGACTGATAGGTTTCTGTTTTAGCTACACCATAAGGTGTTATATCGAATATTTTCCTGGGCCTTATTTGCTCCAGTCCTTTCAGTTCTCCAAACAGATGGACCATTCCGGGTGCATCTCTGGGAATATGCTGCCAGAAGGTTGTTTCGTTTTTCCTGTATAGAATTCTTGCAATATCGAGTCCCCAGACATCGCCTGAGCTTTTTTCAAACCTGACCTGGCTGAATGGAATTTTCATTTCGGCGACCCAGCCTTCTTTATTTATGGAGGTCTTGACCCACCAGTTTGGATCCCACGATGAATCGCCATTTCCGTTGTCATTTGTAAACATCTGATCGTATTTGACCCCCGCAGAGCTTACCCCAAACAGGAAACCGGTACGTAGATCGTGGAAACTGTCAATAATTATACCTACAAGGTCGCCGTCAGCCTCATCGCGCCTTGTTAAGCGGTTTACGATGCTGTCAGGCGAGGTATCATAAGCCTTGATTGCAACATAGAGATTATTATCATCAAACAAAATCTTGAACTCAGCCCTTTGAGTTTCCGGTTGACCGTTATATGGCTGATTCTGGGTAAAACCACCTGCCCATGTTCCTGCCTGCCATGCTTCATCGTCAAGAACTCCGTTTATTACCGGTGGAGTTGTAATATGAGTTGCGGTATATTGCTTTTTTTCGAGATCCTGGCCAAAGAGAAGGGGAAGAAGAAAAAATGCGCTAAGTATGGTTGTAAAAGTTCTTTTCATAAAGAGCTTGTTTTAGCTGTTTTCTTAAGAAAGACGTAAAAGTTTGGATCTTGATGCAAAAAAAACTGATTTTTTACGTTCTTGTTTTTTGATCTGTTGCAATAAGGCTATTAAAAATGGCATGCGGCCTAACCAATCTCCTTCAAATTACTTTGTCTTTTCCTTTGGTATTCTTTGTGGTTCAATGAATTGTTTATTACCTTGAGGAGAAACAAATGGCCCTGTAGCTATGTGACACTTCAGAATTTATGTAACAGATTTATTCCTTGATTTATCAAATTTCACCCCCTTTCATTTTCCCCCAAGGGGGAAAGGTTATAATACTCCTTCCCCCTTGGGGGAAGGCTGGGTAGGGGGTAATTTTCGAGTAAAACAATTTAATCAATCTTTAAAAAAATGGTACCTTAATTGTGAAAAAATACATAGCTATAGGAATCACTAAGTACACCTGTAGCTTTTTGTATCCACCGGGCATAATATAGACACTTTGATGCACTAAAAGCCCTAGTCGTAAAGTCTGATAAACTCATATGAATTTCCGCAATGCTTCAGGAACTTGAGAAAGTCGGATTCTGAGATGACCAGCGATGCCGTATTTATATTCGGATGAAAAGTGAGCCTTTCAAAATCTTTTAATTTCTCATCGATAAACAAATGGACGTGTTTTTCAGTGTCATTTATTAGTCCGAATGGTGTAACTGAACCGGGCTCAACTCCCAGGTATTTTTTCAGTCGTCGATCTGAAGCAAAAGTTAGTTTGCCCTGTTTTAAACGTTTTTCAAGGTCCCTGATATTAAGCTGCCTTAAATGTTCAAGGATAACCAGGTAATGTCTGTCTCCTTTATGGTTGCGAAAGAAAATGTTCTTGCATCTTCCGGAATTGTAATTTTTCCAGTGGATTTTAGTGTCTTCAATTGTGGCAAGAGGAGGATGTTCATGGTATTCAAACTCGATGCACAGCTTTTCAAGAAGCAGGTAAAGTTCTTTTTGTCCCCTCATCAGGAATCAGTTTTTTTAGGTATGAATGTAAAATCCATTCCTGCAAGCAGTGCTATATCCATACCTCCCTCTTTAAGATCAATATCTTCTTCATCATAATACCATTCAACAATAACCGGTATCCCTCGCTGGATTAATTTCTTCAGCTCAACAAAAATGTCATACAGAAATTTTGCCGATGATGAATTTAGGTATATAAGATCGGCTTTAAATTTCAGGGGATTATTGGATGTATAGATTTTATCCTTTCCTTCCAGAATTTCATTAACAAAATCTACGATCCATTCAATAACAGGATAATACATTGCACGGACATCTTCAGGAGAAGATACTCCACGCAAAAGCAATATATTTTGCACAGTTAAAAAATTAACCTCAGGAGTGGTATTGGTCGGCTTGATATAAAGTTTTTGCATCCGCTGGCTTTTTACAAAATTGGTTCAATCTTTTCTTAATCGCAAACTTGTCCGGATCTTTTAAGCACTATAATAATTTATTGTCTTCATCTTCAGGGTTATATCCTGAATCTTCAAGGAGCTGGCCTTTAGAGTAGGCATCAACTGCCAGCCTGTCGCAGATTTCATTTTCAATATTATTTGCATGACCTTTTATCCAAATAAATCGGACATTGTGTTTACGATAGATTCTCAGAAACCTGATCCAGAGATCCGGATTTTTCTTCTTTTTGTAACCTTTGGATTCCCATTGGAACACCCATCCTTTTTCGACTGAATCTGCAACATACTTTGAGTCGGTATAAACTACTACCTTGCTGCCAGGGTTTTTAAGAGCTTCAAGTCCTTCAATAACTGCCAGAAGTTCCATCCTGTTATTTGTGGTAAGTCTGAATCCTGCTGATTTCTCAAGTCTGTGTTTCCCGTAAATAAGAACAGCACCAAATCCTCCCGGTCCGGGGTTTCCGCCCGATGCACCGTCAGTGTATATTGTGATTTCATTTGGCATGGTGAAGGATTATACCTGTATTTGTGACGAATAGTTTTATAGCAATCGATAAAAGAATAACGCCGAATACTTTCTTCAGGATCTGAAGTCCTCCTTCCCCAAGGATCTTTTCGAATAATGAAGTCAACCGTAATACAAGATAAATCACCACCATATTCAGAACAAGGGCAATAAAGATATTAATAGTTTGATATTCAGCCTTCAGAGATAGTATTGTTGTAATTGAACCGGCTCCTGCAATTAGGGGAAAGGCAATAGGGAATATTGACCCTCCTCCATGTGATTCCTGTTTGAACAGTTCGATACCAAGTATCATTTCCATAGCTATTAAAAAAATGATAAAAGAACCGGCGATAGCAAAAGAGGATACATCAATTCCAAAAATTCCAAGCAACGGGCTGCCTATAAATAAAAACGCCAGCAGAATTAAGAATGAAACAAAAGTGACTTTTTTTGATTTAATGTCGCCTGATTTGGATTTAATATCAATGATTATAGGAATTGACCCGGGAATATCAATTATTGCAAACAATACCATGAAAGCTGCAAGAATCTCGATCAGACTAAAATGCATAATTGAAAGTTTGGTTCAAAGATAATCAAATTTCGTTTTTTCTCTGTGGTACTCAGTACTTCTCTGTGTCAGTTCTTATTTTTTTGTTACACAGAAAGCCACAGAGATAACACAGAGGACCACAATGTCAAATAATAATATATACTGACCGCAAAAAAAATACCCCTTCTCTTAGTAAGAAAGGGTATTAGTTTGAAGTTAAGTATTCTTCTACTGAACGATAGTCATCTCATCGACCAGATTTTTTGCTCCGGAATAAATATCCATCAGCCAGAGAACATATCGGATATCCACTACTATTGTCCTTTGGAGTTCCGGTTCATAAGCGATATCTCCGCTCATAGATTCCCAGTTTCCATCAAAGGCCAATCCGATTAATTCACCGTTTCCATTCATCACCGGACTTCCAGAGTTTCCTCCTGTAATATCATTCGTGGTAAGGAAGCAAACGGGCATGTATCCTTTTGAAGATCCATATCTTCCGAATTCTTTCTTATTGTTCAGCTCAATGAGCCTTTTTGGAACATCGAATTCATAATCACCTGGTTTATACTTATCTACGACTCCCTGTAGAGTAGTGTAATACTTATAGGTTACAGCATCTCTCGGGTCGTAATCCTGGACAGTTCCGTAAGAAAGACGCATTGTGGAGTTTGCATCGGGATATAATGTTTTTTCAGGAACCATTTCCAATAATGCAGCGATCCATAATCTCTTGCCCGTGGCTAATCCGGCATCAAACTGGCTTAAATCCTTCGAGACTCCTGTTGCTGTATTAAAAAATGAAGTTGCGGTCAAATAAACCGGATCACTTTCAATTGTTTTCAAAACCGGTTTATCGAGAAATGCATTAAGTTTTGCCTCATTTGCAAATACCGATTTTGCAAACATGTCATCAACGAACTTGTCAATGTCTCCTTTAAATTTTTTATCGACAACGTTTGCATAAAAATCGGGCTGGAATTTTACAGGAACATCAGTTCTGTAAAGCTTGAGCATCGCTTTTGTTGATTGAATATCAGTTGGCAGATTGTAGTCCTTGTAAAAATTACTGCTGGTATTCTTAAATTCTGAGACAGCATCTGAAATTTTCTGATTATCCTTTGATTTGAGTGCAGTGACTAAACTGGCAATTCTTCTGTTCAGCCCAAAAAGTTCACAACCCTGCATGCATTCACTTATATATTGAACCGCATTATAATAATCTGCCCTTCCTTCGATTGCAGTTTTTATCATATTCAAAGCTTCACCGTATTTAGCTTTACGTTCCGGATCAGCTATTACCCATTTATTGAACTGGTTCTCAATCTCTTCTTTCTTTGCTTTTACATTGAGTTTTTCAAGACTGGCTTTTTGTCCTATGGAATACTTCCAATAGTTTGAAGAACCTGAATATTTTGATGAATATTGAATATTTACCTTCTGGTCGGCCATCATATCTTTCATCCAGATTTCCTGTTTGATACCTCTTATTTTAATTCTATCGGGATGTACAATCTGCAGTTGTTCATTAACTTCGTAAGAGGTCATATACCTGTTAGTCCTGCCAGGATAACCCAGGATCATTGCAAAGTCACCTATTTTACGATCTTTTAATGATACTGTCAGATAACGTTTTGGTTTAAGAGGGATATTATCTTTTGAATAAGGAGCAGGTTTCCCATCGGGACCGGAATAAACTCGGAATACGCTGAAGTCGCCAGTATGACGTGGCCATTCCCAGTTATCAGTGTCAAAACCGAACTTACCAATTGAAGAAGGTGGCGCTCCAACAAGGCGGACATCGTTATATCTCTCATAGATAAGAAGATAAAAGTAGTTTCCACCATAAAAGCTTGAAACCTGTGCCCTGTAATTATTTCCTTCGGCAGCTTTCTTCTCAATTACCTGTCTTGCATCATTTATGGCTGCAGTGCGATCTGTTTCACTCATTCCCTGCTTAACATTTGCCAGAACCTGGCCGGTTACATCTTCAACTCTGATGAGGAATGTAACTGAAAGGTTAGGGTTTGGCAGCTCTTCCTCTTTAGTTTTTGCCCAGAATCCGTCACGTAGATAGTCGTGATCGACACTGCTGTGAGCCTGGATTGAACCATAGCCGCAATGGTGATTTGTAAGAACCAGCCCTTGTGATGATACGATTTCAGCCGTGCAACCGCCGCCAAAAATTACAACTGCATCTTTCAGGCAAACTTTGTTAATGCTGTAAATATCTTCAGCTGAGAGCTTCAGACCCAGCTCAGTCATTTTGCCCATGTTGAGTTTTTCAAGAAGCGGCAACAGCCACATACCTTCATCAGCTTTAGCTTTGAAACTGAAACTGAGAATAAGGATTAATAAGATTGTAAACAGTTTTTTCATATGGTACAACTTGTTTAGATTGATTTTAAATTATCCGTCAAAGATAGCCTTAAAATAATTTAAGTATCATGATTCATATATAAAAATTAATTGATTTTCGAGCTATTTGAGATCTTATATTTATTATCACCGATAGTCATTATAAAAGAAAATCAGGATATTTAAAATTCAAATTTCAACTGGGAATCAAAGAGGGCGAATGATTTTCTGTGATAAGGTGTAATTCCATATTTCATAATAGCTGCCCTGTGAAAAGAAGTTGGATATCCTTTATTTTTATTCCAGCCATATTCAGGGAACTCAGTATGAATTTTCTCCATGAACGCGTCACGAAATGTTTTTGCCAGTACTGAAGCCGCGGCGATAGAAAAGTAAAGGCCATCACCCTTAATGATTGTTTTATGTTTTATGTCTTTATAAGGATAGAACCTGTTTCCGTCAATCAGAAGGAATTGCGGAACCTTTTCCAGTCCCTCGATAGCGATATGCATAGCTTTAATTGAAGCCCTCAGGATATTCATTTCATCAATCTCGGCATTATCTACGAATGCAACTTTCCATGCAATTGCTGATTTAATTATTTCATCCTTTAAAATAGCTCTTTGCCGGGGTGATAGTTTTTTGGAGTCATTCAGCACAGAATGCTTATAGTTTTTAGGAAGAATGACCGCTGCCGCAACTACGGGACCTGCCAGACAGCCCCTTCCGGCTTCATCGCAACCAGCTTCAATAAGATTATTATAGAGGTAGGATTTTAGCATGTTTTCATAAAATAATCAGTCGCGACGGCACTCGAAGGGTTACACAAAGGTGCACAAAAGCTATGTATAATAAAAGCTGACGGCTTTTAAACAAGTTATTAACATATTTATCAACAAATATTATTGCTTCTTCAAAAATACATTTATATTTGATCTTCCAGAATAAATATAACATGAATAAAGGAACTAATGTTTTAATGCTGCTATTGCTATTTTCCGGAACAAAAGTTTTCTCACAGGATTTGGCGCCCAAGGTTTTGGTTCCTGCCGCAGGGTTGACAACCGTCGGAGTGATAGAGTATTCACAGACCATTGGTGAGACAGCAGTTGAGACAGTGAGCAGTGCCGGTTTCATATTGACACAGGGATTTCAGCAGCCACGGATACAAATTACAACGGTAACGCCACCCGAAGGAACCGGAGTGGATGTTTATCCGAATCCGGCGACAGACTATATTAATGTTAAGTTATATGGAGATGAAGCCAGAAAATTCAGGATTGATGTGATTAACATTACAGGGATGGTTGTCAATTCAGTGACTATGGATTTTTCAGATAAGTATTATTATATAGAACAGATTGAAGTTGCCAGCCTTAAATTCGGCTTCTATTTTGTCAGAGTAATGAGTGACGATGGGACAATCAAAAGAGTATTTAAAATAGAGAAAATGTAATCCGGAAAACTATGGCTTCAAAAGGAATTATCAGGTATTATTCGTTGTTAATATTTTTAATTTCGGGTTCACTGTCTTTTGGACAGAATGTTAATCCCGGCATTTATTACCAGGCTGTGGCCAGAGATAATTCAGGGAAGGAACTTGTCAACAAAAACATTGATGTTAAATTTTCAATTATCATCGGCAATCCGCTCGGAACAATTGTTTACCAGGAGCTATATTCAGGTGTTAACACCTCAAAATTCGGAATTTTTTCATTGATTATTGGTCGCGGTACACCTACAGGCGGAATTTACACTAACCTTTCCCAGATTCAATGGAACACTGCCTCTCATTATCTCAAAGTAGAGGTAAAATTTGATAATGATTTCATAGAAATGGGGACAATGGAGTTTCTAGCCGTGCCATATGCGCTTTATGCACAGAAGTCTCTTGAACCGGGGCCACAGGGACCAAAGGGCGATCCGGGTGATCCGGCATCGGATAAACAGACCCTTTCATTCGACGGCAATAACCTTTCGATTTCAAATGGAAATACTGTAAACCTTGGAACGCTTAATGTTCCTCACCAGCTGACACTTATTGGAGATACACTTTCAATACTGGGCGGAAACAAAGTCGCCCTGACTAATCAGATACAGGATTTATCGCTCGATATAAACAATACGCTGAAAATAACTAAAAATGCTTCGGCTACACCAATTGATCTGAGTCCGTTCAAGCAGAACCTTTCATATAATGATGCAACCGGAATGCTAAGTATTTCAAATGGTACGGGTGCTGATCTGTCTGTGTTAAAGGCATCGGTTATACAGGATATTCATCTGACTGGCAATCGACTTACAATAGATAAAAATCCATCCTCAACAGGGGTTGATCTGAGTAAGTATATGGATAATACGGATAATCAGCAATTGACATATACAGAATCGAGTAAATCGCTTTCTATATCCGGAGGAAACAGTGTGACTCTTGGTACGCAAATTTCTTTTAGGGCAAGGAAAGTGGTTGAAGATGCAGGACTTTCTCTCTCAACAGATTATGATTTTATAACACCCGTGATTGATTATAACGATGGATCTGGATTTGATAATTCTACTGGAATATTTACTGCTCCAGTAGCAGGGATTTATACTTTTATTGTTGGTTATAGCGCAGGAAATAATGGGGACTTAAAGATTTTAAAGCTTTTTCTTAATGGCTTAAGTTATGAAATACTGAATTCTAACATTAGCTATGGATCATCACTAACAAGATCGATTACAATGAAGCTTGTTTCTGGAGATAAAGTAAAGGTAAGTATTAATATTGGATATGGTATTGCACCCTTGGGATCTGGTACAGGATCATTTTCCGGCTATAAGGTTTATTGATGGAACACCCCGACAAGTCGGAACAGGCTCTCCGGTGTTCTCAGAATTGTGCCAATACTTCCCATATTATTTGTGGAACCCCACCGGGATTGAAAGAAACATCAATTGAATATCAGGAACTTACACAGAGTGACACTGAGAATCACAGAGTTGCACTGAGGAAAACCTTGGTGATCACTCGGTGTTTCTCTGTGCACCCTCTGTGTCTCTCTGTGTAACTAAAGAAGTACAAAAAAGGTAATTATTCATTCCTTTCCCATCCCGATTCTGACCGATCTGAAGACCAGCAATGTGAATACAATCGCTGCTAAAACACCCGTCACATCACTTGCAACATCTCTTATGCTGCATGTCCTCCCGGGGATAAGCTTCTGATGTAACTCATCCAGAATAGCAAACATTACCAGACCAATTGCTACTGTAATGAATCTCTTCCAGTTAATCCTGAATCCATCCTCTGCAAATGCAAGAAAAGCCATAAAAGTCAGAACTCCATATTCACCAAAATGCATAAAATAATCGAGCCTGAAATCACTCTTTGCTGTATGGATCTTTAATGTCGGGATATTTGGAATGGACGATAAGATTATTATAATTGCCACCCAGGCAATCAATAAATATCTCGCAAAAGGTCTCAGATATTTTATCAGTTTAACCATCATCGTTCTTTGGAATGCCAAAATTAGGATTTTATACCTTATAGTTAGACTAGAAAAGACTAAATTTGTCCCAAAATTCAGAAATGATAACTAACGAACAGATAAAGGCTTTATCGGGACGCCGCGATGCGTTAAGGAGGTATCTTTGACATCGAAGGAAAACTTGAACTCATTGCAGAAAAGGACAGTCTTTCACAGCAACCCGGATTATGGAATGATCCTAAAAAAGCGGAAGAGCTTCTGAAGGGCATAGCACAGCTTAAGAGCTGGACAACGGCCTTCGATAAAATAAATTCAGCCATAGACGATCTGAACGTGATTAATGACTTTTTCAGGGAAGGAGAATCTTCTGAAGAAGAAGTCGATAACCAGTATAATAATTGCCTCTCATTGATTGAGGATCTGGAGGTCCGAAACATGCTTCAGAAAGAGGAGGACCAGCTTGGTGCCATACTGAAAATAAATTCGGGCGCAGGTGGCACTGAAAGCAACGACTGGTCCGCAATGCTCATGAGGATGTATCTTCGATGGGCGGAGAGAAACAATTATAAAGTTAAAGAGCTCGATTATCAGACGGGTGATGAAGTTGGAATAAAATCAGTTACGCTGGAGATTGACGGTGAACGGGCATATGGCTATCTCAAAAGTGAAAACGGGGTACACAGGCTGGTAAGAATCTCTCCTTTTAACGCCCAGGGAAAACGTCAGACTACATTTGCATCAGTATTTATTTCGCCGCTTGTTGATAATACTATAGAAATTGAAATTAATCCTGCCGATATTACCTGGGATACTTTCCGCTCGAGCGGAGCCGGAGGACAGAATGTAAATAAAGTTGAGACTGCCGTAAGGCTAAGGCACAAGCCCTCCGGACTGATAATTGAAAACCAGGAGACACGGTCGCAGCTCAATAATAAGGAAAATGCATTGAGGATCCTTAAATCGCAGCTTTATGAACTTGAACTCAGAAAGCAGCAGGAGGAACAGTCAAAGATTGAAGGGGAGAAGAAAAAGATTGAATGGGGCTCGCAGATACGGTCTTATGTTCTTCATCCCTATAAAATGGTAAAGGACCTGCGCACAAATCACGAGACAGGAAATGTCCAGGCAGTTTTGGATGGCGACCTTAATCCTTTCATAAAATCTTTCCTGATGGAATTTGCAGGGAAGTAGCTAGATATTCCTAAATCATAACTATATGATAAATTTCATAATAACTATGTAGGTCTATTCATTTAATTTGTGTTTTAAAATTCACTTTTGAGAAAGATGGTGCAAAAGGAAAAATTATTTGTTCACTTTCCCCCGGTCAGCACAAAGGAGTGGCTGGATAAGATCAATTCCGACCTGAAGGGAGCTGACTTTAATGAGAAACTTGTCTGGAGAACTAACGCTGGTTTTGATGTAAACCCATTTTATCGGATAGAAGATTTGGGAAACCTCAGGTACATCAACACGCTCCCGGGCGAATTCCCTTATATCAGAGGTACAAAGACCAGGAATAACAACTGGCTCATCAGACAGAATATTGACATAACCAATTACTCTGAAGCGAACCGTAAAGCTTTGACGATACTAATGAAAGGGATTGATTCACTTGGATTTATAATATCTGATCCGGAATCAATTAATGAAAAAAATTTTGATCTTCTCCTTGAAAGGATCTTTCTGGGAGGAGTCGAAATAAATTTTTCCTCAAATGGGAAAGCATTGGAGATACTTGATTTGCTAATAAAATATGTAAAGAAATCCTGGTCCGACCCCGACCAAATCAAAGGAGCACTTGAGGTTGACCCGCTGAGCAGACTGATGGTTAATGGAACATTATGTATTCTTCCGGAAGATGGATTTGATTACCTGGCTTCAGTCGTAAGATCTTCGACATCTCTTCCTCATTTCACGACGATCAATATTAATGCTTCAAACTTTACAAATGCCGGAGCAGATGTTGTCACGGAACTGGCTTTTGGTATCTCAATGGGAAATGAATATCTGGCACAGCTTACTGAAAGGGGAATAAGTGCCGATATAGTCGCTTCAAAAATCAGGTTCAGTTTCGGAACAGGGTCAAATTATTTCTCAGAAATTGGAAAACTAAGAGCTGCACGGCTGCTCTGGTCTGTTGTCACAAATGGATTTCATCCTCAAAACGGGAAAAATATTAAGATGAATATTCATTGTGTGACAGGTAAATTCAATAAAACGGTATATGATCCGTATGTAAATCTTCTCAGAACACAAACCGAAGCAATGTCGGCCGTTTTAGGCGGAACTGATTCACTAACAGTAGAGCCTTTTGATATTGTTTTCAGACATCCTGATGAATTTTCCGAAAGACTTGCTCGCAACCAGCAACTTATACTTAAGGAAGAAGCTTACTTTGATAAAGTCGCTGATCCTTCTGGAGGTTCATTTTATGTTGAGAACCTTACAAGCCTTATCGCCGAAAACGCATGGAAATTATTTATAGAAGTTGAAGATCAGGGTGGGTTTCTTTCCTGTCTGAAATCAGGTTGGATCCAGAAGAAATTATCGGAATCAGCGTCACTGCGAAAATCGAATATTGAAAGCGGCAAAGAGATACTTTTGGGAACAAACCGATTTCCTAATTTAAATGAAAAGGCGCCTTCAGAGATAGATCTGGACCGGGTATTTAAAACACAGGTTCCGACAGATGGAATTCAGATTGAACCAATAAATCTTTTCAGAGGATCCGAGGAGATTGAAAGGATTAGATTAGAAAAGGAAAAAGGGGAGAAAATGTAGATTATGAGACCAAAATTCAGATATAACGACTTGATTTCACTTCCTGTAAATGAGAAAGATAGTCATGACTGGGAGAAGAATATTGACCTTAATAATGATTGGGTAACACCCGAAATGATCCCGATTAAAAGTGTTTATACCAGGAAGGATCTCGCAGTAATGGAACACCTGCATTATGCTGCCGGGTTGCCTCCTTTTTTGCATGGACCGTATTCGGGAATGTATACAATGTTGCCCTGGACAATAAGGCAATATGCAGGATTCTCCACAGCTGAAGAGTCAAATGCATTTTACAGGCGCAATCTGGCCGCCGGGCAGAAAGGGCTGTCGGTAGCCTTCGACCTGGCTACCCATAGGGGGTATGATTCGGATCATGAGAGGGTTACAGGGGATGTTGGAAAAGCCGGAGTGGCGGTCGACTCAATTCTTGACATGAAATTACTGTTCGACCAGATACCGCTTAATAAAATGTCGGTTTCCATGACGATGAATGGAGCTGTACTTCCGGTTATGGCATTTTATATTGTTGCAGCTCTTGAACAGGGAGCCCGTCTCGATGAATTATCCGGTACAATTCAGAACGATATTCTGAAAGAGTTCATGGTCAGGAATACCTATATCTATCCTCCTGAATTCTCAATGAGAATAATTGCCGATATTTTCCGGTACACTTCAGAAAAAATGCCGAAATTTAATTCCATAAGCATTTCTGGTTATCACATGCAGGAGGCTGGAGCAACTTGCGATATAGAACTTGCTTATACACTTGCTGACGGACTTGAATATCTCCGGACCGGAATAAAAGCCGGACTTGATATCGATGCTTTTGCTCCCAGACTTTCATTTTTCTGGGCGATTGGAATAAATCATTTCATGGAAATAGCAAAAATGAGGGCAGCACGTTTGTTGTGGTCGAAAATAGTCAGTGAATTCAATCCTAAGAATCCCAAATCACTTGCTCTCAGAACTCATTGTCAGACATCCGGCTGGAGTCTGACTGAACAGGATCCATACAACAATGTGGGGCGTACCTGCATTGAAGCTATGGCAGCAGTATTGGGCCATACACAGAGTCTTCACACAAATGCGCTTGATGAAGCGATAGCGCTGCCGACAGATTTTTCCGCTCGCATAGCCCGGAATACCCAGATATATTTACAGGAGGAAACCCAGGTTTGCAGGGCAATTGATCCATGGGCCGGATCATATTATGTTGAGACACTTACGCATGAGATTGTTCATAGAGCATGGGAGCATATTAAAGAAGTTGAAAGTCTCGGAGGAATGGCAAAAGCAGTTGAATCAGGAGTTCCGAAAATGAGGATTGAAGAAGCTGCAGCCCGTGCTCAGGCCAGGATTGATTCAGGAGTACAAACTATAGTCGGAACAAACAGGTACAGGCTTGAGAAAGAGGATCCGCTCGAAACTCTTGAAGTTGATAATTCCGCAGTGCGCGAGTCACAGATAATCAGGCTGGCAAAACTCCGTGACGAGAGGAACGAAGCTGAATGCCAGGTGGCACTTGATGCAATAACCAATTGTGTTCAGACTGGTGAAGGGAACCTTCTCGACATGGCTGTAGTGGCAGCTGCTAAACGGGCCAGTCTGGGTGAAATTTCCTATGCATGTGAAAAAATTGTAGGGAGGTATAAAGCAGTGATACAAACCATTTCAGGAGTTTATTCATCGGAGTATAAAGCCGATGATGATTTTAAAGAAGCACAGGCACTTGTTGCCAGGTTTGCAGAAAAAGAGGGCCGTCAGCCCAGGATAATGATTGTCAAGATGGGCCAGGATGGTCACGATCGGGGCGCGAAAGTTGTTTCTACTAGTTATGCCGATATTGGCTTTGATGTCGATATCGGACCTCTTTTCCAAACACCGGCAGAAGCTGCGAAACAAGCTGTTGAGAACGATGTTCATGTTCTCGGTGTCTCCAGTCTGGCTGGTGGTCATAAAACACTTGTCCCTCAGGTAATTAATGAGCTGAAGAGACTTGGAAGAGAAGATATTCTGGTTATAGCAGGAGGAGTTATTCCTCATCAGGATTATCATTTTCTGTACGACTCTGGTGTGGCTGCAATATTCGGTCCCGGAACTTCCGTATCAAAAGCGGCTAAACAGATACTTGAGATTTTACTGGAGATCTATCATTAATAATATTATAACTATTATTATGTAGAATTACACCTTAAGGATATATTATTGGTCATTAGGATGAAACATTCTTTCTGCAAACCATCAATTTGCATCAAAAGAATTTAACACATAAATAGACCGAAAGTGGATAATAACTTTTAACTTTGAGTTAAAATTAAAACACTAACGTTATGAAAAACTTAAAACAGATTGTATTTATAGGAATTCTGTTAGTATTTGGAATTTCCTTAACTTCTTTCGGACAGAAGTCGAAACCATGGGATGTTCCGGCTAATTTCAAAACTATGAGCAACCCTGTTAAGTCAGATGATGCAAGTCTTCTGGCCGGAAAAGATCTTTTTAACAAGACTTGCGCAGCATGTCATGGGAGAACCGGTTTAGGCGATGGTCCAAAATCAAAAGGATTGAAAACTCCTGTAGCCAGTTTTTTGACAGCAGAGTGTCAGAAACAGACCGATGGAGAGCTATTCTATAAATCAAAAACCGGTCGGGGAGATATGCCAAAATACGAAGGCAAGATTGATGATACCGGCCTCTGGCAGACAGTTAACTATATAAGATCATTAAAGAAATAATTTCAGAACAATTCTGAATCATATAAGGGTGTCTCAAAAGGCACCCTTTTCTTGTTTCGGAGCAAGAGATTCCTGGCGTTCGGGATTGTTAGATAATTTGGGAACCTTTATAAACTTAAATATGTTCCTGCCTTACATGGCAACCGGGGCTTCTTTCACTTTATCAACCCTTTTCCCTGAACTGAGATCATCGATGCAGTAATCTTCAAATACTATGGCTATTGCTATTTTACTCAGAAATGTAAAAAGTAAAAAGCCGCTTGAAAATATCATTACTGCAGTCCGGACTTCAGTAATAGAAGGAGTATAAACATATATTTGTCCTAAAGTGTCAGGCGTAAATCCTGGAACTATTAAAGCTATTCCTTTTTCAATATAGACGCTACCGTAAATCAGAACAGCTCCGATATTAAGCGTCAGGAAATTTTTTCGTGTACTCGGAATAAGGAATAGAAGAAAAGCTATGCTCCCCATTATTATTGAAGACCAGCTATATATAACAATTTCATGATTTTCCCCGATTCCAAACAATAAATATTTCCAGTATAAAATATTTTCGGTTCCGGAGTAAAATTCTTTGAAAAGTTCTGCTACTGTGAAAAACAGATAAATGAACATTGCATAAACCATCAATTCGGCTATTGTCCATATTGCCTCATCTTTTATTTCAAATTTTGTTATTTTACGTAAAATCTGAAATAGAATAATAAGTATTGCAGGTCCCGAACAAAAAGCAGAAGCTAAGAAGCGGGGAGCAAGCAGAGCACTGTTCCAAAAGGGTCTGCCTGGTAAAGCATTGAATAAAAAGGCTGTAACAGTGTGAATTCCGATTGCAAGAGGAATACTGAATAAGACAAGCGGCATCACAAACGATACTTTATAGTCTTTCTTGTAAAAATGACAATACAATAAATAAACCACAATGATTAAATTGAGTATGAAATAGGAATTCAGAACGAAAAAGTCCCATGATAAAAGCGATGAAGGGAAGTTCAGGATACCGATTCCCGGAAGCATATGCCAGAATCTTAAGGGATTCCCGATATCAACAATAATGAAGCACAGGCACATAATAACAGCGCATATGGCTAATAATTCTCCAAAAATTACAATTTCTTTGATTGGTTTCCAGTGATAAACATATGCCGGAATAACCAGCATTACAGAAGCAGCAGCAACTCCTACTAAAAATGTGAAATTTCCGATATAAAATCCCCATGAGACTGAATCTCGCATATGAGTTACGATTAGTCCGTGAGCCAATTGGTTGGCATAACCAAATCCCCCCCAGACAATTAATAAAATCAGAAAAGTGACCCATGCATAATATACTGCACTTCCTTTAGTGATTATTTTGAAACTGCCGCTTACAAATCGAAAGAAATTCATATAATTAAATTTTTATTTATTACTTGCAGAATAAATTTATTTATACTCCGAAGAAATAGTAAAATCTTGGTTGGGTGTTGAGTTCCTGTTTTAACACAAGTACCCGTTTATTTGCCAGGATATATCGGATTTCACTCTCAGGATCGAGTAAATTCCCGAATTTTCTTGCACCAACCGGACAAATTTCGACGCAAGCAGGATATTTACCATTCCTCACCCTTTTTATGCAGAAGGTACATTTTTCAACTACCCCCTTCATCCTTGGTCTGTTTCCTAAATAGTGAGTTTCCGGATTTATTTCATCAGCTGGAATATTTGGTTCGCCCCAGTTAAAATGTCTTGCTCCGTAAGGGCACGCAGCCATACAATATCTGCAGCCTATACACCAGTTATAATCAACCACAACAATTCCGTCGGGCTCCTGCCAGGTAGCTTTTACAGGACAAACCTCAGTACATTGAGGATTTCTGCATTGCTGACATTGAACCGGAACATAAAAATATCCTTCCTCAGGAACAAGGTCAGGATTATAATGAACGTCGGAATGTGCAAAGTCAATACCTTTTTCCTTTTCCATCTGCAAAACCTGAATATATTGAATCTGAGGATCACGTGATTGATTATTTTCTTTTACACAGGCATATACACATCTTCTGCATCCTATGCATCTTGATAAATCGAGCGCATAACCAAATTCTACTCCATCGGCTGCAGGTTCATCTGTTACATGGAATTCCTTACCGTATTTGGCTGTGTATTTTTTTTCCAGGGCTTTTATAATATCATCTTTCTCTTTTTTAGATAAGGTTCTGAAGTTTTTCTGTAAAAATTCTTTCATTGTTACCGGGCCGCATCCGGAAAGCGCTAAAGAACCAACTGCAAATAATGAGAGATTCTTTAAAAATTTACGACGGCCTGAATAATTAACTGGTTTCTTCATAAATATATGTTTTTACCCTTTTCTATTTAATTTCTGCATCCTCCCTGAAAGGCGGAGCTTCCGGTTTAATAGGTTTGAATTTCGGAGAATGAGGATTATGGCAGCTTACGCAGAGATAATATTGTTTTTTACCATTCCAATCACCTGTTCTTCTTCCATGTACTCCGACTTTCCAATCTCTTAATTTATCGCCATGACACTGACCGCATAATTTATAGGACTCTTTAAAATCAAGTAATTTTCCACTGGCAAGTCTTAAAGAATCTCTTTGCTTCAGATCATGGCAATCGAGGCACCACCGGTTTTCACTGTCGTGATTGAACATATCCGTAATATCTTCATGCCAATCTAACTTTCTTCTGACACCATTAGGTTTATGGAATGAGTGACAATCATTACAGGGGAAAACGCCATCGGTGAACGGCGGCGGAGATACTGCTATTTCCTCATGATTAGCACTGCCTGTATTCCCTGGGGTTTCATTCTCAGTTGTACCCAGCTTGTATACTTCAGTGGTTTCATTGCAACTAATTATTAAAAAACATACCGATAAAAACAGAAGATATTCTATTTTAAATTTTGTTTTTAGGTAGTATTTCATCTTTGTTTTGTTTTTTCAATTAGTAGATCATTTTAGAAAAAAGGGATATTAATTGTCAGAATTAAAGAAGATTAAGTCTGAACATAATATTTTGATATAACAAATATATGAATTTAGAATATAAATTGAATTTATATTCTAAATTTGGTTTAAGCTTACTCTTTATCAAGTCTTTAATTGATATTTTCATCGGTATTAGTTTAATTTTGTACTAAATATAGATTCGACTCAATTTCTCTTGTCAGAAATTCAAATATCAGGCACGGGGGTCAATTTATAAATATTTTAAAATTATATTAGAAAAGACTCATATTTATCATATATAAATCTGTACTTCGAATTATAATCATACATTTCAGAGGTTTCAACATTATTGAAAATACTTTTCAGATTGCTGTTCTGGATTTTATCAGGATAATTTTCATCATTAGTTCAGATTTCTGAGACGCTATAAAGCCTTATATCCGTTAGATTTTGTATTTTGTATTGGGATGCACACTGAGTGAAATAAAATGGTTCCGGGCGATGGAGGATAATCTCTCCAGGTGTTGCATTTTCAGGTTTTTACAATACTAAATTCTGTGCCATGACCGATCACGAAAATGAACTGGAAAAAATTGAGAGCCGTCTTAAATCATTAGAATCCCGACTAGCCAGGCTAGAATCCGTATTTGTTATTCCGGAAAAAGAAAAGGTAAATACTTCTGAAGAACAGGTTCAGACATCAGAACTTTTGCTAAATTCAGAAGGTACAAATGAAGAAGAGAAGGGCCTTGAATCACAAATCGGGCAATTTGGCCTGGCCTGGCTTGGCAATATAGTTTTACTTTTTGGCATTATCTTTCTTACTCAGTATCTGATAATTCAGGAGCATCGCTTACTCTCAGTTATTCTTAGTTACCTTTCTGCTCTTTCAATCTATTTTCTTTCAATTTATTTGAAGAAAACCAATGCCCACCTTTCATTCATATTCAAGATGAATTCACAGGTACTACTTTTTTATTTAACCCTCAGGTTGCATTTTTTTTCCACAACTCCAATACTCTCAGACAAGCCTGTCGCCGTATCTCTGTTATTGTTTCTGATTGCATTACAGGCATATTTGTCAATCAGGGAAAAGTCCCAGGGTTTTGCCGCATTATTCGTGATTTTTGCACTGACGACGGGAATTGTTTGCGATGCAGCACAATTCATTCTCCCATTATTGACCCTGGCTGCAGCAGGATCAGTTTATTATTATTACCGGTTTAAGTGGAGACATTTGCTTATTGTAACAATCATTTTTAGTTATATATCTGCATTCGTATGGCTGCTGGGGAATCCCTTAATAGGTCATCCGATGAAACTGATTGCAGAACAGAATTCCGGTATAGTTTATTTCCTGGGACTTGGAGCCGTTTTTTCCATTACATTATTATTCAGAAACAAAGATAAATCTGAAGATGATTTTTTGTCCGGAGTGACATTCGTAAATGGATTATTTTATTCTCTCCTCTTAATTTTTATTGTTTTAGGGTTCTTTAGTAAAAATTACGTCGTTCTTTTTTCCGGTTTAACAATTTGTTGTCTGACCTACTCAATTGTTTTGCATTCCAGATTTGACTGGAATTTCGCATCAGCCTTCTATGCCCTGTATGGTTTTATGGCAATGAGTATTGCTTTTCACGGAATACTGGGATTTCCGCGGGTTTATTTGCTTCTTGCTGTGCAAAGTCTTGTTGTAGTATCAATGGCACTCTGGTTTCGGAACAGGTTAATAGCAATAATGAATAGCATTCTTTTACTTATCATCCTGATTACATATCTTATTTCCTCTAAATCTATTAATGACGTCAATTATTCATTTGCCCTGATTTCTCTAGTTTCTGCCAGAATCATAAACTGGAAGAGATCGCGGTTACATATTGAGACGGACCTGATGAGAAACCTATATCTTGTGGAGGGATTTATTATGGTTTTATATGCATTGTTCCATGCCATTCCCAAACAATTCATTACACTTTCCTGGACAATTGCTGCCCTGTTATATTTCTTACTTAGTTTTGCGCTTAAGAATGTAAAATACAGATATATGGCCCTTGGAACCATGATCTGTTCAGCATTTTATCTGTTTTTAGTTGACCTGGCGCACATCGAAATAATTTACAGGGTTCTTGCATTACTTTTCCTTGCAGCAATTTCTATAGGTATTTCTATCTACTATACAAATCGTTTTAAAAAATCAGGGTAATTTGTTCCTGATCCTGATTCAACCATATTCCTTTCGTTTAATTTTATGCAATTAAAAAAAATCCCGTTAATTTGTATTCTCTTAATTATCACTAAATGAAAAATACTTATTTTTTATTCCTCATACTAATTGTTTGTTTTACTTATTGTAAATCCACAAAACCTGTTGCTGGCGGCAAACATGATTCAGTTGTTAAACCAGAGACAGCTGCGCAGCCTGCTTCTGTGGAAATTAACTATGCCGATCAGTCAACATGGCTGCTGGGGTATTTTAAGCCCGGCCAGTTAACCAGTTATCCATATTCGACATGGTATCTTAAAGGATATGATGAATATCAGCTTAAAACAGATGCTATTAATAAATTATTGGAAATAAATAAGGAAAATATATCCATTAAAATTGTCATGGGAACCTGGTGCCCTGACAGCAGAAGAGAGGTTCCACGATTTATGAGGGTTTTGAATGCATGGCAGTTCCCGACCGATAAACTGACTTTTATAGGAGTTGATGATACCAAGCAATCTCCCGTTGGCGAATATGTCAAACTTGATATACAAAGAGTACCGACATTTATTATATATAAAAATAATCTTGAGGCCGGACGCATCATTGAAAATCCTGCGACGTCTTTAGAGCAGGATTTGGTCAATATACTTACAGGAATGAATAATAATAAATAATTTAATGTCATGGAAGAGGTAAAAAATAATTCGGGACAAAATCTGGGGATCGCCGCTCTGATAACAGCTGTTATAACTTTTGTACTTGCAGTTATTCCCTGTGTAGGTCTGATAGCAATTATTCCCGGAATTATAGCTATAGTACTTGCCACAGTCGGACTTTCCCAGGCTTCAAGGGGCAACTCGCCGCGTGGCGTAATGCTTGCAGGTTTGATCATTGCAATAATAGCTTCAATGATCTCGTTTTCTCAGATTTTTGTGGCCGGGAAAATTGTTAATAAAGCGGATAAATGGCCTTTAAACATTCAGAATATTGTAAATGATGTTCAGGACAATGTAAACAAGGATATTGAAGATGCAAAAGTATCAATTAAGGTGGAAAGCAATGGAGCGAAGGTGGAAATAAACACCAGTTCAGACAAGAAGGATCAGGAGAAGAAACTTGAAGATCTTGAAGGTGGAAACACTCCCAAAAAGGATACTATTCAGAAACATGATAGTACTCAGAAACATGTTATTATCAGGAAGAAGAAATAAAACTGGACATAATATTAAGGCAGGGTTTCGTAAAGAGCCATATCTTATAATCAATATATTTTTTGCCGGAGTAATACTGTTGATTTTTGCATACTCCGGCTTTTTTTCACCTGAAAAAAATAATTATCCTGTAGTTTGCATTCACGAGAAACTAACAGGTCAGCCGTGTGTCTCATGCGGCTTGTCGCATAGTTTTTCTCTGATAGTCAGGGGCAGAGTTGAAGAAGCATACCAATGGAATCACTATGGTATGAGGATCTTTCTCTTTTTTGCCGCACAACTGCTTTTAAGAATTACATTTTCAATTTTTTACATTAAATATCACGACGTTCGCAGGAAATTGATAATTGTTGATTGCATAGGATCAGGAATAATCTTTCTTGCCGCTTTCTGGCCGTTTATATCTAATATTTTTACAGGAATTTTTTACACTGCCTCCTAACTATACATCCCCCAACCTCCCGTCTGGGGATAAACTGCTATTCATAATCGACCTTTGAGAGTGAGATTGCTTCGTCGCTTCGCAACTCGCAATGACGTTGAGCTTAACTCAATTCTGTTCTTCTCCCAACCTGAAATAACATTATTTTTACCGTCATTGCGAGTCCGACGAAGGAGGACGTGGCAATCTTCCGATCAAATCCTGCGTTGTATGACAAATTCACTATTCCAGCCCATTCAGGATATCATATAATAAACTGCTTTCAAACCCTTTAGATAAACCATATCGCAACAGTTTTGCCTTCAGGTCATATTGATTCTTAGCTTTAACCACTTTTCTGTGATTTTCAATAAGTTCCCGCAATAGTTTATTATATTGCTCATTATCAATTGAATCAAGGGCAGAACTTAGAATGTCTGAAGGAATTCTCTTAACTCTCAGATGTGCAGCGATCTTTACTTTCCCCCACTTATTGTATTTAAATTTATCTCTTACGAATGCTGTTGCAAACCTCGATTCATTAATAAAATTTTCTTTGATAAGGGTTTTTATAATCTTATCAGCGTCATTATTTTCAACACCCCATTGCGACAATTTATTGCGGATATCATCGCAACAGAACTCCCTGCGCGAGCACTGATCCATTGCTTTATCAAGAGCTATCCTGAACAACGCTTTCTCAGCCATTTTTTCTCCCTTTTATTATTCTTTCCTTATCATTGATATCTAAAACTATTTCAATATGGGCATAGTCAAACGCTTTAAATAATTCATCCAGAGGTTTACCCATAGCCTCGTTTATTTCAAAATATAAATACCCGGCCGGCAATAGAATTGTATCGGCGAGTTTAAGAATGGCTTTGTAATAGATCAAAGGATCAGAATCACTCACAAAGAGAGCCAGATGGGGCTCAAAATCAATGACATTTTTATTCATCTGTGATTTTTCTGAATTTCTGACATATGGGGGATTGCTCACAATAATACCTGCTTTGGAAACCATTTCACCATCTATAGAGAAAATATCGCCTTTTACAAAAGATACATTAGCTTTATTAGAAACTGCATTTTCACGTGCAATAGTAATCGCATCGTCAGAAATTTCAACACCTGTCACCCTTGCTGATGGCAGGTTTACTGCAAGAGCAATTGCTATACAGCCTGAACCTGATCCGATATCAATTATTTCTCCTTTATAATCCTTGTTTTCCTTTATGATAAGATCCACCAGCTCCTCCGTTTCAGATCGCGGGATAAGGGTAGAATTATTTACTTTGATTGCACAATTGTAAAAAGTCGTTTCTCCTATTATATATTGAATCGGCCTACCGGTTTTCAGCTCTTCAGCAATCCCCAAAAATTTTTCCACCTGCTTTTCCGTGATCACATAACTTTTATCATATAAATCATGCAACTTAGTTGTTCCTGTGACAGTCTTAATCAGGATATCTGCAAGGACTCTTATTTCAGGTTCATTATAAATTCCGGCAAGTTCCCTGGAAAGATAAAATCTGATATCTTTTATAGTTTGTATCTTAACACCCATAAGTCAAATTTAGTATTTTCACTGAAATGGAGGAGACAGACGATATTAAATTCATGCGAAGATGTCTTGAACTGGCATCTAAAGCGGAAGGTTTGACCTATCCAAATCCAATGGTTGGTTCCGTAATAGTATATGACGGAAAGATTTTAGGAGAGGGCTTTCATCTGAGGTCCGGGGAATCACATGCCGAGGTTAATGCCATTAGCTCAGTTTTAGATAAAACAAAGCTTAAGTTGTCGACTCTTTATGTCAACCTGGAGCCATGTTCGCATTTTGGAAAAACACCTCCATGTGCTGATCTGATAATTTCAAGCGGAATTCAAAAGGTAGTAGTCGGTACGAATGATACAAGTGAAAAAATCTCGGGGAAAGGAATAATGAGGCTCATGGAAGCCGGCTGCGAAGTCAGGACAGGTGTTCTTGAAGAGGATTGCAGACGGCTGAACAGGCGATTTTTTACTTTCCATGAAAAGAAAAGACCTTATATAACATTGAAATGGGCACAAAGCTCCGATGGATTTCTGGATATAATTAGGTCTGAAAATCATTCAACAGAGCCAAACTGGATAACCGGTAAGCCGGAAAGAGTACTGGTTCATAAATGGAGAGCATCTGAACAGGCCATCCTGGTTGGAGCCGGAACTGTGAGGGCTGATAATCCCAGACTCAATGTCAGGGAATGGAAAGGTGCTGATCCAATGAAATTAATCCTGAGCAGTTCAGGATCTCTCAAAAAAGACGCGTTTCTGAATAATACAGATGGTAAAACAATTGTATTCACTCATAATTCCGGAGAAGATATCCCTGGAGTTGTGATGGTCGTGCTCAGGGAAGTTGTTCCTGCCTCTGCCCAGATATGTGATTACCTTTATTCATGTGGTATTCAGTCATTATTCATTGAAGGCGGGGCCGTGGTGCTTAATCACTTTATTTCAACAGGGCTATGGGATGAAGCCAGAATTTTTACAGGAGATGGCCATTTCAGAGAGGGAGTGAAGGCCCCTCTTATTAAGGGAATACCATTTTCAAAATCTGATTTTAGTGGCAGTACACTCGAAATATACTTAAAGAATGATAGTTAGAATTGGCTGAGATTGTTAATTAGAATAAATATTTCTAATTTTGATTTGTCGTTGGAGAAATTAAACTTAGTCTGAAATTATGAAGAAGCGAGTATTTTTAATTGCAACCATGATGACCCTGATTGCAGTATGTGTTTTTGGGCAAAGTGCACGGAAGTCATACAAGGCAGGGATGGAATTTGTTGATAATCTTAAATATGATGACGCTGTCGTTCAGTTTTCAAGCGCCATTAGTCTCGAACCTTCAAACCCTGAATATTATTATGCGCGAGGGCAGGCTTATGAAAAGTTATCTAAATATATTGAGGCAAAGGGAGATTTTGAGAAGACACTGGTTTTTTCACCAAAAGATGTAGATGCAATGATAAGCCTTGGCACTATATGTAACAAACTAACGCTTTATAATGAGGCATTGAAACTTCTAAACCACGCATCGACTCTCGACCTTCGAAATTCAAAGGTGTATCCTGAAAAGGTAATTACACTTGCTATGCTTGAGAGGTATGACCAGGCGCTTCAGACCTCAGATACGGCAATAAAAATAAAAGATACTCCAATGGATTACTATTGGAGGGGCATCATATATATTAAACTTCATAATGATGCTCTTGGTGAAAAGGAACTCAGAAAGTCAATTTCAAAGGATAAGAAACTTGCCGAACCAAAGATTGCTCTCGCCGATCTGCTCATTTCCGCTAATCCGAAAGAAGCAATGGAACAGTGCAATGAAGCAATTAAAATCAGTGACAGAAATACTGAAGCATACCTTGAGAGAAGCAAGGTTTTCAAGAAAAACCTTGATTATCCCAGCGCCATAAATGACATTTCCAAAACAATTGTGATCGATCCGGCAAACCCGATGTTCTATTTTGAGCGGGGCAAATGCTACCAGGAATTCAGTCAGCACATAAATGCTATAAACGATTTTTCAAAATGCATTTCACTTGAAGTTGCTGCTAAAAAAGAAGAACCTACAGCATATTTTGCAAGAGCAAAATCATATGAAGAAATTCAAAGTTTTGATAAAGCAATAGAGGACTATAATAAGATCACTGTTCTCTCTAAATATGATCAGAAAGCACGCGAAATGCTCGAAGCTTCCCAGAAGAGACTTTATGAACTGAACAGGGAGTCTGATCCACCTGAAATAGCACTCATAAGCCCGGTGCCGGCAAAAGATACTGTAGAAATCAAAGGAGATAAAACTACTCTTCTTATTTCCGGTACACTTAAAGACAAGAGCAAGATTAAATCTTTTAAGATAAATAATGAGAGTGTCATCCTTGTAGAAAAAAATGGAGTAAATGATTTTCTGGCAAATATTAATGTTACCGGTGTTAATAAGATAACATTTTCAGCCATAGATGATTATGATAATGAAAGAGTAATTAATTATAATTTAAAGCGTACGGAAACCAACCCTCCTAAAATTATGATTATCGCCCCGTATACATCTGAAGAAGGGCAGGTTTTTCTCGATTCACCTACGCCCAATATTGCTATTCAGGGTAAAATTTCAGACGAAAGCCATATTAAATCGATAACAGTTGGAAATTTTACGGCCAGTTATAATCCGAATGAATTAAACCCCGCATTTACAGCGACATTGAATGTTTCAGATCTTAATAAATTTACTGTGGTTGCTGAAGATATTTATGGGAACAGGCAGGAAACTGAATTTACCCTTAACAGAGCAGGAGCAGGTATTGCAGCGACCAATCCGATGGGAAGGACCTGGGTAGTATTCATAGAGAATTCGAGTTACGAAACATTCGCAAGTCTTGACGGGCCTATAAAGGATATAAGTACAATGCAGCGGGCCCTGGCAAATTATGATATTCATAATTTCATTCATAAAAAGGATATGACAAAGGTGGAGATGGAGAGATTTTTTAATATCGAACTCCGCGACCAGGTAAAGAAGAACCAGGTTAAATCATTAATGGTTTACTATGCGGGACATGGTAAATATATAAATGATGTAGGATACTGGATCCCGGTTGATGCAAAACGCGACGATGAATTCACCTACTTTAACATTAACTCTTTGAAGGCAGGCCTGCAGGGTTACAGCGATGTAGTTGTCCATACGCTTGTTGTTTCCGATGCTTGCGAGTCGGGTCCTGGTTTTTATTCTGCCTCGCGCGCTGCCAATGAGGCTCCGACATGCGATAATACCCAGGCGACAGGTTCAAAATCAGCACAGGTGTTCTCCTCCGCAGGGGAAGCTTACGAGCTTGCTTCCGATAATTCAAAGTTTGCTGCAACATTTGCAAATACATTGATGAACAACAGAAATGCCTGTATTCCAATAGAAACGATCGTTAAATCAGTTACCTCTGTTGTCGCTTCAGATAATAAAGGTCAAAAACCTAAATTTGGCACGATACAGGGGATGGATGATTCTCACGGAACATTCTTTTTTATTACGAAATAGGCGCTTATATGTCAGCCATCAGATTTTTCAGGAGCCAGACAAAATTATTTGTCTGGCTGCTTCTTTTTTTATCTCTCAGCTTTTTACCTGCTATCGGGCAAAAATATTTTTTTGACAATTACAGTATTAAAGAGGGATTAAGTGAACAGAAAGTTTATACCCTTCTTCAGGATTCAAAAGACTATATCTGGCTTGGCACTGCGAACGGCCTTTCACGATTTGACGGGAAGAATTTCATAAATTTCACATCACGCGACAGTCTGGCATTAGGAGGCGTACAGACTATTTTTGAAGATACCCTGGGTTATATCTGGTTTGGTCATTTGAAGCCTGGAGGAATTTCACGATACAATGGCAAGGTCTTTGAACAGGCAGCGTTCGACTCAATAAAAATTACGGATGGTATCACAAGTATTATACAGATTAAAGATAAAATCTGGTTTACTTCTTCGAATGACGGCGCTATTCTAGCTGATTTCCCAATTAAAGATATAAAGCATATTAAAGCCAAACAGTTCAGGGGCAAGGCAGGTTTGAGCGACCAGATTTATGGGTCTAAATTAGAGAGGAACGGATCATTCATCTGCATAGCTGATGCAGGTTTGAGAAAGTACAATCCTGGTGAAAACAAGTTTGAAAATTACAGGATGCCACATATGACAACCTACTTTAGCACAATTTGTATGGTTGAGGACACTAAAGGAAATTTATGGTTCGGAACTGATAAAGGGGGGTTATATAAATACATTATGTCAGAAAGCAGGATGGAGGTGATTGACCTTCCGAAAGCAGGAGTGGCTAGTAACACGGTATCCTGTCTGACTGAGGACAGTAAAGGGCGTATCTGGGTTGGAACATTCGGAGGAGGAATTGCAGTTTTTGATGGGGACAACATGCATAAGTTTGATTCTGGCAACGGACTGAAAGCTTCAAAAATTTATGATATTATAGAAGATGTTGAGGGAAATATTCTCATTGCTGATTCCGATAACGGGCTTACGATATTTAAGGGTGATGCCTTTGAAACAATAAACGAAAAAGATATTCTTCCTGATCCGAATGTTAACGCAATATATAAAGACAAATCAGGAGCATTATGGTTCGGAACAAATGCTAGTATTTCCCGGTATAATCCTGAATCTAAAAATAATCTTGTGATTTATAATCAGTTGAATGATGCAATTCCACAGGACAGCAGGTTTTTCAGGGAGGATAAAGATGGTAATTTGTGGATAGGGACAAATGAGGGGGGCGTTTATCTCTTTAATATGAAAACTTCTAAATTTGAAGCACAGCCCTATATAAACTCACAACTATATCGCGACGGCCAGATAAAAGCACTTGAAATTGACCATCGGAATAATCTCTGGATCGGAACCAATGAGGGAGTTGCGGTTGGCACTATCAATCACCAAAATTTCAGGAGATACACAATTTTGGATAGCCTGACTGTTTCTGGTATATCGGTTCTCTATTGCGACCAGAAAGGTGATTTGTGGATAGGAACCGAGAAAATGGGCGGCAAGCCGGGTTTGATTAAATATATTTCTGCTAAAGACGATTTTAAGAGGGTCCCGGCGCTATCGGGAATAATACCCAAGACAATGGTAATGGATGCCAAAGGTGTTCTTTGGATTGGAACGAATGAGGGGCTGAAAGCATTCAGGAACGATTCCATTGTTATGAGTATCACGCAGAATGACGGACTCCTTTCAAATATCATAAACTTGCTCGCAACAGGGGAAGATGGGAGTATTTATATCGGCACAAATAATGGGCTTAACAGGTATTTCCCTCAAACCAAAAGGGTTTTTTCCTACACACAAAGAAACGGATTCACAGGGATTGAGACAAAGCCAAATGCAGTATTTAAAAGCCCTGATGGTGATCTGTGGTTTGGTACAGCGAACGGCGCAACACGACTTTCGCCTACTGAAATACCAACCCGGAACCTTGAGCCTCTTACTCATCTGTTGAACATGCAGGTGAATTATGAATCAAGGGAAATGACCCCGGGACTAAAATTAAATTATAATGAGAAACGTGTTTTATTCGACTATTACAGTATATGTCTCACAAATCCTGATGTTGTAAGATACAGGGTGAAACTTGACGGGGCAGATGAAGACTGGCAGCCGGTAACCGATCAAACAAGGGTAACATATTCAGCCCTTCCACCAGGGAAATACACGTTCAATGTAATTGCCAGTAACAGTCAGGGAATATGGAACAGTAAACCTGTCAGGTATCATTTTGTTATAATGCCACCCTTTTATCTTACCTGGTGGTTTATTCTACTCTCTATTATGGTAATAGTGGCTATAGTGGTGATATATATAAAAATCAGAGAACAAAACCTTATCAAAGAAAAGATTATTCTCGAGAAAAAGGTCAAAGAAAGAACTGAGGAGGTTGTTCAGAAGAGCATGGAAATAGAAGAGAAAAACAGGGATATTACAGCCAGCATAAGATATGCCGAACGTATACAAAGGGCCATGCTTCCACGGGAAGATACGTTCAAGGAAACCTTTGTACTTTTCATGCCTAAAGATATTGTGAGTGGCGACTTCTACTGGATGTATGATAATGGCGACTGGCAGTTTATCGCTGTTGTTGACTGCACAGGACATGGCGTTCCGGGAGCCTTTATGTCGATTATCGGCCATAATTCACTGAACAAAGTTGTGAGGGAATATGGCTTAACCCGGCCTTCTGCAATTGTAGACCAACTCAATATTGAGGTTATGAAGGCTCTTATGCAGCGTCACGAAAAAGCAATAACCGATGGAATGGATCTTGCCCTGATTGCTTTTAACAAGAAGAATTTTACTCTTGAATTTGCTGGAGCATTTAATCCGCTTTATGTCGTCAGAAAAGGAGAAGTGATCCTATACAGAGGTGACAGAAACCCGATTGGTATGAGCTCAGTGGTTGAGAGGAAGAGCTTTACCAATCAGTCCGTTGATATTCAACCGGGAGATATGCTATATATGTGTTCCGATGGTTATGCAGATCAGTTTGGATCCGAAGCTGTTAAGAAATATAAATCGTCGAATGTTAAAAAACTTCTGTCAGAGATATGGTACCTTCCTGTGAATGAGCAGAAAGAGCGACTGGAAAAAGAGATACTTGAATGGAAGGGAAATCTTGATCAGGTGGATGATATTCTTTTTGTCGGTACAAAAATTCCTGAAAATTAAATTCTGGCAATACTGCGCGGATCCTGGTGCCAGTCTTCATGTTCCCTTAAAAGAATCATGACCTCCTCAGCGGTAGTTGCGATCTCCCACATTCCTTTGTGTTCAGATCTGAGAAAATGGCCCGAAACCATATGTTCAAGAAATTCGATGAAGGATTTATAAAAGTTTTGGGTATTCAGTATAATTATCGGCCCATGGTATAATCCAAGCTGCTTTAAGGTCATGGCTTCAGTTAACTCTTCAAGTGTACCTACTCCTCCGGGTAGTGCCACTATAGCATTTGCCATTGCAAACATTTGCTTTTTCCTTTCTGCCATATCAGTCGTGACAATCATCTTGCTGACGGCAGAATGATCCCATCCTTCATCTTTCATGAACGATGGAATTACTCCGGTTATCCTACCTCCGTTTTCAAGAACAGCATCAGCGAGTTTGCCCATCAGGCCTATGCCTCCGCCTCCAAATACAACATCCATCCCGGCAGTGGCAAGAAGCAATCCCAGGCTTGAAGCAGCCGAAGCGTATTCTTTATTTATTCGGCTGCTCGATGAAGCAAATATGCAGACAGTCATAGGAATTTATTAAAAAGGCCGTTTGAGATCACCCGAACGGCCAGATTATATAAAGTAATTATTTCAGATAAGAGCATCCAGCTTTACAACAAAGTTTTTCTTTGGAACTGCGCCAACCTGTTTGTCAGCAATTTTACCGTCCTTGAAAAAAAGAATGGTAGGGATGTTCCTGATACTGTATTTTGCAGCAACTGCAGGGCTGCTGTCTACGTCACATTTTGCAACAACGGCTTTACCTTCATATTCGTGTGAGATTTCTTCCATTATCGGAGCAACCATCCTGCAGGGGCCGCACCATTCTGCCCAGAAATCCACAATAACAGGTTTGTCAGATTTAATGACTATTTCGTCGAAGTTACCATCATTTACCTCTAATTCCATAATAAATAATATTTTAAGATTTTACCATAATTACCCGTCGCAAAGATAGCTAATTAACTTTGAATTCTATTCCCGGATGGTCTTCAAGATAAGAGAGCAACTCGTTATTCAGCCTTACCCGGTGAGTTCTGGAAAACATAGGCAGCGAAATTTTATCATCTGAATCAAGGAATAGAAACTTGAGTTCAGTCTCGCCTTTATGTTCATTAACAAGGTTCTTCAGATTCCTGATCATTTCATTATCTATGTTTTCAGGGTCGATTTTGATTGTGACTGATTTAATCAGTTCATCTTTGACACTCGATAACAGATTGATTGTTTTAATTTTGAATTCAATTTCCTCCTCCTTGAATCTTCGCTTCTGCACTCTTCCTTTTACAAGCAGGTAATAACCGACAATAAAAAACTTGCTGTTCTCAAGATAATCTTTATCAAAAAGCATGAATCGGAATGAATCAGAATAATCCTGCAGGGTAAATGAGCCATACGGTTTGCCATTTTTCCCTATACCTGTTCTAATGTCAGTCACCATTCCTGCCACAACCACATCACGCTCGAGATATTCACGGAGGTTTTGAAGATCAGCAAGAGTTGCCGTAGTAAAAGTGGTAATCTCCAGTTTGAAATCATCCAGAGGATGTGAAGAAAGATATATCCCTATTACCTCTTTTTCCCTGTTTAGCTTCTCAAGCTTCGGCCAGTCGGGGCATGAGGAAGGTTCCGGTTTTATCATATCAAATCCCCCTGTTTCACCGAAAAGTGATTGCTGACTTGAACTCTTTACCGTCTTTGCATTATTGCCATATCTTATCATACTTTCAATAAAGCTCGATCCTTTTGTGTCGAGAGAGAAATACTGTGCCCTCGTTATGTTTCTGAAACAATCCAGTCCACCTGCAACTGCCATTGCTTCAAGATTTTTCTTATTAAGCGAGTTAAGATTTACCCGTTCTACAAGATCATAAACATCGCAGTAAAGACCATTTTTCTCCCTTTCTTCAATAAGCTGCAATACGGCACTTTCTCCAACTCCTTTAATTGCTCCCAGGCCGAATCTTATGTTGCCATCCTTATTTACGGTGAATTTCACATTACTTTCATTCACATCCGGTCCGAGAACTTCCATACCCATCCGCCGGGTCTCATCCATGAAGGTTGTGATCTTTTTAATATCACTTATGTTTCTGCTTAGCACGGCTGCCATGTATTCAGCCGGATAATTTGCTTTCAGATAACCTGTCTGGTAAGCTATGAGGGCATAACAGGTTGAGTGTGATTTATTAAAAGCATATTGGGCAAAAGCTTCCCAGTCAGACCATATCTTATTTACAATAGCTTCATCATACCCTTTTTTCTTACAGCCTTCCTGGAACTTCAGCTTCATTTCATCCATTATGGATCGTTTCTTTTTTCCCATCGCTTTTCTCAGGGAATCGGCTTCACCTTTTGTAAAGCCTGCCAGCTCCTGCGACAATAACATCACCTGTTCCTGATAAACGGTTATTCCATAGGTATCGTCAAGATATTTTTCCATTACGGGAAGAGGGTAGTCAATCTTCTCAGTACCATGTTTTCTGCGGATAAATTTTGGGATATATTCCATAGGTCCGGGTCGGTAAAGAGCATTCATCGCTATCAGATCTTCCAGCCGGTTAGGTTCCAGATCTCTCAGGTATCTTTTCATTCCGGTCGACTCAAACTGAAAAATGCCGGTTGTTTCACCGTAGCTGAAAAGGTCAAATGTTTTTTTGTCATCAAGAGGAATTGTATCAACATCGATAACTACTCCTTTTGACTTTTTAATATTATCTATCGCATCCTTAATAATTGAAAGTGTTTTCAAACCCAGAAAGTCCATCTTCAGTAGGCCTACCGACTCAACATGGCTTCCATCGTACTGGGTTGCATAGAGATCGGTATCTTTAGCTGTGCAGAGCGGGATATAATTATCGAGAGAGTCTTTACCTATAATAATACCACATGCATGGACCCCGGTCTGTCTCACCGATCCTTCCAGTACCTCGGCGTACTTGAGTGTCTGGGCAATCAGTTTATTGGAAGATTCTCTTTCGCGGGCCAGTTCAGGTACCTCGGTGTAGGCGGATTTAAGTGTAATACCCGGTCTTTCAGGAACAAGCTTTGCGAGCCTGTCTGCATCCTGCAGAGGTAATTTTTGAACCCGTGCCACATCGCGAATTGCCATTTTTGCCGCCATTGATCCAAATGTGATTATGTGGGCAACTTTATCATGGCCGTATTTATTAACAACGTATTTCAGAACTGACTCTCTTCCGTCTTCATCGAAATCGATATCGATATCAGGCATTGAAATACGGTCGAGATTCAAAAATCGTTCGAATAGCAGTCCGTATTTTATTGGATCTATATCTGTGATTCTCAGGCAATACGCAACTGCAGATCCTGCAGCTGATCCTCTTCCTGGGCCAACAGAAACACCCATTTCCCTGGCAGCCCGAAGAAAATCCTGAACAATAAGGAAGTATCCCGGGAATCCCATTTTGGCAACCATTTCCAACTCAAAGTCAAGTCGGTCTGTCTGATCTTTTGTCATTGTTCCCCATCTCTCTTCTGCCCCTTTATAGGTAAGGAATCTTAGGTATTGATCCTTGTCGGTATAACCTTCCGGCAAATCAAATTCCGGCATAATAGGTTCGTGGTCGAGTTTGTACTTTTCAACTTTTGAAACCAATCCGGCAACATTATCTATGGCTTCAGGAACATCACTGAAGATTTTGAGCATCTCCTCTTCGCTCTTGACATATTCCTGTTTTGAATATCTCAACCTGTTCGGATCGTCAATGTCTTTTGCAGTATTAATGCATATCAGTCTGTCGTGCGCTTCAGCATCCTCAGCATTTATAAAATGAACATCATTTGTTGCAATCAGGTGCACTTTATATTTCACAGAAAGCTTTTTGAAAGCTTCGATTATTTTCTGTTGAAGGGGAAAAGCAGATCTGTCAGCATCGGGCTCATATGTCTCATGCCTTTGAATTTCAAGGTAAAAATCCTCCCCAAAGATGTCAAGATAGCTTTTTAAAGCGGCTTCTGCTCCCGACATTGTTCCATTAAGCAGTTCATCCTGGATCTCTCCTGCCAGACATGCAGAAGAAGCAATCAATCCATCTTTATATTTGATTAACAGTTCTTTGTCAATCCGCGGTTTATAGTAAAAACCTTTGATCCAGGCTATCGAGACCAGCTTGATTAGATTTTTATAACCGGTCAGGTTTTTGGCGAGAAGAATAAGATGATCGCCTGAACGGTCCTCTTTCCCGCTTACATCTGCTATTGATCTTTTCGCAACATAAATTTCGCATCCTATTATAGGTTTTATACCTTTTTTTGTGGCAGCGTTATGAAACTCTTTGACCCCGAACATGTTTCCATGATCGGTGATTGCAATAGCTTCCATTCCAAGTGCCTTTACCTTGTCGATAAGTAAAGGGATATTTGATGCTCCATCCAGGATAGAGTATTGAGTATGAACGTGTAAGTGTGCAAATCCTGCCATAATGAGGAGACTTTAGAAGCCGGTAACAATAGTTTACAAAAATAGGTAAAATTGAAATAGGATCAGGTGAGTCTGATAGCCATTGTAAAAATAATCCTCCTTTTATACTATACCGGAGAGAGCCCTCAATTCAATCCAAATCTTAAACCGCAACAGAATCCGGGATATTAATTTATAACTTTATGAATAGTTTAATGGCAGCACTCCTTGCTGTCGTTTTTTTTGAAGTAAATAATTGCTATATTTTAAATTAGAAATGGGATTAACAATATGCGACAAATTGCTTGAAAATCAATTTATTTACCCCATCCCCAGGGGGAGTAAATTGATTTTGACTTCGTCGAGCTCCTCTCCCGATTTCCTCGGGATCGTCGGTTCTTCGCTCTCCGCCAGCTGCCGGAACCGGTATAAACGAAGAAAATAAATAAATTCGCGTTATTGATTCCTTAAAGTATTTTAAATATTATATCTTTGCAGCCACAATTTTAAAAACAGGTTAAATATTTAAGCGTAATAATTAATGGCAGTTAAAATCAGATTAGCTAGGAAAGGCCGCAAAAAGCTGGCCTTCTACCACATTGTGGTTGCAGATAGCAGATCGCCACGTGATGGCCGATATATTGAAAAGATAGGATCTTATAATCCTCTTACTAACCCCGCTACAATCGAACTCGATTTCGACAAAGCGCTAACTTGGCTGCAAAATGGCGCATTACCTACAGATACATGTAGAGCTATCCTGTCTTATAAAGGAGTATTGATGAAAAAGCATCTTCTTGAAGGTGTTAAAAAAGGTGCATTTGATGAGGCTGAGGCTACAAGAAGATTCGAAGAGTGGATTAAGCAGAATGAAGCGAAAATTGAAGCTAAAAAATCTACTCTTGAAAAATCTCAGGATGATGAGCTGGGAAAAAGGCTGTCAGTTGAAAAACGAGTCAACGAAGCAAGAGTTGCAAAACTTGCAAAGAGGAATGCAGATCTCGCAGCTAAAGCAGCAGCAGGAGATAAAGCTTTAGTTGAAGCGATTAATGAAGAGGCAGCACCTGCAGATGATACAACCCAGTCCCCGGCGGCAGAGGAATCTGCATCTGAGCCAGTTGCTGAAGATAAGCCTCAGGAGTAGTTGAGTGGACATAAGGATCAGCGATCCAATGGCTTACAAAAGCGAAATATTACTGGGCAAAATTATAAAATTGAGCGGCTACGAGGGTGCCGTTGCAGTTAAGTTAGAAAAAATCTTTATTGAAAATATTCCCCGAATGGAATCAGTCTTCCTTGAAATTGAAGGAAAACTGGTTCCATTTTTTATTTCCCGCTCGGAATATAACGGGGCCGATATTCTAAAGCTATGGTTTGATGGATACAATTCTAATAATAAAATAAGTGAATTCATTGGTTGCAGAATTTTTTTAACTACCGGCTTTATCAATAATAAAAGGAATGAGGATTTTGAAAACCTGATCGGGTACAAGGTATTTGTACAGGAAGATAAGCTTCTCGGTTCAATATCAGAGGTAATGACAAATAGCGAACAATGGCTCATTAATGTAAAATCGGTTACAAAGAAAAACATTCTGATCCCATTTCATGAACATTTTATTATCAGCTTAGATAAAAGGAAGAAGGTCATTATTATGAATATCCCGGACGGGCTTACAGAGATTAACTAATTTTTTTTCCAATTTATGCAGCTTTATATGAAAAAGCAGGTCTATTGGTAGTAAAATGTTAATATTCATTAATCCATAACACTATGAAAAGGGGAATTATCTTATCGGCATTTATTTTAGCAATATCTGTGCTGTCAGGATTTGCCATGGGGCAGTCTACGGTAAAAGAAACCAGGGATGCTAAAGACTTTACAAAAGTCAGCTTTGGCGTTGCAGGTAACCTTTACATCAATATAGGTCCTGAGTTTAAAGTTGTTCTCGAAGGAGATAAAAAAGATCTGGAAGAAATAATTACCGATGTATCGGGGGGCAGGCTTGTAATTAAAAAAGATAATAACTGGAGATTTAATTTTAATGACAAAGTTACGATTTATATAACTATGCCTGAGTTAAAAGGGTTAGGTGTTTCGGGTTCCGGTAAAGCAGAAATAAAAGATGCCGTCAAAGTAGAAGACCTTGATTTGAGTGTCAGCGGGAGCGGAAAAATATTCACAACTGATTTAATGGTTTCAAAGCTTGGTTGCAGCATATCAGGTTCCGGGGATATCGTACCCGGTGGTAACGGAACCGCAAGCAAAGCAGATATATCAATCAGCGGATCAGGCAACTATGAAGGCGGGGCACTAAAAATTGAGTCGGCCGAGATACACATTTCGGGAAGCGGAAATTGTAGTTGTAATGTCACTGAATCGCTCAGGGCAAGCGTTTCCGGCAGCGGGAATGTAACCTATGAAGGCAATCCGAAAGTTGATGCTCACGTATCAGGGTCAGGCAAAGTAAGATCTAAATAGTCTATTTCCTGATAATTTTTATTGTACCGTCGGTATGAATTTTAATGATTGGGGAAGGAACACTCCTTCCCTGGTCATTCTGACGCCAGTTTACGACATAATCTACATTTTCAATCAGAGTCTTTTCAATTAAACTGAAATTTTCAGGTGATGGACTTCCGCTGAAATTGGCAGAAGTTGAGACAATTGGTTTTCGAAACCTTTCTATGAGAAGGCTGCAAAATTCATCCCTGCAAATTCTGATTCCTATTGAGTTATCATTGCCGCAAACACCTTCTGCAAGATTTTTGCCTTCCGGATAGATAATAGTTAAAGGACTGTCAGAAACCTCTGCAAGTTCAAAAACTATCTCGGGACAATCCTTTACATATCGCTCTATCATCGACAAACTGTCAACAAGGATAATGAGGCTTTTGCTCTCATCTCGAGATTTTATTTTAAAAATCTTATTGACTGCGGACTCATTTGTAGGATCACAACCTAGGCCCCATATTGTGTCTGTGGGATAGAGAATTATTCCACCTTGCCGGAGAACCTTCAATGACTCTTTTATATCTTCTTCAAAAGTCATCTGGCGAAAATTATTTTCCGGCGCCATTCCTGTTCAGTTGCCTGAGCTTTTTGTATTTGTTAAGAGTTGATTTTGCATACATTGAACAAATCAGGTATCCGTTTCGGCCGTCGAGAAAACCCTTATGCACAATATATGATCTGAAGAATCCCCAGATAAAATGAATATATGGAGTGAAAATATTGGCTTTTTTACCAGCTTTATGAAACTCTTCAGCTCCAATTACTGAGTACCTTCCCATTTTATCTACATGATCCTGTAGGGAGAGAAAAGGCCAGTGGAGCAAGTCTCCTTGAAGTTTTCCAATTGTTGCTCCGTTTGATAATATAAATTTTTCATGCAAATTGAGCTCTCCCCATTTGCCGTGGTCAGAGCAGAATAATCTCAACTGTCTGTCAGGGTACCATTCAGAATGACGAATCCAGTCTCCGCAATAATTATTCAGCCTGTTAAATCGATATCCGTCATAATCCCATTTATCTTTTATAGAAATTATCGATTCTCTCAGCTTGTCGCTTAAAGCTTCATCTGCATCAAGGGAAAGAATGTTTTTGTGGGTTGCAAGTTTCAGAGCATAATTCTTTTGATCGCGGAAACCTTCAAATTCATGTTTAATGAACCTGACATTAAATTTTTTACAGATCTCTTCAGTAGCATCCGTTGAGAATGAATCAACAACAACAATCTCGTCGGCAATTCCATCCAGCGATGCAAGACATTTTTCAATAAACAATTCTTCGTTATATGTTATTATTACAGCGGATATTTTAGGCATACATTGACATTGTTTCAGATTGTGCCCAAATTTAGCACAAAATCAATAATTAACAATTTTATCAACCAGGAATTTTTTAAGGTGTATCAAATAATCTTAGTTCAAGATATATCCTGATAAGAGGGTATGCTGCAATTATCATGCCGTGATATCTTATTTTCCAAATACCTGATTAATAGAATGTTTCTGATCTGCATTTTCCCTAACTTTTGCCATATCTTTCCAATCCGGGAAATACATTGGAATTGATTTGATAAAGGCAATAAATGATAAATCTAAATAACTTGCTTATGATTTACCATTTTAGATTTCCGAGTCTTTCCATAGCTTTCACCACATTTTCATGGGTAGCAAATGAAGAAAACCTGAAGTAACCTTCCCCCGAAGGGCCAAAGCCTGATCCTGGAGTGCCGACAACATATGCTTCATTAAGTAGTTTGTCAAATAGTTCCCAGGATTTAATCTGGCGACCTGAATTTACCCACACATACGGGGCATTTATACCACCATAGACCTGGAAGCCAAGTTTGACAAGGCTTTCGCGCAGTATCCTGGCATTATTCATATAATAATTAATAGTTGCCCTTACCTCTTTTTTCCCCTCCGGAGTAAATATAGCTGCAGCCGCTTTCTGAACGGGGTATGATACTCCGTTGAATTTTGTAGTGTGTCTTCTGAACCATAGGGGATAGAGTGGCTTATCTGTTCCGTCAGAACTTGAAGCTACAAGATTCTTAGGAATTACTGTATAGGCACAACGTGTTCCTGTAAATCCTGCCGTTTTCGAAAAACTGCGGAACTCAATAGCCACGTCCCTTGCACCTTCTATTTCATAAATTGAATGAGGAAGTTCAGGGTCCGAAATATATGCCTCATATGCTGAATCATAAAGAATAATGGCTTTATTTTTAATTGCATAATCGACCCATTTTTTCAGCTCCGGATTACCGGCTGCTGTTCCGGTTGGATTATTCGGATAACAAAGGAAAACTATATCCAACTTCTTTTTCGGAATATCAGGTATAAAACCATTTTCAGCATTGCAAGGGAGATAAACAAGCTTGTCGTAGTAACCGTTTCCCATGTATTCTCCTGCCCGGCCAGCCATCACACTTGTATCGACATATACGGGATAAACAGGGTCCTGCACGGCAATTACATTATTCATTCCAAATATCTCCAGGATATTTCCGGTATCACATTTTGAACCGTCTGAAACAAAAATCTCATCAGCATGTATATCAGCACCGCGATCCTGGTAATCATTTTTTACAATAGCCTCGCGCAGAAAATCATACCCTTGTTCGGGCCCGTACCCTTTGAATGTTTCGGTTTTCGACAATTCTTCAACACCTTCATGAAAAGCACTTATGACCGAGGGTGTAAGTGGCTGAGTTACATCGCCAATCCCCATTTTTATAATCTCAGCCTGTGGATGAGCGTTCTGAAATTCACGGACCCTGCGCCCGATTTCGGGGAAAAGATAACCAGCCTGAAGTTTTAAATAATTATCGTTAATCTGCGCCATTTTATATATTTTAGCCGCAAATATATTAAAGTTACTTTTCATCCTGAAACAATGAATTATATTTATTCTAGAGTAAGCAGCGAAAACAAGTTTTATGGTAATACTGATCCCTTTCAGCTTTCGGAAAAATATGGTACTCCGCTCTATGTGTACAACGAAAATGTTCTGCGCAACAGATGTCGCGATCTGAAAGGACTTATTTCCTATTCAAATTTCACGGTCAATTTTTCTCCAAAGGCAAACAGCAATGTAGAACTTATAAAGATTGCAAAGAGTGAAGGACTTCGGGTCGATGCAATGTCACCCGGCGAAATACATTTAAACATGCTGGCGGGGTATAAACCTGAGGAAATTTTATATATCAGCAATAATGTAAATGAAGACGAGTTCAGATTCGCGATTGATGCTGGCGTTAAGATCTCTGTCGATTCTGTGTCTCAGCTGGAAATGTTTGGCAGGATAAATCCGGGAGGCAAGGTGGCATTCAGGGTGAATCCGGGCGTAGGTGCAGGACATCACGCAAAGGTTATAACAGCCGGACAAAAAACCAAGTTTGGAATAGAAATGAACAGTATTCCGCAGGTAAAAAGAATTATCAAAGAATATAGCCTGAAATTAATCGGGATAAACCAGCACATTGGTTCTCTTTTCATGGATGGAGAAGCTTATTTAAAAAGTACCACCAATATTCTTTCAGTAGCCAGGCAATTCGACGATCTTGAGTTTATTGACTTTGGAGGCGGATTCGGGATACCTTACAAAAAACAATCAGGTCAATCCAGACTCGATCTGAAAGATCTGGGGGTAAAACTTTCGGAGGTTATTCATTCATGGGTAAAAGAGTACGGAAAGAAGATTGAATTCAAGATTGAACCCGGGCGTTACATAGTGGCAGAATCTGGTATCCTTCTTGGTCAGGTTAATGCTCTTAAAACGAATTACAACATTAAATATATCGGAACTGACCTTGGTTTTAATGTTCTTATGCGCCCTGTAATGTACGACTCTCATCACGATATTGAAGTATACCGTGGAAATGATACTCCGTCTTCAGGAGAGGAGCAAGTTACCATTGTGGGAAATATTTGTGAAACAGGTGATATTATTGCAAAAGACAGAAAACTCCCTGAAATTTTTGAGAATGACATTCTTGGGGTGCTTGACAGTGGTGCTTACGGATATTCAATGAGCTCAAATTACAATAGCCGTCTGCGGCCGGCGGAGGTATTGATTGAGGCTGATGGCAATCCCAGGCTTATACGCAGAAGAGACACACTTGATGACCTCGTCAGGAATTTTATTTTTTAACATTCCGATTATATCAGTTAAGGATGGAGAAAAACAGTTTTGTCAAGATGCACGGACTGGGCAATGAGTACATTGTGCTGGAGAGTGCAAATATAGATTTCAATCTCTCAAAGCAGGCTATCATACGTTTGTGCAATATTCATTTCGGGATTGGCTCTGACGGCATAGTTATGAAGGTTCCGTCAAAAAAAGCTGATTTTGGTTTCAGGGTTTATAATCCTGATGGTTCTGAAGCAGAAAAAAGTGGCAACGGGCTTCGTATCTTATGCAAGTATCTTTATGATTATGGCCATGCAAAGTCACGTCAGTTTTCTCTAGAAACCATGACTGATATAGTTTATGCTGATATCGTTGAAGAGGAAGAAGGGAAGGCAAAGCTGATAAGGGTCGATATGGGGAAGGCAATCTTTGCATCGCGTAAAATACCGGTTAATTCCGATCTGCCGGAATTCATAGGACAGAAAATAATTGCAGGAGACAGGGAATTTGAAGTGAACTGCGTGTCGGTGGGCAATCCTCATTGTGTTGTTATCAAACAGGAGCTGGATGAGAAAGAAATCCGCACCTATGGTCCTCTGTTGGAAAATCATCCTATGTTTCCCAACCGCATTAATGTGCAATTCACTAGGGTCTTGTCCGAGCACGATGCGGAGATTCTCATATGGGAAAGGGGAGCCGGTTTCACCCTTGCATCAGGGAGCTCCTCCTGTGCAGCATCGTGCGTTCTGGTTAAAAGAGGTCTGATAAAAAGCGATCTAATAATGCATATGCATGGAGGGACGCTGAAAATCCAAATCGATAAAAACTGGAACATCAGAATGACCGGAGAGGTACGTGAAATAGCCAGGGGAGTATTGGGCGGTGAACTGTTGGAAGACCTTAACAAACCTTTTGCCGGTTAGAACAATCAAATCTTACTTATTAATTAACAGCTGAAATATCACTACCCACCACCTACAATATGTGACTTTTTAACCAAAACCGCCAGCGGGGTCATTTAACAGAGTCTTGTCGTCTTATGCTTTCTCAACGAGGTTTTTGAGATAACTTGGTAATTGTGTGTGAAAGTTGCCATGTAAATGACCGCAGAGTAAAATACATCAGACAGATTGGAATAAATATAGGCTTTTCCGGATAGGATAACCTAATTTAAACAATGTAATGTGCTGTATATTAATAATATGCATATTTAACATTTTTTAATACCATGAATCGTAATTGTTTTGCTTTTCTGTTTGGTAGTAATTAAATGTATTCTATATTTGTAACTTCCGTACTTTTGTTTTTGTCAACACTTTGGCGTACTGAATTGTCGTAATTTGATTTGAATAATAATTAACCTATGAGTAAATTTATTTATTTAACAGCAACTCCTGAAGCATTGATTGCTTCGATGCTACCACCGGCCGAATTTGGCTCATACCTGTCAACCGGCACAAAAAAAAGAAACAAAGGTCAGGCAATATTTTTTGAAGTTGATCTGGCAAAGATTGAGAAATTGATAGATATGGATAGTCTGAACAAGCGGTGTGTTGCCAAAGCTGATGGCAAACCTAAGAACTCGGTTTATCTGTCAGTTTATAAAGTGTTGGAATTAATACCATTATCAGCTCTTAAGAATCTATATCTCACAACTGAAAACGGATATACTCTTGAATTGAAGAAAGCAACCTATGATAATACAAGGGAAGTTTTAGGCAAGCTTCATCTTTTTCAGGAATTATGCCCGGTAACTCCTTTGGTTGCCAGTGAATTAACACCCTCGTCATTCCTTAAGCGCCTTACGGACGGATCAATTCCCATAGTTCTTCCAAAACTATTTTTTGTTGATCTCAAGCTTGGTGAACTTGCAACAAATCCTCTTTCGGGTTCTGTCGAACATTTACCATATTCCAATATTGGTCACCTGAGAGACTGTCTTGAGATTTTGAAAGGAGAGTATGAAAAGCACATGAAGACCGTTCAGCGGCTTTATTCAGGATCGCTTCTTTACAGGACAATAGAAAGTGGTTTCTATGTTGGTTCAAAGAATGAGATCATTTATTATCCGTATCCAAGTCTGTCAGAGTTGGAAAATATTAATTATGAGTTTTTTAGATCTATATAGTATTAATCTTTTTAATTGAATATTTATTATGGTTAGTTTACCGGGGGCAACCCCTTTTGAAGTAGTCGCAATCTGGACTGTTCTGGTTATTGCATTTTTCGGATTGGCTTATGCATTGTTCCTGCGCCGGCAGGTACTGGCATGTGACAAAGGAAATGAAAAAATGCAAGATGTTTGGGATGGGATACGTTTGGGAGCAAATGCTTATCTGAAAAGGCAGTTAAAAACAATTGTTCCGCTTATTTTCGTCTTTACGGTTATTCTTTTCCTGTCTGTTTATGTAGTTCCTCCGACTGAAGAGTCGAAACTGCGTTTTGTTGGTTATTCAGATGAATCTCTTAAGTTAATTATTGGCTTCGGTCGTGCAGTGGCATTTATTATGGGATCGCTCTTCTCGCTGATGGTTGGTCAGTTTGGTATGAGAATGGCAGTTCAGGCAAATGTCAGGGTGGCGTCAGCTTCAAGAAGAAGTTTTGGCGAAGCTCTTAAGATTGCCTATCGTGCAGGTACAGTCACCGGAATGCTTACAGACGGTTTGGGTTTACTCGGCGGAACAATGATATTTATTACTTTTGGTGTCGCTTCTCCTGATACCTTGCTTGGCTTCGGTTTCGGAGGTACGTTACTTGCACTCTTTATGAGGGTCGGTGGTGGAATTTATACTAAAGCCGCAGATGTCGGAGCTGACCTGGTAGGGAAAGTTGAGGCAGGTCTTCCTGAGGATGATGAACGCAATGCAGCTGTTATTGCGGATCTGGTTGGCGATAATGTTGGTGACTGTGCCGGGATGGCAGCTGACATTTTTGAATCATATGAAGTTACGATAGTTTCAACATTAATACTCGGAGTGGTTTTGTTTACTCAGACGCACCAGCTGTCATGGATCATTTTCCCGTTGCTCGTCAGAGGTATCGGCGTTCTCTCCTCTATAGTTGGTACTTACCTTGTAAAAGGAAGCAAAGAGGGTAAAGAAAATAATGCTCTTAAATCAATAAATAAAGGATTCTATTCCTCAGCTGCCATTAGTATTGCAGCATTCGGAATTCTTTCCTTCTTCTACCTTCATGATTGGCGCTCATTTCTTTCTGTTGTGGTTGGAATTGTACTTGCTATTGTGCTTGATGAAATTACCAAACATTTTACCGATGGTAACTATCATCCCGTAAAAGATATTGCCAAGAATTCGAAAACAGGTTCAGCTACCCTTCTGTTAAAAGGGTTGAGTTATGGATTTGAAATTGCCGTATGGCAGACTCTGGTAATTGCTGTCACGATTTTTGCCTCTGTGATGATCTATTATGGTCAGCCTATTGTATATGTTCTGTACGGAGTTGCGATGACCGGTATCGGGATGCTTACCCTGACAGGGAACAATGTTGCAATGGATGCGTTTGGACCCATTGCAGATAATGCAAACGGAATAGGAGAACTTTCTCATCTCGATAAGGATGCCAGAAAAATTATGGATTCTCTCGATGCAACAGGTAACACTACAAAGGCCATTACAAAAGGTGTGGCAATTGGTTCTGCAGTAATTGCAGCCGTGGCATTATTCGGATCTTTCATTACTGATGTAAGCAAGGTTCAGATTCAGCTTGGATTTGATAAATCAGCTCAGCTGATTGAGACAGGTATTCGCATAAATGTTCCAATAATATTCATAGGGTTCCTTATCGGAGGGACTATTCCATGGTTATTCTCTTCTCTTACAATCAGTGCCGTTACACGTGCCGCTGCACAGATAGTGGAAGAAGTTCGCCGTCAGTTCAGAATCCCCGGGATTATTGAACGCACTGTAAAACCTGACTATCAGAGAGCTGTTGATATCTGTACCGTTTCGGCTCAAAGAGAACTTATTCCTCTCGCTCTGATCGCGGTAATATCTCCAATACTTATAGGAGCACTTCTGGGTGTTGAAGCTTTAGGCGGTTTCCTGGCGGGTGTTATCCTTTCCGGACAACTGCTTGCAGTGTTTATGGCCGGAGCAGGTGGTGCATGGGATAATGCAAAAAAGACTATTGAAGATGGACTTTATGGAGGCAAAGGCTCAGAAGCTCATCATGCAGCAGTTGTCGGAGATACTGTGGGTGATCCGCTTAAAGATACTGCTGGTCCTGCACTTAACCCGATGATAAAGGTTATAAACCTGGTCTCTCTTCTTGCGGCTCCTGTAATCATTGCATATCAGAAACCCGGTCATACCTCCGTTGGAATGTTTATCACAGGGATAATCTGTCTTGGAATAATAATTGCATCAATTACATTCTCCAAGAGAGGCGGATTTAAGAAACCGGTATGGGAAGCATAATCTTTTAGTTTAACCTTTAAGTATTAAACTTTCAAATTTCATTATATGTAGAGACAGGTCTCAGACCTGTCTCTACTTTTTAATGACAGCGTCAACAAATTATAAAAATTTCTCTTCTATGACCCCGGGGTTTTATTTGTTGCCATAACCATTTTAACTTTTAAACGGGTGCCAATCTCAAGAAGATCTGCGAGATCCTGAACAGTCAGTGAGTATTCCATTCTGAGAATGACGGTCGGTTCCTGGAGAGTGATGATTCTCGCTTTCAGAAGAGGTTCAATATCTTCAAAGTTTATCTGATGGCTGTCGATAAAGTATCTTTTATCTTTTGTTACTGAGATGGTGATTTGCTGCTTATTAAGATTTTGTGCTGATTTTGAATTTGGCAGCAAGAGCTTTATTACATTTGGATTAGCCAGTGATGATACAATAAGGAAGAACAACAGAAGGAAAAACATAATATCATTAAGCGATGATGTGCTTACCTCTGCCTTGAACTGTCTTTTTCTCTTAATAATCATGTTATAACACTTTTACTACCTCATTTACCTGCCTCTGCATATTAATTGAATAACGGTCTATCATCATTTGTAAATAATGATAGCAGCTATAGGCAATAACCCCTACTATAAGTCCGGTACCACTGCAGATCATTTTCTGATACAAACCACCGGCTATGATACCGATACTTATATTATCAGCCAATGATATGTTATAGAATATCTTTATTACCCCGGCGATCGTACCTATAAACCCCAGCATGGGGGCTATTCCTGCAATGATACCCAGATAACCGGTGTTTTTTTCCATCTCGGATATCTCGAGGTTAGCTGTAGCTTCCATATAATTCTCAAGCTCTTTCGGTGTTTTTCCTGACTGACTTAGTCCGCTCTCGAGAATCCTTCCAATTGAAGTATCATTATTTCTTGTGTGAATAAGGGCTTCATCCGGCTTATTGTTCCTGATTGCAGCTATTATATTGAAAATGAGATCCTCATCGACAGCTGTGGTCTTCCTGATATAAAGAAATCTCTCTATGAACAGATAAATACTGAATATCGACAGAAAAATAATGGGAATCATGATAAATCCGCCTTTCATAAGAAGTTCAGCCACATTATTAACTGAATTGGTGTCTTTTAAATGCGGTTGATCAATTGCAAGTGAAATGTAAGTGTAAAGCATTTTATCCTTTCATTTAGCCATAAAAACTACCAATTGTTCATTTTTACTGAAGAACAATTATTTATTATAAACAAATGTACAAACTCTTTAGGAAAAACCTGTGTTAACTATTAAATTTGGAGTTTTTAGGAGGTAACAGTGAATTCCGGTTGTTAATCCATAGCTATATTTATGCAAACTGATAATTTTTCCATTAAGATTTCGTTTTGATAAATAAATATTAATACAAAACATTATGACAGCAGTTCTTATGCATGTTGAACAGACATTCGATACTCTGAATAAAACTATTGCTGCTCTTCCGGCGCTTCCTGTTCAAAATACCTCTGAAACTTTCCACCTGATAGATATTATAGTGAAGGGTGGCATAATCATGATACCGATTGCACTGCTGTCCCTTATAGCTGTTTATGTATTCATAGAGCGCTACCTGACTATTAGAAGGCATATAAGTTCAGATGTAGACTTTATGAACAGTATACATGAATATATTCTGAACGGAAGAACCGATTCAGCTCTAACGTTATGTAGGAATACTGCAAAACCAATCGCCAGAATGATAGAGAAAGGCATTTCCCGCCTGGGCAAACCTATCAAAGAAATTGAAGAATCGATAGAGATAGCGGGTAAATTTGAAGTTTATGACCTTGAAAAAAACGTACAGATCCTTGCCGTTATAGCAGGTATAGCCCCGATGTTCGGTTTTCTTGGAACCATAATCGGTGTAATTAAAATATTTTTCAATATCTCAATGACAAGTGATGTAAGTATAGGAACCGTATCTGCCGGACTATATGTCAAAATGGTTTCCAGTGCGGCCGGGCTCACTGTTGGTATACTTGCCTATATCGGGTATCATTGGCTCAATATTATTTTGAATAAAGCTATCCATCAGCTTGAGTGGAATGCAATGAATTTCATTGACCTGTTAAAAAGCCCGTCGAAATGATTGATCTTCGTAAGAAAAAGGATTTTACTGCCGAAGTATTCACTTCTTCCATGAATGACATCATGTTCTTTCTTATGCTGTTCTTCATTATCACATCCACGCTGCTTAATCCAAGCATGATTAAAGTTTCATTGCCCAGTTCGCGCAGCAGTCAGACACTTCAGAAGAAGGAGATCAACCTTACAATGACTAAAGAGAAAATGTATTTTGTAAATAATACCAGGGTACCTTTTGAGGCGCTTGAATCGCAGCTTAAAAAAGAGATGGCAATTTCTCCAGAGGCCTTCATCATGTTACGGTTCGATAATACTCTCCCAATACAGGATTTAGTGAATGTGCTTTCTTTAGGGAACAAATTAAATTCAAAAATGATAATTGCCACGGCAAAAGCACATTAGCCACTTTCTCACTTAGATGATAAACAATCTCTCAAACGCCGTAAATATTTTTTTTAGAAAGTTTTTGCTTTTAATCTCCTTGTTTCTTATTCCTCTTGCAGCCTCAGCATCAACAGGCAAGGTGCCATCAGTAGGACCCGTCAGGGTAGAATTTATTATCTTCGGACTGATACTACTTGGTGTTGCCCTTTTTAATAAACAGACTTTCTTCGTTGCTGTGGCAGGACTTGCAGTTTTATTGACATTCAAAATCGCATTTGATCCGGGTTTTCATTTTTTTGAGCATCTCTTCGGGACGACACCATTCGGTGAGCAACTTTTGGATAAAGGACAACGTCAGGGAGAGTGGGGATTAATATTAAATCTGCTGGGTCTCCTGCTTGGATTCGCCATTCTATCTAAAATTTTTGAAGAATCAGGAGTGCCTGATATTTTGCCTAACTTCCTGCCTGATGACTGGAAAGGTCCATTTGTACTATTAATTTTCATATTTATATTATCATCATTTCTTGACAATATTGCTGCTGCACTTATTGGGGGCGCCATTGCAATGGTTGTATTTAAGAAGAAAGTACATATAGGGTATATTGCTGCAATTGTTGCAGCCAGCAATGCAGGAGGCAGCGGAAGCGTAGTGGGGGATACCACAACTACAATGATGTGGATTGATGGAGTAAGTGCTTTAAATGTGTTGCACGGATTTATAGCTGCAGGTATTGCTCTGTTGTTTTTTGCATGGTTTGCATCTCATCAGCAGGATAAATATCAGAGAATACAAAAAGATGCATCACCGAATGTTAAGGTTGACTGGGTGAAAATTTTCTGTGTCGGGATGATGCTCGCCGGTGCAATTATTTCGAATATCCTTTACGATATGCCTGGTTTGGGAGTATGGATTGCCATAGTTTTAAGTGCTTTTTTAAGACCTGTACCTTGGAAAGAAGTCCCGGGGGCAATTAAAGGAACAATATTTCTACTCTGCCTGGTGTTTTGTGCATCGCTTATGCCTATAGAAGATTTTCCCAATGCTTCATGGATCACAGCTCTTGCTCTTGGTTTCCTCTCATCTGTCTTTAACAACATCCCATTAACAAAGTTATGCCTTGTTCAGGGTCATTTTGACTGGGGGATGCTTGCATATAGTGTTGGTTTTGGAGGATCAATGATCTGGTTCGGTTCATCGGCCGGTGTTGCTATTACAAATAAATTCCCTGAAGGGCGCAACGTAATTCTCTGGGTTAAAAACGGATGGCATATAGTTGCAGCATATATAATCGGGTTTTTTGCATTGTATCTCATAATGGGATGGGAACCGGTAGATAATAAAGAGCACAAAATTATTAATTGTCCTGTCCCCGGTTGTCCCATGACTCATAAGCCTGAAGTCAAGAAGGCCTTCAACTACTGAGGAGGATTTAATATAACTTTCTTTTCCTGATAAAGCCTCATACCCTCAAGGATAATCTCGTATGCTTTCTCCTTGTTCATGAATTGCTCAACAATTACATTTTTATGTTCGAGCATTTTGTAGTCTTCAAAAAACCTCTTCAATTCAACAAGAGTATGAGGCGGAAGCTCAGAAAGCTCATGAATATAATTGACTGACATATCGTTTTCGGCTACTGCTATTATTTTATCATCGCGCTCTTCTCCGTCAACCATCTCCATTGCACCGATCACTTTTGCCTCTACAATGCATAATGGGTATACGTCGATTGAACAGATAACAAGAATATCAAGCGGATCATGATCGTCGCAGTAGGTTTGAGGAATGAAACCATAATTGGCAGGATAGTGCACTGACGAAAACAATACCCTGTCGAGGCGCAGTAATCCGGTTACTTTGTCAAGTTCATATTTCCCTTTCGATCCTTTTGGAATCTCAATTATACTTTTCACGAAGGCAGGTGCATTTTTCCCTGGTTCGACACAGTGCCATGGATGGGAGCAAGATTTCATATTCAGGGTTATTATTAGTTATTCAAAGTTAAGAATAAACTGTATGCCATTGATTAATTTTTTATTTTTGACAAAACGTTAGCTATGAGAATACCCGAGCTGGCCGATATTCAGGCTGCACATTCAAAGATCAGGCCCTTTATTCATAACACGCCGGTTATGAAATCGAGTCAGTTAAATGAACTTTTTAACTGTGAGTTGTTTTTTAAATGTGAAAACTTTCAAAAGGTTGGAGCCTTTAAGTTCAGGGGAGCTACAAATGCTGTTCTTTCGTTGTCATCTGTGGAAAGGAGCAAAGGTGTTGTTACACATTCATCTGGCAATCATGCCGCAGCCCTTTCACTGGCGGCCCGAATGAGCGGGATAACGGCAAAAATTGTGATGCCCGAAAATGCTCCTGTGGTCAAGAAGAATGCCGTAGCAGGTTACGGAGCTGATATAACGTACTGTAAACCCACGCTGCAGGCTCGCGAAGAAGCTACACGGCAGATAATTGAAAAGACAGGGGCAACACTGATACATCCTTATGATAATTTTAATGTTATATGTGGGCAGGGGACTGCTGCACTGGAACTGCTTCAGGAAATAGGGGACCTTGAAATAGTTGTTGCGCCTGTTGGGGGCGGCGGACTCCTGAGCGGCACTTCAGCCTGCGTAAAAGGAATTACTAAGAATATCCAGGTTATTGGTGCGGAGCCGCTTAATGCAAATGATGCATTTATTTCATTTACAACAGGTGTATTAACTCCTTCAGTTAATCCGGTAACATGCGCCGACGGGCTTCTGACGTCACTGAGTGAACTTACTTTTTCAGTAATAAAAAAGAACACAGATAATATTCTTACTGCAAAAGAAGATTCAATTATTGAATGTATGCTTCTAGTCTGGGAGAGAATGAAAATTATTATCGAGCCATCATCTGCAACGGTTCTGGCTGTTGTAAAAGAAAATCCTGGTTTATTCGAAGGTAAAAAAACGGGGCTGATTATCTCGGGCGGAAATGTCGATTTCAGGAAGCTTCCTTTCTAGTTTTTATTTTTAAAATATGCTATGATCGGATAATGATCGGAATACTTGACTTTAATTATCTCAAAATAGCTGTTGACAAGAGTGCTATTATATAAGATATAGTCAATCCTGTTTCTCGGATAATTTCCTATATAAGTGAATCCTGCACCATAACCTGAATTAACAAAGGAATCATTAAGGCCTTTGCGGATTTTAGTGTAAACATAAGACACTGGTGTATCGTTGAAATCACCAACAACAATTACCGGAAAGGGAGAGCTGTTAATATTGTCTTTAACCTTTTGAGCCTGCTGAGCCCTCTTGATGAATCCCTTTTTCAGACTGACTGACAAACTCTTTACTTCATTAATGGTTTGTTTATCATCAGAAACTGTGAGTTCTTCGATGAAGGAACGCTCCATTCTGTGAAGTCTGAAAGACTGAAGGTGGTTGTTGTAAATTCTGAAGGTATCATTCTTTATCAGAACATCAGTAAATATTGAAAGGCTCGATGATCCGGGATGTACTATTTCACCTTTCCTGATAATTGGGAACTTGCTGAAGGTTACAATTCCATAGTATCTTCCTTTGCCACTTCCAATAAGTTTCATATGAGAGTAGTATTTTCCGCCAAGAGCTTCTAACATTAACGGCTCTTCTACTGCAGGATAGCCAGTCATGAAGAATTCCTGAAGACAGACAATATCAGGTTTTTGAGCTTTTATAAAGGCAATAACTTTTCTTTCGGAGGTGATCCCGCGGTTGTTCTCAAAAAAATTGAACAAACGAACATTGTAGCTCAGTAGTTTAAAAGTATCAGACTTATTCTCGGATGGTTTGGTAAGTTTTATATAGTTTGAAAAATGATTAAATCCGATTGCAATTACGACTACCGATATGAGGGCTTCGAATCTCAATAACATTGCCCATATTATTACAAGTATAATATTTATTAACAACAGATAAGGATAAGAAAGTCCAAAAAATGCAGGAAGTGCAAAATCGACCGGACTAATACTTACTGCCAGGTAAGATAAAAGGAGGGAAAAAGCAAAGACTGCGTTTACGGCTAAAAGAATTTTATAAAGGATCTTTCTCAATTACAATAATTTGTATTACAAATTTACCGGTAATCAGTTGAAATACATTTGTGGAAATCTGTTTTTTGACCAGGGCCTTAAAAGGTTATACAAATGAACAAATATATAAGATCAATTCTTTTTCTGGCTCTCTTTAAAAAGCGTTTCCTTCTCCTCTCTCGTCAGGCTATCATATCCACCTTTGGAAATCTTATCCAATATTCTGTTTATTCGTTTCTGGTGTTCAGCTTTTATTTTGTTGTATTCAAATTCATCTGCAACTTTTTTATGGGTGACTCTTAGCTTTTTTCTTGGCTTAAATAAAGTCGCAAAAAAATCTATGATCCGGTTGATTCCTTTTCCGATATCATGGCCATGTTTCAGGTTCATAATATAAAAATAGCCAAAAAATGCCCCACCTATATGCGCTAGTTTCCCGCCTGAATTGACTGAAAAGTCCAGTATTGAGGTAAGAATAAATATACCAAGCGCCATATATTTTATTTTTATTCTCCCTAATAATAAAAGATTGATAGTATAATCGGGGACATATGCGGCAATTGCAATTACAACAGCCATCACCGATGCTGAAGCTCCAATAGCAACTGAATCGGCTACAATTCCTGTAAACACCGGGAAAATATTAAAAGAGAGAATGTAGACGAGTGCTCCGCAGATCCCGCCAAGCAGATATACGGCAACAAGTTTCCTTCCGTCAAGGTATTCAAGGAATATCCTTCCAAACCAGTACAGCCACAGCATATTGAAGAGTATATGCCAGATATCTTTATGCGTGAACATATAAGTGATTAATGTCCACGGCCTAAGTATCAAAGCATTAAAAGAAGCAGGAACAGAAAACAGATCCAGGGCTTTTCCCGAAATAAAAGTATCATTAAGCAGAAAGCCAATGACAGCAACAATTGTCAGCAGAACAAAAACAGCAATATTGATATAGATTAACCTGGTAAGGTTACTTCCATTTCTGAAAGTCAGCTTTATTTCATCCCATATTCCCATCAATATAAAGTATTTGTAGTTTTTCTCCAGTACCTGATCAGTACATAGCCAAATAACATACCTCCGAGGTGTGCAGCATGTGCAATATTGCTTCCCGGTTGTGTCACTGCAAGGACTAATTCGAGGGCGCCATATCCAAGAACCAGATATTTCGCTTTTATTGGCATTGGAGGAATAAGAAGAAGCAACTGTGTATTAGGGAAAAGAACACCAAATGCCAGAAGAACGCCAAATATCGCACCGGAAGCTCCTACTGTGGGTGTGTTAAGCAAAATCTGAAGGTTTTGCATATCAGGATCGGTAAACACCTTCCCCTGACGAAAATATGCTGTCCCTTCATTTAGTACTACCTGAATATTTTCCGGAGCAAGGCTCTGAATCAGGTGATGATATTGAAAAAATATCACGGTTTCATGGGTTAAAGCTGCACCCAATCCGCAAACCATATAGAAAATGAAAAATCGTTTTGGGCCCCACACATTTTCAAGAATTGGCCCGAATATGAACAGGGCATACATGTTAAAGAATATATGCATAAGCCCCGCGTGCATAAACATATGGGTTACAATCTGGACGGGTTTGAACTGTTCTGATTTTGGGAAATATAGTCCAAGTATACTGTTGAGATCAACCCCAAAAACGCTTCCGGCTGCATAATATGCTAAAAGCATCAATACATTGATCATTATGATATTCTTCACCACCGGGGGTAGTCCCAGAATGCCTCTTCCGTATCCGTTCATTTATCAGTTTTTAAAACATAATTTATTCTTCAATTGTCGGGCCAAATTTCTTTCCCCATTCAGATACGACAAATTGTCATTTATTTTCTTCGTTTACCCCGGTTCCGGCAGCTGGCGGAGAGCGAAGAACCGAGCCCAGCTTTGCTGGCGAGCTCGGCGCAGCCAAAATCAATTTACTCCCCTTTGGGAAATGGTAAATAAATTGATTTTCAAGCGTTGTTCCAAATATTTAACATCCTAAACCCTAACTATTTAAACCTTTTATCAATTTCCTCAAGGGTGATTATATTTATGACAGGTTTGCCTTTGGGAGAATAATTTGGTGCATGACATGCGAAAAGTGTGTCAAAAAGATCTTCCATTTCACCATGACTCAGCACTTTACCATATTGGATAGCTGATGCACTGGCCATGCCTGCTGCAACCTGTTCTTTTGCACCTGTCTTCGGATCCGTCTGAGTCTTTTTAAAATCCTCAATTAATATCTCCAGCATTTCAAGAGGGTCGGAAGAACTGCTGTCTGCCGGTCTGCCGTTAATGGTGATTTTATTTTTACCCGTATACCTTATACTGAACCCCAGTATTTCCAGATCTCCTTCAATTTCTTTAAGAATATAATAATCGGCAGGGTTTAATTCTGCGGTAACCGGGAACATATCAACCTGGCTTATAGCCCTCTTCTCGCTTAAGCACTGTAGAAATCTTTCATAAAGAACTCTTTCATGAGCCCTTTTCTGATCAATAACCATAAGGCCCGATTTGACAGGACAGACGATATATTTATTTTTTACCTGGAAGAACTTCCTTGGAGACTCCCTTATATTATCAGATTGTTCAGGATTGTCATCCTCCTTTTTGAGCCCTGAGTAGAGTTTTTCCCAGTTAGCTGTATTTTCTCTTTCAAACCGTTCAACAAATCCCGATCGTTCTTTGATTCTCTCTTCACCGTCAAATGGATTAAATTGTTTGTTAATCTCAATTTTTGGCATTTCAGGCATAATGTTCGATGATCTCATCACAGGGATTTCAATGAGAACTTCGTTTTCAAAATCGAGCGACGGGACTATGTTAAACCTGCCAAGAGCTTCACGTACCGATGCCATGAGTATCTGCCAGATTGATCTCTCGTCCTCGAATTTAATCTCTGTTTTGGTAGGATGGATATTAATATCAATAGACGCCGGATCAGCCTCCATGAAAATAAAATATGAAGGAATCGCTTCAACAGGGAGAATATTCTGATAAGCTTCAACCACTGCCTTATGAAAATACGGATGCTTCATGAAGCGGTTGTTTACGAAAAAGAATTGTTCACCATATGTCCGTCTGGCGTTCTCAGGTTTTCCTATAAATCCCTTTATTTTGATCAGACTTGTTTCGGTCTCAAGTGTAATAAGGTCCTGGTTAATTTGTTTTCCGAAAACACCGATTATGCGTTGTCTTAAATTGGAAGCAACAAGATTATATATCTCAGTGTCGTTATGATGAAGAGAGAATCTTATTTCGGGGTGGGCTAATACTATCTTCTGGAATTCATTGACAATATGTCTGATTTCAGTATTATCGGATTTCAGGAATTTACGCCGGGCCGGGATATTGAAGAACAGATTTTTAACCGAAAAACTAGATCCTTCCTGGCAACTGCAGGGCTCCTGTGTTTCAACCTTTGAACCATTTATAACTATCAATATACCGGTATCACTGTCTTCGTGCCGTGTTTTAAGCTCAACCATAGCGACCGCAGCTATTGAGGCAAGTGCTTCACCTCTGAATCCTTTTGTCGTAATAGCGAAGAGATCCTGCGCGGTTGTAATTTTTGAGGTGGCATGCCTTTCAAATGATAACCTGGCATCAGTCTCAGACATTCCCGAGCCATCGTCTATTACCTGAATTAGTGTTTTACCAGAGTCTTTTATTATTACCCTGATGTTTTTTCCTCCGGCGTCAACAGAGTTTTCAATAAGTTCCTTCACGACAGAAGCAGGCCTTTGTATAACTTCTCCTGCAGCGATCTGGTTTGCTACGGAGTCGGGTAAAAGCTTAATAACATCAGGCATTAATTGATATATTATTGTCGGTATAGCTAACTTCTCAGGGTTAAACAAGTTCATAAAATGAGCCTTCCCACCCTGGTTAAACATTTTTACAAATATATAAATAATTGGTACATAACTTTTCGGACCAGTCATGCAAGACACATATGAAAATATTGTCGGTTATTAGAATTCCTATTATTATCTTTGATAAAAAACCCTGGGAAATGAAAAACCTGCCTATCTCTTTAATTATCATTTTTGTAATCGTTAGTTATGGTTGTTCGCACAAAACGATCGGGAATAATATTAAAGTAATGACATTGAATGTAAGATATGATAACCCTGAGGATAGTATCTTTTCATGGCCAAAAAGAGCTTCACAGGTTTGTGATTTTATATTGGACGAAAAACCAGATATTTTTGGTTTGCAGGAAGTATTGTGGAATCATTACCAGGTGCTTGGTTCAATTCTGATGGATTATTCTTCGGTTGGAGCGGGGAGCGTAGATGGTGCGAGGGATGGGGAGATGAATCCGGTGTTTTTCAGGAAAGACAGGTTCAATATGATAAGGCACATCACCTTCTGGCTATCCGATTCTCCTGATATTGCCGGTTCGAAAGTTATGGATTCTTCACTTCCGAGGATTGTTACATGGATGGAGCTGGTGGAAAAGAAAAATCATAAACATTTTTTCTTTTTCAACACACATTTTACCGATGATTCCGATTCTGCCAGGCTGCTGAGTTCAAAAATACTTCTTAAAGAAGCTAACAAAATTGCTGATGGATTCCCATTCATAATTTCCGGCGATTTTAATATGACACCGGCCAGCAGCGGATATTCAATTTTGACAGGACCCGATGAAAGTGTGCCTCTTTTGAAAGATTCTTATATAATAAGCGAGAAGAAACCCTCCGGACCTGTTTCGACATTCAACGGGTTTTCCGATAAAACAAAAACTGCAAGAATTGACTATATCTTCGTACGCAACGGTATGAGGGTACTCGATTACAAAACAGTGATCAAACAGGAAAATGGGATATTTATTTCAGATCACTGGCCTGTTGAAGCGGTTGTATCAATCAACTAATCAGTTTTCTCAACCTTATGCTGTTTTTCTGTACCGTCTTACCGCCATGGTAGTAAATGCAACCGCAATTATAATCAGCGAATATAACTCCCTGCTAATATCGTGTATTGATGATCCTTTGAGCATTACCATCCTGTTTATTCTCATAAGGTAAGCAACCGGGTTAATAAGATCGAAGTCCTGTGCCCACATTGGCATACTTTCATAAGGTGTGAAGATACCGCTCATCAGGATAAATATTATCATGCAAAAAAATGCAACAAACATATACTGTTGCTGTGTTCCTGAAAAGGTCGAAATAAATAGAGCCATGCCCAGCACTGCAATCAGGAATATTGTACTTCCGAGAAACATTAAAAAAATACTTCCTTCAAACGGGATATTAAATGCCAGTTTACCTATGACAAGACCGATTGCAAGATCTATAAGACCAATAAGCAGGAAAGGAATCATTTTTGCAATTATGAATTGATATTTTCTTACAGGTGTAACATTGATCTGTTCAATGGTCCCGATCTCTTTTTCCCTTACCATATTTAAGCCGGCAAGCAGAAATCCTATTGCTGTGACGAGTATCACGAGGATCCCCGGAAGCATATAGAATTTGTAATTTAATAATTCATTGTACCAGTACCTGTTTGTGATCTCTATTCCTGGGGCAGGAATAAGCTGATTAGTTGTTATATTCTGCCTGATGAGCTCTGTGTTATAATCTGCAATGACCCCATTGAGGTAAGCCCAAGAAAGCTCGGCAGATGAGGCATTCACCGCATCTATAACGGCTAAAAGCTTCCCTTTCTTCCCATTTACAATATCTTTTCCGAAGCCTGATGGTATCTGAAATATAACACTGCATTTATTACGATTAAGAAGGTCATATGCCTCTTTATCTGAAAATGTCAAAAAAGAGACCTTGAAAAAGGTGGAACCACTAAGCTTGGTTATCAGACCTCTCGATTCAGGAGTCATGTCTTTATCAATAACAGCGAGCTTTACATTCTTTAATTCGAATGTTACAGCAGGAACAAGTATCAGCATCTGTACAATCGGAACGGCAAAAATTGCTTTTGAAATAAATTTATTCCTTAAAATCTGGAGAAATTCTTTTCGTATCAGGTATAATATTGTCCTCATTATTTTATTTTGTCTTTTATCTTTTATTTAGGGTTTGAGGCGTACGGCGTGAGGTATGCGATTTTTCACCTATTCACCCCATCTCCCCTTCTCCTCTTCAATTTATTCGAGTCTTATCTTAAAGTTTCTGACACTAAGGCCTATAAAAACCAGTGTCATTACTGTCAGAATAAGTGTCTCTTTCCAGATATACATGAAACCTGTTCCCTTTATCATTATGTTTTTAATAATTACAATAAAATATCTCGGGGGCAGAACTGAACTTACATAGTCATAAATTTTTGGCATGTTCTCTATCGGGTAAATAAAACCGGAAAGCAAAACTGTTGGCAGCATCAATCCTATCAGCGAAATGAAGATAGCCTGCTGCATCGTCTTGGATACTGTTGAAATGAGGATTCCAAGAGTTAAACTCATCAGAATGTAGAGCATGCATTCAGCAAGCAGAAGTACAATGCTTCCTTTCACTGGAAGTCCGAAAACCAACCATGACAGCATGAGAATCATTAGAACATTTACAAATGAAAGGAAGAAATAAGGCATCACCTTTCCAAGGATTATCTGTATGGGACGAAGAGGTGAGACCAGCAAAACCTCCATCGTTCCAAACTCTTTTTCTCTTGTGATTGTAACGGATGTCATCAGCGCACATATCAGTATTAGAATTAAAGTTATAACGCCCGGAACAAACATAAAATGGCTTTTCAAAGCAGGATTATAAAGCATTTTTACCTCGGGGCTGATTTTTACAAGGTTCTTGACTCCAGGTCCCGATATCTCCATAGAAAAGTCATTCACTATAGATGTCGTATAATTTGTAATAAGAGTGGCAGTGTTGGGTTCTGACCCATCAGAAATGATGCTAAGCGATGCTTTGCCTTCACTGATCAGCTTTTTACCAAAATCGTCTTCATATACTATTACAGCTTTGGTTTTACCTTTTTTAAAGGCTTTGTCGATATCATTATAATTCAAAAGGGTCTCTGTTCTTTTAAAGAAACCCGAGGAGAAAATTTTGTCAGTCAGTTTCTGGGTTATTTCATCATGTGATACATCCAATACAGCTACACCCGCATTTTTAATATCAGTACTTACTGCATAACCAAAGATTAGAATCTGGGCAGCCGGTATTCCGAAAAGGATAAAGAGTGTGCGGTAATCCCTGAAAATATGCAGGAATTCTTTTTTTACAAAACCCAGGAATCGTTTCATGGTCTCGCTATTTTAATAAATACATCCTCAACGGAAGCAGCATTATATTGCTTTTTTAAATTTTCAGGCGTATCCAGAGCTACAATTTTCCCTTCGCTCATTATTGATATCCTGTCGCAGTATTCTGCTTCATCCATATAATGTGTTGTAACGAAAACAGTTATTCCTCTTGAAGATGTTTCATATATTGTCTCCCAGAATTGTCGCCTGGTAATTGGATCAACACCTCCCGTAGGTTCATCAAGAAATACAATTTTTGGTTCATGCAGTAAGGCTACAGAAAAAGCCAGTTTTTGTCTTAGTCCGAGAGGAAGATCAGATATCATCCTGTTTTCGTCTTTCTGAAAGTGAAGTTTTGCCAGCAGACCGGCCATCCTTTCTTTTATCAGAAGTTTGCTCATCCCATAAATTCCACCGTATAGAATAATATTCTCTTTTACCGTGAGATCTTCATAGAGTGAGAATTTCTGACACATGTATCCGATATTTTTTTTAATCTGTTCTGTCTGTCTGTAAGCGTCAAATCCTGCAATGCTGACCTCCCCTGATGTGGGTTTTGAGAGACCCGAGAGAATACGGATCGCGGTCGTCTTTCCTGCACCATTTGCTCCCAGAAACCCGAAAATTTCTCCTGAATATACTTCAAAACTGAGATTATCATTGGCAACGAAACTTCCAAATTTTTTTACCAGATTCTTAACGTATATTACCTTCTCGCTCATCTGTTTTATCCTTATGTTGTTCTGTTTTATTTCTAAAAATTGCCCTGTGCCATTAGGCCATTACGCCTTAAACCCATTTTCCATCAGTTCAAGAAACCTGTCTTCAATTCCCGCATCGGCTTCGCGGATGACAGCATCAGTAATACCTTCTCTCATCAGGTAATCAAGAACCGATTTTTCTGATGAATCATTCTTTAATGTCACATGCATTGAGTCGCCAAACGGATATGCAGTCAGTACCTCCTGATTTTTTCTGAGTGTTTTTAAAAGCTTATATTTTTCTGTTGATTTTACAGTAAAAAGCTTTCTGCTGAAACCCGCCTTGATATTTTGGGGTGTATCAACAGAAAGTAATTTCCCATCCTGGATCAGCGCCACCCTGTTACATCTGATGGCTTCATCCATATATGGTGTTGAAACAATGATTGTTATATTATACTTACGCAATTTGCCGAGCATGTCCCAGAATTCAGATCTGGAGACAGCATCAACGCCTGTCGTAGGTTCATCAAGGATAAGAAGCCTGGGTTTATGAATCAGAGCACACGACAGAGCAAGTTTTTGTTTCATTCCCCCTGAAAGCTTGCCTGCAAGTCGCTTCTTAAATGGTTCTATGTGAGAATATATATCGGAAATAAGTTCATAGTTTTCTTCGACGGTAGTTCCGAATACAGTAGCATAGAAATTCAGATTTTCTTCAACTGACAGATCCTGGTACAGGCTGAATCTTCCGGGCATGTAACCTATGTTTTTCCTGAGCTCTTTATAATCAGTGATACTATCCATCCCAAGTACTTTCATGTTCCCTTTATCGGGCACTAGCAATGTGGTAATGATCCTGAAAAGAGTAGTTTTTCCCGCTCCGTCGGGACCAATAAATCCAAATATTTCAGATTCATTAACGGAAAAGGTTATGTCATCGAGGGCGAGAGTAGCCCCAAACGATTTAGTAACGCCCGATGATTCAATTGCTTTTATCATTTGTCTTTATTCCCCTCTGTAAAAAGTGCCTCGCCGGGCATACCCGATTTTAGAGTGCCATCATTAATCAGGTCGATTTTGACGGCATAAACCATAATGACCCGATCCTCCTTTGTCTGAATGATTTTTGGTGTGAACTCAGCTTTATCCGAGATGTAACTGATAGTTCCCGGGAAGGTTATGAATCCCTTCTCTCCTTTATCAATTCTTACCGTGCAGGAATGACCGATTTTTACTTTTTCCAGTTCTGAGCCACTTACAAAAACTTTGAGTTTAATAATAGAAAGATCTGCTATTTTAACAAGAGGCTTACCGGCTGCAGTTATCTCTCCGGCTTCCGCATATTTTTCGATGATTGTCCCTTTCAGAGGGCTTTTTACATAGCACCTTTTTATCTGGTCATTAAGCGTCGCTCTTTTCGATTCATATACCGAAAGTTCTGCTGCCACTGATGTTTTTTGAGTATTGTTTGCTGTGATTTGTTTTTGTAAAACAGCGACCTGTCCGGTGAGATCGTCATACTGTTTTTGGGTGGTAGCATCATCTTTAAGCATTTTCCCAAATCTTGAGATATTAACATTTATGTTTTCTATCTGTTGCTTAAGGATATCATTCTGCGCATTTATCGAACTTAAGGTAGTTTTGACACTCCTCATCCCGGCGTCTATCTTATCTGACTGGAGATTGAGCATTGTTGTATCAACAAGGGCAATTATCCCATTTTTTTCAAGATGGGAACCTTCGACAGGATCAAACTGTAGGATACGTCCGTTAGTTTCGGCCGAGATAATCACTTCCGTTGCTTCAAAATTCCCGAATGCATCAGCTTTGTTGGTTTTGTTTTTACAGCCGACCAGAAGTATTATTGCAATTATTACTAATGATTTGGTTTTCATGTTGTTATTATGTTTGAATATGAAAATATTTTATTAATATGTTGTTCGATCTACCTTGTTTTTATCACTCAATCCTCTCTTTCATACCCCCCAACCCCAACTTGGGGGGCTTTTTATCCCTTTTATTTCTAAACCCCCCATTTGGGGGGAATAGGGGGTAGAATATGACGGGATGATTATTCTATTTCCTTCCCGCTTATATTCAGATATTCAATCCTTGCCATTGAAAGATTAATTTTATGGATCTCATTATTTATCAGAGCCTGGCGTTCAGAATTAAGCTGGTTAAGGTATTCTGTTGCCGTTACAGTTCCGTTTTGATATTGCGATTTTGATGAAGCGGTAATCTTTTTCCTGAGAGCTATCAATTCATTATCCCTGTCAATCAAGTCTTTAATGCTTATTATTTCAGCATTTTTGGAAACCAGGAGCCGATTAAGATTATCAGTCAGGTCTTTTTTCCTGTTTTCAATTATACTCTGTTGAAATGAAATTACTTGTTTCTCATTTTTCGATCTGTTCCAGTCGAAAATGTTCCATTTGACGGTGGCTCCTACAACATAATACGGAGCAAATTCATTTTTAAAAAAATTGCTTCCCGGAGGATTACCGTATCCGAAAGTGGCAAATCCGAAAGCTTTTGGCATTCTGCTACTTTCAATAACTTTCAACCCGGCTCCTAGCTGTTCCTTTCTCAGATCGAGCAGCTGTAACTCGGGACGCAGTAATTCATTAGATAATTCATCTTTAGGCACAGGCACAATGAATATTGTTGTTGTGTCAATTTCAAGACCTGTAAGGTTCGATAATACCTTAATAAATGAGGTTTTTCTGATCTCATTTTCAGCAAGTTCCTGCTGAATATTTATCTTTTCCGATGTCAATATATCAATATCAGATTTTAATATAACACCATTGTTTATTCCTGATTGCATGGAAGAGATTTGCTTTTCAATTATTTCAAGATAAGTATCTAAAAGTTCTTTCTGTTTTGCAAGAAGCAAAAGGTTGAAATAATAATTGTTGATCTCCGCACGTAGTTTGTACAAATCTGTCTCAGTCTGCTTCTGACTTACACTCAGGTCAGCATTTTCAAGTTCTCTTGCTCCTTTTATTGCTCCGCCATCGTAAATAACCTGGTTAATATCAAGGGTGATTTTGTACTGTTCATGCGGGAGAGGCTTTATGGCATTCGCAATACCTGGTATCGGTAATGATCCAAGTACCCCACTCAGATCAATAACAGATGAATTATAAACTAAACTGCCGTTCGCGTCGAGTGTCGGAAGCCATCCCTTGACCAGATTTTCATCTTTGAGTTTTGAAATATCCGAATAGCCGTTTTTCTCACCTGCCAGAGCATTGGAAGTCATGGCATGGTCATAACAATCCTTCAGTGTAAGAATTTTCTGGGCTTGTAATCTGTTAGGTCCCAGACTAATTGCTATAAGCAATATCAATACTATTTTTTTCATTTATGTTAATTTTGTACTATTTAACTTTAGGCACTTAAGACACTGCGGGCACTTCTCATTTTGTAATTGCTTTTATAACAAAATCTGCCGCGAAATTCTTTCTCATTTCTATATATTTATCAAAATCGACTCCCATATTTTCAAATATAACCTCAAGAATTCCTTTTGCTGCAAAAGGGAAAACACTTAAAGAAGCTATGGTGGTCATAATCTGCGGCAATGTTTCCTCAGTTATATTGTACTTGTATAATTCATCTTTATGCTGTTCCAATATCTTGAGCCATAGGTTTTTAAATTCGATGTTTTTAATAAGCTTCTGTATCCTTTGCGGATTATGATTTATTTCGTTCAGAATAAACCCAGGGAGTTTTGGATTTTGCTGCATGAAGCTGATATGCTCTTTAAAAAAAAATCTTATTTTTTCTTCCAGTGAAAGATGATTTTCAAAAATTGGATTGAATTTCATGAACATTTTCTTTGCCAGTTTGGTAAAGACAGCCTCAAAAAGGTGATCTTTTGTTCTGAAGTAGTAATGTAGCAATGCTTTATTTATTCCTGCGCGATCAGCAATACTCTGCATACGGGCGCCAGACAGGCCCTCTTCTTCAAAGACAATTGTTGCAGCTTCAAAGATTTTTTCCTCAGTCAGTTTTTCATTCTCGCTCATATTTAACCTCCTGGTTTAACTATTCGGTTTAACTGAATGGTCAAAAGTATTATGTTTTTTTTGTATTGAACAAATTATTTCAAATAATTTTTAAAATAATTGGCATACCTTTCTGCGAATTTTAGGGATCTGCACAATTGATAAAACCTGGGCAAATATTCAGGATTGTAATAAGGAATTGGACTAAACTGTCCCTCCTATTATTACTCATAGCTCTATTTTTTTTATCATTCCCCGTCCATGCCCAGGATCAGCAGGGATGTTTCCTTGTTGATTATCATTTAAAAACTGCTGTCATTCCTCCCTATGAAGACCATAAACAGATTGATCTGTTTCCTACAGTGACCATAACAGTTGATAACAGGGACACTTTGGCGAAAGTGTCAAAATATATTTACGGGAACAACGCAAATCCTTATATGACTCAGATGGTAACTGAGCCTGATCTGCTGGCAAATATCATAAGGCTCGGGCCAAATATTATCCGGTATCCAGGTGGAAACCTTAGCAGTGTATTCTTCTGGAACTCAATTAAAAACCTGCCACCAGCCGATGCCCCGGCAAAGATTGCTGACGCAGATGGAAATCTTGTTGATGCCGGTTACTGGTATGGAAAAAATTCCGATAGCTGGACACTCTCACTCGATAATTATTATAGTATGCTTTCTCAGACTAATAATACGGGGATTATTACTGTCAATTATGGGTATGCCAGGTATGGAACAGGACCAGATCCGGCAAATACAGCAGCTCATTATGCTGCTGACTGGGTTAGGTATGACAATGGAAGAACGAAATACTGGGAAATCGGGAATGAAAGCGGCGGTCCATGGCAGGCGGGTTTCAGGATAAATACGGCTGCAAATCAGGATGGTCAGCCAGAAATAATTTCAGGCGCGTTATATGGAGAACACTTTAAGATTTTTGCCGATTCAATGAAAAAAGCGGCGCTGGAAACCGGGCACACAATTTTTATCGGGGCACAGCTTTTACAGTATGATGCTTCAAGTTCATATAATCCTCCTGACAGAACCTGGAACCAGGGCTTTTTCAGCAGTGCAGGAAACAAAGCAGATTTTTTTATAGTGCATAATTACTATACTCCTTATAACGAAAACTCAACTCCGGCAGTAATACTTAACAGCGGACAAACGGAAACAATTAATATGATGAAATATCTGAAGTCAAATACAGCTGCCAATAATGTAGATATGAAACCTCTTGCGCTTACAGAATGGAATATTTTTGCAGTAGGATCAAAGCAGGCTTGTTCTTACATTAACGGCATGCATGCGGCTCTTGTTATGGGGGAACTGATAGAGCAGCAATACGGGCAGGCTTCACGGTGGGATCTGGCAAATGGTTATGCGAATGGGGATGATCAGGGTATTTTCAATAACCGTGACGAACCAAATGTGCCGGACTGGAATCCACGGCCAGCATTTTTCTATATGTATTACTTCCAGAAATTTTTTGGAGATCACTTGCTTAAATCTACTGTAACAGGAGATCCGAATATAGTCTGCTACGCTTCATCTTTTTCTTCAGGCGAAATAGGATTGGTTGTTATCAATAAAAGTACAAATAATGCCATGGCGGGAATAAACATTCCCGATTTCGGCTATGGGGAACGTTACTATATGTACAGTCTAACAGGAGGCACAGACAATGGTAATTTTTCGCAGAAGGTGTATGTTAATGATCATGTTCCTGATAATCTTACAGGCGGACCCATTAACAACATAGACAATCTGAATGCCTGGTCAGATATTGTATCAAATCGTGTGAAATTCTTTTCACCTTCATATTCAGTGCAATATGTACTCATTGATCATGGAAGTTACATAATTGACAAAATTGCTGAGAATGAAGTCTTAAAACCAGGGATATATCCAAATCCGGCAAAAGATATTCTCACAGTTACCTCTTCTTCTTATATTGATAAAGTGGAAATTACTTCGCTTAACGGGATAATTGTTAAAACTCAGACCTCTCCTTTAGAAGATAATACAATCAAAATGAACCTGTCGTTACCTTCGGGGATCTATCTAGCTAAGATATATAGTAAAGGAAAAACCTACATTGAGAAGCTGATTGTAATTAAATAGTGATTCCTGTTTCTTGTGGAAAACCTATGTTAGTGGAGAGAAATCGGGGAACCATCCAAAATCTTAGCTCGCCGAACCTGATTCCTGTCAATAATATTGAAGCTCTTCGCAGCAAGCTACGAAGAACCGGAACGAAGTGGAACTCAGCGCAGCTAATCTTCGATCCCCTAAGGTAAATTCTTAATGCTCGCTGACTCCGCAGCAAGCAACGGAGAACCGATCCCGCGAAGCGGGAGAGCAAGGCGAAGCCAATATGCTCAAGGGGATTCAAAATAGCCAATCCCAATAAAATATTTTCAAAAAAAATTGCATTTATAAAAATTAATATTTTATATTTGCAATATATAAGTAACTTAAATATATAAAAAGTATGATATCTACAGACCTGATCAAAGGATCGCTGAAAATAATAGTGCTGAAACTATTAAAAGAGGAAGGGCCCATGCATGGCTATGCAATTACAAGAAAAGTGGAGGAACTCACTGACGGTAAAATTAAACTTACTTATGGAGCTCTCTACCCAATCCTTCATAAGCTCGAAAGTGAAAAAATACTAGTCATTGCATCCGAAAACTATAATAATAGGATGCGTATCTATTACAGTCTAACACCCAAAGGACATTCCACTGTTATCGAAAAAATAGGAGAACTGAACGATTTTATTGAAGCTCTTCGACGTATTGTTGATATGAAACCAGGTTTGCACCATGCCTGAACTCAGCCTGCAGCATATTGACCAGATCAGCCGCGATATTAGAAGACAGGAGATCACATTTTCGCATCTTCTCGAAGATCTGATCGATCATGTCTGCTGTGATGTGGAGAATGAAATGCAGTCAGGATTAAATTTTGCAGAAGCTTATAACAGAGTTAAAAAAAAGATGGGATTGAGGAGATTAAAAGAGATTCAGGAAGAGACACTTTATGCAGTTGATACTAAATACCGATTTATGAAAAACACAATGAAAATTTCCGGAGTTGCAGGCACGGTCTTGTTTGGCTTTGCAGCATTGTTTAAAATTCAACACTGGCCAGGCGCCGGTCAAATGATGACCCTTGGAGCTATGGTTCTAGCGTTTGTTTTCCTGCCCTCAGCCCTCAGTGTCCTCTGGAAAGAGACTCACAACAGAAAGAGGCTATTCTTGTTCATTTCAGCTTTTTTTGCCGGGATGCTGTTAATTTTAGGGACTCTCTTTAAAATTCAGCACTGGCCGATGGCAGGATCAATTTTATGCCTGGCTGCAGTATCCGGTATTCTGTTTTTTATCCCGGCACTGGCTCTGAGCAGGTTGTCGGATCAGGAAAATAAGGCTAAACGCCCTGTTTACATTCTGGGTGCAGCCGGCATAGTACTCTTTTTTGCAGGCATGCTATTCAAGATACAGCACTGGCCTCTCGCAACCCTGTTTATAATTACCGGGATAATCCTTCTGTGCTTCCTGGCATTCCCCATGTTTACCTGGCTTACCTGGAAAGAGGAAAGTTATATTACTCCAATCTTCATTTTCCTGGTCATTGGATTTTTATTAATTATAGTCCCCGGAGCCATGTTAACATTGAGCCTGCAGCATTCATACCAGGAATTTTACTATCCTAATAATGATCAGCAGAAGTCATTATATGATTATTTATTCAGGAATAACAGTTCTCTGATCAGCAGGTATAAAGATTCATTAAATTACCCTAAGATGGAACAACTCCATTCAAAAACTTCCGGGATTCTTACAATTCTAAGCAATATCCAGAAGAAGATGGTTCAGGAATCGGAAGGACAACCCGGCAAACCTGCTGTGAGCGCCAGCCAGATAAGTCAGACTGAAACCGGTCAGGAAATATTGTACATGGAACTCTCAAAACCTTTCGACCCCCGACCTGCCAAGGCTTTTCTTATGCCTCACAGCAGTGCCCGTAAGGAACTTAATTTTTCAATAGCAGAATACGAAAGCTATTTAGCCAGCATAATTCCTGCAGAAGATTTGTTGAAGTACAAAAAAATGATTGATACGGAAACATTCCTGCCTGATGGAAACCCCGATAAAGGTGGAATGTCTTTAATGGCAGCACTTCATTCCCTAGAAATAATGAAAAACGGGCTGCTAACTGTTGAATCATGTGTATTAAATACAATTGCAAGACATTAATCATCAAATACATAAGATCATGAAGCAAAAAATATATATTCTCGGAGTTATTTCGGCTATTATCATTTCCACCGGAGTAATATTGAAAGTGGAGCATTGGCCAATGGCACAAATTTTTATTGCTGCTGGGATTTTAATCCTGGTACTGATATTCTTTCCTGCGGCGTTGATAAATAGTTATAAAGCTGAAGGCAATAAGCAGAACAGGTTGCTTTATATTGTAACATATATTACTTGTTTTGTTGTTTTCACGGGACTGCTTTTTAAAATTCAACATTGGCCCTATGCGGGGGTTGCGCTGTCTATTGCACTTCCTTTCCCATATATTGTTTTTCTTCCTGTTTTTCTGATTGTTACTTCAAAGAACAAGAATTTCAATATTTACAATACGGTCTTTGTCCTGATTCTGCTGGCACTGAATTCAGTATTCTCAGCACTTTTTTCATTAAATGTATCAAAAGAAACCGTTGATGACAGTTATAACATATCGAGGGATTATAGCAAGGCAAAAGTTGCCGTCGCTCAGCTCCCGTTAATTGTCAATGGATCAGCAGTCAATCTGAAAATTGATGGAGTATTAAAAATCGTGAATGAATATCAGGATAAAATTTTAAAACAGGAAGGTCTCTCCAGAGAACAATGGAATAGTAATCCAGGAAACTTATGGCGACCTGAAGCAAGGGGAGTAGCTGCAGATGCAATTTTGAATCCTAATGGCCCTTTTCCTGGAGAAGAGCTCAAGACCGCTCTTAAAGATCTTATACTGGAATTTGGGAAAAGTCCTGGTTATGAAAGTCTTGCCAAGGCTGCTCCTTTAATACTTGATTACAGTGAAGACGGTTATGGAGGAGAACCAGGGACACAGAATGATTTCACATTGAATCCCCTGTCATGGGCCCTCATTTACCTCGATGGTCTTGAAGCAAATCTTCTTATGATAAAAGCGTCAGCGCCTGCAGTCAATTAATTTCGATTAATTGACCAAAAGAAATAGGGACATGCTAATGTCCCTTTTTTGTATCCGCCTTTGTTTTACCCCTCTTACTCCCTCAGGGGGAAGAACCAAACAAAGGCTTAATTTCTGAATTACTTCTCCAATAATTATTGGTATTTAAAGTCCCCCTTGGGGGATTTAGGGGTGAAATATGCAATAGAAATGAAATTCATGTTTCTTTCCGTACCTTAATTTCCACTATCTGTCGGTAAAACAGGTCAATACTTCTATTAAGTTTTTTCATGGTAATCATCCACTATACATTTATCCCATAATTGAAAAGATTTATGAGAAAATTGATTTTGATATCAGGTTTTTGTTTGACAGTTGGGATAAATCATGGCATGTCAATTCTTGCCCAGCAGGACAGTACCTGGACTCTGCAAAAGTGTATATCATATGCATTGACCCGTAATATACAGGTAAGGAAAAGCGAACTCTCTAACCAGCAGTATCTGGTTAATGCCGGTGAAGCCAGGGCTCAGCAATTTCCCTCGGCAAATGCCTCAGTCAGTCAGAATTTTAACTGGACTAAAAGTACCGCAGCAGGAGAATCAGGATTAACAGCCAGCAACGGTTCCAATTACTCGGTTAACACAGGAGTCACGATTTTCAATGCATCAAGGTTAACCACCCTGATTAAACAGGCAGAGCTTAGTATTGAAGGGGGCAAGTACTCACTTGAGACTACCAAAGAATCGATAAGCCTTAGCATTCTTGATGCATATCTTCAGATATTATATGCTGAAGAGCAGGTGCATAACAGTGAGAAACAGATTGAATCCACGACAAGTGAGCTTAATCTTGCTGAAGAGCGACTTGCTCTTCAGGCAATCTCTCAATCGGATTATGCCCAGGTTAAATCTCAGCTGGCAAGTGAAAAACTAACTCTGGCTAATTCACAAAGTCAGCTTGTAATTGCCAAGGTAACCCTCGAACAGTTAATGGAACTTCCTGTTTCAGATAACTTTAACATTGTACATCCTGATCTGACAGAGTCTTTGAACCAGAATAGGTTACCCGATGTTAAATCGGTTTATGAAACAGCTCTGGCTATCAAACCACAAATAAAAAATGCTGCAATAAATAAAGAAATAGCATCCCTCGATGAGAAAGTTGCAAAGGCAGGTCTTTTCCCTGTCTTGTCTGCCAGCGCCGGCATAAGTTCAGGCTTTTCAAGCCTTAACAATGGTTCATATTTTGGACAGCTGAATAACGAAATTTATCCTTCAGCAGGATTCATGCTTTCTATTCCGATTTATCAGAAGAAACAGGTCAAAACAAGCATTGCTCTGGCAAAAATCGGTTACCAGAATGCAGAGCTGAGTGAATTTGATACCAAAAACACCCTTAGGAAAAGCATTGAACAAGCATGTGTTGATGTAAGATCAGCCCAGATTAAATATGAAGCAAGCAAAGAGAATTACAGTGCAACGCTTGAAGCCGAAGTTCTGTCAGATGAAAAATTCAAACAGGGAGTTATAAACTCTGTTGATTACCTGGTTTCCAAAACAAACCTGATTGTAGCAGAGAGTGACCTGCTGCAATCAAAATACAACCTGATAGTCAGTTATAAAATTCTCGATTTTTATATGGGAATTCCTCTATCGCTATAAAAGACAAAAGACAAAAATAAAAGCTAAGATGATGAAAAAGAAAACGTTAATAATTATTGCAGCTGTTTCGGTTGTTGGGATTGCTGCTATACTGGCACTAAAACCTTTTTCAAAAAAGGAAGCTGCCGTTGCATTCAATACAGTCAAAGTTGAGAAGGGTAGCATCAGCAATACAGTTACTGCTACAGGTACAATACAGGCTTTAAAAACTGTTAATGTGGGTACCCAGGTTTCAGGAATTATTTTGCATATCTATGTTGATTTTAATGATCACGTGAGACAGGGACAATTGCTCGCAAAACTCGACGAAACACCTTTGAGGACACAGTTGGATCAAAGCCAGTCAGCAGTCGATCAGGCACAGTCGCAGCTACATTTCCAGGAGGCGACATATAACAGGTTAAAAGTCCTGTATGACAAGAAGCTGATCGCACAGAATGATTATGATCAGGCACTCTACAACTATGAAAATTCCAAAGCCGCACTGTCCAATGCCAAATCGGGACTTGACAGGGCAAAGGTGAATCTGGAATACGCTACCATAACTTCCCCGATCGATGGCGTTGTCCTGAACAGGGCTATTGAGGAAGGTCAGACAGTAGCTGCAAGCTTCAGCACCCCGACACTTTTTACTATTGTCAATGATCTGACACAGATGGAAGTGCAGACTAGTGTTGATGAAGCTGATATTGGAAAGGTAAAAGATGGCCAGCGTGTTCAGTTCACAGTCGATGCATATTCTGATCTGAAATTCGAAGGTACTGTTTCCCAGGTAAGATTACAGCCGGTTACAACCAATAATGTAGTAACGTATGTTGTAATACTTAGTGCTCCGAATCCTGATAAAAAACTTATGCCGGGGATGACTGCAAGCGCAACTATCTATGTGGAAGAGAAAACAAATACTTTGCTGCTTTCCGGAAAAGCAATACGTTTCACTCCTGATCAGGCTTATATGATGAAAATGTTTGCAAAAATGAAAGCAAGCGGTGCAATGCCAAAAATGCCGTCAGGAGCTCCGGCTGGTTCAGCTGAAATGCCTCAGAACATTCCTGCGGGACAATCTTCCCAGGGTATGCCTTCAGCAACTGGAATGGCTGCTATGAACTCTGATCCGAAAACAAAAACCGTATGGCTGAAAGATGATAAAATGGGCATACGTCCAAACAGGATTAAAATTGGTATAGATAATGGAACAAGTGTTGAGGTACTCTCAGGTTTGAAAGAAGGAGATGAGGTGGTCATTTCTTCTGGTGATAATGAAGCTAAAAGCACAACAAAAAAGACGGATAATGGTCCTCCGGGATTCCCTTTTTAAAAAGTGAGAATGAAAAGAACTTAAAAACAGGTGTTATGAATAAGAGTATTATAGAAATAAAAAGTCTCAGGAAGGATTACCATGTAGGGGAGGTTACCGTACATGCATTGCGCGGAGTGGAACTTAAAATTCATGAGGGAGAATTTGTCGCCATAATGGGGGCAAGCGGATCGGGCAAATCAACAATGCTTAATATCATCGGATGCCTCGATAAACCGACTTCAGGCGATTATCTGCTCGATGGGATTAATGTCAATACTATGAATAATGATGCTCTTGCAAGATTCCGGAATAAGAAACTTGGTTTTGTTTTTCAGGCATAT
>Ga0224520_1000001_pt1 | contig 171426 bp, 158 predicted proteins | sample CFST25metaG_2_FD_180684 | JGI IMG/M metagenome (GOLD analysis project Ga0224520, IMG submission 180684) | Peat soil microbial communities from Stordalen Mire, Sweden - C.F.S.T-25 | ecosystem: Environmental > Terrestrial > Soil > Wetlands > Peat | place: Sweden: Norrbotten County, Stordalen... | reverse complement strand
CAACAATGTTGATGGAAAACAGGGTGTGGGCAGAGATTTACCTTAATCCCCAATGGCCCTTCAGTAAAGAATTTACGCCTACAAAATGGACCACGACAGATAGCTGGTGGCCATCTACTAAAGGATTATGCTGGAATGTTTTTATACTAATGGCAGATGAATTGGCAGGATTGAGAACCCCTGATATGGACCCTGATTATAAAGAAAACAAATAGCTGAAATACTATAATTAAAAACCAAAGTTATAATGCTATCTATACAGGCAATAATACAAATAAAAACTTGTGTGCCGAATCTACTATTTAAGCATTGCTGACTATGTAAGGAGCGAATAATTATTCATCCGTTAAAGTGGTAAAGAGATGTATAAATGGGAAAGCCAGTTACCTTGTCCATAGTTGGCCGGAATACATTGACCACTAAAATCCGGAGTTAAATCCTTTTTGTTTTGTTTTGGATTTTCGGTGAAAGATGACCGACTAAGAGTGGTCAGATTGACTGGTTATAAGTAAAATTCCATTTTTACGATGTTTTAAGTTCGCCACGGATAGATCCTCTTCAGCAAGCCCTTTCCTTTAAAATCCATTTAAACTCTCCCAGAATTGATAAGAATCACTCTGTTGATTATGTCATCACAATTATATGACATTCTGAATACGTGTTTTTTTCATCTTGCTAGGTTCTTGCTAGGTTTTTGATGGATTTTATGACAATCTGTTTAAATTTAAACAAAGGTCGGTGGTAACTAACACCATTCATTTTATTATTGGAAAAGTCAGTGACCTTGCCACCAATGTCCGCAATAAATTGACCGCCAAAAACCGGAATTAAGTGTTTGCTATTTAGGCATGTATCTAAACAATAATTATCCTTGAGGAATATGGGACGTAACACCTATTTACCAAATGAAAACAATTAAAAAACGTGTTGTATTTGGACTCCAAAAATTATTTCTTCAGCAATTTTTTAAGAATCTTCTAAAAAAAATATCTAGCTTAGATGATTGATATAAATATTGTTTAAGCTACTTTGAGGTCAAATAGCCATAGAATCTAAATAAAACCAGATAATTTTATTATTCATTCTGTTTTAAAATACTTATGACAGACCTTAGCGCATCTGTGAAACAATTATTTAACTACAAATTACTTTTATTGTATCTGAGCCTTTGTGTAATAATCCTTCTTAAGACGTATTTTGATATTGATGGATGTCTAAGTCCTGATTCAACATTTTACCTTAGACTCGCAAAAAATCTTGTGGCTGGTGAAGGTTTTAGAATTGCCGATTATACCTCACCTGACGGGAAATCTTTTTTCGCCATCTGGCCGGTTGGATATCCGATCTTGATTTTTGTTATATCGAAACTCACAGGCTTGGGAGTTATATGGGCATCCAAAGTTTTAAACCTCTTAATAATTGGAATTGTACTATTTGTTTTTAAACATATTTTTGAAAAAAATGTACACTGGGCAGGTTTGATGTTTTTCGTTTATTCTACTATTATTATATTCTCCTTCACCTGGTCCGAAGGACCTTTCATTCTCTTTCTGCTATTTACCAGTGTATCGCTTTATAAATGCGTGGAGACAAATGGAAGAATCCTTTGGCTAATTGGTCTTTTCTTTTCAGGAATTGCATTGTTCTTGATACGTTATATAGGATTATTTTCCGTAAGCATTATAGGTTTGATAGCCCTTGTAAACCTATTGAAACGCAGTTGGCTACTTTCAATTAAATTGTTGATCATTGCATTATTTCAAATGATATTCGCAGGATTTTATTTATACCACAATAAAATATCTACAGGCTTTATGACTGGTATGCTTCGTAGCCTGCCCGAAGAGTCAAACCGTGAGCTGCTTAAGCAGCTATTTTCAGCCCTAAAAGAGGAATTCATTGTTATCCACTGCGGAATACCATTGACTTTAAGTTTTGGCTTACTTGTGCTGCTAGGAATATATTTATTTAGGTCCAGGGGGAAAAAACAAAGCAATAAGAACAATGTTGATTTATGGAAATATTTTTTGTTGACAGGGATATTATACTTTGGAGCAATTGTTGGGGCCAAGTGGTTTTCCAATTTTATGCCCCTGGATAACAGGTATTTATTCCCAAGTTCTTTTTTTATCTTATTATCACTGGCATCATATCTGCAGGGTAAACCAAGTGTGAAAATTATGAATCTACCTATCGTTTATCTTGTAATATTGACAACCTTAACTATTCATTATATACCACACACGGATTATATCTATAAAAATATTACCAAAGAGATTAATTATTTCCAAAATCCAAATTATATAGATAATTCTCGTGCGATCTTAGAAAAATATAAAGAAGTTGAGCCTAAAAGTGTTGTTATATTTGGTCCAATTCACTTAAGATATTTGAGGGATGATGTAATTCCAACCGATATCTATAATAAGTCCTCCTTTGAGGATATGATTAATTACTTTACACAAAAGCAAGGCTGGAATATTTATATTAATATCCGGGATGATCTGGATTCTCATTTAATCCATGAAAGTTTTATCCAATTTATGAAAACTAACAGTGATAAACAGTTAGTAAAGTTACGCTAATAGGGATAACTCTCTTGTAAGTATTTAGGTTTTTTGTAGCTAACGGAAAACTAATGAAAAGAGTGATCTTTCGAAATTTCCGTTTTACACAGATCCCAAAGAATCAAGGTAGCCGGATATTGTTGAAAAAGCCCCTGTCTTCCTCAATTTTAAAATCAATTTTTCAAATCTTCCAGAAAATGATTTCCCTGAAGGGTTTTTTATATACCATGGTAAATTAAAGGACTCCAGATCATCAAATTCCCATGGATGAAAATATAAGTGGAGATAAGAATCCTTTTGTATCGCCGTTTTGCACATGTGATAATATATTGGCAAAGGAATGTTCTTAAAGCTTAGCCAGAAAAGGGGGAAACGTATTAAAGAGCTCACTGAAACCGGAATTTCAATCAAGTTGCTCCATGTATCAAGATGAATTTTCCTTTGAGTGAAAAGATTGTTATACCTTCCTGGTATAAAGGTAGGATTGATTGATGAATCGTAACTATATCCTGCTTCTTTAATTATTGATATATCAATTTTTCGGAATTTTGGCATCCGGAAACCATATATATGTTTTCCAATTATTCTTTCAATTTCAATTTTTGAATCGAAAGGATCAGTCTCGTTAAATTCTGAATGGTATTTTGAATGTGACGCTATTTCATGATTCGCTGAAAGACTTTTTATAAGCTCTCTGTTTTTATCTGCATAGAACGCAGTTGTGAAAAAAGTAGCGGGAATATTATATTTTGACAGCAATCTGGTTAGCCTTTGCAAGCCATTATTTGTAACGTTCATTTGATCCTCATCTGAAATAGGGCAACCAAATTCAAGAGGGAGGTCAAACTCCTCAAGATCAAAAGTTAAAAGTATTCGTCTCTCCAATTTTTAAAAGTATTTTCAAAAAACTAATTGCCTCTTTCAGTAAAATTCGAACTTTAAAATTAGTGAAATGCAATCCAGGCCTGCATTTTATATTAATCAATTTATATGTAAGCCCCTGGTTTAAACTTTTTTTCAGAAATTGAAGCTCTTCGCAGCAAGCAACGGAGAACCGATCCGCCACTTGGCGGAGAGCTCGGCGAAGCCAATGCGCTCGCGGGGATTCAAGCTCGAAAAGAAATGTTCCCTAAAGGTAAAACTATTAGACCAGCTTCGGAGTTACTACGCACTTAAAAAGGTTGTATAATAAACTAAAATAATGGGAGTTGATGACATAAAAGATTCCAAATCATAATTAATTACTATTACATCACTCTTATTATTCAAAAATCAACGACCTTGATTGCCTTTGGCCATATTAAACTTGACCACCCAAAACCGGAGTCAAAAACTTATTGTTTTGTTATATATGTTCCGTGAAATATGACCGCCCAGGTGTGTTCAGGGTTTTCATTATGCCTAAAAATAAAATTAAACATTTACGTCTTCAAAAATTTAGGCATTTCTTAACTGGCACCAGTTTTGTGCTGGGTTCGCAGACCATGCGAAATACCCTTCAAACAACACTAATTCATTGAAATAATAGTCTAAATTTGATTGACAGGTTTTATTGTCGAACCAAAAGTTTAACTATGAACAATAGAAATCCCTATAACTGGCTCAGATGGATAGCCAGAATCACTGGCATGCTGATGGTAGCCTTCACACTATTTTTTTTCATCGGAGAAGTTATTGAAGGTCATCAGAGGCACGCCGGATCTGCACTGGCTTTATTCACTCCTTTTATGTTGTTAATTTTCGTTATCTGGGGTATTGCCCTTGCCGGGCTTGTCTTGGCGCTATGGAAGGAAGGCCTTGGAGGAATCATATCGCTAGTATGCTATATCCTGGTTTATATTCTGAATTTATTCAACAAGGAAGCTACAAATAGCGCACATTTCATTACCATCTTCATTATCTTCTCCATACCATCGATACTGTACCTGGTTTACTGGAAACTGAATAAAGATGAGTTAAGGAAGGCAGCTATTTTTAAACCGGAAAACCCGGATAAAGCATAGACTTTTTAACAAATTACAGATTTCACGGATTTATTTTTGGTATTTCCGTGCCATCTCCGATAGCTTATTGAAAAAACCATCCTCCTTGAAAACCTTTGGTCGGAATAAATTGACCACCAAAACCCGGAGTCAATTGCATGTTCTCTTGTTAAGTACATTAAGCTTAATCTTTCCGATCCACTGCGGTCAAGACATCCGGTTTTTGCAAATACATCAAAGATTATTTATGAAATAATGAGTTGATTTTTGCTGTGATTTGGACGTTTCTGGTTTTTTAAAATCGATAATATAGTATATTCGTTCTTTTCTCTGACAAGAACAATGACATATGGAACCAACGAGAACTTTTGACCTTCTGACCAGGATGCAAAATAAGTTTGCTGATAAAACAGATGTAGTAGCAGGTAAAGAAGATGGTAAATGGCACCGGTATTCCGTACCAGAGTATATTGATTACTGTAACTGGGTTAGCTTCGCTTTACTTTCAATGGGAATAAAAAAGGGTGACAAGGTTGCCATCATTTCAAACAACCGGCCTGAATGGAATTTTACCGACTTTGGAATAAGTCAGGCTGGTGCAGTCAGTGTCCCTATTTATCCAACCCTTAGCGTCGAGGAGTATGCATATATCCTCGGCCATGCTGAACCTAAACTTATATTTGTTTCAGACAAAAATTTGTATGAAAAAATTAAACCGATTATTGATCAAACTCGAATAATATCAGATATTTATACTTTTGATAAAATTTCAGAAGCAAAGCATTTTGTCGAGGTTATAACTCTTGGGAAGAAAATGGCTTCCAGCCTGAAGGAAGAATTGGAGAAAGCTAAAGCAGCAGTCGATCCTTCGGATCTGGTCACAATCATCTACACTTCCGGAACCACTGGTTTTCCTAAGGGTGTGATGCTAATGCATTCAAATCTGGTTTCCAATTTTATAGAACAAAGTTTTATTCATCCGTTGGGGCCTGGAGCAAAATTTTTATCCTTTCTTCCGCTCAGCCATATTTATGAACGTACGTTAACTTATCATTTCCAATATAAGGGAGTGAGCATTTATTATGCAGAAAATGTAGGAAAGATTTTGGACAATTTGAAAGAAATAAAACCTGAAGTAATCGCCATTGTTCCTCGTTTATTGGAACGAATATTCGACAAAATTATCAGCACGGGAAAAGAGCTCAAGGGCCTAAAGAAAATAATATTCTTTTGGGCTGTAAACCTTGGACTTCGTTATGAGTTAAACAGAGAAAACGGGTGGTTCTACGAGATGAAGTTATCTCTCGCAAACAAACTAATCTTTAAAAAATGGAAAGAAGCCCTGGGAGGGAAATTAGAGCTTATTTCATCAGCCGGTGCGCCCTTACAAACAAGGCTTACCCGCATTTTCTGGGCTGCCCGGATTCATGTTTTAGAAGGATATGGACTAACCGAAACTTCTCCTGTCGTCTCTATAAATAATCTGACTTCGATGGAAGTTATGTTTGGAACAGTTGGCCCTGTATTGAAGGATGTACAGGTGAAGATCGCAGAAGACGGGGAAATTCTTACAAAAGGTCCTAATCTGATGCTCGGCTATTATAAGGAACCCAAACTTACTGAAGAAGCAATAGATTCGGACGGTTGGTTTCACACAGGAGATATCGGGACATTTATTAATGGTAAATACTTGAAAATTACCGATCGTAAGAAAGAAATATTTAAGATATCAAGTGGAAAGTACATTGCTCCGCAGGTAATTGAAAACAAACTAAAAGAGTCGATGTTTATTGATCAAGTCATGGTGATTGGTGAAAATCAGAAATTTGCGTCCGCCCTCCTTACTCCCGACTTTATATTTCTTCATAACTGGGCTTCTATCCACCATATATCATTCCAGGATAATGAAGAACTGATTCGTAACCCATTAATTTTTGCACGTTATCAAAAGGAAGTAAGCGAAATAAACCAGAACCTGAGTGATCATGAAAAAATTAAGCGATTTCGACTTGTTTCTGATGAATGGACTGCACAGACAGGTGAATTATCTCCTACTCTTAAATTAAAAAGAAAAGTGTTGTACGAAAAGTATGGCGATATTATTAGTGAGATCTTCAGTGTAGATAAAACTTAAAAATTCAAATACCGTGGACAAACAATCTATTAGCCAAACTTATGCACCTCATATATTATTCATTATTTTTGATTAAGAAACATTCTATAATAATAAACTAAAGTCAAATGAAAAATCTAGTTTTAAACCGTATGATTCTTCCGTTGTGCATAATAGTTCTCTTATCAGTAAAATCTTTTGGACAGGTTGTTGTTGAGTCCATGATTACATCCTCATTTACAATGTTTCTCAAAATAATTTATTCATCTGGATAAAGTTATGAAAGACAAAAATACAAATCAAATAAAAATCCACCCACCCAGGACTTAACCCAGATGTATGGAATTAGAACTGTTGATTTTCAGTGGTTCTTGATTACTTAAATTCGAGGTGAGCCATCTCAGAACAACAATAAAGAAAATGCAGCATGACTCAGCTAAAATTTACGGGATTCGGGTCAGCAGAAGTTATAATTAGCCTGAAGTTTGTATAAAATTTGATATAATATGATTCTGATAATAAGGATTTGACATATAAAGATAATAGGCCACTAAGATCCTGATAGAAATAGTTTCTTTAACTGAAAACCTAAACTTCCACAGTTTGTTTAACCATAGTAACTATTTTTACAAATTATCAAGATTGAAACTATGAAAATTGTATCGTGGAACGTCAATGGGATTCGTGCTATAGCAAAAAAAAGCTTTTTTTCTGATCTTGAACATCTGGGGACAGATATCATATGCTTTCAGGAAACTAAGGCCCAGGACCATCAGGTAGCCGAAACTCTTGAGCCCCTGAATGGCTATCATATCTATTCAAATTCTGCGGAAAGACCAGGTTACTCAGGAACAGCAGTTATCTCAAAAATAAAGCCACTGAATGTGACAAAAGGTATTAATACCGCGGATCACGATACTGAAGGCCGGGTGTTATGTCTGGAGTTAGAAACTTTTTTCCTGGTAAATGTTTATGTACCGAATTCAGGCAGTGAGCTTAAGAGATTAGGCTACAGGCAGCATTGGGATAAAGCCTTTTTTGATTATCTGAAAAATCTTGAAAAGGTAAAACCTGTAATTGTTTGCGGAGATTTCAATGTAGCTCATAAAGAGATCGATCTGGCACGCCCGAAAGCTAATTACAATAAAACAGCCGGTTATATGCAGGAGGAGATAGACGGTATGGATAGGTTTTTGGTAGGTGGACTGGCAGATACATTTCGTCGTCTGTATCCTGACGAGACTGGGAGATACTCATGGTGGAGTTACAGAGCAGATGCAAGATCAAAGAACATAGGCTGGAGAATAGATTATTTTCTGATCAGCGAGTCCTTCCTGTCGTCTGTAAAAAATGCATATATTCTGGAAGACATAACCGGTTCTGATCATTGCCCTGTAGGAATTGAGCTTAAGTCGTAAAAACTGGTGACTCTTCCTCTATGACCTCCAGTACTCTCTTTTAATGAGATTATCCTATTGTTCAACCTTAAAAAGACTTAAAGAAGAGTCAACCCCTCATATTCTTGCCATTCAGTCTCTTGATCATGTAACGCTGATGCTCCTGCAGTAATGCGTTAGCAAAACTCCACTCCTATTTATCGGGGCAAAACGCTGTTTATGTTGTTATTTCCTATTATTATAGCCTCTGCATCTGATATGTCAGGCGTATCCTTATGCTCCCTTAGAAACTAGTCTCAATAATTAATTTTTATACTATGCCCGGAAAAATGCTAAATTGCATATGATGAATCACGAATTTGAATTAGTACCTAAAATATCTGAAATGAGACGATTCCTTCTATTGATTGGATTACTTACATATTCCTTATCCGCTGTTGCGCAAACAGCACCAGATACCATCACCTATTCAAGACATGAGCTTCTTATATCCATGCGCGACGGAATAAGGCTTAATACCGTTATCTATTCACCTGCTGGAATTTCAGAACCGGTGCCATTACTGTTCCTGCGGACACCATACGGCGTAAGCAGGATACCATCGCCTAATAAGGATCCTTATATAAGCGACATGGCTAAAGAAGGCTATATTTTTGTTTTTCAGGATATACGGGGCCGATATAAATCCGAAGGTACATTTGAAATGCAACGCATTATGAGGGACAAAAAAGATCCAAAATCAATCGATGAAAGTACCGATACTTATGATGCGATTGAGTGGATGCTTAAAAATGTTCCCCTGAACAACGGGAAAGTAGGAATGTACGGAGTCTCTTATGATGGGTGGACAGCATTAATAGGAACAATCGATCCTCATCCTGCCCTGAAAGCCGTGTCGGAACAGGCTACGCCGGCAGATATGTTCCTGGGAGATGATTTTCATCATAATGGGGCTTTCAGACTAAGTTATTCTTTCGAATATGCATTTATGGAAGAGTTCTCAAAAAAGGACACCTTGTTCCCATTTGATAGGTATGATACGTATGAATGGTATCTTAAACTCGGGCCTCTTTCAAATGTAAATGAAAAGTATTTCCATGGAAGCATACCTTCCTGGAACGATTTTGTAAACCATCCGAACTTCGATGAGTTCTGGCAAAAACAATCTATGGCATACCGGCTGGGAAAACCAACTGTGCCTGTATTACATGTGGCAGGATGGTGGGATCAGGAAGATTTTTACGGACCCCAGAAAGCTTATGAGGTACTTGAAAAGCAAGATAAACTAAACAAGAATTTTATAGTTATCGGTCCGTGGAATCACGGAGGATGGTCGAGGGGCTCAGGATCAGGTCTTGGGAATATTAAATTCGGGAGCCCGACTTCAGAGAAATTCCGTAAAGAAATTCAATGCCAGTTTTTTGGATATTATCTTAAGGGGAACGGAAATGGAGCTTTCCCGGAAGCTACGACTTTTCAGACTGGATCAAACACCTGGAAGGAATATAATAGCTGGCCACCTCTGAATCTGACTAAAACTCAGAATCTGTATTTACGCAGTGATGAAAAGCTCTCATTTACATCACCTCAGGATACTCTTGGTTATGATCAATACTTATCTGATCCGTCTCATCCGGTGCCATATCGGCCGAGACCTGTTGAAGAAACCTACGGACCCGGTTCAAGATGGTATACCTGGCTAGTACAGGATCAACGGTTTGTACAAAATCGCCCGGATGTTTTTAGTTGGGAAACTACCACTTTAACATCTGATATTGAAGTCACCGGAAACCTGATGGCTGATATTTTTGCCTCTACAACCGGCACTGATGCTGACTGGATTGTTAAGCTCATAGATGTTTACCCGGAGACATATCCTGACCAATTCAACATGGGAGGATATGAACTTATGATTGCCAATGATGTGTTCCGTGGTCGCTTCAGAAACGGTTTTATAAAACCCGAACCTGTTAACCCAGGTGAAGTTTATGAATACAGAATTGATTTGCATGCAATAAACCATGTATTTAAAGCCGGACACAAAATAATGGTCCAGATACAGAGCAGCTGGTTCCCTATAATCGACCGGAATCCACAGAAATTTGTTGCCAATATTTTCGAAGCCAGGGAATCTGATTTCATTTCTACCACACAGCGCATCTTTCGGACAAGACAATATTCATCAAACATCATACTTCCTGTAGTTGTAAAATGAGCCATATCAATTTCCTCTCTGTTCTTCCACAACTACCGCTGTTCCATAACACAACACCTCGGAACCCCCTGTAAATTTCAGTAGACTCATACCTGATGCCGATAATAGCATTAGCTCCAAGAGATTCAGCGTGTCTCATCATGATTTCAAACGCTGTGGACGTCTTGCCGTGATCCATAATCTTTTAATTAAAATTAAATTATTCAAATTGTTACTGAGGAGATTCGTGAAGCCAGGCAAATTTCATTAAATTCTATATTCTTTTAAAGTTATTAAAAACTTAAAGATTAGCCAAAAAATCCATCTGCCTGATTGTTTAATCAGAACAACATGCTAGCCTTGATTATTTACTGAAATCCTTAGCACATAAGGCTTGGCTTAAAGAAGTATTGTTAAGGATGACCGATCAGTGAGTAAATAAGTTTGAGTATTTGCTTCACAATATTTTGAAACTTCTCCTGTGATCCTCGATTTTGCTCAAATTCAGATATATCTTGTACATTTTTGATTAAATTTTTCATAAATTTGAAATAACATTAAGTTATTTCTAATACTAATTTCTGCAGGATGAGAAAATTCAGGTTTTTTGTTATTGTCATTCTGGTTTTAGTATCCGCCGGGGGATGTAAAAAAAATGACCCCGCTAACGATCTCCCACAACTGACAATTGGTACAAGGTACCTGGGAAATTTCACTCCTGATGCCTCCATTTCATATAAACGACCCGAAGGATATATTGTGCAACTTTCATCTGATACAATAACTTTCACAATACTATTAACTGAATTAAATGCCGGTAATTATTCAATCACAAATGGTTCACTTTCCGCAGGAAAAGCTTTATTCAACATTGACTTCAAGCAATCTTCTTATTCAGCATCTTCAGGTGCTGTTACAATTACTGATACAAGTAAAAACAGTCTTTCTGGAATATATTCTGTATCCAGTGCGTCCAAAGGATCAGGTGATCTTTTAACAATTTCCAAAGGCAAGTTTACCGGAGTGCAAATCGGATCTTTTGTATACAGCTCAGTGGAAGATTATGAGCATAACCAATATAAAACTGTTGAAATCGGAACGCAGACCTGGATGTCTCAGAATCTGAAATCGAGGATATATGCAAATGGAGATTCAATAAAAGAAGTATATCGGTACTCAGATAGTGACAGCTTAGCAAATATATATGGTCTTTATTATATCTGGAATTCAGCTACAAATAATAGTTCGGTTGAAATGTCACAAGGTGCATGTCCGGTTGGATGGCATTTGCCATCAAACGGTGAGTGGCAGCAATTACTAAATTATCTCGGAGGCGAAACTGTTGCAGGAGGGAAACTGAAAAGTCTTGTTTCCTGGGATATTCCAAATGTCGGTGCCGACAACAGCAGCAGCTTTTCTGCTCTGGGCGCCGGTATGCATAATCCTATTGCAGAATACCCTGATCTTTCTGAACGGATGGGATACCAGACTTATTTCTGGAGCAGCACTTTCGATACGACTTATGATAATAATATTTCAACAGCCTGGTCAATTGAAATCGATAATCCTTCAAAAGGTGTTCTCAGATCGCCTTTTTTCTGGACAACCATGGGATTTTCTGTAAGATGCATTAAGAATTAACTTTACCTTTTGTTTATTCAATTTGTGCTGACAGGCATACCTGAGTAATGTACATGAACCAGCCGCCATTCATGATTCAATTTTCTCCAGATCTGAGTTTCTCTACCTTTTGTCTGAACTGGAGTACTATTATTTCCCGATGTCGCATCGAATATCCAATAATATGTTAACCAGGAAATATCATTTGAATAATAATATTTTAGATTAGAAAAAGTCAGCTTCCTTGTAGAAAAATTATCTCTGAATCTCAGGTAAACTTTTTTCACTTCATTCCAACCATATTCAGTTTCAGTCGGACCCATAAAGGAAATTTCGGCAGTAGGTGACCACACATCTGATGCAAGAGTTGTATCCGCCTCATCAATGGTTCGGACATAAAGAGAAACAAGAGAATTAAAAAAAAGACTATCAGGCAATGAATTCTTAACAGATGTGCTGTTTTGCGATTCTGTCTGTGAATTAGCCGGAACGCTTAAAATCAAGGCAGCAGCAAAAACCATTATCAGGCTTATTTTAGTTGATTTCATTTTTGACTTTATTAGTTGACAATAATCCTTATCCAAGTCTTTTGACACTTTATGCTGAATGATATCTTAATCAATTGCTAAGTTAATCATATTCAATGAATTTTCAATGTCAAAAGAGTGGCAATTAGTCAATGTTTCTATAAATTTTCAGTGCTAATAAAATTATTAAGATTTACATGTGATGAGGTATTATTAAACTTCCTGGTTTTGGACGTAATTTTATATCTTTACTGGCTGAATAAATAAAAACCTTATGAAAAACTTAAAATTCGTATCCGTACTGATCATTATGATGCTAACAGGCGGCATCGCAATTATTGCACAGAATAATTCTGCCAAGCCAGCCCAGGCACAGCAGGATGCCTGGAAAAAAGCTGAAGAAGAGCGTTTGCACAACGACTGGCCGAATCTTGCCCGTTTTCACGACGACAACATAAAAATCGGCCTGCCCGCCGCTAATGAAAAACGTGTGGTTTTTATGGGCAATTCCATTACCGAAGGATGGAGCAACCTTCATCCTGATTTCTTTTCGGGTAAACCTTACATTAATCGTGGAATCAGCGGACAAACTACACCACAAATGCTGATCAGGTTCAGACCTGATGTAATTAACCTCAAACCTGCTGTAGTGGTAATACTTGCAGGCATAAATGATATAGCAGGAAATACCGGTCCCAGCACACTTGAAATGATTGAGGACAATCTTGCTTCAATGGCAGAACTGGCAAAAGCACGTGGAATTCCGGTGGTTCTCTCATCCGTTCTTCCCGCTTTCGATTTTCCCTGGCGTCCCGGTATGCAACCTGCTGAAAAGGTGGTACAACTGAATGGCTGGATCAAAAAATATGCTGAAAGTAATGGCTGCATCTATCTCGATTACTTCACTCCCATGTCTGATGAGCGTCATGGCCTGAAGACCGAACTTACCTTTGACGGAGTACATCCGAATGTTGCAGGATATAAAGTAATGGAACCACTGGTTGAATCTGCCATTCAGAAAGCCCTCAATATGAAGTAAACTAACGATGACATTAAACCGGAATAAAATATTTTTTTAGGATTGGTCGGTGAAAAAACAAGTATTGTGAAAACACGGTCAAGAAGGGATTTCATTAACAAAACAATAGGTGGGATCGCAGTAATGGGGGTGACCGGCGGAAGAGTCATGACAGGACACTCTAAGCAAAATATCACCGGGAAAACACTCAACAAAAAACTTAAGATTGTAGTTACCGGCGGGCATCCCGGAGATCCGGAATATGGTTGCGGAGGCACGATCGCCAGGTATACTGACATAGGCCATGAAGGGGTATTGCTCTATCTTAACAGGGGTGAGGCCGGAATTAATGGGAAATCAGCCAAGGAAGCTGGTAAGATCAGAACCTCTGAAGCAATTCATGCCTGTGAGATACTTAAAGCACGGTCGGTTTTCTTGACCCAGATTGATGGACAGTCCATTGTGGACGCCTCTCGTTATAAAGAGGTCTACGAGATCCTGGCTGAAGAGCAGCCGGATATTATCTTCACTCAATGGCCAGTAGACAACCATCCTGACCATAGAGCTATATCGACACTGGTTTATAATGCATGGCTGAAATTAAGGGAATCAAATTTCCCCGGCAAGCCGGTCTTATATTATTATGAGGTATCCAATGGTGAAGATACAATGATGTTTTCACCTAATTGTTATATCGATATTACTGATCTGGAATCACGTAAACAGAAAGCTTGTTTTGCACATGCTTCACAATCGCCTGAAAAGTTTTATCCTCTCCAGGAACAGGTATCAAAATTCCGCGGTCTTGAAAGCGGCTGTAAACTGGCCGAAGCATTCATAATTCATGCACTGTCAAGGCCGGGTTTGTTTTGAAAGTCTGGCAGGGTCAGATTTGGAACTTTGGGAGTAGATTATATAAAATTTAATTTCATAATTATGTCGCGACTGTTTTCAACTTTGAACATAAAGAGTATCACCCTAAAAAACAGGATAGTAATGTCGCCAATGTGCCAATATTCGTCAATAGACGGATTTTCAAACGATTGGCATCTGGTACATCTCGGAAGTAGGGCAGTTGGTGGTACAGGACTCATATTTACAGAAGCTACAGCGGTGTCACCGGAGGGACGAATCACTCCTGGTGACCTTGGCCTCTGGAAAGATGCGCATATCAACGGGTTAAAAAGTATTGTCAACTTTATTCATTTACATGATGCTGTTGCAGGAATACAGCTTGCTCATGCAGGTAGAAAAGCTTCCTGTTCTGTTCCGCATGAAGGAGGCACACAACTCGATGAAAAACAGGGCGGATGGAAAACTGTCTCCGCAAGCAATATCCCTTTTAGAAACGGTGACATAGCGTCTGAAGCATTGAACATAGAAGGTATCGCGAAGATAATTTCCGATTTTAAAACAGCTGCAGAACGTGCACTCTCAGCCGGATTTAAAGTGGTTGAAATTCATAGCGCCCATGGGTATCTTCTGCATGAATTTCTCTCTCCGCTTAGCAATCATCGTCCCGATGAATACGGAGGTTCTTTTGAGAACCGTTGCCGTCTCTTACGGGAGGTTATCGATGCAGTTAAATCGGTATGGCCCGATGAAAATCCGCTTTTTGTCAGGATTTCTGCAACTGACTGGACAAAAGGAGGATGGACTCTGGAAGAAAGTGTAAAACTGGCTTATATATTAAAAGATAAAGGCGTTGATCTTATAGATTGCTCTTCAGGAGGCAATGTGTATAATGCAAAAATACCTGCAGGGCCGGGTTACCAGGTTCCTTTCTCCGAAGCAGTGAGAAAAACAGGAATATTGACGGGAGCCGTAGGATTTATAACCACTGCGGGGCAGGCAGAATCAATACTTCAGGAAGAAAAAGCCGATCTGGTGTTTTTGGCCAGGGAGTTGCTGAGAAACCCTTATTTCCCGTTGCATGCAGCAAAGGAACTGGGAGTGGAAATAGCATGGCCAGTACAATATCACAGGGCTAAATAAAACCGTTGTGATTTATTATTAATAAAATAAAGGAAAATTATTTTATTATGATTACAACACAGAAAATAATACTGATTTCATTTTTGCTTCTTCTGAGCAGTTGTGTCACACAATTTATTCCAAAGGTAAATGAGGATAAAGAATTACTTGTTGTTGAAGGTTTAATTACTGACCAGCCTGATACAAATATTATTAAACTGTCAAAATCTCTTTCACTTGGAACGAGAAGCGTTTCAAATCCTGTAAAGGGATGCACTGTCACAATCTCCGATGATCTTGGTAATATATTCGATTTCATGGAGACATCTCCGGGAACCTACATTACAGACCCCAGTATATTTCAGGGTGCAGTTGGCCGATTTTATACTTTGCATATCAAGACAAATGCTGCTAACAACAATCTTAATTACGAATCAATCCCCATGGAGTTGAAACCTGTTCCACTGATAGACAGCATTTATTATGAAAAAGTTACTATTAGTGAAGTTAATGGTATCAAAACTCAGGAGGGTGCTCAGGTTTACTTAAATACTCACGATGCTACAAATCAAAATAAATTTTACAGATGGGAGTATTCTGAAACATGGGAATTCATTCTTCCTTTTACAGTGCCAAACAAGACGTGCTGGACATCCAGCAATTCAGATATTATAAATATTAAAAACACATCCCTACTGGGAGAAGATAGGATCGATCGCTATCCATTGAAGTTCATTTCGAATTTAACAGACAGACTGAGAGTGGGGTACAGCATTTTAGTAAAACAATATTCTCTTAATGAAGATGAATATCTCTATTGGGAGAAATTACAAAGTATTACAGAACAGGTAGGAGGTCTTTATGATATAATTCCATCATCCGTTCCCAGCAATGTTTATTGTGTGGATGATCCAAATGAAAAGGTATTCGGTTATTTCAGCGTTTCAGCAAACACTTCTAAAAGGCTTTTCATAAAAGAAAATTTTGCAGGAATCTTTACACAATATACAGAAAGAGATTGCCTAAATGATACTGTTTTTGATAATGCCCCAATTCAAAGTCTGAATACATATGTTTGGATAATTATAGACCATCAAGTTCCCCCGCCAGTCTACCAGGTAACTACACGTATCAAGGGTTGTTATGATTGTACAACCAGAGGTACAAATATAAAACCTGATTTCTGGAAAGAGGGTAAATAACACCCCGGACAGGTTTAAAATAATATGTCAGGGAGCTGGGCATGGATCTGACCCGGGCGGTACAATATCTCAGGTCGAAATAAATTGATCAGATTAAATTCCTTTTATTGCCTTTATAAATATTTTGCTGAATGTTATTTTGTAATTGCCGTAAAGTCAAAACCAGGAATTATATGTGTCAATGCCCGTTTTTAGTTGCATCAATTTAATCACCTAAAAACCGAAGTTAAAATACTGATCGTTTTTTAGCCTTATTGTTATAGATAACACTATTACAAGGAAGCTTAATTAAATCATTAGTTTCCACATAAATATGTGTGAATGATACAACATATTTCTTCAATTGTGTAACGATAACCGGAGATAGCGTATCTACCTTTGTCAGGCATTCAACCAATGAAAACTCAATTCAGTATTGGTTAAATGCGACAATTGGAAAAGGTAACATCACTAATTAAAATTTACTGCAATGAAAAAAAAACTTAGACTTTTCTTCATATTGATAGTATTGTCAACTGTATTTTATTCATGTTACCCGCTGAGTCAGAACGGATACGGAGATCAGGGAAACAGAGGTCAGAGGGACAGACATCACAGTCACCAACAGGAATCGAGAGATCAGGGAGACAGGAATTACAATGGATATCACTGATTGATAGTATAAGAATACATTGGTAGCGGGTGATTAAAAAGTCAAACCCTTCATAGAATAATAATGCTTGCTCTTGTACAGCTCCTGAGTACTTCAGACTATAGGTTCCAGTGCAGTCAATGCGCTGTTCCATCCCGATAATTCTTTTAATCACTCTTAATACCTAATTGATCCCGGGTACATCTGCATTGATCAAATGCAACAGTAATAAACATATCTTTTTCTAATTAAGTCCGTATAAAGCTACCGGGAGCTCAAATGGTATTTTAAAATCGAATATGAATTTGTTTTTTCAACTACCCTGAGGGCAAGGGAATTTTTTAAAATTTTAAATATTAATTATTATAACTTGTTATCACATTCATGTTGTTAACAGCGAAAAATATTGCAGCAACTCAAAGTACTCCTGAGGTTATTCTTGATCCTGATGGAGTAATAATAATAAAGGGAAGATCAATGAATAAAAATGCTGCCGAATTCTATAAACAGATAGAGAGATGGATTAATGAATATATTTGTAATCCGGCCAAAATAACACGGGTAGAAATATACTTTGAGTATTTTAACAGCATCAATTCAAAGATCCTCATTTCTCTGCTCAGGAAAATCTCAGAAGTCAGACTGAAGGATAAAGAATTTATTATCAACTGGTACTATGAAGAAGATGATGAGGATATCCTGGCGCAGGGAGAAAACATATCCTCAGTTCTCAATATCCCAATTAATATGATTATAATTTCTGAATCCGATGAGGAATGAGTCCGGGCCAAAATACTTTTTAGTTTTTCATAACCCGAAGATGATCCTGGTGTCCGGCAGGTAGATAAAGTATGCTTTTTTTGTAACAGGTTACAGAATACTTGCTGTCATATACATTGCATTATTTCAGTAAAATGAAGAACAGCCGGCTTTCCAGCAGGATTTTTACTTAAGCTGATCATAGCTTTTGAAAGTTTCTCAACCGGCATGCTTTTATATTTACTGAAAGAACCTGTTAAAAGCGGATCTATAACTTTCATCAAAAGAGAGGCAATTTTCTCAGCGAATCTAAATTCTTTCCTCTTCCCTGCCAGAAATCCGGGACGAAAATGAAATGTTTTTTTTGGAAAGAATCTCTCCGTACCAATTTCCATCTCTGCTTTTGTCTTCAAATAAAATCCTCCTTCCATATTAGCACCGGCACTTGAAATATTCAGCATAAGTTTAACTCCGTTTTCAGAAGCAATTTTGGCAAAACAAATGGGTAAATCCCTATCTATACGTTGTTGCTCTATATGACTGCCGGCTTTTTTAATTGTTGTTCCCAGGGCATTAAAAAGCACATCCCCTTGAATTTCAGAACTTAAAGCAGCAATATCTTTCATGGGACTCACGATTTCTTTTAGTTTGGGATTGATTATTCCGGTTGGTTTACGCACAAAAATCCTCACTTCTGAAAAATCATTATCCGCCAGTGCTTCCTTTAAAATCAAATTCCCAACCAGTCCAGTTGCTCCTATTATAATTGCTTTCATCTGTTAATTTTATTTATTTACAAATTTACATTATTGCTGCATGCAATAATCCTGAATTGAAATGCAATGTTGTCCCTGGATTTCGGTTATCTTTAAATCAAAAATGCCGCTCTTGAAAACCATGACAGGTTTCAAAATTAGTTCTCTCATCCTCTGGATGTTTATTCCGATTATGTTCAATTGCAAATCCTCAAATGATCACCTTTCTTTAAAAACCGCCATGGTTTCTTCCGGATCACAAGGTTCGGGAAAAGAGATTGTGACATCTGTTGAATACCCCACTGTAAGTGCAATGCTGGTTTTACCTGAAAATCCATCACCGGGCCAGGCATTCCGCATTCTGACGACCGGAGATGAAAATTTAAGGAAAGCACAGGTTTTAGTCAGCGGCCCATCTGGAAACCTGGAATCGCTGAAAAATAAAACCGTGGAAGAATTGCCTTATTGGCGAATTGATGATTTTGCCGGAAGCACTGAGGGCAAATATAGGGCCACTTTAATTGAAGATAAAAAAATTATACTCTCTCAGGAGTTTAAAATATCAACAGGAGAAACAGCACCTCCAACTGGCATGATATGGAAGACCCGGCATGGATGGGACAGCAGTATGGAAGCAATATATTCTGCCTGGATAAACGCTTTATTTCATGATTCTGACGAGCACTCTTCCTGGTCAGCTCTTCATGAAGTGACTCAAAATAAGAATCAGAATTTTCTTTACAACTACCTTTCTCAGGGAGAAGATGATGCCAAAGGAAAAAACGAGGTGATTATGCAGCCTGATTGCGCGGATAATCCTTTTTGCCTGAGAGCTTATTTTGCATGGAAATTAGGTCTCCCTTTCGGTTATCATGAGTGCGACAGAGGCTACATAGGACATAATCCCAAAGCAGGTCGATGGATCACTAATGAATCTTTGAGTTCTAAAACCAATCGGGTACTTGCCTTCAATTCCTTTTTACGAAGAGTGATTGATGGTGTCCATTCAGGTACGGCCCGAACAGCACTGGATGATGAAAATTCTGATTATTATCCTGTTTCCCTTGAACGTAAAGCCTTGCGTCCGGGTACCGTTTTTGCTGATCCTTACGGACATACTCTCATTCTCGTTGGCTGGATATCACAAACCAAAGATCACCCCGGATTACTCTTATCTGTGGATGCCCAACCCGATGGGACAGTAGGAATCAAAAGGTTTTGGAAAGGGAATTTTCTGTTTAACACCTCAGAGGTTATAGGAGAACCCGGATTTAAAGCATTCCGTCCCATAACATTAAACGAAGGAGTTGCAAAGCTGGTACAAAACAAATCACTGACAGCTTCATCCGGATATGCCCCTTTTTCACTTCAGCAGAGGAAGATGAAAACTGAAGTTTTTTATCAAATAATGGAACGGTTAATCAACCCCAAACCTCTTGACCCGGAAACCGCTTTGCTCGACCTCATTGAGGCACTTCATGAACAGCTGATGGTACGTGTAACTTCAGTTGCAAATGGTGAGGTTTATCTTAAATCGCATCCGGGGGAAATTATTCCGATGCCTTCAAGCGCTACAGGAATTTTTCTGGCCGGCGGCCAATGGGAAAACTTTTCAACTCCCAACCGCGATCTGAGACTTTTGATCGCTATTGATGCCGTGCGCGATTTTCCTGATCTTGTTATACGCACACCTCAGGATTTTAATATCTCAGGTCAGGTGTCACCGGAGCAGATAAAGAAAAAGCTTCAATCGATTCTTGACCAAAAGGTTTCAGAGCTTTCAATAAGTTATACACGGTCTGATGGTTCATTACAGAAACTGACTGTCGGTGAGATACTCAGGAGAAGGGATGCATTTGAGATGGCCTATAATCCTAATGACGGAATAGAAATCCGCTGGGGAGCACCGGAAAACAGCGATGAACGGGCAACATGCCACCGACATGTATCATCATACCAGCTTGAGACAATGCGCTCGGTACGGGTGTGGTTCCATAAACGCCTTCATCCACCAACCTAATGAGAAAAACCGGAAAACTTATTTCCTGTCATATCGCTTCTTCAGTATTCAATAAGCATTTTAATGCTTTTCAATCAGTTCCTGATTATTTTGCAGATAAGATTTTGCTTCATCAGGTGTTCCTAAAAGTATTGAGAGCCATTTTGTATTTTCATTATGTTCAAGAATGATTTTAATGGTCATTGTGAAAGGAACTGATAAAAACATCCCCACAGGTCCCAATATAAATCCCCAGAACAGCAGAGACAGGAATACAACAAGAGTCGATAAGCCTAATCCTTTGCCCATTATCCTGGGTTCAATAAAATTCCCGAGAACATTATTAACGATCATAAACGACCCCAGGGTCCATAGTGCTCCTCCAAACCCAAGTTGTACCAGGGCAAAGAGAACTGCCGGAAGTGCGGCAATGATTGACCCGATATTGGGAATATAATTCATAAGAGCTGCAATCAAAGCCCATAAGAGAGGATAATCCACTCCAATTATCAATAATGCAATAAAAACAAATACTCCTGTTAACAAACATATGAGGGTTTTTATACCAAGGTAATGACGGATATTTTGTAGGATAGTTGAAATATATGAAACAGATTCATCCGTTCCGATAAGAATTGCTTTCGCCTTAACAGAAAAACTTCCGAATTCCATGAGAGTAAATAAAACAATCAGTAATATCAGAAAAGTATTCCCCATCATATTGACCAATGTGTTCAATGCAGTCGCTGTGAATTCCAGGATCTTTGCAGGTTGAATAAAACTAAACAACTGATCCTGATGAATATTCAACCCTTTATCATTCAGAAACTTAACAAATGAATCGCTTAATGAAGTAAGCGTAGACTCATACTTCGAAAGATTGCCTGAGAAAGAAGATATTGTTCCTCCTATCAAAACGGCAAACCCGGAAAAAAGAATAATCATTCCCAGTATCACAATTACAAGTGCAAGCCCCCGGGGTATTTTTCTTTTCTCCAGCCACGAAACAGGCTGCTCACAGATGATGCTTATGAAAAGTGCCAGCAAAAAAGGAGTAATGAGCGATTTTGCATAGATCACACCGGCAAAAATTATTATTATTGCTGCGATTTTTACCAGGGGTGAACGTTCTTCGGATTCGAAGTTCCTGATTGTCATTTCAATAAAGGTATTAAATAATATAACCGCATCAGATAACTCTGTTAGTTACGATCCGGTTTAATTTCTAAATTTAATAAAATATCCCGTGATTTACTTCTTCACTCAATAATTGAATTTGTAACTACACATTTAGTATCACTATGCATTGAGATCCCCGGATACGAAGGATACCATGAGCCTCCTGTGTTATTGCGGATAACAGAATTATCGATGCGAATATCCCCTGTATGATCGTTTGTGACAAAAAAAACAGCTGATCCATATGCATTTACCTTGTTCTTTTCAATTAGTGTTCCAAGAATCTTTAATGTCATTGTGTTCCCGTCATTATAGATTGCTCCGCCGCTTCCTCCGCCAATTGTACCGGCATCCGCAGGATTGCCGGCCGGTGGTCCATCCTGGGGATTTGCGAGCGGATTGATAAATACAGCATTTTGGGAAGTCCGATCGCCTTTGCAGCTTACAATGAATAGTGCCATTAGAAAACCGGCAAATAAACTTACCTTATTAATATCCATAATCAACTTCAGGTTTTTGCTTTTTCCGGATTTTACCGTAATAACTCTCTATAATACTTAAACTTATGGACAATGAATTTTATTGTCCCGGAATTCATAGTAAATTTGCTCTCATCTATGGAAACCAAACTATTGTATAAAATTCATGTCAGCGGACATGTTCAGGGTGTCGGATTCAGATGGAGTGCAGTAAGAGAGGCCCGGAATCGGGAAATTAAAGGGTTTGTCAAAAACTTATCCGATGGTAGCGTTTATATTGAAGCCGAAGGATATCCGGAACAGCTGGCCATATTTGTTGAATGGTGCAGAAAAGGTCCTGGCAGAGGTTATATAGAATCTGTAACCATAAATACTTTCCCCGCTGTTAATTATGCCGATTTCCGGATAGAATCCTGATATTCTAAATAACAATTTTACTTAATCTGGAAGTTTATTGGTGGAGAGAACTTAACCGGAAAATCGATAAATTTTAAAATATTTCTTTCCCTGATACGTCTATGGGGATAAAGAGCTTTAAAATGAGTCCCAAAGAGTCAGAAAAGATCGGAGAAGTTTATAAAGACGAACGGAAACGTCTGCTCGGCTATATAAATCACAAAATCTCCAACCGCATGGAGGCTGAGGACATTCTGCAGGATGTTTTTTACCAGCTTACCGTAGGCTTCAGGGACATACGGAGGATCGAAAACCTGACGGCATGGCTTTACAGGGTAGCCGACAACCGCATTACCGATCTTTTCCGGAAAAAGAGGCCCGTAAGCATCAGTTATTACGAAAATGCTAAAAAAGATGAGGACGGACCACTTTCACTTCAGGAAATACTCCCATCACTTGGGTCAAGACCGGAAGATGAAGAAATAAAAGAAATGATATGGGACGCCATTGAAGAGACTCTTTCTGAACTGCCCGATGAGCAAAGAAGCGTATTTATCGCAAATGAGTTTGAGGATATGAGCTTTAAAGAAATATCTGAAAAGACCGGTACCGGAATCAATACCCTCATCTCTAGGAAACGCTACGCTGTGCTTGCCCTGAGGGAGAGATTGAACGAATTATATAAACTATTAAAAGAAAACTGATATGAAAACATTAAGAATTTTAAAGTATGTTGGAATCGGAATACTCGGTTCAGGTGCAGTATTACTGGTGATCTGGGGAGTAATGGCCCTCTGGAATTGCCTTATTCCGCAATTGTTCCACGGACCGGTCCTCACCTACTGGCAGACCGCCGGACTATTTCTTCTTTCGAAGATACTTCTTACCGGTGTAGCACCTTCATCACAGGAAAGAGGCCACAGGGAGTGGAAAAGCAAATACCGCCATAAATTTGGGAGAAAGGACTGCGAAGAGAACAGGGTAATTACCTCGGATCAGCAATAGAGAGGGTGGCTTAAAAAGCCCCCTTCTTCAATTCGTTATTCCCTGAATAACGATACAGCTTCTTTCATAAGGGTAGATATAGGAAGCTCCTGGGGACACACTTCCTCACATTCCCTGCATTCGGTACATTTGCCTGCCTTCCCTCCTATTTGTACATATCCTGTCAGCCAGGGATTTGAGTCACTCCAGATAGTAGCGTTATTCAGAGCAGCCAATACACCAGGAATATCAACTCCCGATGCACATGGCATACAATACCGGCATTCCGTGCAATCTGCTTTTATTCTTGTGCCCATTGCATTTCGCAATGTATCAAAAATTAATATTTCATCCCTGTCCAGGGAATTTGGAAGCCCTTCATCAGCGATCCTGATGTTTTCCATGAGCTGTTCCATGCTGTTCATTCCTGACAGGAGGCTCGAAACCCCCGGTTCATTCCATACATAACGCAACGCCCATTCGGCAGGGCTCCGTTTAATCACAGATGCATTAAACACCGACATCATTTCTGCCGGAAGTTTATTTGCCAGTTTCCCGCCTTTCAAAGGCTCCATAACAACTATTCCTATTCCTTTATCAGCAGCATATTTAAGACCTTTGTATCCTGCCTGAAAATCAATATCCATATAGTTATACTGAATCTGCGCATAGGTCCAGTCGTATTCGTTGCAAATCCTGATAAAATCTTCTGCTTTCCCGTGAAAAGAAAATGCAGGAAACCTGATCTTCCCTTCAGATTTCTTTTTATCGAGAAATTCGCGTACTCCAAGTTCGCGCATTTTATCCCACATTTCACCATTAAGTCCATGAAGAAGATAAAAGTCCAAATAATCTGTCTGTAGTCTTACCAGCTGCTCTTTAAAATAAGTATCCATCTGTTCCTTTTGCCTTAGCTGAAAAAGCGGCATTTTGGTAGCCAGATGAACTTTTCCCCTCCATCCTCCCGATAGCGCTTCACCTACAAATGGCTCACTTTCTCCGCGTTGTCCGAATACTGCAGCATGATAAAAATAGGCGGTATCAACAAAATTTACACCATGGTCTATTGCATAATGAAGCAACTGAGCAGCTTTTGGATAGTCTATCTTTTCGGGTTTATGGTCTATAGTCGGAAGCCGCATACAACCGAATCCGAGAACTGAAAGGTCAATCCCTGTTTTACTTAGTTTCCGATATAACATAATTTATCCTCCTAATTTTAACAGTATAACTGAAATGTATTTACAATATTGGAATTAATTGAATAATTTTTCAATTCCATGACCACAAGCTAAGATTGATATTGTTTTGATCCTTATTTATGTTTTATATCTCCGTTTACCTTTTTTGATGCAAAAAAAATCAATAATCTGATAAACATCTCATAATTTGAAACGAATTTTTTCCACCTTTGACAACAAATTGCCTAAATCCATGAAAAAAAATATCTTCTTTATACTAGCTTGTTCATTTATTTTAATTCTATTTCAGCCTGAAAACCAGGCCCAGACAAAAAAACTGATCCATTACTGGCATTTTAATAACACAGTAGCTGGTGTACATTTAGTAACAATCCCCGCGGATTATTCTACTTTGGGAAATGCTTCAGTAGTCTATAAACCTATTAAAGTAGCAGGAGCATCCGATACAAGCAATGTCAACGATTACATGGATAATTATAAAGTTGTTGCTGCTGATTACGATACTATAAATTCAAGACCCGGATATGGCGGATGCTGCGGAGGCACTAACTATGCAGTCAGAACCCGTAATCCGAGTGATTATATGCAGTTCCTATGGTACATCCCTACTAAGAAATACCAGAATATTGTGATAAAATATGGAACACAGTCATCAAGTACGGCAAGCGGCCAGCACAGGCAGGTATTCTCATATAGTCTAGACAGCGCAAAAACTTTTATAACCTCCGGTTTACCGATAGCTTATGATTCTGCGGGCCTGGTCTTTGGAAAGGTCACTATTGATTTAAGTTCTGTTCCAGCTGTGAACAACAACGAGAAACTGGTCTTTAAAATAGTCTTTACGGCCCCAAATACAGGTACATCAGGAAATAACAGGTTTGACAATATTACTGTTGAAGGCGATACTATCACAAAACCGGCATTTACAAGCACAGCACTGACCACAGGTATAATCAACAGGCCCTACTCCTATGCTATAACTGCTACCGGGGCCCCGGCTCCAACATTTTCGGTAAGCGGCAACCCGTCGTGGCTTACTCTTTCTGGCAATATCCTGAGCGGAACACCACCGGCTGTCGGCACATTTGGTCCGGTTACAATCACAGCCACCAACTTAGGAGGCAGTTCACAGCAGGTATTCAACCTGGAAGTCGGTGCAGACATCACACCTGTAGCTCCGGTAATAACAAGTACAGCTCCAACGACAGGAGAAATAGGCTCAGTGTTCACCTACAAAATAGCAAGCTCCGGCGTTCCAAAACCGACTATTTCGGTCAGCGGTAATCCCGGGTGGCTTACATTATCTGATACCACATTAAGTGGTACTCCGCCAACTTTTGGGGTATTCGGTCCTATCACAATCACTGCAACAAATATTCTTGGCAGCGTTCAGCAGTCATTCAGCATAACAGTACCTTCTGCACCTCTGATCACAAGTACTGCAATGACTTCAGGAGTGGCTAACTCTCTTTATTCATATACAATTGTGGCTGCAGAGTTGCCGGTTCCTGATCTTTTGGTAAGCGGGAACCCGTCATGGATTTCCCTTAATGGTAATATCTTAAGCGGCATTCCTCCTTCAGTTGGAACATTCGGTCCCATCACCATTACTGCCACGAATTCCGAAGGCTCCGTTCAACAAATTTTTAATATCATTGTTTCTTCAACCCCTCAAATTACCAGTACTCCCACCACAACCGGAACTTCAGGTTTATCATATATTTACAATATAACGGCGACAGGAACACCGGCTCCGGATTTTTCAGTAAGCGGCAACCCGTCATGGCTGACCTTGAGCGGCAGCACATTAAGCGGGACTCCTGCGTCATCAGGATTAATAGGTCCTATTACTATTAGCGCTACAAATCTTGTATCGTCTGTCAAGCAAACATTTTATATTCATGTGGCTAATCCGGTTGTAAATACCGGTTCGGCAAAGATGATTCACTACTGGCATTTTAATAATACATTACCTGCTGATGGTTCAGGCGGTGTCCTGTTTAATTCCCAGCCTATTTCAGCTGATTACTCAAGACTTGGCGGGGCAGCAATTATTTATAAACCGTTGCAGGGTGTTGTAAACGATTGGGGCAATATTGATAATCTCGTTGGCGATACTATTAATCAACGCACTGGATACAAAGACTGTTGCGGTGAAGTGAACAATGCTATCCGTGCCCGTAACCCCAGCGACAGTATGCAATTCTTATGGTATATGCCGACGACAAGGTACCAGAATATTGTAATTAAATATGAAACCCAATTATCGAGTATAAAAAGCGGTCAGCGGGAACAGATCTTTTCATATAGCCTCGATAGCGCTGCAACTTTTATAAATACCGGTTTGCCGGTTATCTCCAATTTCGCCGATACGGTCTGGAGTCTGGTTACACTTGATTTGCGATCTATCCCTGCAATAAACCACAACAGAAAATTTGTTCTGAGAATTGACTTTTCTTCCCAAAACACCGGGAACAAAGGAAATAACAGGTTTGATAATATTACTGTAGAAGGCGATATCTCCTCCGATATCGATGCAGTTCCTGAAGTCACAAAATCTGATTATGCTCTTTATCCCAATCCTGCAAAAGATAATATTAACCTTATAACAACATATGAGGGTGTAAAAACTATTTCAATATATAATTCAACAGGAACTCTGGTATCGTCTTATAATTTGTCAGGAAAGAATATTGTTATAAATGTTTCTTCATTGAGCCAGGGCTTATATTTTATGAAGATTATTGAAACAAATTTAAAAACCGGTGCTCTTCTGAAATTTATTAAAGAATAGAACAGAAGCAGATTATAGAGACAATATGGTTTTTTATTGCCTCCTATTTTTTTCTTGCACTCCAGAGAAGCTGAAATTGAAGGCAGGTGTTTGCATCAATATTTAATACCGTAGTCCAGTATTCATATCCGGTTTGATCCTTGACACTGAGAGTGTACGCATGCGTCTTAACTTTAGCTAGATCTTCTGTTGCCGTTATTGAAGCATTATCGCCACATGCAGGAGCTGCTGTCCAGTAGACACTAGTTGCAGTGGAACCGACTATTTCGCCGCTCAGATAGAATGTCAGAGCTGTTGCACCATCGGCTATCAAACCAGTTGAAGCTGCCTGGTCATACCAGATTACTACAGCTCCCTGATACAAACAACTTCCATCATCTTCCTGGGCAGTTGAATTATATGTATAGCTGTCTTTATCCGTACAGCCTTTAATCTTGTTGTCTTTCTTACAACTATTTGTAAAAGAGAGTATTCCAATGAGTGAAAAACAAATGAATATTGAAAGTATTTTTTTCATGTCATTAATAGTTTAAAGTGTTTATTCTTATAAATATTTCAGGATTGTCTGATTTTAGTGAAATTAGCTGATTCCCAAATTGCTGATAAGACAGAAATACAAAACTAATTAAAAGTCAGATATTTTGTATAATCTAATTAAAACTAAAAGAATAACAAATTTATTGCACTTATTATGGTTTACAAAATGTCAGAACATATAAATCACCGTCACATATTTCTTTATATTCAATATTTTTACAAAAGTCAGGCAGGTATTCTGCAGGTTGTCTGACCTTGTTGGCCTTGTAAAACTCATTTTTACTGTACTTCAATCTTAGCTTTTCTGTTTCGTCGGTAATTAATATTTTGACTCCGCTTTTTGCTATCCGTAACATTTCATTGACTGCTTTTCCCGGATCATTGAAAAAATTGAACCCTCCTGCTGAGAATATCACATCAAATGATTCATCCCTTATTGGAAGAGATTCAGCTTCTGCCTGAATTAAAGTGATTTCCCGATGAAGTCTTTTCATTTTTCTCTGGCATTTTTTAAGCATCCCAAGCGAAATGTCAACACCAAAATAGTCTGCAGCTGAATTGAGGTATTTTATATTACGGCCGGTGCCAATAGAGATTTCTATAACCTTATCTCCGTTTTCTATATTAAGCAGGTTCAGATACTGCACGAGCCTGTTTTTTTCATTTCCGTTCTTAAGCAGTGCATAGCCTTTTGTAGCTAAATCATAAAACGCTGAAAACCGGTCATACATTTTTTGATAATTTTTGTTATTCCCGGTTAATGTGACAGTTTCAGGAAAACATAAAATATTTCCATCAACAGGGTATCTCACTCCATTTTGAGTCTGTAAAAATTCTTCAGATCCTTGGTGAAAATATTGCAAATTCTCTCCGGATGATGTCCGTATTAAATCAATAATGTCTTGTCTCATTTCTAAAAGATTCTAACCAATTATTTAATATAATAATTGTGCGACTAATATATAATCTTACCAAAGTTCCCTATATTCTTCCGTAAATACAATAATTTTTATGTCAGACAGGATAGCTTACTTCCACTGTATAAGCGGCGAAGGATAATAATTTATCCCCATATCTTTAAATCTTTCTCCCTGTTCTCCAAGTCTTACTTTGTATTCATTCCAGTTTCTTTCCGATGAAGGTGTCCATCCTATTTCGGCATACCCTGTAAGCCTGGGGAAAACCATGTACTCCATTTCGTTAATGTTGGTAATTGTCTCCGTCCAGAGAGCTGCTTCAATTCCTAAAATATTTTTCCCTCCCACACCCGGAATATATGCTGCCGGATCCAAGCAGTATGCACTGTCAACCTCTATGTACCCCGCCCAATGCTGCCCGAGTTTTGTTGATTTATCATACTTCATATCGAGATATGCTTTTTTTGCCGGAGACATGAGGATCTTAGCCCCCTGGCTAACCGCTATATTTGCATTTTTAATATTTGCCCAGTGTTGTGCAACTACATTTGTTTTCAGGCTTGCGACAGCTATATCATCCCATCCTAGTATCTGCTTGCCATGAGATATAACAATATCCTCGACTTTATTAATGAAGGGAATATAATCTTCTCTTTTTGTAGCATGAGATTCATCTCCGCCTATATGAATATAAGGACCTGGTGTAATGTCTGCCAGTTCTCTTATAACATCGTCGATAAACTTATAAGTTATATCCTGAGTTGTGCAGAGAGTACTGAATCCGACATTTGTCCCGGTATATAACTCGGTAGCTTTTCCTGAGCAATTCAGTTCCGCATAAGAAGCAAGAACAGCATTGGTGTGCCCTGGCATGTCAATTTCAGGAACTATTGTAATGTACCGTTCTTTAGCAAAATTCACAATTTCAGAGTATTGCTCCTGGGTGTAATATCCTCCCCTGCCGCCGCCTACCTGGGTATTGCCCCCATGTTTTGTCAATTCGGGCCATGATTTGATTTCTATTCTCCATCCCTGATCATCCGATAAGTGGAGATGTAAAAAATTTATCTTATAACATGCAAGAAATTCAATCAATTTCTTTACGTCATCCACACCAAAAAAATGGCGTGAAACATCGAGCATTACTCCACGATAAGAATATGCAGGATAATCTTCAATTGTACCGGTAGCAATTTTCCAGGGCCCCGGCTGTTTTAAAGCAAGTTCAATTCTTGCAGGCAATAATTGCCTTATCGTCTGTACTCCCCTGAATAAACCTGTAGGACTATTTGCCGTAAGGAATATCTGTTTTTTTGTAATAATCAGTTTATATCCTTCATCAGCAGCATTTGGACCTGAACTGTTTGTGTTCAGAATCAGATAGATATTTCCTGATTCCTCAGTTTTTGCCGTGGTTTTAACCTGAAATCCATAACCGGTAGATCCCTTAAGTTTGTCAGCCAGATATTGCCCTATCTGTCTGAGCTCTTTGGATTCTTCCGAGATACAAATATTTGCATGCGACTTTAATCTAAAGAATTCACCAGTGGCTGTTATTGAAACAGGTTTGGGAATTATGGCTGCTTTTGAAAGGTCTGACGATGTCTTTGCTGAAGAGGATGCCTGCAGACACAACAGTGTAAAAACAAGCAATCCTGTAATTGCAATGTTCAGTTTTTTATTGATCATGGATAAATAAATTATTTGGGATTAAGATATAGAATAAATTTATATTTCCCGTTTTCAAAACAATGCTTTTAATATACTGTTATTCTATTAGTTGAATTTATTTAAAAAGAATAGCCGCAAGGACTCAGGAATTTAGCCGGAATAAAAACAGGATGAGAGAATCTTTTTGCATCCTGATGATTTGGTGCCTTTGCAGTAAAAAAAAATGTACTCAATGACTCTTAGTAATGATTTTACAGAAAAAACTATTGATCCGGATCCATTTGTTCAATTTAAAAGCTGGTATAGTGAACATCTTACCACAGGTATTGCAATACCTGAGGCTGTAACGCTTGCTACATCAGCCAAAGATGGTAAGGTCTCTGCAAGGACCGTATTGCTTAAAGGTTATAACGAAAATGGATTTGTCATTTATACAAATTATAATAGCAGAAAAGGCTCTCAGCTATTATCAAATCCCTTTGCAGCCTTACTTTTTTACTGGCCGGAATCGGGCAGACAAATAAGGATCGAGGGTATAACAGAAAAAGTCGGGTATAAAGATTCTGAGTCTTATTTCAAAACAAGACCTAAGGAAAGCCAGCTGTCAGCCTGGGCAAGTGAACAGAGCAAAGTGATCCAAAGCCGTCAGTATCTTGAGAACCGCTATGATTTATATAAAAACAGATATTCTGAAAAACCGGTTGATAAGCCTCAACACTGGGGTGGATTCCTTCTTATTCCGGAGTGGTTTGAGTTCTGGCAGGAACGGAAATTCCGATTGCACGACCGGTTAGTCTACACAAAAAGAGAAAATCTTTGGGTAATTGAAAGGCTTGCTCCCTAAAACCATATTTCTAAACCAGGTCGCATGCATCGGGAGGCATCCAATGAGCATCTTTGCCTTCCCACTTAATATTGCAGCCTATCGGATTAGTCACAGGTATTGTGACTGACTTACCACTAGTAATCTCTTCAAGCGCCAGATCAAGATTATTAACTGTCATTTTTGAGGTATCTCTGGGATTGTCAACACCTCGTCCGGTATAAACAAGTTTTCTCTCCTCATTGAAAACATAAAAGTGAGGTGTTCGCAAAGCTCCATATTCTTTCGCAACCTCCTGCGGTTTGTCATAAAGATAGACCCATGGGAAATTATGCTTTTTCATCCTTTCAACCATACTGGGAAAGCTGTCTTCAGGATAGGTGTTTTCACTGTTCGAATTTATCCCGGCAAATCCTACTCCTTTCATCTTGAATTTTTCTGCCGTTGCTCTTGTAGTTTCATCTGATCCGATTACATAGGGACAGTGGTTACAAGTAAAAAATAGTACGAGATATTTATATTTCTCAAAATCTGAAAGGCTGTATTCCTTCCCTTCTGTGGATGGAAGTTTGAAATCTATCGCCTTCTGTCCGGGTTGTAATGTGAATGCCATTTTATTTAAATTCTTTATCATTATAAACAACGAAGATACTGAAATGTTAATTTATCCCAGTTTTTCATTAGGTTTGGCACTCATACGTAATAAATTGAATGATGAGCCCTTTGCTCCTGTTTATAATCATCCTGTGTTATTTTTCTATCCTGATGGTGATCTCACAGATTGCTTCCAGACATGCACATGATTCAACTTTTTTCGATGGCGACAGAGCCTCTCCATGGTTCCTGGTAGCTTTTGGAATGATCGGATCAGGAATTTCTGCAGTTTCGCTTGTTTCAATTCCGGGAAATGTCGGAAATAACAATCTCTATTATTTCCAGTTTATACTTGGAACAATTGTGGGTTATCTCTTTATTGCCTTTATCCTGACTCCCATTTATTACAGACTTAAACTTGTTTCTATCTATACTTATCTTAATATTCGTTTCGGGAATGTAACTTATAAAACGGGTTCATTGTTTTTCCTGGTCTCCCAATCATTCGGAGCTGCTCTCAGGTTGCTTCTGTCAATAAAGATCTTACAATATGCCTTCTTTGATAAATTACATATACCATACTTTATAACCATTATTGTTGTTCTGATCCTAATCTGGTTATATACCAATAAATCAGGTATTAAGACTATTGTATGGACGGACGCATTGCAGTCGCTGTTTTTAATTACTGTAATTGTCATTTCAATTCTAACTATAAAAAGTTCACTAGGGTTATCCCTTTCTGAAATGGCAAAAACAATTGCACACCATCCATATGCTAAGGTCTTTGACTGGAATTTTCATTCCGGTTCTAATTTCTTCAAACAGTTTATATCCGGTCTGCTAATTACGGTTGCGCTGGTTGGTCTTGACCAGAGCATGATGCAGAAAACACTTACCGTAAAAAATGCACGGGACGCAAAGAAAAACGTTCTTACTTTCAGCTTTTTCATCGCATTTGCACAGACAATGTTTCTTGGACTGGGAATACTTATTTATTTGTATGTCGAGCGACATGGAATAAATCTTGCTTCACAAAACGGCAAATTTCTAAACACAGACGACCTTTATCCTTTACTGACACTGAATTATTTCGGAAAGATCGGGGCTATTGCATTTCTGATAGGCGTTATTGCCTCAACATTCGCCAGTATTGATTCCTGTATTGCTGCCCTCACAACAGCTTTCAGCTATGACTTTGTTGATATCGAAAATCAACCTCAGGAGCTGCGGAAGAAGCTAAAGAACCAGGTTCTGTTTGGGGTCAATATTGTAATGTTCCTCATAGTAATGGCGTTCTGGAACAGCAAGGGAGCTATCATCAACACCATATTCAAAATAGCCGGTTACACTTACGGACCCATTCTGGGCTTATACCTGACCGGCCTATTCTCAAAGATTAAATTCAAAGAGAAATGGGTCCCTGTTGCCTGTGTCTCAGCTGCGTTATTTACATGGCTCCTTAATGGATATTTTATCAGGTCTTTTCATTTTGATTTCGGGTTTATGAATATTTTTGTGAATGCGTTACTGACGATCTTGTTTTTGTTTGTAATAAGAAAAAATCAAAGTGAGAACATCAATAAAAAAGTATATGAGACTGTATAAAAATCCTTAGTGTTCCTAAGTGATCCCGATAGCTCCTTTGCGTTTACTAGTTTTGATTTTAAAAGGAAAGATTATATAATGGAACAACAAGGAAGAAAGAATATCATATGAAGAAGGAAGAAAGACCTTTAATCAGACTGACAACGTCTCAGCTGGATTTTGCAGTCTGTGCACAGATGATGTCTGCAACAGATCCATGGATTACCCTGGATATGAATTACGAACAATGCTTTAAAGCGTTTGACGGAGAATGCAAAGAAATATATATTATTGAAAAAGAGAATGTTATTGCCGGTTTTGTAATTCTTCAGACAACCGGAACTTTTTCAGGATATATTCAGACAATATGCGTTGGAGAGGCTTACAGAGGAATGGGGCTGGGGAAAATGTTATTGCGTCATTGCGATAAAAGGGTACTTCAATTTTCACCAAACCTGTTCATATGCGTCTCATCATTTAACACTGGTGCTATAAAGCTATATTATAAATTTGGTTTTAAGCTTGTAGGAGAACTTGACAATTTCGTCAAACAGGGCTTTACCGAATTACTGCTTCGTAAAACAGTCGGTCCAAGAGTCGGTTATCATGTCTCCTTGTGACCCTTAGTGATAACCTTTGTGTTCCTTCGTGTTAAAAGACAATTCATCTAACCACAAAGGATCACAAAGTAAAACTCAAAGTTACACAAAGGTAAAAGTAAACATTTATTTATTTTTTTGACACTCCTTGCTAATAAGGAAATCTGTAAATAAAAATTATTCTAATGCGTAATCAATTATTTCTTATTCTGTTCTTTCTATCTACTTTATGTTCAGTCTCGAAAAGTCAGAGAATTACTCCTGAAGCAGCTAAGGCAAACCTTATAGCCACAATAGATAGCATCCTTCAGGCGAAGGTTGACAGGAACGAGATCCCGGGGGCTGTAATTGAGATTAAGAAAAACAATAAAATAATCTGCAAGCATGCTTACGGCTATGCACAAAAATATAACTTTAACCATCATCTTCTCACTCCTCCTGAACCGATGTCGGTCAATACTCTTTTTGACATTGCTTCCCTGACCAAAGTTATCGGAACGACTACGTCCATCATGTTACTGGTTGATAAGGGGTTGCTTAAGGTTGAGGACCCAGTATACAAGTTTATAAAAGCATTTGACACACCCGCCAAAAGAGAAATTACAATCCGGCATCTTCTGACACATTCAGCCGGCCTTTATGAATGGTATCCTCTTTACTACAGAGCATCAAACAAAGAAGAAAGCTATAAACTAATCGGAGAGCTGCCTCTGATGTTTCCGGTGGGGGCACAACGCCGTTACAGTGATTTGGGGTTTGTACTTCTCGGAGAAATAGTTGAAATTGTATCGGGTCTGGCATTGGAAAAATTCGAGAAACAGAATATTTTTCGGCCCTTGCAAATGACAAACACAACATATAACCCGCTCAAAACAGGAAATTTCAAAAGCATAGCAGCCACTTCACATGGTAATCCGTACGAAAAAAGAATGGTTTATGATTCAACCCTGGGGTTTAAAATAAAGGAAATTGATCCTGAAAAATGGAACGGTTGGCGAACCTATACGCTGAGAGGAGAAGTAAACGACGGTAATGCCTGGTATGCCAATGGAGGAATTTCCGGTGCTGCCGGATTGTTTTCAACAGTCGATGATCTTCAAAAATTGGTTGATTTGATAAGGAATTACGGGAAAGCAGGTAACATTCAGTTTATTTCAGAAAAAACCATTAGGACCTTCCTGACAAAAGATAAATTCAACAACGGACTTGGCTGGATGATGGATACTGATAACTCATTTATGAAAAATGGTCCGTCAGGATCATTTGGCCATTCCGGATTCACAGGTACCAGTATTACCATTATTCCTGAATATGGAATATCTGAAATTCTGTTGATCAACAGACAGAATACCGGCTTGCTTGAAAATGGTGACTATTATAATGTAAGTCCGATACGACTTCAGGTGTTCAATGCAATATTGAAATATCAAAAACAAATCGAGGGCCAATAAATTGCCTTTATTTCCCGATTCTCTTCTCAAGTAATAATTTAAAGAAGAATCTGAAATACCTGATGCCTGACAGGAATAAAGCTAATCCAATGCCATTGTAAAGGATTGACAGGTACATTTTTGGTATTGATGAATGCCTCAATGTAATTCCCATCGAAACCATTATCACAACTATGATATAGCTTTTCCAGGTCATAAATGAAAACGGATTTGTTTTCTCAGTGAGAGACAATATGCGGTTCAGGTTTTTATCGGCAATCTTCAAAAAGCCAAAATGATGGATAGGCATTGCTGCAAGGAACCCGACAGGATATAATAAAAATTGTTCCCTCGTGGTACACACTGATAACCAGGTAACTGCATAACTGACTAGTAAAACCCCCACTCCACACCACATCAGTCCGGCCATAAGAACCAGGACACTTTTATCAACCGTACCTTTAAGTTTTATTTGCCCCATCTCCTGTTATATCATTTTTGCATGACGGAATGGCTGAATTTCGATTTTTTCCCAGACGTCCCCGGTAATATATGGTTCATCTTTCAATCTTTCATCAAGAGATTGCCGGTCAGGGAACTCATATACAATCATAGATCCTATCATTTTATCATTGTCATCAAGAATAGCTCCTCCAAATAAATATTCGCCTGCCATCTTAAGCCTGCTGATTTTTTTAAGATGTTCTTCACGAACATTTAATCTTCTCTGCAACGCTTCAGGATCATTTCCATCATAAGCCAACAACAAAAATTGCATCTCTTTTCAATTTTAGTAATTATAAATAATCTTATGACAAAAATATTGAATTTCTTCAATTACCAAGAATATGATTATCCTATGAATTAACGTTCAGGCTTTTCATCCGCATTGATTATATTTGTTCTTTCTAATAGTGCCATCACCAAGTTTGCAGATTAATATTTTATTGTTTCCCATATGTTGAATTTTAAGAACCTCTCGAATTATTTCGGATTCTTAAGAGACCTGAAAAGAAGCGATCACAGACGTGTTTTCGGGGCTTTGGATATTTTAAAATATATTGGTCCCGGTTTGCTTGTTACCGTCGGATTCATCGATCCCGGCAACTGGGCCGCAAATATTGCAACCGGGTCGCAGTTTGGGTACACGTTACTATGGGTTATTTCTCTTTCCACAATTATGCTGATTGTACTTCAGCATAACGTCGCCCACCTGGGAATCGCTACCGGGCTATGCCTTTCAGAAGCTGCTACAATTTATTTAAAACCCTGGGTTTCCAAATCTGTCCTGTCATTTGCTGTTTTGGCCTCCGTGTCCACTTCCCTGGCCGAGATCCTGGGCGGGGCAATAGCATTAAATATGTTGTTTAATATTCCAATAATAATAGGTGCCATACTGGTAACCATTTTTGTAATTATAATGCTGCTTTCAAATTCCTATCAGAAAATTGAAAGATGGATCATTGGGTTTGTTTCAATTATCGGCCTTTCATTTTTATACGAACTATTTCTGGTGAAAGTTGACTGGATACAGACGGGAATTTCGTGGGTTAAACCTTCCATACCGGATGGTTCTATGTTGTTGATAATGAGTGTACTTGGCGCAGTTGTTATGCCACATAACCTTTTTCTGCATTCAGAGATAATTCAAAGCCGTCAATGGAACCTGGAGGATGAAAAAATTATTAAAAAGCAACTCCGGTTTGAATTTGCAGATACATTATTCTCAATGATAGTAGGCTGGGCTATAAACAGCGCCATGATAATTCTTGCTGCAGCAACATTTTTTGCTAAGAGCCAGAAAGTTGAAGAGCTTCAGCAGGCGGAAAGACTTCTTGAGCCATTGCTTGGATCCAATGCTTCAGTCGTTTTTGCCGTTGCCCTTCTTTTTGCCGGGGTTGCATCAACAATAACTTCGGGAATGGCCGGAGGGTCAATAGTATCAGGAATGTATGGCGAACCGTATAATGTTAAAGATAATCATTCCCGTATAGGCATTATAATCTCGTTGCTTGGTGCCTTAATACTGATATTTTTTATAGGGGATCCTTTTAAGGGACTGATTTTATCACAGGTATTCCTCAGCATTCAGTTGCCTTTTACAATAGCCATACAGATATACTTAACTTCTTCAAAAAAAGTTATGGGAAAATATGCCAATAGCCGCTTTCTTATTTTGTTGCTGTCGGTTATTACAGGAATAGTTACTTTTCTAAATATTAAATTGTTTATCGATTTTTTAAAATGATAAAATAAAAGATTAGTGTATTATGCCTGAGAAAGAATATAGAATTGGATTGGTATTAAGTGGTGGTGGAGCCAGAGGATTCGCCCATCTCGGAGTGATCGAGGCTTTGAATGAGGCTGGAATTTTCCCTGATGTAATATCCGGAACCAGCGCCGGAGCAATTATTGGTGTATTATATGCCGATGGCCTTGCTCCGAAAGAAATATTAAAAATCATGAATGGTGGCAGCCGTCTTGACTTTATGCGTCCTACCTTACCAAGAGAAGGGTTACTTCAAATCAGCGGAATTCTTAAAATATTGAAATCGAGCTTACGGGCAAAAAAGTTTAGTGAGCTTAAAATACCCTTATTTGTTGCCGCAACTGATCTTAACAACGGAAAAGCTGTCTATTTTTCTGATGGAGATTTATTTGATCCTGTAATAGCTTCTGCAAGTATTCCGGTCCTTTTTCAACCCGTAAAAATCAAGGATATTTCATATGTCGACGGGGGCGTGCTTGATAATCTGCCATTAAGGCCGATCGAGAATAAATGCAGGATACTCATCGGTTCTTTTGTAAATCCTGTAGGTTATCTCGAAAAAATAAGCGGTTTAATAAATATTGCCGAAAGAACATTTATGCTCAGTATGTCGAAAGAAATCTTTGAAAAGGCAAAGAAATTCGATCTTTTTATTGCTCCTCTGGAACTTAGAAAGTATAAAATTCTCGATCCTGAAAAAGCAAATGAACTATTTAAGATTGGTTATATTGCTACCAAAGAAAAACTTAAAGATATTAATGTTGAAAAGCTCATCGGCTTAAAACCTGCAAAAAGCATTTAGTTTTTCTTAGTTTCTCAGAGAAACACTGAGGTTCAACAGAGAGCCACAGAGAAAACTAATTTGTATAATATTTATTCACTGGTAAATCCAAATTACTTGCTATGTGTTTCCTCTGTGAAACAGATTTCATTATTTCCTGATCAACAAATAAAGATTCTTAATCTCAGCTTCCCACAATGATTCATCCGGGGTTTCAAGAATAAGAGGCATATTATCAAGTCTGATGTCGTTCATCAACATTCTGAAAACATCCTCTCCAAGGAATCCTTTTCCAATATTATCGTGTCTGTCAACCCTTGTGGACAGTTCCTTCTTTGAATCATTTATATGCATTCCCCGCAGGTACTTAAATCCGATAATCTTATCAAACGTCCTGAACGTCTCATCATATCCCTCCTGCGATTTAATATTATATCCGGAAGTGAAAGCATGGCAGGTATCTATACAGATTCCAACCCTCGATTTATCGTCAACCTTTTCAATAATAAACCTGAGTTGCTCGAATTTGTGTCCCATATTTGTTCCCTGCCCGGCGGTGTTTTCAATAACAGCAGTAACACCTTTTGTTTTATCAAGGACAATGTTAATAGATTCCGCAATCCGGGTGAGGCATTCTTCTTCACTGATTGTTTTCAGGTGACTCCCGGGATGAAAATTTAGCCTGTCGAGACCCAGTTGTTCACACCGTTGCATTTCATCAAGAAAAGAAGCTCTTGATTTTTCCAGAGGTTCCATTTCAGGGTGGCCGAGATTTATCAGGTAGCTGTCGTGTGGCAGAATCTGAAATGGTTTGTAATCAAGCTTCTCACAATTCTCCCTGAATGCTTTAATACTTGCTTTGGTTAAAGGATTCGAAAACCATTGTCTCTGGTTTTTTGTGAACAAGGCAAATGCTTTTGCTCCAATCGCTTTGGCATTTAACGGAGCATTTTCTACTCCTCCGGAAGCGCTTACATGCGCACCAACATATTTCATGGCTCTAATAATAAACTGGTAAGGCAAAAATTATATTCAGGATGATTTACTTATAACCTGAATAATTGAACAATATAACAAAAACTAATATCTTATGTTTATATTATAAATTTGAATAAGTATAAGGATATTCTTAATTTTGTAATGAACTCTTTAAACACTACAAGATAAATGGCAGACTTAAACAGCAGTACTCCAACAGTACAGGGACCAAAAAAAAGCACTCCCATCGGATTGATTGTAACATCAGTTATACTGGGCGTTGCCCTGATTTTTCTTATCTATATGTATTTCGAGAAAAAGAACAAAATGATCGAAATGGAAACTGCTCTGACACAGGAGAAAGATTCGCTGGCAAATGAGCTCAGGCATATGGTAGTTGCTTTTGATACTCTGAAAACCAACAACGATACCTTGAAAGCAGGAATGGAGAAGCAAAAAAATAAAATTGTCCAGATTTTGTCTATTAATGCATCAAATGTCCGACTGATAAAATCATATAAAAACGAGATCACAACAATGAGAGAAATAATGAAAAGCTATATTGTGCAGATCGATTCTCTCAATACAAGAAACAAGATGCTTACTTCAGAAAATACTGAGATAAAACAGCAAATCACACAAGTCAGGAATACAAATACCGAATTGTCAAAAGCAAAAGAAGAACTTAGTACCAAGGTTGAGGTTGCATCTGTTATTCAGGCTAAGAATATTGCAGCCGTTTCTCTGAATAAAAAGAGAAAAGAAACCACAAGGATTAATAATCTGGATAAGCTCAGAATATGTTTCACACTGAGGGAAAATCCACTGGCAAAAGCCGGACAAAAAGATGTTTACATGAGAGTTATAAGACCTGACTCATTGGTTGTAACAAGCAGTCCTGATAACCTTTTTGATTATAAAGGCAACAAAATTATTTATTCCGCCACACGTCAGGTTGACTATCTGAACCAGGATATTGAAGTGTGCATTTTTATGGATAATAAAGGTGATTTTATTATCGGGAACTATAGTGTTGAACTTTATCTGGATAACAACATAATAGGACGTACAAATTTTATGCTTTCAAAAAAATAATTAATCTTTGCCCGGCATCATAAATTCAGAAATAATATTGTCCGAAATCAATTTTCCCTGGTTTGTCAGAACCAGGGAATTTTTTTCAAGCTTCATCAAACCATAATCTCTGTATTTCCCTGAAAGATTTACCACATAATCGTATCCCTCCTTTTCAAAACTTTCTTCAACATACTCAAGGTCAATGCCCCACATAGTTCTGAGTGAGGTCATTATATATTCATTAAAACGCTTTTTTATGTCAAGTTCCTCACTTTCAAAAAAGGGTTTCCCTGTATTGACTGACTTTATATATCCCTTGAGATCATGGATATTCCATTGTCGTGAATAACCATTAAAAGAGTGAGCAGACGGCCCAAGCCCGAGATAGCTGACTTGTTTCCAGTAGTTAGAATTGTGTATGGAGAAATAACCCGGTTTTCCGAAATTTGAAATTTCATACTGGATAAATCCGGCATTTTCAGACTTTTCAATAAGAGTATTGAACTGTGCGGCACTGTCATTTTCATCAATTTCAGAAATCAAACCTTTTTCAAGCATCTTTCCAAAGACAGTTCCGGGTTCAATTGTCAGATGATATGCAGACAGGTGCTTAATGTCAAATGAAAATGAAAAATCCAAATTTGATTCCCAATCCTTCAAGGACATGCCCGGGATACCATAAATCAGATCGATAGTTACATTGTCAAATCCTGCATCTAAAGTATTTCTAAGAGCTTTGACTGCCCCTTCTGAATCGTGCCTTCTGTTGAGCATTTTAAGATCTGAATCCCTCCATGATTGAATTCCCAGGCTGATCCTGTTCACTTTACAATTTCTGAGACCATCCAGATAAACAGGCTGAACATCATCAGGATTCATTTCAAATGTGATTTCACAATCTTCTGACAAACGGAATATATTGTTTATATGATTCAGAATTGTTTCCAGATCTTTAACTGAAAAGACCGATGGGGTTCCACCGCCAATATAAATTGTTGAAATCGTTTCGTCCTCAAGATAATCCCTTCTTAATGAAGCTTCTGTAAGCAGAGCATCAATAAATGCAGAATAATCATTTACCGAAATCACGTGATAGAAATCACAGTAAAAACAGAGCTTTTTACAAAAAGGTATATGTATATAAATCCCTGCCATGTAACAAAGTTAAATAAAGGATATGTTATTATAGCTCTTAGTTGTCTTTAAGTTATGTTGTTTCATTAGACCCAGTCGTATTGCCTTGCAGTCATTTATTCTCCCGTTCGCCACTTCTCTCATATTCCGTTGTCCCAGTGCTTTATATTAATTAAATTTGCATCAAACTTTAAAAATGATAAAGAAGAACATATTCTCAATACTGGTGGCTCTGATAATATTGTATCTCAGCCTTGCTAACTCTCACACCTTTGATAAAGTTTCATCTATTATTGATTTTCCGAACATTGATAAAGTTGTTCATTTTGGAATGTATTTTAGTTTAATGATGGTGCTTGTTTTTGAAAACCGGAAAACTATTAAAGGTTTCAGACATTTATTTATTATCGGCCTTATCCCGTTTTCGTTCGGCATTTTAATGGAAATTCTTCAGGCCACACTTACAGTTACAAGGACTGGAAGCGTTTTTGATGCATTGGCAAACGGTGCCGGAATTCTTGTTTCAATCTTTTTATGGCTCTTGATTAAACCGCTTAGAAAAGAGATAATCAGATAGTTATTAAATCGGGATTTTTCGATTTTATAACCAACTCATGAATTGTTCTCGTACTGAAAAGTTTAATAAGCTCTTTCCTTGGTTTCTCATAATCCTTGTGAAGAGGACAATGTTTCCCGTCTTTTTCGACCCCTTCGCAGGTACCATTATGCATTATACAATTTGTAAAAGTCTCGTATCCGTCTATTGTATTTACAATATCAAGCAAGGTTATCTTTCTCGGGTCTTTTAATAAAGAAAAACCTCCATGGGGCCCCTTTGAAGAACTGAGAATTTTTTGTTTTGCGAGCAATTGAAGAATTTTTGCGAGGAAAGGAGTCGGAAGATCTAGATCTCTGCTTATTTGTTTTATACCTGTCTTGCCGGTTATTAACGGTTGACGTGCCAGGTAAATGACAGCCCTTATTCCATATCTGCAGGAATTTGAAAGCATCTTAATAAATCTTTAATGAGATCTTCTCAATTCTTCTGGTGTGACGTCCATCCTCAAAGGATGTTGTAAGAAAAGTTTTGACGATCAGGTACGCTTCTGATTCAGAAATAAACCATCCTGGTAATGTAAGAATATTAGCATCATTATGCTCCCTGGATAGCCTGCTTATCTCTTCATTCCAGCATAAAGCAGCTCTGATAGCGGGATGTTTATTTACTACCATGTTTATTCCATTGCCAGTCCCGCAAATCGATATTCCAAATTCATATTCACCTGCACTTATTGCGTTTGCCAAAGGATGCCCGTAATCGGGATAGTCAACCGTCTCTCCCGCAGAACATCCAAAATCCTTTACATCATACTTTTCCTTTATAAGATAACCCAATAACTTCTCTTTAAGGTAATATCCCGCATGATCTGACACTATCGCTATTTTTCTGTTTTTCAACTTTCTGCCTTTTAATTTAATTTCTGTTAAGAGCCCGCAAATTAACACATTTGATTAATTAAAAGAAAAAAGTATTCTTATATCTTCATTCCGAATTTAGTAAGATGTAAAAGAAACAAAGCAACGAGAGGATTGTTTACTTCTGCAGCACCTCCCAATTTATTATTGGGAGACTGATTTTCTCTCTTAATAATGATAGGTAATCGATTTTTCTGAGAGTTAATTATATTTTTCAATTCCGAAATCGGGGGCCGGTGTGAGCTAAAACCGATTGTTAATAACATGTAAATAATTGCCAATAAAGAGTTATAATTTCATGTTTTATTAACCACTTCAAAAGTCTGAAGATGGAAATTACCTGATTAAATAAAGTTATAAGGGAATAAAAACAAAATATGAACTTTAAATAAACTTTAAAACTATAATTTTGCTGTTTTCTGATTATGAATAAACATATTTTAACGCTTGTTAATTAAATTACTAAACCGCTGATATTCAAAAATGGTATGTTTTTTGAACTGTTGAAAAGATGTTAGCAGACCGGTAATGATGAATATTACAACAAATATCTGAATATTATATCAACACTATGAACAGGATATTAATATCATCATAAATAAATTTAATATTAAAATATAAAAGTATTATACTGTTAATTAAAATCCAGAAGCTTGGAGAAAAGTAATTATATACTGCAATATTGATTAAGTTTATCTCCAGATTAATCAACCTAATTTTCCACTGTTAAAATGCACACTCCCGAACAAAATATTTTGGAAATAAAGAAGCTGAAAGAAGAAAAAAATGCAATCATTCTAGCTCACTATTATCAGACAGGAGATATTCAGGATATTGCTGATTTTGTTGGAGATAGCCTTGCTTTGTCACAGAAAGCTGCTTCCAATTCAGCTGATATTATTCTTTTCGCCGGAGTAAAATTCATGGCAGAAACAGCAAAAATACTGGCTCCACAGAAGAAGGTACTTCTACCTGATCTGAATGCCGGCTGCTCTCTGGCCAATTCATGCAAAGCAGAGGATTTTGAGAAATTTTTAAATGAAAATCCGGGGAGAACGGTTATTTCTTATGTCAACACAACAGCAGAAATAAAAGCATTGTCAGATATAATTTGTACATCATCAAATGCTGTTCAGATAGTTGCATCCCTTCCTCCTGAGGAGAAAATCATATTTGCACCTGATCGTAATCTGGGAAATTATATCCTTAATAAGACAGGACGTGATATGATAATCTGGAACGGAACCTGTCATGTTCACGAGGAATTTTCACTGGAGGCAATTCTTAGATTGAAGGAAGAAAATCCGGATGCAAAAATTATAGCTCATCCCGAATGTGAGTTGCCTGTAAGGCTAGTTGCTGATTTCATTGGTTCTACTTCATCATTGCTTCAGTTCACCAGGAAAGACAAAGGAAATTGTTATATTGTGGCAACTGAAGCCGGAATTATTCATCAGATGATTAAAGAGAACCCGGGTAAGAAATATATACCTGCACCGCCCAGAGATTCAACCTGCGGATGCAGCGAATGCAGCTTTATGAAACTCATAACGATAGAAAAAATACTAAATTGCTTAAAAAACGAACAACCAGAAATTACTCTTGACAATAAAATAATCATGAGGGCACAAAAGCCTATAAAAAGAATGATGGAAATATCTGAAAAACTTGGACTTTAAATCATGAAAAGAATTAATATCTTAATCTTTTTTGTTTTAATATGTAAATTATGCCTTTCACAGGATACTGAGACTTTAAAGGATGGATATCAGGTATTTAAATATCCAAATGGAGCTGTTTCAAGTGAAGGTGTTATTAAAAACGGAAAACCTGAAGGATTCTGGAAAAGCTTTTATGTCACGGGAATTAAGAAATCTGAAGGAAAAAGAACAAACTTTCTTCTCGACAGCATCTGGCTTTTTTATGATCAGGCCGGGGATACCACTGAAAAAATAAATTACCTATACGGGAAAAAAAATGGATGGTACTATAAATATAAAAAAGATCCGTCAAAAGGACTTTATATCTGGTCAAAAGAGCTTTTTGCTGCTGACAGGAAAGAAGGTACTGCCTATGTCTATTACTCAGATGGTAAAATACAGCAGACTTTTGCATACAATGGAGGTAAGAAAGAGGGTTTATCAAAAGAATATGATAAAGATGGAAATATCATCACTCTTTTTGAATATACGAATGATTTTCTTGTAAGCAGGGAGCGGATAAACAGAACAGATAAAAACGGTTTAAAGCAGGGCGACTGGGAAGAATTTTATGCCAACGGAGGAATAAAATCAGAAAAATCTTTCAAAGATGGCCTTATTCACGGCTATTATAAAGAATATGATATCCACGGAAAACTTGTTCTTACGATGCTTTATGAAAACGGAGCAATTGTGAAATCGAGAGTGGAAGATGAACCCGACATAGAAATTGTTAACAAACATGACCAGGATGGTAAACTCATCTATAGCGGTCCATATCGCAATAAAATACCTGTTGGCGTTCACAGGGAATTCGGTAAAGATGGAAAGGTAACAAATGCTTTTATTTACAATGATAACGGATTACTGCTTTCTGAAGGAATAGTTGACGAATCTGGAAAGTACAATGGTAAGTGGAAGGACCTCTTTTCTGATGGAAAAGTCCAGGCAGAAGGCCAGTATACCGATAGCCGGCGCTCAGGACAATGGAAATTCTACAACCTTGCGGGAAAAGTCGAACAGACAGGTTCTTACAACAACGGACGTCCTGACGGATTATGGAACTGGTATTATGAAAACGGAGCTCTGCTGAAAGAAGAAGAGTATTTCCAGGGGCAACGTGATGGGGCATCAACTGAATATTCATCAAGCGGAGAAGTTATTGCCCTGGGACAATATTCCGACGGAGAAAAGAACGGACAATGGAAATATAAAACGGGAGAGATGACTGAGGAAGGAAAATATATTATGGGACTTAAAGATGGCATTTGGAAATCGTTTTATGACAATGGTAAGATGAAATTCAAAGGTAACTTTGTGCAGGGCAACCCCGATGGGCAGCAAATATTTTATTATGAGAACGGTAAAATGAAGGAGGAAGAGTACTACCAGATGGGTATAAGACAAAAAACCTGGAAGAAATTCAGCGAAGACGGCACCCTGTTCCTGGTCATTTCATATAAAGATGATGTTGAAATCAGTATAAACGGTGTTAAGATTAAACTTCCTGAAAGCGATGCAAAGCTCATAAAATAATTACTTTGATTTATGGAAGAAAATATTAACATCAGAAAAGATATTATCACTCCCAATGATAAAGAGTTCGAGAAACAGTTAAGGCCATTAAATTTCAGCGATTTTAAAGGGCAGAAACAGGTAATTGAAAACCTGATTGTATTTGTAACTGCTGCAAGACAAAGGGGAGAATCTCTCGATCATGTTCTGTTGCATGGCCCTCCGGGATTAGGCAAAACAACTCTTGCAACTATAATCGCCAACGAACTTAACGTAAATCTCCGAGTTACGTCGGGACCAGTTCTGGATAAACCGGGTGATCTGGCAGGATTGCTCACAAACCTTCAGGAAGGAGATGTGCTGTTTATTGATGAAATTCACCGCCTGAGTCCGGTTGTTGAAGAATACCTGTATTCCGCTATGGAAGATTTCCAGATTGACATAATGATTGATAAGGGTCCGAGTGCAAGAAGTGTCCAATTAACACTTAATAGCTTTACTCTGATAGGAGCTACAACACGTTCAGGGCTGCTTACCAGTCCGTTAAGAGCAAGATTTGGAATTAAATTCCATCTGGAATATTATGATCATGAGATACTTAGAGGTATAGTGAAAAGATCAGCGGGTATTCTTAATATTAAAATTGAAGAAGAGGCAGCAATCGAAATTGCCAGGAGAAGCAGAGGAACCCCAAGAATTGCAAATGCCCTGCTTAGGAGAGTAAGAGATTTTGCACAGGTAAAAGGTACAGGAGAAATTGATATTGATATTACAATGTATGGCCTCAAAGCCCTGAATATTGATCAGCATGGACTGGATGAAATGGATAACAGAATTCTATCAGTAATAATCGATAAATTCCAGGGCGGGCCTGTCGGGCTGAATACAATCTCTACAGCTGTGGGTGAAGAAAGCGGGACAATTGAGGAAGTTTATGAGCCTTTTCTTATAAAAGAAGGATATCTTAAAAGAACGCCCAGGGGACGTGAAGCAACCGAACATGCCTATAAACATCTGGGAAAACAGTTTGGACGCGAAATGCCAGGAACGCTGTTTTGAAATAATTTTGTTTTATTAATAAGGAGATTCCGAACGAAGTGAGGAATCTCAAAATCATAGAACGGAATTGTCAAATATTTCTTTTTTTATTCGATTCATATTCAGGAACTAAGACTCTCTGAACTGTGTTTCCTTTTGGGGTCTCTTAATTAAACACATTGCTGATCTTTTCAAGACCTTTTGTATTCAGAATCTTGATTTTTCTACCATTGAGCTCGACAAGTTTGTCTGATTTAAACTCTGACAATAGTCTTATGACTGATTCTGTAGCGGTGCCGACTATGTTAGCTAGTTCTTCACGAGTAAGTGAGATATTCAGATAGCTATCGTTATCCAGACCAAAATCATTTACAAGAAAAAGCAGAACTTCTGCAAGACGTTCCCTGACAGTCTTCTGAGCAATATCAGTTATAAACGAATTAGCTTCACCTAATTCATGACAGGCAAGCTTGAGCAATTCAATAGCGTATGATGGATTGGTTTTAATAAATGATATGAGGATTTCTGAAGGAATAAAGCAAACCTGGCAATCTTCGATAACTTTAGCTGAAGTACATGCAAGCTCATTGCTAAGGACACTACGGTATGCAATAATATCTCCCTTCTTGGCAAATCTGATTATTTGTTCTTTACCGTCAAAACCTGTTTTAAATACTTTAATAATACCTCTGTGGATGCAGAAAAATCCGCTTATCCGGTTACCTTCCTGATAAAGAATATCGCCACGTTTGTAATGCCGGAAATCCTTTTCAAAGTTAAGAGCATCAACTTCATCAGGAGTAAGATACTTGAAAATCGACCCTGTCTCCAGGGAGCAACTGTCACATAGCGGTACGTGAATTTCTTGCTGTTTCATTTCATCCCCTTAATTATTGTGCAAAGAGTAACACAATCGTTATTTAAATGTTCAATTTAATTAAAATGCACTTTTAAACTGATCTAAAAATCTTAAATCATTTTCAAAATACAGTCGCAGATCATTGACTCCATACTTGAGCATAGCTACACGTTCAATACCCATCCCGAAAGCAAATCCTGTATATTTCCTGCTATCGATACTGCAGGCTTCAAGCACATTAGGATGCACCATTCCGCAACCTAAAACTTCAAGCCAACCTGTATGTTTACAAACGTTACAGCCTTTTCCGCCACAAATCTTGCAGCTGACATCCATTTCTGCAGAAGGCTCCGTGAAAGGGAAATACGAAGGCCTTAGCCTTATTTCAGTTTCTTTTCCGAACATCTCCCTGGCAAAAAACAGCAGAGTTTGTCTGAGATCGGCAAACGACACATTTTCATCTATATATAAACCTTCTACCTGATGGAATATACAATGTGCACGAGCCGAGATAGCTTCATTACGAAAAACCCTACCCGGAGAGATTGTCCTGATGGGAGGTTTTTGATTTTGCATCACCCTTACCTGTACCGACGATGTATGAGTACGAAGTAAAATATCCCGGGGACTGGAGTCTTCAGATGAAAGTCTGGAGATATAAAAAGTATCCTGCATATCCCGTGCAGGATGCTCGGGAGCAAAATTAAGTTTTGTAAAAACATGATCATCATCCTCAATTTCAGGTCCTTCAGAAACTGTGAAGCCTATTCTTGTAAATATATCTATGAGTTCATTTCTTACAATGGATATGGGATGCCGCGATCCGAGAGAATAAAGATAAGAAGGCCTTGTAAGATCGGTATAAGATGTTATATCTTCGAGATTTGAAAGTTCAGTTTTAAGGGAATTATATTTTTCCTGTGCATTCTGCTTTAAAAGATTCAGTTTTTGACCAATCTCTTTCTTTGAGGAAGGAGGTACATTTTTGAAATCTTCGAAAAGATCAGAAAGCAAGCCCTTTTTGCTAAGGAATTTCAAACGGAATAGTTCCAGATCCCCTGTGTTTTTTAAGGTTACAGAAGAAACCTCTTGTAACAGTTCTGTAATTTTTTGAAGCATTAAAAAATTAGTTTTTTAAAATTTGTATTTTAATAATCTTTACATCATTAAGAGGTTTGTCATTGCTGTCAGTCTGAACTTCAGCAATTTTATCAATAATATCAAGTCCTTCAATTACCTCTCCAAATACAGTGTAAGTTCCATCCAGACGGGGAGTTCCTCCTGATGTTTTATAAACATTCCGCTGTTCTTCGGAAATTTTATAATCCTTATATGAGGTGAGAAACTGAAACATTTTTATAGAGGCAAACTCCTGGATTTCGGCATCTGTAGAGGATTTTCCAGCACGTCGCAAACTATCGGAAGTTTCTTTTAGGAAATTGTTAAACTTGTATTGCTTCATGTTACTGTTTATCCGTTGTTCAGCCTGGTTGAGTTCATCATCAGTTAGTTTGACTCCCTGTACAATATAGAACTGGGTTCCTGAAGATCTCATTTCAGGATTTACGTCATTGCCCTGACGTGCAGCAGCAAGTGCTCCTTTCTTATGAAAATTAAGTTTATTGAATTCAGCTGGAATTGTGTAGGTTTTAATAGTATCAGGTAAATTCTTAAATGAACCGGATTTAGATAAAGGAGCACCCGCCTGTATCATAAAATTTTTAATAATACGATGAAAAGAAATGTCATTATAAAATCCGGAATTTACTAATTGGATAAAATTATCGCGGTGATGAGGAGTAGAGTCGTATAATTTAATCTTCATATCTCCAAGGGTAGTTTTAATCAGAAGTGTCGTGGTTTCATTCCCTCCGGGAGCATTACAAGAAACTGTTACCATGAAGAAAATCAGATAAAGTATTTTTTTTGAATAGAGACGCATAAATTTCGAAATTGGTTAATAAAGTTTTGCTATTGAGAGTACAAAGATATTTAACTTTGGATGATACAAGGAAATATTGGTTTTCAAATTGCATTATTTTATTCAATTCAAGTAGTAAAATGTATTGGTAAATGCATTAGCAGTATATTTGTTTTTTAAGATTAGAATTATTTTAGGTGATATTGATATGAAGATTAGAGTAATAAAAAAGTCAAAACATAAACTTCCCGAATATTCAACCAAAACCTCTGCGGGTATTGACGTATGGGCAAATCTTGAAGAGAAAATAATTCTAAAACCCATGGAAAGGGTCATGGTTCCGACTGGGTGGTTTTTAGAATTTCCTGAAGGATATGAAGCGCAGATAAGACCAGGAAGCGGACTGGATATAAAAAAAGGTATTACAATTCTGAATTCTCCGGGAACAATAGATGTTGATTACCGTGGAGAAGTTTGCATTAATCTTGTGAACTTATCTGATAAAAGCTCTGTTATTGAAGATGGGGAAAGAATTTGCCAGATGGATATTTCTAAACATGAAAAAGCTGAATGGGAAGATGTAGATATTCTTTTAGAATCGGAAAGAGGATCTGGAGGATTTGGTCATATTGGAAAAAGATAATTATGAAACAATATAAAATCGGTTACATTTTTTTAGTCTGTTCGATTTTGAATCTCTCTTCCTGTACAAAAAATTTTATGACATCGACAACAAAAGGAAGATTAAAAGCAAATTACGATGCTGCTGCATTTAATGAAGTATATGTCGAAGGGATCAAGCAAAAATTATTGGGTAATGGTGGGGATGCGCTTAAATATCTGGAACAGTGTATAAAAATTAACCCGGAAAGTGACGCTGCATATTTTCAGATGGCACAAATTGTAGTGGCAAATGGAGATTTAAAGGATGGTAAGCAATATTTAGCTAAAGCATTGTCAATAGATGAAGAAAATATGTGGTATCTGACAATGCTGGCAGGTTTGTATTATCAGGAAAAAAATATTGACAGCTCAATAATTTATTATGAGAAGGCTGTGAAATATTTCCCTGAAAAGGAAAACCTTCAATTAACTCTGGGAAATCTTTATTCTGAAGATAAGAAGTACGACAAGGCTAATTCAATTTTTGAATCATTTGATAATAAATATGGAGTAAACGAAACCTCTACTCTGTCATCAATCAAGAACCTTATCGCTGAGAGTAAGTACGATGATGCAATGGCAAAGACACTCTCATTGCTGAAGGAATACCCTGACGAAATACAGTATAATGGTATTCTTGCTGATGTTTACAGGGGAAAGGGAGAGAACCAGAAAGCATTTGACGTATATAATAAATTGTTAGAGAGAAATCCCGACGATCCGCAGGTTCAGCTTGCGCTTTGTGAATTTTTGTTGACTGATAAACGGTATAGAGAGTTAAGTCTGCTATTGAATACTCTTGTTCTTAATATGAAAGTTGAGAAAGATAGCAAAATATCTCTGATGGCACGTGTTATTGAGGCACCTGACCTTGATAAGGAATTTGAAGAAAAACTGGTAATTTCATTAATGATTTTAGAAGCAAATTATAAAGATGACAATGTTATTCCGCTTCTCAGACCCGAGTTGATGATGAACGAAAAGAAAATGGTAGATGCGTCTCTGAGGCTGGAAGAATTAATTAAGATAAATCCTGATAATTATTACGCATGGGAAAAGCTTCTGGTAGTTTATTTACAGATGAAAGATTATAATAAATTGGTTGCCAGGGGTGAAGAATGTGCTACGAAGTTTAATACATCACTGCCTGCAAAACTGCTTTACGCAAATGGTGCTTTGGAATTGGGTAAATATTCAGTTGCACTTGAAGAATTAAAAAAGGCTGAAATACTGGCAGGTGACAATAAGGACCTTATGGTACAAGTACTTACAATGAGAGCGGATGTATATTACAGAATGAAAGAGTTTATAAAAGCATTTGAAACCTTCAGGAATGCTATGAAGATAAACAGCGATGATCTGACAGTTATTAACAATTATGCATATTACCTGGCGGAGCAAAATTCAAATCTGAAGGAAGCGGAGGAGATGGCAAAAAGGGTTATTGAAAAGGACAAAGGAAATACTACATTCCTTGATACGTACGGATGGGTACTTTATAAGCGAGGAAAACTGAAGGAAGCTGCAAAAGTTATGGAATCAATTATTAACAAGGGTGATAAAACAGATGCAGTATGGTATGAGCATTATGGTTACATATTGAAGAAGCAAAAAAAATGTGAAGAAGCTGTGGCAAACTGGAAAATCGCTCTTCAAATTGATAGTACAAAAACAGATTTATTAAAAGAGATCCAGAGTTGCGGAAAGTAGTTATTATATCGATTCAGTGCATTTTGATTGCAGGTTGTTCTGTAACCAGAAATGTAATTGTTGAAAAGCCTGATAACACAAATAGGTTTACTTCTGATAATATAGCAGAAAGTGTAAGCGAGCAGAATATTACAAATGGGGGGTTTTTTATAGAAAAGGCTGAAATTGAGCTAAATAATGATAAGGGTAAAGAGAAATTTATTGCGAATATTAAATTTGAAGCACCAGACAAATACCTTATTAGTCTGAAGAGCAGATCCGGAATAGAAGGTGCCAGAATATATTTATCAAAAGATACAATATTGATTAATGACAGAATTAATCAAATAGAATACTATGGTACCTCTTTCTATCTGAGAAAAAAGTATGGATTTTCAATGAGTACCTTACCTTTAATTTTCGGAGATCTGGTAGTTGAGGGAAATTTTAAAAACAATGGCAATAAATGTATTGAAGACAGGTTAAAATTAGAATGTGAGGTCAAGGGGGTAGATTTAAATTATAGTATCGATTGTAAAAAACGGAAAGTAATTTTGGTTAATCAGATTAATAATCTTGTTCAACCGGGTGTAAAAATCAAGTATGACCGCTTTCATATTATAGGGTATATTTTAGTTCCAGAAACTATAGAATTAGAAGATTATCAATATAATACATCGATTAGAATCAAGGTTATAAAAATAGTGAAACCCTGGAATGGAAATCTAAAATTTGTTCCGGGTAAAGGTTATGAATTAATTGAGCTTGTATGAAATATTTGATTTTTACAAACATGTTATTGTGGATTATTATAAGCTCTATCTATTCTCAAACAAAAGCGGAACTGGAGGAGAAAAGAAAAGCAGCTTTGAATGAAATAACCTACGTAGATAATATGCTTAAATCTACATCACAAAAGAAGGAGGAAAGTATGAATGCAGTGAAAATAATTGGAAATAAGCTAAATTTAAGAGAATCGGTAATAAAAGGCATGAAGGAAGAAATAAGCCTTATGAATGAAAGAATAGACCTTAATAACCTTGCAATTGAATTAATGGAAAATGACCTTGTAATATTGAAAAATGATTATGCAAAAGCAGTTATAAATTCTTATAAATCACAAAAGGAAAACCCCGATTTTGTTTATATTCTGTCAGCCAGCGATTTCAACCAGGGCTATAAGAGGTTAAAATATTTGCAGCAGGTTACAAAGTTCAGAAGAAAAGAGTCAGAAATAATTTTGGAATTGAAAGACGAGATTAAAACTACAAAGGAAAGATTAGAAAATGATTTGGAGAGATTATCTGATTTAAAGACAAAGCAAGAACAGCAAAAAGGATTATTATTGGCTGAACAGGAAAGTAAGCAAAATTTAGTACAATCGCTTAGCCGGAAAGAAAAGCAACTTCAAAAAGAATTAGTAGAAAAAAGAAGAATAGCCGAGAAGATCGAAAAAGAAATTGACAGGATTATTGAAGAAGAAAGAAAAAAAACAGTTAAGTCTGTTAATACTCCCGAACAAAGACTAATTGGAGAAAATTTTGCGGAAAACAAAGGCAGATTACCATGGCCAGTAGAAAGAGGAATTATTACAAGTCAGTTTGGACTTCACCAGCATCCTGTACTGAAATATGTGACCGAAAATAATATAGGAATTGAAATAACAAGTCTTGGAAAAACAGCGGTTAGAAGTGTTTTTAAAGGAGAAGTTACAAGAGTGTTTTTAATAAAAGGAGCAAATATGACTATTATTATTAGACATGGTAAGTACCTGACAGTGTATGAAAATATTGTAGATTTGAAGGTCAAAGCAGGAGATAAAGTAGATACTAAACAAGAAATAGGAAATGTATTTTGTGATACGGCAAATGGGAATAAGGCTATTTTAAAATTTATGATCTTTGAAGAAAAAGAAAAGCTTGATCCGGAAAAGCTTGACCCGGAATTGTGGATTTCGAGAAATTAGTGGAATTTTGAAACAAATAGAGAATAATTTAGTATAATGTTTGCCAGTTAAGGAATTATGTACAAAATTATCAGGATCGAGTCCACAGTAGGAAACTTAAGAGTTGTTGAAAATGCAATTGATGAAATAACTGCAGCCATTGGGATATCGCAGGACGATTATGGTAAAATTATGGTTTCGGCTATGGAAGCAGTCAATAACGCAATTTTACATGGGAACCATTCCAACCCCGGAAAAATTGTCGAAATAGAGATTAGTTATAAAAATAGTTTGCTAAATATTAAAGTTACTGATGAAGGTCCGGGGTTCAAACCGGAAGCAGTACCAGATCCGACAACTCCTGAAAATATCGAAGCGTTGAACGGAAGAGGGATTTACCTGATGTCACATCTGGCAGATAAAATTGAATACAATACAAAAGGAAATTCAGTTACAATGACCTTTAAGAACAATATATCTTGAGCATCAGAATATTCTATGATGATACAAACTTCAGGTTAAAAGGGTGGAGAAAGACCGTGAAGATTATTAATGAGGTCATAGTAAGAGGAAAAATGATTCCTGGTGATCTTAATTTCATTATCACATCAGATAAAAATCTAAAAGAAATTAATATTGAATTTCTTGAACACGATTACTATACAGATGTTATTACATTTAATTATAACAAGGAGAAGGTAATAAATGGTGAGATTTATATAAGTCTTGACAGAGTAAGAGAGAATTCAGTAAACTATAAAGTTAGTTTAGAGATGGAGGTATTGAGGGTTTTAATTCATGGAGTATTGCATTTAACAGGATTTGATGACTCAGATGAGGTAAGCAGGTTAGAAATGAAAAGAATGGAAGATTACTGGCTCAAATCAATAATGGAATCGGTTTATGGACTTTACATATGATATAATAGTTGTTGGTGGAGGACATGCGGGTTGTGAAGCTGCACATGCTGCGGCAGTTATGGGTGCACATACCTTGCTTATTACAATGGACATGACTAAACTTGCACAAATGTCATGCAACCCGGCAATGGGAGGAATTGCAAAAGGGCAGATTGTAAGGGAAATAGATGCACTGGGAGGTATGAGTGGAATTATTACAGATAGAAGTATGATTCAGTTTCGTATGCTTAACAAGTCGAAAGGACCTGCAATGTGGAGCCCCAGAGCACAATGTGATCGCCAGAAATTTACTTTGGAATGGAGGAAAGCTTTGGAAAAAGAAGAGAAACTTGCTATATGGCAGGAGCAGGCGGATTCATTGATTTTAGACGGAATGAGAGTAATAGGTGTTAAAACTTCGTTTGGGACAATGTTTTATTCTAACGCGGTTATTCTTACTAACGGAACCTTCCTAAACGGTCTTATGCATATTGGATTTAAGAATATTAAAGGAGGAAGATCAGGCGAGCAAGCCTCAACAGGCCTAAGCGAACAACTGAAGCAACTAGGATTTTCTGTGGAAAGAATGAAAACTGGAACAAGTGCGAGAGTTGATGGGAGATCGATTAATTTCAGTGCTATGACAGAACAGAAAGGAGATAATGAAATTAATTCGTTTTCTTATTTGAAAGAGAATAGAAAGTTGCTAAAACAAAAGAGTTGCTTTATTACGCACACAAATGAAGAAGTGCATGAGGAAATACGAAAAGGATTTGAATTCAGTCCGCTTTTTAATGGCAGAATAAAAGGCCGGGGACCAAGATATTGTCCTAGTATAGAAGATAAAGTTGTAACGTTTAAAGAAAGGGATTCACATCAGCTGTTTATTGAGCCTGAAGGCGAGGATACAGTTGAATATTATATAAATGGTTTCTCAAGCAGTTTACCGCTGGAAGTTCAATTAAAAGCTCTTAGAAAAGTTGAAGGATTGGAAAAGGTTGAAATGTTTAGACCTGGTTATGCAATAGAATATGATTTTTTTCAACCGACACAATTGAAACATACTCTTGAAACAAAAACAATATGTAATCTGTTTTTTGCTGGACAAATTAATGGAACAACAGGTTATGAAGAAGCAGCCGCACAAGGATTGATGGCAGGAATAAATTGCGTTTTGAAGATCAGAAACGATTCTCCATTTATTTTAGGTAGAGAGGAATCATATATAGGAGTTCTGATAGATGATCTGGTGACCAAAGGAGTTGATGAACCATATAGAATGTTTACATCCAGAGCAGAATACAGAATACTGCTTAGACAGGACAACGCAGATGAAAGACTCACAAGAAAAGCTTTTGAACTGGGAACGGCAAAAGAAGACAGAGTGGTACACCTTGAAGAAAAAGAGAACATGATAATGGAAGTCATAAATTTTTTGTCTGAGAACAGCATAAGCCCTGAAGAAATAAATGAATTCCTGGAAAGAGCAGGAACTAAAAAGATTGGACAGAAAGTTAAATCAATCACAATTGCAGGAAGACCACAAATCGAGGTGAGCGCATTATTAGCGGAAATGAAAGACGGAAATCTATTGAAGGCGTTTAACTCAGACAGGTTTAAAGAAATTTCGGAATGTGCAGAGATTAAAATCAAGTATGAGGGATACATTCAAAGAGAAAGAAAAATTGCAGAAAAGATAAAACGACTTGAGAGTTTAAAAATTCCAGGAGAGTTGAACTTTAATGAACTGGTTTCAATATCAACTGAAGCACGGCAAAAGCTGAATAGAATCAAGCCCGAAAATATTGGTCAGGCTGGAAGAATAAGCGGAGTTTCGCCTTCTGATATTAGCATTTTAATAATGTATCTTGGAAGATAAATTGTTCCACGTGGAACAATTTATTAAAAATATAATATTATTTTATGAAAGTTTATGGTCAACTGGTAGATATTCACAAACGGAATATTTATCCGGCAGTTATAAGTATCGGGAAGGGGAAGATTGAAAATGTCGAAAGGATACCTAGCGCACCCGATATTTATATTATACCTGGACTTATAGATTCTCATATTCATATTGAAAGTTCTATGATTACTCCCGGAGCATTTGCACTGACAGCGGTCAGGCACGGTACATGCGGAGTAGTTTCGGATCCGCATGAAATTGCAAATGTGCTGGGAACGGAAGGCGTAGAATTTATGATTGAGGATGGAAACAAAGTACCTCTTAACTTTTATTTTGGAGCACCTTCTTGCGTACCGGCCACAGATTTTGAGAGTAACGGAGCTGTATTGGATCATAATATCATAAGTAAACTGCTGGGAAGGGAAGAGATTAAGTACCTATCAGAAATGATGAATTACCCGGGTGTAATTAATGGGAATGATGAAGTAATAAAAAAGCTGGAATTTGCGAAAAAAGTGGGAAAACCAATTGATGGACATGCCCCGGGGTTATCAGGCGTGATGCTGAGGAAATATGTGCAAGCTGGTATTTCAACAGATCATGAGTGCAGTAACCTTAATGAAGCAAAGGAAAAGATATCAATGGGAATGAAAATCCTTATCAGGGAAGGAAGCGCCGCTAAAAACCTTAATGCCTTGAAAAAATTATTCACAACGGATCCTGAAATGATCATGCTGTGCAGCGATGATCTGCATCCTGAAATGCTTCAGAAAGGGCATATAAATAAATTAATCGCAAGGCTCATATCCGAAAAGTATGATTTATTCGATGTTATAAGGAGCGCCACAATTAATCCGTCAAAACATTACAACCTAAATGCAGGCCTGCTCAGGAAGGGTGACTCTGCAGATTTCATTTTGGTGGATTCTCCTGAAACGATGAATGTACACGAGACATGGATAAAGGGAGAGAAAGTTTTTGCTGACGGGAAAATTCTTTTCAGTTATGATGCAGGAAGTGGTATTAATAAATTTAATTGCAGATCGATAAAAGAACATGATATTAAAATTAAAAGCAATAATGGTGATATAAGAATAATTATTGCAACAGATGGCGAATTGCTGACGCGGGAAACCAGAATAACCTTCGGCTCATCTGAATATATAAATCCGGATATCAATAGAGATATTTTAAAAATTGTAGTGAAAGACCGGTATAAAGATTTGCCACCTGCTGTCGGATTTATTAAAGGATTTGGATTGAAAAGAGGAGCATTCGCAAGTTGTATAGCGCATGACAGTCATAATATTATTTCCATAGGAACAAACGATAAGGATATTGTGACTTCCATTAATGAAATTATCAGATTGCATGGTGGCCTTGCAGTATCTTCAGGAAAAACGGTAAACTCACTGGAATTAAATATCGGGGGTATAATGACAACAAGATCCTGCAACGAAATCGCGCTTGATTATGATAATCTCAATCAATTGGTAAACTCATTTGGATGTACAATGAAGGCCCCCTTTATGACTCTTTCATTTATGGCATTGCTTGTCATACCTGATCTCAAAATAGGAGACCAGGGATTATTTGACGTTAATAAGTTCGAACTGGTATCACTGTTTGTTGATTAGAACTTTTAATGTACCCTTTAACCCCACAACCCGTCTGGCATCTCCGGCCAGGAGGGCGGAAATATTAGGATATTTAATTGATAATATAAAGCAAAGAGAATTTCTCACCTCATTTAGGGAGTGCCCGCTGAATGAGGGACTCTGAGGTAAACCAACTTGCAGGATCGACATTGTTTAGATCTGTTCCACGTGAAACATCTCCGCTCTTAGAGTGGTTCGCTCGGGCAAGGGAATGCACCAAACGAAGACAAATATTATCTTTACCACAAATTCCTTTAATTTTTATGGCTGCCGAAGTAAAATTCAAATCAATTCTGTCACTGATTCCGGATAATCCCGGAGTTTACCAATTTATTGATTCTTATGGCGTAGTTATATATGTTGGCAAAGCAAAAAATCTTAAAAAAAGGGTAACCTCGTATTTCTCAAAAAACCAGTCTGGAAAAACCATCGCTCTTCTTAGAAAAACATCCGATATCCGTCATATTGTCGTGGACAACGAATCAGATGCTCTTTTACTTGAGAATAACCTGATAAAGAAGCACCAACCAAGATACAATATACTTTTAAAGGATGATAAGACTTTTCCCTGGATATGTGTGAAGAATGAGCCATTTCCCAGAGTCTTCAGTACAAGGAACCCGGTTCGCGACGGATCAGTCTATTTTGGTCCCTATACATCCGGACTGATGGTAAAAACGCTTGTCAGTTTTATCCGGCAATTATATAAACTGAGAACCTGTTCTCATAATCTTACAAAACAGAACATAGATGCCGGAAAGTTTAAGGTTTGCCTCGAATATCATCTTGGTAACTGTAAAGCTCCATGTGTTGGAAAACAGCAGGAAAGCGATTATCAGGAGAACATGGACCAGATTAAAGATATTCTCAAAGGCAATATTTCAACTGTCATTGATCACCTGAAAATGACTATGGCAAAGTATTCAGGCGAGCTTCGGTTTGAGGAGGCACAGTCAATCAAAGAAAAAATTGAAATTCTATCAAGATTCAAAAGCAAATCAACTATTGTTAGCAATACCATCAGAAATGTAGATGTTTTTGCAATTACACAGGAATCAGATAATGCCTATGTAAACTATCTAAAAGTAAATGAAGGTGCTGTAATTCAGGCACTTACTATTGAATTAAAAATACGGGCTGAAGAAGAAAAGGAATCTATTCTGGGTTTTGCCATAACTGAAATAAGGCAGAGGCTCCAAAGCGATTCGCCGGAAATAATTTTACCATTCGAACCGGATATTCTTCTTGATAAAGTAAAGTATACAGTGCCAAAAGCTGGTGAGAAACTGAAGCTTCTTGAACTCGCTGAGCGCAACGCAATCTACTATAAACTGGAACAGAAGAAGAAAAGAATGGAACATTCTCCGCAGGCACGGACCGGGAAAAACCTTGAAAAGCTTAAAAATGATTTGCATATGTCTGAACTACCGGCTCATATTGAGTGTTTCGATAATTCTAACATAATGGGAACAAATCCTGTTGCAGCTTGTGTCGTATTTAAAAATGCAAGACCCAGTAAGGTTGATTATCGACATTTTAATATTAAAACAGTATCCGGGGCTGATGATTTCTCCTCAATGGAGGAAATTGTATACAGACGATATAGGAGAATAATAGAGGAGAACCAAAAATTGCCTCAGCTTGTCATCATAGATGGTGGAAAAGGGCAACTCTCGTCAGCTATGAAAAGCATTGACAAGTTAGGATTAAGAGAAAAGATAACAGTGATAGGTATAGCAAAAAAGCTGGAAGAAATTTATTTTCCCGGAGACAGTGTACCAATTTATCTGGATAAAAATTCAATAAGTCTCAAGATAATACAGCAATTAAGAAATGAAGCTCACAGGTTTGGAATAAATTTTCATCGCGATAAAAGATCTTCTCAAATGATAAAATCTGATCTCGATCAGATAAAAGGTATCGGACCAAAGACAAAGGAAATTTTGCTCAAACATTTTGAATCTGCAGAAACCATAAAAAATGCCTCCGTCGAAGAGCTTGAAAACCTTGTCGGCTCATCAAAGAGCAAAGTTCTATTGGATTATTTCAGAAAGTAGCTCTGGTTTCCACGTGGAACGATATTGCTGATAATCACGCTAATATACTCATATTGAGATGATTATAACAAACTATCTGGTCTCTTAAGTCAGCGAGAATTGAATATTTTTGTTAATCCGGACAATTGGTGAGGAATATCAAATGCAGAATAGTATAAAATACTATACTTCCTATTATTTTTTCCCGGGCTTGAAATTTCTTTTTACATTTTGTTAGTAGAGATGCCCAACTTGGGCGTCTCTACAATTCGGACGTCTTTATGATTTTAGGTATTATGAACCTGAGGAAACACTTATCGCTTTTTCGATCTCTTTGGAAATTTCCAATGAACCATTTGTAAAAAGACCTTTCATACCTATCGCTTCCGCAGCTCTGACATTCTTTTCAATATCGTCAATGAAAAGACATTCTTCAGACACAAGGGAATATCTTTCTAAAAGAATTTCATAAATCGGGCTTTCTGGTTTCGAAGATTTTACCTCTGCAGAAATTAATCCACCTTCGAAATACTTGAAGAAATAGTATCCATTTTTTATCTCATCAAATATATCCAGTGGGAAGTTGGACAGATAGTATAGCCTGAAACCCCGTTTTTTTAACCCTGGAAGAATTCTTACATTCTGGTCGAGGGGAAACATCAGATCGGTACGTAAATTGAAAATATGGTCTATTTCATCCTTATTAAGAGATGATTTTTTTGCAATAGCGTCAATTGCTTCAGCTGTACTTATTTCTCCCTTGTCAAGCCTCATCCATTCCTTACTTGCAAAAATATCAGATAAGATAGTAACCTTGATAGCTTCGGGATAGTTGTTTTTACTAAAATATTCCGAAGGCTTGAAGCTGATCAGCACATTTCCAAGGTCAAAAATAATGTTCTTTACCATATCAGGGATTTTTCATGCTTATTGGTTGTCCGGTCGCCTCAAGGACATTCCACCATAATTCACCTTCAATATCAATTTTCTTTCTTTTGGCAACCACCATTTCAATCGGCATAAGAGTAAACTGGTTATTCCAGAAACCAACTACAAAGTCAGTTTTCCCTGAAAGAGCTGCATGGACCGCATTCTGGGCCAGCAGATTGCAGAATTTACTATCGTTTGCATTGGCAGGAGCGCTTCTGATAATATAACTTGGATCGATGTATTTAATTGAATGAGGAAAGCCTTTATTTTCAAATTCTTCTGAAATTTTATCTTTCAGGTAAATGCCTATGTCTTTGTATTTTACATTGCCAGATACATCCTTATTCTGATCTGAACATTCAAACAAGTACTGACCGGCACCTTCTGCAACAACAATAACAGCATGATGTCTCTCCTCAAGACGTTTTTTAAGGATCCTTAGAAATCCACGCTGACCGTAAAGATCAAAAGAAATTTCAGGAATCAGAACAAAATTCACCTCCTGTATTGACAATGCAGCACTGGCAGCAATGAATCCCGAATCGCGTCCCATAAGTTTAACAAGGGCTATTCCGTTGAAAGCGCCTGATGCTTCGTTATGTGCATTCCGTATAATGTCGTTTGCAATCGAAAAGGCTGTTTCAAAGCCAAAGGATTTTTGAATCAGATCAATATCATTATCAATTGTTTTGGGAATGCCGGCTACACTGATTTTCAATTTCCGTTTTCTGATTTCTTCCTGTATAGCATGTGCTCCCCGCAAAGTACCGTCTCCACCTATGCAAAAAAGTACATTGACATTCATAATTTCAAGAGTATCAACCATCTTTTGAACATCTTGATTGCCTCGTGAAGACCCGAGAAAGGTACCGCCTGTAAGGTGAATGTAATCAACCATAGGGGTTGTAAGTTCAATAACTGGATGGTTATAGGATGGTATTAATCCTTCATACCCATATTGTATTCCCAGAACACGGTTGATACCATACCTGTAATACAATTCATTAACAAGGCTCCGGATCACATTATTCACTCCCGGACACAATCCTCCGCAAGTGACTATGCCTACTTTCGTTTTTGCAGGTTCGAAATAGATTGTCTCTTTCGGACCGGCTTTCTCAAAAGAGACAGGAAGTTCTCCTGACTCACTGCATCTTTTGAAGTTGTCAAGAGAGACATCATATAAAATTCTATCACTGTCATCAACAAATTTATATACAGGATTTTCTACTCGCCTGGTATGTTTCAGAGGCGATACAATGCCTCCTTTGCCTAGCGAGCTTACGAGAAAGTCTTCGTATTTCATTTTATTTTGATTAATACAAGTATCAATAAATGATTATTGAAAACAATCTGTTTTCAAGGAGGTCAAATTTAGATAATTTTTTGATTGCTTGTAAACTAAGCAGAATCAGATGATCTGCTTGATTCTTCCCACAAGACCATTCTCAAGCATAACTTTAATGCCGTGAGGATGATTGGGAGAGGAAGTCAGCACTTCCTTAACTTTTCCCTCTGTGAGCCGCCCCGTGCGCTTATCCTCTGTTAACTCCACCATAACATCAATACCGGGCCTGACATCAGCTCTGCGGGTCCCTTCAGTAAACTCCAGTTTTTTTAACATATTTAAGAAAAAATCAGGTTCAGAAAAATTCGGATCAGATTGCAATAATAAATAATTTTATAACAGAAAAATGTTAAAATGATAAAAGTTTGGTGAATGTATTAAATGTAGGGATTAATAGACCCCTTTAATCTTTGTCCTTATTCTATAAAGACTTTTACTTGCAGTGATAAAAAGGCTTTTCATATCTTCTCCTCCAAAACAGAGGTTTGCAGTCCAGTTTTCAGGAACCGGAATATTGCCAACAAAGTCGCCATTTCTGTCAAAGATGCTTACTCCTTTGCCAGTCAGGTAGATATTCCCATTGACATCAATCGTCATTCCATCGGAACCCATTTCACAAAAAAGTTGTTTGTTGGTAAGACTGCAGTTTTTGCCTATCGTATATTTCCAGGTTTTATTCCCACGGATATCCGCAACAAAAAGCATTTTGCCATCAGGAGTCCCCACGATTCCGTTAGGCTGTTCGAGGTCATCGATTACTCTGGTGATTGTTTTATGGTCAGGGGCAAGATAGTAAACCGCCTGGCAGTCCTGTGGCATAGTGTCATGATCCCACCAGGTCCGTCTATAGTAAGGATCTGTAAAATATACACCTCCATCCGGAGTATTCCAAAGATCATTTGGTCCGTTAAGGGGTTTGTCCTTGTACTTTGAAGGAATAACTGTTATTTTTTTATCGGGTGAAATGCACCACAATTCATTTTTCTCGTCAGCACATGCCCAAAGATTACCATCTTTATCAAAAGACATGCCATTAGAATGGCCACATGGCTGCATGAAAGTGGAGAGCTTGCCTGAGAGACTCCACAACATTATCCTGTCGTTGGGCTGATCAGTGAAATAGATATTTCCTTTTGCATCAGCAGCAGGGCCTTCAGTAAACAAAAATCCGTCAGCCAGCTTTTCAAGTTTTGTTCCAGGTTGAATTAGATCATCCAATGATTTTATTTGACCAAAAGCTAAACCAAAACATACCAAAGGTAATGTAATGATGAACTTATTAAATTTCATTTTCTATCGATATAATAATTTAATTTAATATTCTGGAATTTGATTGAAATAGTAAGGTGTTTATTTATCTATAGCTTGTGGAGACAGGTCTCAGACCTGTCTCTACACGAATTCCTGTCGTTTTTGACAATTATTGAATTTACTGATTCTACAGCCGCGGTAACGGCAACTTTCTCATTCTTTCAATGTAATTATCGATCTGTCCGGGAAATTCAAATCCAACTATTATCATATCAACAGTACCCAGCCCAAGCATATATTTAAGTGAGGCATCTATTTTTTCCGAATCATTTTTAAAATTACCATTTCCAATCAGCTTCATGCCTATAACGCCTTTACCCGATTTATGCAGCTTTTCAATTACTGGAATTACATCTGCTGCATCTTTTTTATCCATTGCTTCACCGTATGGATTAACACGCACGTGAACAACATCAACCCAGGGACTTTCAAGGCAAGCTTTCATGGCATCAAGAGAATGAACCGATACACCGTGTGCCCTGATAATTTTCTTAGCCTTAAGGTCTTCAAGAATATCCATTTGTTTTTTTTGTTTGTCGGTCCATTCAGGGTCTGTCATGCAATGAATCTGCACCAGATCAAGATAATCGGTATTAAGCTCTTTCCTAAAGCGATCAATTACCACATCAGCATCAGGTCGTTCAGTTTCAGGAATACCGCCCGGACCAACCCAGATTTTGGAGCTCAGTGTATATGATTCCCGGAGAACACCTTTAAGTGCAGCTGCAGTAAAAGGATGTGTCCCATAGCTGTCGGCACAGTCAAAAAAACGGATTCCTTTCTCATAAGCACTTCGGATAATTGATTCGGCGACACCTGCTCTGGTTATATTTGATGACCGGTTATATCCGCTGAATCCGGTACCCATTCCCAGTAGTGTAGATTTCAGACCCGATTTTCCGAGGGAAACAATCTGAAAAGGATCAGCAGACTGGCCCTGTGATCGGGCTGCCGAGCCCAAAACTGATTTTCCCAGTAAAACCGACCCTGCACCTGCTGCCAGAGTAGTTGCAACGAACTGTCTTCGTGTCAGATTTCTTTTTGCCATATCAGCATGTTGTTATTTATAAGATCGAACATCAACAACAGTTAACAATTATAGATATAAATTGTTATTGCAACACAGTTATTTTAACACTTGATGAGTGTCCGGTATCGTGATAGATTCTCATAGTAGCCTTTTGAAAATCGCTGTCTGAACACGTGTATATATCAACAAATTTTTGAGGATTTCTGTCAACCCGGGGGAAACCATGAATTCTGTATCTGAACCATGATACTATGTCCCTTTTTAAAAGTATGTGCAATGTCAGGCATTTTGTATTTGACTTCAGTTACAACACCCGGGTCAAAAGGTTCAGGTTTTTCAAAGCTATTGCGGTATTTTCCCCTGAACACTTCACCACGCACAAGCATCTGGTATCCTCCCAGCGGGACTTTAACATCGGTCGTAATATCGGCTTTGGCATCGGGGGGATAGACATCAATTAATTTTACAATATAATCCGCATCTGTTCCTGTTGTTGATACAAAAAGATCTGCAGTCAGCGGACCGGTTAAGGTTATATCCTCAGGCAGTATGTCTGTCTTAAATACCATAACATCCGGCCTGCGGGAGGCGAATCTCTGATCATCGGTCATATATTCGGCAGTACGGTGAACATTAACAGCGTCAATATAAGGCACCGGCTTCATAGGGTCTGAGATATATTCATCAAAGCTGCTTTTAACTTCAGGAGCAGAGAATGAAACAGCTCCTCCGGGCTGCAGGTACAAGTTTTTTTCAACGACATTTTTTGGCGGCCATGAATCGAAATTTCTCCACTCATTTGAGCCTGTCACAAAAATTGTGGCTTCTGCAATTTCGGGAGTGTCCTTCCCCTTCAGGTAATGGTCAAAGAAATCTTTCTCCTGGGCCTGAAATTTTTTATTTGCATCCTGTCCCCAATAAATGTTTCCCAGGTTATTGCTTTTGCCAAAAGCCCATTGCCCATGCGACCATGGTCCCATTACAATAAAATTTTTAACTGATGGGGAATTCTGTTTTTCAATTGCCTCATAGGTATGAAGGGCCCCATAAAGATCTTCTGCATCGAACCATCCGCCAACAGTCATGACTGCAGGTGTTATATTTTTCAGAAACTGCCGGGGATCCCTGTTTTTCCAGAAATCGTCATAATCAGGATGCGCAAATGCATCGTTCCAGAACTTAACACTATCACCCAGAAATTCAGGAGCAATATTTTTGTCAGCGCCAATGTCAAGAAAAAATTCATAATTGTCAGGAACGGGCCATCTGAAACCCTGGTAACCTTTTCTTGTCAGCCCCCTGTGAGGATAGCCGTTACTTGAAAAAAAGCTGAAACAATCGAGGATGAAAAATGCTCCGTTATGATGAAAGTCGTCACCCAGGAACCAGGCGGTAACAGGGGCCTGAGGAGAAACTGCCTTAACTGCCGGATGCGCATTTATCAGTCCCATAGTAGAATAAAACCCCGGATATGAAATTCCAAATATTCCCACATTCCCGTTATTGTTTTTGATGTTTTTTATAAGCCAGTCTACAGTATCCCAGGTATCAGTAGATTCATCAATATCTTTATTGCTCTTTTTCTCCTTTAATACGGGGCGAATATCTTCATAAACCCCTTCGCTCATATATTTTCCCCTGACATCCTGGAAAACCATAATATATTCTTCGCTGGTATATCTTTCATAAAGCTGCATGAAAAAATTAAAGTTTTTCGGTCCCCCCGGTTCGATATCGTAAGGTGTACGGTTCAGTAGAACCGGATGAGCCACTGAGGTGTTTTTAGGGGTATAAATTGATGTAAACAGTTTTACTCCATCCCTCATCGATATATAAACTTCCTGCTTGTCATATTTCTCTTTTAATCCCTCTGATGACTGTGAATATGAGTAAGATGAGAAAGCTAAAATAGTACCTATTATGGAAAGTTTAAGCGGGAATATAGTTTTTGATTTCATTTTACACATTTATAAATCGGAAATTTAAGATTATAATCCAAGTCTGGCTACAAGATCTCCCGGTTGTACCGGTCTTCCTTTCCGGGTTGCTACTCCTGTTACTCTGGCTTTTACAATAAGCTTTAAATCAGGCAGTCTGTAAATGTCGTGGATGAAAAGTATCCTGGCATTTCCTTCTCTCCGTATGGAAACGGTAACAATGAACTCATCGCGACTCCTGAGCGGATATTTATATTCAATCTCCACCTTTGTAACTATGAGATCTAATCCTTCTTCATGCAGCTTAACAAAACTGACATCTTTGGAGATGAGAAACTCGTGTCTTGCATGTTCAAGATAGTGCTGGTAGTTAGCATTATTTACCACTCCCTGAAGATCGCATTCATAATCCCTTACAACAAATTTAAGACTGTATGGAGCCAAATTTTCTGTCATCATTTAGGAAAACTGCCAAAAAACTTTTTAAGACTTCCATGAAACTTATGGATACTGTGTGGTTTATAGTGCATCAGAATGCATTGCCCGGTGATATAATTTATACCAGAGTCTTTAAGTTCATCGAGAGCCTCTTTGTTATCGGCCATCTGCTGGATCCAGATATGCTTTATTCCTCTTTCTTTTGCTTCACGGATCACTGAGGCGGTTTTGTCCTTTTTTGTAAAGACAATTATACTCTGGACTTCTGCAGGAAGCATCTTTAAATTGGGATAAGATTTTTCCCCCAGAATTTCATCAGCAAGCGGGTTTACAGGAATGATTTTCATCCCTTTTTCTTTAAGCTCCTTGAATGCGCTATAACCAAATTTTTTGGGATTGCGTGATGCCCCAACCAAAGCAATGGGTTGTGAATCAAGAAATTCATTGATTTGCTTTAAAGTTGCCATAGGGTTTGATATTTTATAGATTTAATATGGAAAAATAATAAATAAAGTTTAAAGTGCCTAAAGTGCCTAAAGTTATTCTCAACAGGCCAATATTTATCTTTTCAACTTTAAGTACTCCAAACTCTAGGCACTCCAAACTCCTCATAAGTATAAAGACTTAAAAATACTATAAAAAATCAAACTGACATTTATTTTCATTTACTTGGTATTGAGGTTTTACAAAATTGTAAGTCAGAATGAAAATCGCAGAAGACCGGACAGGATATCTTTTTTCCAAGAGGTACTCAAATTATGTTTTTATGCTATTGTTCCTGTTGTATATGTTTGATTATATCGACAGGATGGTTGTGACATCGATGTTTACTTCAATAGAGAAAGACTGGGGTATATCTCATACACAGAGCGGTTTGCTGATTTCTGCAGTTTACTGGGCCATTGTTATCCTTACTTTTCCTATTTCCATTCTTGTTGACAGGTGGAGCAGAACCAAGACAATAGGGATAATGGCAATCATGTGGAGTTTAGCTACGGCACTCTGCGCATTGACCGGGAATTTTGTACAGCTCTTTATGGCCAGAATGTTAATAGGAATTGGGGAAGCAGGCTATGCTCCCGGTGGAAGCGCAATGATATCGGGGTTGTATCCCATTGGCAGAAGAGCCAGGATGATGGGGATCTGGAATGCCTCCATTCCTCTTGGTTCTGCAATAGGGGTTCTTCTTGGAGGAATTATTGCAGTAAAACTCGGGTGGAAACATGCATTTGGAATTGTTGCGATACCGGGGATGATAATTGCGATTCTGTTTTTGTTTGTGAAGGATTATAAAACCGTCGACCTTTCATTTTATGACAAGAACAGTAATAAAATAAAAATGGAAAAGAAAGATATGATTAAAGAATTTATTTCAAAACCATCTGTTCTGTTTACTTATTTTGGTATGGCTGCTGTAGTTTTTGTGACTACTTCAATTCTTACCTGGTTGCCAACATACTTTGAAAAAATGCGTAATATACCGCAGGAGACTGCCGGGAAAATGGCTAGTTCGGTTATGGTTCTTGCCCTGGTGGGAGCGCCTCTGGGCGGTTACTTAACAGACAGATGGAGAAAATCAAGAAATAATGCCCGGCTTTTGTTTCCGGCTCTTTCAACCCTGCTTACTTCTATCGTTCTCTTTATCGCGCTGGTATTCCTTAGAGGGTCAGTTCAATATATTGCTTTTCTGATTTTTGGAATTCTCATTATGAGTTTTATTTCAGGTGCTGCCTCGGTTACTCAGGATGTTATTCATCCTGGCCTCAGAGCTACATCTTACGCGATTGCAGTCGTTGTTCAAAACCTTTTCGGTGCCTCAACTGCTCCTGTGGTAATGGGTAAAATTTATGATCTTACAAACATCCAGACGGCACTTTCTATCCTGCCAGTTATACTTTTTATTGGAGCTTTACTTTTCTGGCTGGGTTCAAAGCATTATGTAAGAGATCTGGGGAGGGTAGTTCAAGTTTCACTAAAAACAGAATGATCCTATTTTTTTCTTGATGTAGTGTAATTAACAAATTCTCTGAGAGATTCTTTAACTTCGGAGTCGGGATAAGAATCAAGGATAGCCAGAGCTTTATCACGGTACTGATTCATTTTAAGTTCTGCGTATTCAAGGCCTCCGTATTCAATCACAAAACCAATAACCTCATTTATCTCAGCTTTTGTTTTTTTCTTGTTTCTGACTATGTTAATTATATGTCTTTTTTTTGAGTTTGCAGATTGTTCAAGAGCGTATATCAAAGGGAGAGTTATCTTTTTCTCCTTTATATCATTTCCGACTGTTTTGCCAGTTATTCCGGTCCCTTCATAATCAAGGATATCATCTCTGATCTGGAAAGCGATTCCAATATTCTCTCCGAGGTCCTTCATCAACTGGATTGTCTCAGGATCTTCAGATACTGATCTTGCTCCACAGGCAGTACAAGCTGATAACAATGCCGCTGTTTTACTTATAATAATTTTGTAATAATCTTCTTCCTTGATGTTTAATTTTCTTGCTTTCTGAAGTTGCAAAAGCTCTCCCTCAGCCATTGACTTTACTGCTTCCGAAATAATTTCAAGCATGTCGTAGCGTGATTTTTCAACACAGATATGCATTCCTGATGACAACAGATAATCGCCCAGAAGAACAGCTATTTTAGAATTCCAAAGTGCATTAATTGAGAGAGACCCGCGTCTTTCATGAGCATCATCAACTACGTCATCGTGAACAAGCGATGCCGTATGAAGAAGTTCAATACAGGTAGCAGCTATATAAGTGGATTCAACTATTTTTCCGTTTAGCCTTGCAGTGAGAAACACCAGCAAAGGTCTCATCTGTTTGCCCTTACGACGAAGAATATAGTTCAGAATGATATTCAGCAAAGGAATATCACTTCGCATGGTCCTGCTGAAGTAGCGTTCAAATTCAGCCATCTCAGTTTCAACAGGTTTCTTTATTCCGGTGAGAGCAGACATAAATATTTATTTCGGTCAAATATAATAAAATCAGGGGCTCAAGATGAACTTTTGATTAATTGTTATTTTATTCACGATAATTTTATATATCATATAAAGTAACTTTCATCATATTAACATATTTATATATATTTGCCTTGTGAAAAATTGAAATAATGGAATTTAAAGAACTTAATCCTGAGAGTCTTGAAAGAGCAGCCAGTATGCTCAAGGCAATTGCTCACCCGGTGCGTATATCAATTGTCGGTTGTCTGGAAGACGGCGGAAAGAAAACTGTAACTGAAATACATAAACAGCTTGGAATAGAACAATCAACTGCATCGCATCATCTGGGAATACTCAAGGACAAAGGGGTTCTCTCTTCAAAAAGGGAAGGCAAAAATACATGGTATTTCCTGAAACATGAAAATCTGAAAACAATTCTGAATTGTGTCAGTGGTTGCTGTCAGTAGAAAAATCTTATATATCCTTATTATTTCATGTTCAGGACAGATTCCTGAACATTCTCTTCTGAAATAATACTATTGCAATAACCCCGCAGGTTATCGACGAGTCGGCAATATTAAAAACAGGTCTGAAGAAAATAAGCGGCTCTCCTGGTCTGAATGGTGACCAATGCGGCCAGTGTGTGTTGATTATGGGGAAATAAAACATATCAACTACCCTTCCGTGCAGGAAAGAAGAATAACCTCCTCCATGGGGAAAGAGTACGGCATGCTGAGTGAAACTTTCACTGAAGATCAGTCCATAGAAAGCGCTGTCAATTATATTTCCGATTGCACCGGCCATTATTGCACTTACAGCAAGAATTAATCCCAGATTTGCCTTTTTGGTTATCAGGGAAGAGAGAAACCAGCCGATTCCAAAAATAGCCGCAACTCTGAATATACTTAAAATAAGTTTACCTGGTTTGCCCCCCATTTCCATGCCGAAAGCCATACCATTGTTCTCTATGAAATGAAGGATACCCCAATTACCAAAAATGTGAATTTCCTGTCCGATTTCCATGTGGGTTTTAACCCATATTTTCAGTATCTGATCACATAGCAGAATCAGAATTATTAATAAAACAGATTTTCTCCCTGTTGACATTTTATACTTGTTAAAATATGTGGCGCAAAATAGCAAAAAATATGTTTACAATATTCAGAATGATTAATTCATTCCCTTAGTGAGCCTTAGTATACTCCTTAGTGTGACTTTGTGGTTAATTCTTTTTACCGCAAAGGGACACTAAGGATTTCACAAAGTAACACAAAGGGATAGAACACATTAGCCGGATATAGGATAAATTGGGGTTAGTGGATAATTGCAAATAGTCAAATTCTCTTATTTTCATTAAATAAAAAATCCCGGAAAATGCCGGGATTTTTTATTATCGTAAATCTGGTCAATTATTGACATATAGTATTGACTTTGTTGGAATCCCAGCAATACCAGTTAGAATCTCCCAGATAATCAACAGACTTAACATGACCGTCATGGGTGGTTGTATTCCATTCAATATTGACATCTGAAAATTTCACGCTATTATAATAGTGAATTGTATAATACGCGTTTAATACATTGCTGGTCAACCCATATGTAATGTAACTGGAATTAAATGCATCACCAGTTTTCACATAGGTATATTTTACGGTTCCGACAGTTGTTCCGGTTTTTGTCCAGTCAATCTGAAGGAATGCGACTGGTGACAACGGATCCTGATACAGAATCCATTGACCGCCTGTTCCATCTGTTTTGGAAGTGCCTTCAAACCAGAGAAATTCAGCAAAAGCATTTGCCCCCTCACCTGTAATATACATTTTCCATTGAACATCGGTGCTCTCTATCTGGCCTGTAAGCCTTGCTTTATATGTTGTATTTGCAATAGTTACGGTATAGCTCCATTGCCATAATTTTGTTGAAACAAATACCGGTGTCTGGTTGATAGCAGCATTAAAGGCTGCTACAGGAACGGCCAGTGTTGTATTTATAATTAATCTCCAGACCCCTGCAACAGTGGCAGCAAATTGCCAGTTACTGTTTTGTGTACCTTTCTGACCGGGTATCAGTTCTCCGGATTTTGATGCGGAAACAAAATTACTGAAATCAATTGCCATAGATTCCTGTGGTGGCAAAACAGGAGGTTGACCTTTATCCTTTTTGCAACCGGTAAAAAAACCTGTGGAAAGAAGAACTATAAGCACGAGGGGAAAAATCTTTTTCATGGTTTAACAGGTTAATTATAAAAACAAACGAATATAGCTGAAATATATTTTACTTGATAAGCAAAGATATAAAGACGGAATCTAAAAATCATACATAATTATATTTTTATTATACCGGAACACAAAATGAGAATATTCAATGTTCATTCAAAAATGAAAAAAACAAATTAATGACCGGACAGAAGAAAAAGCTTTATGAAATGAGATTATGTCAATCATTTTTATATTTTTGATTTTGTTGAACATCGGAGTGAAGAGTTGATTTTGTTCGGATATTTAGTATTAAATACTCTAATTTGCTGCAATGAGCAATTTTTCTAGCGTACGAAAGTTTAAATATTTACTCCCTTTTGTATTCGGTTCATTTTTTATCAGCCCGTGCAGCTCCACACCAGTAATATCATCAGATACCTCCCAGGTAAAGGTAAAAGACATAATCAGACACAATGTACCTGATTCCGTTCTGTTTAATAAAAGAAATTTTAAGGCAGAAGAATTAATAAGAGGAGAACGTCTTTTCTATGGCCTGGCATATCTTAAAAATGTATCAGTCAATTGTGCAGCATGCCATAACACAAGTGTAACTGATACCTTGAACTGGAATCCCGATGCCCTCGAAATTTCTAAAAAATATTTGAGTAAAAGCGCATATGATTTAAGCAGGATTTTGCTAAAACCTTTGGGACAAAAAATGGCCCGGGTTCATAAAGATTTTCATCTTTTACCTGAAGATATCGTTTTGATTAAAGCCTATATGGACAGGTTTGTAGAAATCGGACTTAAACCAGTCAAGCCAGTAATAACAAATCTCTTTTTATTCACTATTGCTTCAATATTGCTTCTCTTTTCAATAGTAGATCTAACTATCAGCAAGATTCTAAAAAGGCGATGGATTAATTATTTTATTCTGCTCTTTGCCGGTATATTTATAACCAACTCTCTTGTGGTCAATGCAATTTCTCTTGGCCGTTCAAAGGATTATTCGCCTTCTCAGCCTGTCAAATTCTCACATGCAGTTCATGCCGGGCAAAACGGAACAGATTGTATTTACTGTCATAGTTCGGCTCCATATAGTAAAACCGCTGGAATTCCACCATTGAATGTATGTATGAATTGCCACCTTATGGTGCGAAACGGAACGCGCTCAGGTGTTTTTGAAATATCAAAAATAATCAGCTCCTATGAGAATCAAAAACCAATTGAATGGGTAAAAGTGCACAACCTTCCTGACCATGTTTTTTTCAGCCATGCACAGCACGTAAGCGCAGGAGGTGTAGGATGTACAGAATGTCATGGAGATGTAAAAAAAATGGATGTGATTAAACAGGTATCAGATCTGTCAATGGGATGGTGCATCAATTGTCACCGGAATAAGAAAGTTGATTTTCATAATAATCAGTTTTATTCTCAATACAGGACTCTGGCTGAAAAAATGAATAAAAGAGAGATTGATAGTGTTACTGTAAGTATGGTGGGAGGAAGGGAATGCATGAAATGCCATTATTAATAAGTTAGTTTTGGAAAGCTCACTGTATATGAAAAAGGACGGAAAGGATCCAAAAAAAATCAAAAGCATGGCTGCCGTACACGATGAAAACGACATTGAGAAAACTGATATCCTTGATCTGAAGTTGTTTGATGGGGATTTTATTAGGAAAGGTACTTCAAGAAGGGATTTTTTAAAGGTTCTCGGATTCAGCTTTGCCTCTGCTGCCGTTCTGGCGAGTTGTAAACGACCCGTACAGATGGCTTTGCCTTATATCATACAACCACCAGAGGTAACTCCCGGAAAGGCATCATATTATGCATCAAGTTATTATGATGGACATGAGTATTCGGGGATCCTTGTTAAAACAAGAGATGGCCGTCCAATCAAAATAGAGGGAAATATTCAGTCATCTTTTAGTGGGGAAGGAACAACAGCACGGGTTCAGGCCTCTGTATTGAGCCTGTATGATGATGCCCGTCTGAAATACCCGGAGGCGCTTAATAAAAAGGAATCGTGGGAAGCTATTGACGGACAGATTATCAATGAACTTGGGAGAATTAATTCTGAAGGAGGTGAAATTGTATTGCTTACCTCGAGTATTATATCTCCCTCAACCCGTAAACTAATTAATGAATTCGGTAGCAGGTTTAAAAGTTTTAGATGGGTTCAATATGATTCAATCTCATATTCTGCCATACTGAAAGCTAATTCGATTTGTTTCGGGAAATCAGCAATTCCCGATTATCATTTCCGGAATACTTCTCTTATTGTTTCAATAAATGCCGATTTTCTTGGTACATGGATTGCTCCGGTTCATTTTATTCCCGGTTATACATCACGGAGAAAATTGGACAGTGGTGAGAATGACATGTTGCGGCATATTCATTTTGAATCAGGATTGACTCTTACAGGGGCCAATGCCGATTTAAGAAAGATGATAAAACCCTCTGAAGAAAAGATCCTGCTTATCGATCTGTACAATAAGATAGCTGATAGGACAAACGGAGCCAAAACCGGTAGTGTCAGTTTTAAAGAAGACCTTTCAGATCTTGCAGATGAGCTGGTTAAATCGAAAGGCAGGTCTGTCGTGATTTCAGGAACAAACAATGTTGAAATACAGATTATTGTAAACGCGATAAACTCGCTTTTAGGCAATTATCCTGGATGCGTGGATCTTAATAATAATTTAAACATAGCCTCGGGTATTGACAATCAGATGTTAGAGCTTGTAAATGATTTGAATTCAGGAAAGGTTAAAGCTCTGCTTACTTACAATGTTAATCCTGCATATGATTATAATGAACAGGATAAATTCCTGGCAGGAATAAGGAAAACCGAGTTGAGTGTGAATATGGCAGTTGCCCTTAATGAAACTGCAGGAATCGCAAAATTTGAATGTCCTGTAAATCATTATCTTGAATCGTGGGATGATTCTGAAATAATTCCCGGTCAATTATCTTTAAGCCAGCCTTGCATAAATCCGCTATTTAATACACGCTCGTTTCAGGATTCATTATTGAAGTGGTCGGGATCCAATGACTCTTATCATGATTATATTCTGAAAAACTGGGAAAAGGAGTACTTCCCGCTTTCAGGCAAACCTGATTTCAGAAATTTCTGGAATGAATCTCTTGGAAATGGAGTTTTCAGTTATAGGGTTTCATCTGCCGAAAAGCTCATTTTTAGAAAAGAAGCGCTTAACATGGCATTGAATACATCAGGTAAGCTTGCTTCAGGAGTGTTTGAAATTGTTATACTTGAAAGTGTATCATTAGGGACAGGAATGCATTCCAATAATCCGTGGTTAATGGAATTGCCTGACCCGGTTTCAAAGCAATGCTGGGAAAATGTTGCAGCAATATCAGTCAGCGATGCTGAAAAATATAGTATTAAGACAGGTGATTTAATAAAGCTTACTCAGGGATTAATACTTCCTGCGTTTATACAGCCGGGACAGGCTGAAGGTACTATTTCTGTCGCCCTTGGATACGGTCACACTAATTCCGGGAAAGTTTGTTCAAATATTGGTGTCAACCTATATCCATATACCACAATTAATAAAGGAAACAGAGTTTATGGATTTTCAATTGAAAAGATTGAAAAAACGCTGAAAAAAAGGCAGCTGGCACTTACCCAGGAGCGCTCTTCAATGGAAGGCAGACCAATAGTGAGAGATACTGTTCTGAGTGAATTTAAAAAGAACCCGTCTTCAGGGAATGAGTTTCATAAAGAATTTGAATCAGCACACAAAACTCTCTACCCGGAAATAAAGTATGATGGTTTTCACTGGGGGCTGGCTATTGACCTGAACGCGTGTGTAGGTTGTAACTCATGTGTTATAGCCTGTCAGGCTGAGAATAATATCCCTGTAGTTGGGAAGGACCAGGTTATTCGCAGAAGGATTATGCACTGGATAAAAATAGACCGGTACTATTCAGATAACGTCAGTAATCCGAAAGTTTATTTCCAACCACTTGCCTGTCAGCACTGTGATAACGCTCCATGTGAAAATGTTTGTCCGGTTTCAGCAACCACTCATAGCAGCGAAGGGTTGAACCAAATGACATATAACCGTTGTGTAGGTACTAAATATTGCATTAATAACTGTCCTTATAAAGTAAGAAGATTTAACTGGTACCGGTATACCAACAATAAAGCATTTGACTTTAATACTTCATCAGATCTTGGGGAAATGGTACTTAATCCCGATGTGACCGTAAGAGAAAGAGGAGTTGTGGAAAAATGTTCTTTCTGTGTTCAGCGGATCCAGGAAAAAAAATTACAGGCAAAACTTGAAAACCGTGTATTGAAGGATTATGAAATTAAGACTGCTTGTATGCAGTCCTGTCCTTCAGGAGCCATTGTATTTGGTAATCTTAATGATGAGAACAGCAAAGTCTCAGCTTTATTCAGAGATCCAAGGTGTTATCATTTACTGGAAGAATTGCATACACTGCCTAATACCGGATACCTGACAAAGGTCCGGAATGATGAAAAACTGAACTCTTAAAAATCAGTAGCTAACCAATGTATAACAGAAATATCAGGGGTCCGCTGATCGAAGGGAATAAATCACCTGGTCAGATTACAAGAGAGGTTGCATATCCGATGGAAAAGCAACCTGGACTGTGGTGGTACATTGCTTTTGTGATTTCATCAACAGCTGCCGTTTTCGGGGGGTATGCAATATATACTACTGTCTATAAAGGAATTGGTACCTGGGGTGTAAATAATTCTGTTGCATGGGGATGGGAGATAGTAAATTTTGTCTGGTGGATTGGAATCGGACACGCAGGGACTGCTTTTTCAATTTTTCTACTCATTCTTAGACAAAAGTGGAGGACTTCAATAAACAGGTCAGCTGAGGCAATGACCGTTTTTGCAGTTATGTCTGCAGCGCTGTTTCCGGCTTTACACATGGGACGAGTGTGGCTCGCATTTTATATTTTCCCTTATCCAAACACCCGCGGACCATTATGGGTTAATTTTAACTCACCGTTGTTTTGGGATTTTACTGCTATTACTGCTTATCTGTTGATTTCAGCATCATTCTGGTACCTTGGAATGTTACCCGATCTTGGCACTATCCGCGACCGGGCAACTTCAAAAATTAAAAAGGCCGTTTATGGGTTTTTCAGCCTGGGATGGACTGGTTCCAGCAGACAGTGGATAAGATTTGAATCGCTTAGTTTTATTCTAGGAGGTATTGCAGCAGTGCTCGTGGTATCTGTTCACTCAATTGTTTCCACTGATTTTGCAGTTGGTATAGAACCGGGATGGCATACAACCATTTTTCCCCCTTTCTTCGTAGTCGGCGCTATCTTCTCTGGTTTTGCAATGGTTATGACTCTTATGGTGATTATCAGGAAGATTTACAAGCTTACAGATTATATCACTGATAACCACATGGATGCAATAGCCCGGATACTTATTTTTATCTCCCTTATTATGGGAACTGCCTATTTAACAGAAATATTTATGTCGTGGTACTCGGGAAATAAATATGAATTTTTCACATTTTTCAAAAACAGAATGACCGGGGACTATGCGTTGCAATTCTGGGGAATGATAGTGTGTAATGCATTAATACCACAGCTTTTCTGGTTCAGGAAAATAAGACGAAACTGGGTAGGTCTGCTTTTTATTTCACTTGTTATTAATCTTGGCATGTGGCTGGAAAGATTCAATATTGTCATTACCTCATTAAGCAAAGATTTTTTACCCTCTAACTGGGTATCATATTCTCCCACTGTTATCGACATTGGCGTTTTTGTCGGAACAATCGGATTATTTGCCATGGGAGTATTGCTATTCATGCGTTATATTCCCATGATGGCCATCAGTGAACTGAAAAGTGTTGCTCAGATAGGCAACAAAGAAGAGGATTAAGAGTCAGATTATGAACAGAACTTTTAAAATAGGGATTTTCAACGACGAAGGGAAATTTATTTCCACAATAAGATCGTTGCAGGAGCAGAAGATCCTGATATTTGACGTTTTTACTCCTTATCCTATTCACGAAGTATTTCATCTGCTGAAACGCAAATCAAGATTGCCAACAGCTGCTTATTTTTTTGGTCTTTTTGGCATTATCATAACCCTGTCATTTCTTTATTACACATCTGTTATTAACTGGCCTATTGTCTACGGAGGTAAGCCTTTCAACTCATTTCCATCATTCATAATAGTCACCATTATTATTACTATTCTTACAGTTACGATAGCCAGCCTTGCGCTATTTTCAGCCAGATCAAAACTCTTTCCTGGTCGTGATAATACCATCTTCGATTTAAGAGCAACAGACGACAAATTTGTAATAGTTATAGATACAAATTCCCTAGACAAATCTGCCAGGGGAAAAGCCGGAAATATAATGGAAGAACAAGGAGCCGTTGAGATAATTGATAAAGAATTTGAAAATGTAGAATCATGATTAATATTTATTCACCGGGAAGAATTATCAAAACCACATTCCTGGTCTTTTTATTAATGAATCTAAGCTCCTGTAACAGGGACAGGAACAATCCGGGATGGGATTATTTCCCTGATATGTTTTATTCTACTGCTTACGAGACTTACTCAAAAAATCCAAACTTTGAAAACGGGATGACAATGAGAGTACCGGTCCCGGGGACCGTGCCACGTGATTTTACACCCTTTGAATATACAAATGATCCGGAGTCCAGAATAAAGGCCGGGAAAGAGCTCGTAAACCCTTTTTCAGAGACATCAGAGACACTTTTAAGGGGAAAGGCAGTTTATACCACCTTCTGCATCGGATGTCATGGAATCGAAGGAAAAGGGGACGGGCATCTTTTTGCCAGTGGCCTTTACCCATTAAAACCTCTATCACTATCCGGAGATACTGCTGCTAAACTGAAGGACGGTGAGATTTTTCATACGATAACTCTCGGCATTCGTTCTATGGGAGCACACGGTTCACAGATAAGGCGTGATGACCGATGGAAGCTGGTTCTTTATATAAGAAAGCTTCAGGAAGAAGTGAAAAAGCCAGTTGGTACCCAAAACAAAAAGTAATGAAGGAGCAAACCACAGTATCCAGAAACTTTAAGATAATAACCCTGCTGTTAACAGCAATAGGTGCGGTGACAATCATTTTAGGACTTATTACAGACCGGCAGACCACATGGGCGAATTACCTCATAGTTAATTATTACTTTCTTTCACTTGCAATGGGAGGGGCTTTCTTTTTTGTCATACAGAGCATATCTCAATCGGGATGGTCATCAGCTTTCAAACGGGTTTCAGAAGCCATGATGTCATATATTCCTTTCGCTGCATTGTTTTTTCTTCTTCTCTGGTTTGGAATGAAAGACCTTTATCAATGGACCCACAAAGAAGCAGTGGCTCTCGACCCCATTTTACAGCATAAATCGGTCTTTATGAATATCCCGTTCTTTTTCGCAAGGATGGTAATTTACTTTTCACTATGGATCGTGTTTGTCTGGAAACTACGACAGATCTCATTGCAGGATGATAAAGCTGATCCTTCAGACTCTGACGGTATAATGGTTTTATTTGGTAAAACTGAGCTATATTCAAAAATTTTCATTTTCATCCTTGCAGTTACTTTATCCCTCTCTGCAATAGACTGGATTATGTCACTTGATGTAAGATGGTACAGTACAATATTTGCTTTGAAAAACCTTGTAGCGGCATTTTTACATGGGGTATCAATCCTGACACTGATTGTTTTTATTCTATATAAAAGAGGTTATTTCCCATTCCTTAATGAATATCATCTCCATGATTTTGCGAGATATCTGTTTATGCTTTCCATCGTTTGGGGATATTTCTGGTTTGCACAGTTTATGATTATCTGGTACGGTAATATTCCTGAAGAGACGGCTTACTACAGCGTAAGGTGGCAGGCCGGATGGAAGATATTATTCTTCGCAGAGATCGGGCTGAACTGGTTTATCCCTTTTATGGTGCTACTTCCTGTTAAAACCAGCAGAAATATGACTGTAATTACAGTTGTTATCATTTTCCTGATTATAGGTCAGTACATCGATCTTTTTGTGCAGGTAATTCCTGGCACTACCGGTGCGCTTAAGTTCGGTTGGATTTCAGCAGGGACTTTTATAGGATATGCAGGACTATTTGCTCTGGTTGTTGCCACAACTCTCAGTAAAGCAAAAATTATACCATTCAACCACCCGTATCTGGATGAGAGCCTGAATCATAAGTTTTAGCAATAAAAAACCAAATCCTTTAACCACGGAGGTCCCAAAGGAATTATACAAATGTCACAAAGTAATTTATAATAAGGTTTTTCCTTTGTGTACTTTGTGACTTTCCAGCTGGCAGGCAGGTCAGTGTGCTTAGCGGTTAATGGATTTCATTTCCTAGAAAACAGTTTCAATTATCCTGTCAGATATTAAGAGAATCAGTACCAGCAGAAAGTATGAATCCAGAAGCAATGAATATTTTTTATATGACTTCGTGTCTGTTCCTGTTTTTATGAGAGCAGAGAATTCCCAGATCAAATAAATTGAAGCTACCAGCAGAATTCCGATAAGGGCACTAGTCCTGATAATATCAAAATAGCACAGAAACATTGCGGCAATTACGGAAGTTAGAACCCATGTAAAAGTTAGCCGGTTAATCTGATCATTAGTAAATATATCCGTAAGAGTTGGAATACCTGCTTTTTTATATTCTTGCCCGTATTTAATTATCAGTAGCCAGAAGTGAGGAATCTGCCCAGTGAAAAACAGGAATTCAAGAAATAAAACAGGCTTGTCCAAAATTCCTCCGCCGGCAGCTATCCATCCGATAAGCGGTGGCAACGCTCCGGTTAAAGCACCGGGAATAACTGCAAAAGCGGTAATTCTTTTTAAATATGTATAAATGAGGTTATACCATAAAACTGCGAATAGCCCTATAAGAGCAGCCATAAGGTTTCCGCCTGAAAAAATAAAATAAATACCTGCAAGAAAGGTACAAATAGTAAAAATAATTGCACTGTTAAAATTAATCCGGCCGGCGGGAATCGGACGACTGCGTGTCCGTTCCATCTTACTGTCAAGTGTGAATTCCTGTATCTGGTTTAATGATGAGGCAGAAATTCCCATCAGGAGGATACCAAAGCTGACGGATATTAATTTAAGGGACAAGTGGGGATTAAAAATAAAATAGCCGGTAAATCCCGTAAGACTTACAGGGAGCATTATAGTTAATTTACCTAGCTGAAGATAATTTCTGATAATGTTTTCAGAATTATTTTTCATTAAGGGTTTTAAGGTATTCAATTATTTTGGCCAGATCAGTATCAGTAATTTTACCTTTATAACTCTGCATCAGCCCTTTAGGGTATCCTTTAACTGCCTGGGAAGCCGGATCTAGTATCATCTGTTTTATATATGCCTCATCAGCAGTTACCTTCACTTCTACACCATCCCGAATAACAACCTGTTGACTTCCAAATAAATTCAGATAGGTCGGGCCTACAATTTTGGAGCCGTCTGAGGAATGGCAAGCCAGGCATCCCTGTATTTTCATAATAGCCAATCCCTCAGCGCCTGGAACTGATCCTTCGGTTGTCTTAGCCAGCGAGGCAGTATCGCCATACCAGGAAGTGAATTTATCTTTAGGCAAAACTTTGACCATAGCTTTCATGTAGGAATGGCGCAATCCGCAGTATTCAGCACAATAGAGATCGTAATTTCCTTCGGTCTCTGGAATAAACCACATAAACTTTACACGACCGGGAACAATATCAGATTTTATTCTGTATGCAGGAATGAACAAACTGTGAATTACATCAAGTGAAACAAGATTTATTTTAACAGGAGTATTAACCGGAACAATAAGATCAGGGCTTTCCTTGCCATTATCATAGAGAAATGAAAAACTCCACATCCTTGCCGTCGCCGTTATATTCATGGCATTAGCCGGAGGCTTGCTCATTGGCTTCCATCCTTCCCATCCAAAATAGAACATAAAGAGGGCTAAAATTATAGGCACAACTGTCCAGGTAATTTCCAGGAATGTATTTCCTTCATTCTGAATAGCAATTTTATTTTTTCTTTTGTTATACTTGAATACAAAATAAAGCATGGTTAACGTCAGCCCTATCAGGAGAATCAATGAAATACCTGCAATAAAGTAAAAGGCTGTATTGAAAGTAGATACATAATTTGAAGCGTCAGTTCCTGTAGTTGAATACATACTTATTATCTATATAGGTAGTCCAGAAAAGTTATTATTATTACAACAGATATCAACAATATAACAGCAACAACAGCGATTGAAAACATTCTGCTCTCAAATTTGAGATGCATAAAGATTCGCAGTACAAATGAAGATTTAATTGCAGCTATTACCAGAACCATCACTACGGTTAGAGTTCCCAGATAAATTTGTGTCAGTGCAACTGAGGTAAGTGTTAATGTTATTAAAAGTGCCAGAACATACAGAAATGTCCGGTAAGGAATTATATGATTTTTTTCATTTTCCATTCTTACTGTTAGGTTTAAGTAATGAGATAGAACAGCGGAAACAGGAAGATCCATATCAGGTCAACCAGGTGCCAGTATAAACCACTGTTTTCAAGCAAAACATAATTGTCGAACGTAATTTTGTTATTAAAAATTTTCACTGTTATGATCGCTATAAAGACCAGTCCGATTATGATATGCAATGCATGCAGACCGGTCATAAAAAAATAGAGACCATAGAAAAGAACATCGCCCTGCCCACGCAAAGCAAGAATAGTTGAGCCAGGGTAAATATGTTCTTTAATATGCCCGCCCCACTCAAAGTATTTATTTACCAGAAAAGCTAAACCCAGTAAAATCGTAATGCAGAGAAGAAAAATGGCAAATTTTTTATTTTTCTTTTGCATTGCTGTGATCGACATAGCAATCATTGCACTGCTGATTAAGAGGATAATAGTGTTAATTGTACCGATTGTAACACTAAGTTCCCCCGCAGCAAGGTGAAAAGCCTGGGCATTTCTGAACCTGTACACCGAATAAACTACAAAAAGGCCGCCGAACAGCAGCATTTCTGTAAACAAGAACAGCCACATTCCTGTTTTGGAGGCCAGGTCGTCCCGGTGTATTTCTGGAGTAGTATTCATTTATAGTCGTAGGGTCCTTTGGTAATTACAGGGGTCTCATCAAAATTTTCGACCGGAGGAGGGGAAGGGACTGTCCATTCCAGGGTCTTCCCGCCCCAGGGATCTGATGGAGCCATGTTGCCACTTTTCAACGATGAGAACAGGTTTATTATAATAATTGCCAATCCGGAGTAAAGCACCCAGGAACCCATTGTGGAAATAATGTTTCCAGCATGAAAGACTTCATCATAATCATAATACCTTCTCGGCATACCTTTAAATCCTAAATAAAACATAGGGCCGTATAAAGTGATAAATCCAATAAAAAAGAGAACCAGTCCTATATTTGCCCATTTTGTATCGTACATTTTACCGGTTATTTTAGGAAACCAGTAATGCATGGCTCCGAAGAAGGCAAATCCGGTTCCTCCGAATACAATAAAATGAAAATGAGCAACGACAAAATGAGTATTATGAAGATGCACATTAGCTGCAAGAGAACCCAGAATAAGACCTGAAAAACCACCAATCATAAATACAAAAATGAAAGCCATTGCCCAATAAAACGGAGTTTGCAGATCTATAGAGCCGTGGTGCATAGTGGATATCCAGTTAAATACCTTGATAGCACTGGGTACAGCAACTATAAATGTAAGCAGGGAGAAGGTATAAAGAGCTGTCCCACTCATTCCGGAAGTAAACATATGATGTCCCCATACAAAATATCCTACAAAGGCAATAGCGAGTACAGAAGCAACCATGAATTTATATCCGAATATCGTCTTATGAGAGAAAGTAGTTATTATCTCAGATATTGCTCCCATTGCAGGCAATATCATAATATAAACTGCCGGATGGCTATATGTCCAGAATAAATGCTGATAGAGAAGAGGATCGCCGCCTAAAGTCGGATCAAAAAATCCGATATGCAGAGTCCTTTCAGCAACAATCATTAATAAGGTAATTCCAATTATAGGAGTTGCCAGCAACTGAACCCAACCGGTGGCGTAAAGAGTCCATGGGAATAAAGGCATTTTAAGCCATGTCATGCCAGGGGCACGCATCCTGTGTATTGTTACTAAGAAGTTCAATCCTGTCAGTATTGATGAAAATCCAAGGACAAATGCACCAAATACTGCCGGGAGCATATTTCCTGCAGTTCTGAAACTGTAGGGTGCATAAAATGTCCATCCGGTATCGGGAGGTCCCTGTCCTGCAAACTGAGAAATCACAACCAGGGTCACCCCCGTGACATAGAGATACCAGGAGAGCAAATTAATTCGTGGAAATGCTACATCCTTTGCTCCGATCATAATGGGAAGCAGGAAGTTGCCAAAGACAGCAGGCAAACCGGGAATTACAACTGCAAAGATCATAATAATTCCATGCAGGGTAAAGAAAGCATTATAGGTTTGAGCGTCCATAATAGTTTTCCCCGGGGCTATCAGTTCAAACTTCATCAATAGTCCTAAAGTTGCTCCTATTGCGAAGAATGACAGAATAGAATACAGGTATAATAAGGCAATCCTTTTATGATCAGTAGAAAGGATCCAGGAAAAAATACCTTTATATCTTCCTTTATAATCAAGATAGCTGGGTTCTGCAATATCTTTCTGAGTACTCATTTATCAACCTTTTTCTTAAATTTTATCCGTGAGAGGGACAGAACGATAAAGAAAATAACCACCATGAACAGTATCACTATTGCTGAAACCCTAGTTACATTAAAAACAAACTGATTCCCTTTGCTGTCATATCCATAGCAAATCGCAAGGAGACGATTAATACTCGGACCGATTTTTCCCTTGGCGGCTTCAACCAGTGTTATTTTTATATCGAAGGGCAGAAAATCGATTCCGCGAAGATATCTGACGATCTTACCATCAGCTGCAAGAGCGATAAGCCCGGTTGGATGAACATACTGATCATTCTCTTTTTGATAGATAAAACCTACTGACTTTGTCAATTTAGCAACATCGGTACTGTCAGACACAAAGAAAAGCCAGTTTTTTGCATCCTCCTTTTTCTTCATGGTAGCTATATAGCTTGCTTTTTTATTAATGCCAAGTTTGATATTTTCAGTAGGATCAAAACTTATCGTTATTACATCATAATCCTTGCCAAGCTGAAGATCCATTCCATCTATGAATTTTGAAATTCCCCACATTAGAGGACTGCACGTTCCTGCACATTGAAAATAGACAAGATTAAGAATTGTTGGTCTGTGGATCACATTCTTTAACAGCACTGTATCACCGGCTTCATTTACCAGCTTGGTACTGAGATCTGCATATTGACCCTGTTTCTCTTCGAACCCAACCTGCATTTGCTGATTAAACAGGGGTGTCTGAGGATAAGAACTTATGCTTACCAGACAAATACATAGAACAAGAAGAGCTTTAAATTGACTCATGGCATTGAAGGTGATTATTTTTTTTCAGGTTTTTCTTCTTCCGAATAGATGCCGGAGATCATTAATGAACCGCCCATAAGTGAGATATCTTTCAGAAGGGCGATTATCGTTATTGTCTTGTCAGCATCAGTAAATAAGTGCGGAATGTGAATAGTGACAATAAAAATAAAGAGTAGAACGGCCAGGCAAAGCGTGGAGAATTTCACAAGCACTTTGGTGATTATGCTTATACTTGCGGCTATAAGCATAATCCCTGTCAGGATTATTGTATATGCTCCAAGGGGGACAAAAGAAGTCAGCATCCCAAAATAATAATCCAGCATAAGGAAATGATTAATTCCGAAGAGCGCAAACGGAACCGCAAACAGAATTCTTCCAACTGATGTAAGTTTTTTCATGTAATTTATTATTAGCCCGATTTCGGTTTATTAGAGCTTCTTAACTACCATAAATGTATGAATTTTTTTTTAACAGCCTTAAATGTATCAAAAATCATGAACCATCTCGTTTTTGGTGAAGGATATTTGAACAAAGACAAACTATGAATGTTATTGAATAAAAACACATTATGGAAAGAAGAAAATTTTTTAAGGCTGTTGGGTTGATAACTGCGGCAGCTTACGTCAGTCCTAGAATATTAGGGAGTAATCAGACACAGGTAAAGGCTTCCGGAATTGAAGGTGTGCCCGCAGCGGAATTTCCTCCTCTTCCGTTTGCATATGATGCACTGGAACCCTATATAGATGCGCGGACCATGGAGATTCATTATGATAAACACCACCGGGCTTATTATACAAATTTCATGAATGCCGTTAAAGGCACTGCGCTTGAAGGTAAGCCGCTAAGCGAAATCTTTGGTGGCATTTCAAAACAGACAGATGCCGTAAGAAACAACGGAGGAGGATATTATAACCATTTATTTTTCTGGAGGAATCTTGGAAAAGGAACTTCAGGACCATCAGGTGAGTTATCTTCAGCGTTAGTTAAGTCATTTGGCTCGGTTGATAAATTCAAAGAGGTATTCAGTACTGCAGCTAAAACAAGGTTTGGAAGCGGATGGGCCTGGTTATATATCGGAACAGATAAAAATCTGGCAGTGACAAGTTCACCAAACCAGGATAACCCTCTTATGGATATATCCACTGTAAAAGGCACTCCATTATTAACTCTTGATGTTTGGGAACATGCTTACTATCTTAAATACCAGAATAAGAGACCTGATTACATCGATGCTTTCTGGAATGTGGTAAACTGGGATGAGGTGAACAGGAGATACCAGATGGCACTGAAAGGATGACTTGACTAAACCCCTTCAGGGGGGGTGGGGGCCACAAAGAAATTTATGTATACAAAAACCTCTTTATCTTCAGTGTTGCAGTTTTCTGAAAGGGTACCGGCTGCCGTACAACTTTTTGTATCTGGCTGAATTTATTTACCTGCGAATTCACATAGTGCTGCAACTCATTTAAAACCTCATCAACCTTATCTTCAACCTGACGTGTCATATCCTGTTTAAGAATCTGGTATTTCTTTTCCAGTTCTTCCATATTAATCTGAACCAATGCCACCAGTTTCCCTTTTTGCTGAACAACAAGTGAATCAACAACAAAACGGAAATTATTTATAATTGATTCAATCTCTTCAGGATAAATGTTCTCACCGCTTGCTCCAACTATCATATTTTTTAATCTTCCCTTTATATAAAGATTATTGTTACGATCAATTGTTCCCAGGTCTCCTGTTTTGAACCAGCCGTCGGGGGTAAGAACCTCTTTGGTCATTTCAGGTTCTTTATAATAACCTTTCATCACATTTGGACCTTTTGCCCATATTTCACCCTCGCCCGTAATTTTATCGGGGCTATTGATAATAAGTTCAACACCTTCAATGGCAGGACCTGTGGATTCAAAGATAGCTTTCTGAGGGTTTGAGCCTGCAAGTAACGGCGCTGTTTCAGTTAGTCCATAACCAATAGCATAAGGGAATTTTGCTTCAATAAGGAACTTTTCAACTTCTTTGTTGAGTTTAGCGCCTCCGATACCATAAAACTTCAGTTCACCGCCAAAAGTTTTAAGCAGTTTTTTGCCGGCTGCAGCATTTAGTTTTATTCTGAATAAAGGGATCTTATAAAGCAATCTGAGTATTAGTTTTTCACTGAAGGCCGGCATTACTTTATTAAAGAATATTTTTTCAATTATCAAAGGAACTGTCAGCATCATTGTGGGTTTGATTTCTGCCAGGGCAGGAAGCAAAACAGATGGTGTCGGAGGTTTCCTGAGATAGTAGACAGAAGAACCGCAGAGCATAGGTAAAATTAATCCAAGCGTATTCTCATAGGTATGTGATAAAGGTAAGACAGACAGAAACCGATCAGTTTCATCAATCCACTGTATATTCCTTCCCTTGAGTGCATTAAAAGAGATATTTTTATGAGTAAGCATTACTCCCTTAGAACGGCCTGTTGTCCCGGAAGTATAAATAATTGATGCAAGATCTTCTTCTTCAACTTTATAATTTTTTACCGGCAATGCAGAAGAGTAAAATTTGCATGACTTCTTATCAGAATAGATCAAAGAAAAATCATCGATTAAAATGGCTGTTTTAAGATCTTCCGATCTGAATCCTTCAATCCGGGATAATAATGAGTTGGATATGAAAATTGCTTTGGCTCCTGAATGCTCGAGGACATTTGCAACTTCTGTATTTGAAAAATCAGGAAGAATTGGTACAACCACTGCACCCATAAAAGTAATTGAAAAGTATGCCGTCGCCCAGTTCGGCATGTTTAAACTCAGGATTGCAACTTTATCTCCAGGTAAGATCCCGATTTTTTCCTGGAAGGCAATCAACCCAAGGATATCATGGTTTACTCTTTCATAGGTTCTTGGTTCTTCACCTACAAAAGCATATGCAGCGCGCTTTCCAAACTTCCTTAATGTCTCACTAAACATCCCAGGGAAAGTCAGCCTGATATGATTTTCTTCCATCATCCTCTGTTCTTAATGTCAGGTATAAACCGCAAAGATAAGGAATTAATGTGTTCATTGGCTCAGTACCAAATCATATTAGCTGAAATGCACAAAACTGCAGCGATATTTTCAACCTTTATCAGTCAGAATGGTTAATATTGTATATTATTTTCAAGTCTGAAATTATGAGTCCTTTAATAAGAGTAACTAAGGAATTTTCCTTTGAAATGGCGCATGTTCTTTGGAACTACGACGGACCGTGCAAAAACGTTCATGGCCATTCATATCGCCTTTTTGTTACACTATCAGGGTTTCCGGTTGACAATCAGGAAAATCCCAAAAACGGAATGGTGATTGACTTTGGCGACCTGAAAAGTATTGTTAAAATACAGATAGTTAACATTTTTGATCATTCGGTTGTGTTAAGCGATAAGTTAGAAAAGGGAAAAACCAATATGTTTACCAGGTTGTTTGGAAATACTGTCCTTGTCAGCTATCAGCCGACGTGTGAAAATCTTGTTGCTGATTTTGCTGAACGGATTGCACCTCACCTGCCTTCCGGAGTTAAGTTACACAGTCTTAAACTCTATGAAACTGCGACTTCGTCGGCAGAATGGTTTGCCAGTGATAATGAGAAGGAAGTTTGAAGTGAACTAGAGTTTGAAGTACTTAAAGTTGAACAAAGGAAATGTTGTTGATTAAGAGAAACTTTAGGCACTTCAGGCACTCCAAACTTTAAATTTTGATAAATAAAGAATATTTAAAATATGAATGATAATACTTCTAAAAAACTATTCCTCCTTGATGCATATGCCCTTATTTTCCGTGCTTACTATGCATTCATTAAAAATCCCAGGATAACCTCCAAAGGCCTGAATACTTCGGCAGTTTTTGGATTTCTGCTCGCTCTTGAAGAGGTTCTCCAGAAGCAGAAACCTACCCACCTGGCAGTTGTCTTTGATACTCCCACGCCAACTTTTAGGCACGAAATGTATAAGGAATACAAGGCTCACCGGGATGCAACACCTGAAGATATTATTAAGGCTGTGCCTTATATTAAAAGGCTTATCGAAGCGTATAAAATACCGGTTATTGACTATCCGGGGTTTGAGGCAGATGATGTAATTGGTACACTGGCAAGGAAGGCTTCTGAACTTGGGTTTACAACTTATATGATGACCCCTGATAAAGATTATGCCCAGCTTGTCTCGAACAATGTTTTAATGCTGAAGCCGTCAAGAAGCGGAAATGAATCTATCCTGTGGGGAGTTGAAGATGTTCAGAAGGAATTCAATGTGGAACGACCTGAACAGGTAATTGATATTCTTGCCCTTATGGGTGATACGGCAGATAATATCCCGGGAGCGCCCGGAGTAGGACCCAAAACAGCAATGAAACTGATTTCGGAATTTGGCAGTATTGAAGAGCTTTTCAGAAATACAGATAAACTGAAAGGGAAGCTTAAAGAGATTATTGAAAATAACAGGGAACAGATTGTTATGTCAAAAAAACTGGCTACAATTGAACAAAATGTCCCAGTTGAACTGAATGAAACTGACCTTGAGCTTGAAGTACCTGATCCCGTCAAATTGAAGATTCTATTTGATGAACTGGAATTCAAAACAGTCGCAACCCGGATCCTTGCTGAAATAGATAAATCGGTGAAACCCAGAGAAACACAACAGTTGTTTACTTCTCAAAAAGATTCTCAACAGGGTTCTCTTTTCGGAGATGAAGCAATCGCCCCGGTTACTGAGAAATCGTCAATTGAAAGTGTAGAACACACGTATATACAATTGCAAAAAGACTCGGAAATAAAAGAATTTGTAAAAAAGATCAATTCTCTTAAAGAGTTCTGTTTTGACAGCGAGACAACAAGCATAAATCCACTGGAAGCTGAACTTGTTGCCCTGACATTCTCATGGAAAAAAGGGACAGGATACCTTATTCATTTCCCTGAATCACAAAAGGAGACAAAAGCCATTCTGGAAATCGTGAGAACGATATTTGAAACTCCCGGAATTCTAAAAATTGGACAGAATATGAAATTTGATATCCAGGTTCTGGCGAATTATGGAATTGAAGTTAAAGGACCATTGTTCGACACGATGATAGCTCATTATTTACTGGAGCCTGATATGCGGCATAACATGAACCTATTGTCGGAATCATATCTGGGATATACACCGGTTCATATTGAAGAATTAATAGGAGAAAAAGGAAACAGCCAGAAGAACATGCGGTCAGTTCCTGTTGACAAACTGATGGAATATGCAGTCGAAGACGCAGATGTGACTTACCAGTTAAAGGGAAAATTTGAACCACGTATTAAAGCCGAAGGATTAGATCCTCTTGCCCGGGAAATTGAGATGCCTCTTATCACAGTCCTTGCGACAATGGAAAGAAATGGAGTTATACTTAATCTTAGTGATCTGAAAGCGATTACCATAAATCTCAGGGAGGATATTATTTCGCTTGAAAAAGAAATATATTCTCTTGCCGGCACAGAATTTAATATTTCGTCACCAAAACAATTAGGGGATATTCTTTTTATCAGACTGAAACTTGACGAAAATGCGAGGGTTACGAAAACCAAACAATTTATTACCAACGAAGAGATATTGCAGCGTCTTACAAACAAGCATCCGATTGTCGATAAAGTGCTGGAATACAGGGGACTTAAGAAGTTACTTACAACATATGTCGAGGCATTGCCTCTTCTCGTGGACAAGAAAACAGGAAGAATCCACACCTCTTTCAACCAGGCAGTTGCCGCAACCGGCAGGCTAAGTTCAAATAATCCGAACTTGCAGAATATCCCAGTAAAAGATGCAAGGGGAAGAGAAATCAGGAAAGCTTTTGTTCCTGAAAAAGGTCATATTTTCTTATCCGCCGACTATTCACAGATTGAGCTCAGACTAATGGCCCATCTGAGTAAGGATAAGAGTATGATAGCCGATTTTCTTTCAGGAAATGATATACATGCAGCTACTGCTGCCAAAATATTCGGGGTTGATATCAAGGATGTTACACGTGAGATGCGAAGCAGGGCAAAAACCGCGAACTTTGGGATAATCTATGGTATATCATCCTTCGGACTTTCGGAAAGGCTTACAATCGGAAGAAAAGAGGCAAAGGAGCTTATTGATGGTTATTTCAACTCTTATCCCGGAGTAAAAATCTATATGGATGAGAGTATAGGGAAGGCCAGGGATGCAGGATATGTAACCACAATGTTTGGTCGTAAACGGTATTTACGCGATATACATTCACGAAATCAGGTAGTCAGGGGAAACGCTGAAAGAAATGCAATTAATGCGCCAATCCAGGGCAGCGCTGCAGATATCATTAAGATCGCCATGGTGAGGATCGACGAAAGAATGAGATCAGAAAAACTCAAGTCAAAAATGATTCTTCAGGTGCACGATGAACTTATTTTTGAAGTTCTGACATCTGAACTTGAAAAGCTGAAAGACCTGGTGATTTATGAAATGTCAAATGCTGTTAAGCTGGACGTACCTTTAAAAGTTGATTGGGGAACCGGGAACAACTGGTTTGAGGCGCACTAGGAGTCAGGGGTAGGGGGTTAAAAATCGAAGAACATTTCTAATGTATCATATTAGTAATTAATGATTTCAAAACCCCCCATTTGGGGGGTGGGGGGTAAAGGTATGGAAGTAAAAGTATTATTCTTCGGTGTTCTATTGGAGGTTACGGGAACTGGTGTTAAACACTACCGCGATGTTAATTCAATAGCTGATCTTAAAATCAGGATAAATGACGACTTTCCCGAAATTGCACATTATAATTTCCGAATATCAGTTAACAGTGAGATAACTGACAATGATCTGTTGCTTAAGACCGGAGACGAAGTTGCATTAATGCCACCTTTTGCAGGGGGCTGAAGTATCTGAAATTAAAATCTGGCATATTATGGAAATTAATTATTTAATTTTAGGGGCGGTATCTCAAAAGTTAATATCACAACTTATTGAAAAGGCGGGAAGCAATACAGATTCAGGCGGGCATTCTATTTTTCTCGGGCAGGTCAGAGCCGATGAAATTAACGGTAAAAAGGTTAAAGCAATTGAGTATTCAGCATACGAAGAACTTGTAAACGCTGAAGTGGAGAAGATTAAGACGATAATCCTATCGAAATTCAACGATGTAAAATCAATCGATATTATTCATTCTACGGGAGTTGTCAGGGCGGGCGAGATATCTCTTTTAGTTTTTATTTCCGCTGGTCACCGGCATCAAGCAGTTCAGGCAAGCAGTAAAGCTGTTGAACTTATAAAAGAGAATCTGCCGGTCTGGAAAAAAGAGATCTTTGAAGACGACTCACATATTTGGAAATAATCGAAATCAGGTACAGTATATCAATTCTGCTCCTTTGTGGCGTAAAGTTTATCCGGTAAGCTGACCCGAATTCCGGACCAGGGTTCGCAAAGGTTTAAATCATAAAGGTTCTAAATCTCTTTTGCTTTGAATATTATCAGGTTTTGTGATTGCCAGCTCATTTTTTTTTGTGACCAGAATTGCCCCCGAAGTTCCTTTCAGTATGGAATTGTACTCTTCTTTATTATTTAATATATCCCTGGCCTTTAAAACCTGTTCATCATTTTTTATTGTATATGCAATAGCGCCGTTTTCATAGAAATAACGGCTTACTATTTCATCTTCAAGTAGATCTGTTATTTCGTTTTTGAACATTTTAAGATCCTGATCAAGATTGTGTGCAACGTCTTTTTCAAGGTCATTAAACAATTCCTTATGAATATCATAATATTTCTCTTTTTTAGCGTTGGTTATGAGATCATTAAGAGATTCTTCGGTACCTGTTTTATAGTTGAAGTTACGGTTTAAAAGAAATGTTTTGAAGTCGTTATAATCCTGATCGGTAAATTTGAATTGATCAGGAGATTTTATATCGGGATGTGCCCAGTAATAATTGGTGGCAAAATCGAAAATGTAATTTCGGAGAAAAAGCTCTAAAGATATCTGGCTAAGAGGATCAGACAGGATTTCGATATCAGGTGTAATGCCTCCTCCGTCTTTTACGATCCTGCCGTCTTTGGTTTTAAATTCAGAAATTAGTGAATCGGGAATTATTCCAACGCTTCCATCTTCATTGGGATGTGAGAAATCGCGGGCCTGGATACACCTCCCGCTGGGGATATAATATTTTGCGATTGTGACTTTAAGCTGGGTATTATAACTTAAAGGACGCTCCACCTGGACCAGTCCCTTGCCATATGATCTCTGGCCAACAATTATACCCCTGTCGAGGTCCTGTATCGCTCCGGCCACTATCTCTGATGCTGAAGCAGAAGACCTGTTGATTATTATGGCAAGAGGTATTTTCTCATCTACCGGCTGTTTGGTTGTTTTATAATTTGCATAAAATTGTTTTTCTTTACCCTTCGTAGAAACTACTTCATTTCCTTCAGCAACAAAAAGATTGACGATCTCGACAGCTTCTGTGAGTAATCCGCCCGGATTTCCTCGCAGATCAAGGATAATCTGCTGAGCATTGCTATTTTTCAATAAATTCAGCGCAGTCTTTACATCATCAACGCAACCCTGGGTGAAACTGGTAAAACGAATATATCCGGTCTTCGAATCAAGCATACCCCAATAAGGCACAGACGGCATTATAATTTTTTCACGTTTAAGAGGATAATCAGTTTCCTTCCCGCTCCTTTCAATTGTAACATTGATCTCGGTTCCGGGATTTCCTTTAAGCCTTTCACTTACTTTTTCTGTTGACAATCCTTTTAGTGATGTGCCATCTACCTTTTTTAAGATATCTCCGGGTTTTATCCCAACCCTATCAGCCGGAAAGCCTTTATAGACCTCACTAATTACAACATAATCACCTGAGGGTCTGACAAGCGATCCTATACCGCCATATTTACCTGTGGTCATAATTGCAAATTCATCAGCTTCAGATTCAGGAAAGTAGACGGTATAAGGATCCAGAGTTTTAAGCATGTTGTCTATGCCGGCCTTAATCAGTTTATCCGGATCGATAGTATCCACATAGAAAGTATTCAGCTCCCTGAATAGAGAAAAAAATATATCAAGGTTCTTGGCTATTCTGAAATCCCTTGTTTCCTGGCTGGCCAGAAAACCTGTACTGATCCCTGCGACCAGAAGCACTGATAAAACAATTATAATTATTCTGACAGAACGTATCTTTTTCATAACCGATATTGCTTAATTAAGAACGGCGAAAATAAGAATAATAATCGGGAAGTGATTTGATAAGCAAACAATTAAGACAAATTTAACATAATCGGGAGTTGGAAGACCGTAGACGGAAGTCCGGAGTAAATAGTAATACGAAATATAACTTTTCTTACTTCTGACTTCCGTCTTCCGTCTTCTGACTTGTAAGCATTATCAGTTTGTTTATCACCTCAATAATTCCTTTTTCAATTGTTATATAATCAGGAATCGAATTCCCTCTGAGGATAACAACGAAAACAATCTGAATGTTTTCCGCAATCAGATGGTCATAAAGAGTTTTTTTATTTTTGCGGTATGCTTCCCTGAGTCTTCTTTTTACCAGATTCCTGGTGACAGCGAGCCTGAACCCTCTCTTTGATACACTGAATGCAACCTGAGCAGGTCCGGGAATAGAATTCTGTTCTTTATCCCATACCACTTTAAAGAGAGAATTGTAGAAAATATGTCCATTTTCAAAAAGGGAGCCAATAATTTTCCTGCTACAGAGTCTTTCTGACTTATTGAATGTCTCGCTGATGGGATTCATTTTATATTTGTACGGACGTTGCATGCAACGTCCGTACTAAATTTCTTGGCCAAGCCAGTATTTTTAAAACTACCTTAAATTTTTATTGTATTCTTTAAGAAAATCATCAAGAGCCATTGTCATTGATGGAGCTTTGGGATTTGGTGCATTTATATCGAGTCTAAGTCCTTCACTTTCAACTGCGCAGGCAGTTGTTGGCCCGAAAGCGGCAATTTTAATATCTCCCTGGACAAACCCCGGGAAGTTTTCTTTTAATGATTTTATTCCTGAGGGGCTGTAAAAAACAAGGATATCATAATCAAACTCTTTTAAATTCGAAAAATCAGTGCTGATAGTTTTGTAGAGAGTTCCTATTGTGAACTTAATGTCATTTTTAGCGAGCAAATCAGGAATCTCAGCATTATGTGGTTCAGAAAGAGGAACAAAGAAATTGTCTTCCCTGTGCTTTATTATTACATCAATAAGATCCTGAAATTTGGCTTTCCCATGAAAGATTTTACGTTTCCTGTAAACAATGTATTTCTGGAGATAGAATGCAACATTCTCTGTAATGCAAAAATACTTCATGGTGTCAGGCACCACAGTTCGGATCTCATTGCATATCCTGAAGAAATGATCAATTCCTGTTTTGCTTGTGAAAACTACCGCAGTAAAGTCGAGTATGTTGATTTTTTGCTGACGGAAATCTTTTGAGGAAACACCTTCAACCTGGTTAAAAGGCTTAAAATCGACTTTCAGATTATATTTTCTTGCCAGTTCGAAATATGGAGATTTCGGATTCAGGGGTTCTGGCTGCGATACTAAAATCTTCTTTATTTTCAACTCTTTAAAGTTTAAGTTCAACTTTCAAAGTAACCCAAGCCAATCTAAACAAGACCTGTAAAATATTTTACTATAATCAAAACAGGCAGAATTTCCAGCGCACAAAGGTATAAAATCAAATAGAATATTGAAATATTCTTGTTTAGAAAAATTACCAATAGCCTTATAACCCTGATAAGATACATTAGTCCTGCCACAAATATTCCTGATATTATGAAATCCCTGACCGGTAGTATCCTGGTATATGACATTAAGATGATAATGACAAAAAGAAAAAATGCGGCAACTCTGTAAGACTGGTAGATACCCAGGAGGTATTTCGTGAATACTTCCCGCTCTCCGCTGGTAAAACCGGTAATTACGCAGGTTATATGTCTTAATGTCACAGCCAGACATACCATTCCGAGTGCTATCAGCCAGATGATTATTCCCTTGAAACCTGCAGGGATCAGGTCAAAATAAGTAACTGCAGTATAACCAAAGAGTCCTATAATTAAAAATGAGATGAGATTAAGAATTGTTGAATGCCAATGAAATAGTCCACCAATATTTCTCGAAACAGGATCATTTATCCCTTTGAACAAGAAAAACTTTGTTAAACCAGGGGAGAGGTTACCTTTTGCCTTTCTGATTAAAGAAAATAATGTAGCCGCAACAATTATTACCAGAATCATCCAGTCAGCATGCATAGGATGTGAGGGAAGATCATAACCAGGCTTAAGATGGTTTATCAGAATCGCATTTTCCCTGGTCCGCTGTTGCCTGACTTTATCTGTAAATATGTATGGAAACTCTTTATAAGTTCCAAATCCGATTCTGAATACAAAATTGTTGTAATCGTAAAATGTTACATCTGCAATGCTGTTCCGGGAACAGACAGAAATAGTATCAGTGTAAACAACGGGCTGATTACGGACAAACGTAATTAATTTGTGTTTAACAGAATCTTTCGGTTGAAAAGATAACACATGTGATGAAGAATCACTTCTAGCCTGCAGAGAGTCATGCCTGGCAGCATTTTTGTACAGAACAGTGTCTTGCTGTAAATCAGACGTGGAGATTATCATCATTCTGGCAAATCAAAACACAAAAGTAATGATAATAACAAGAGATAAATCAAAAAGGAGCATTGACAAGATCCTAAAAATGATTTGCCGGGCAACCGGAAATTTCAGTAAGGATATTATTAGCTAATTTGCTGGCTCCGATCCGGAACAGAGAATTATTCAACCAATTATCCCCAAGACAATATTTAACGATCTGATAATAATTTATTGCATCAGCCGGAGTAGCTATTCCACCTGCAGCTTTGAAACCAACTCTTATTCCGGTCTCTGAATAAAAATCAGATATTGCCCGACACATAACAAATGCGGCTTCCGGTGTTGCTGAAACTGCGGTTTTACCGGTTGATGTCTTTATAAAGTCAGCCCCGGCATCCATCGCTATCATAGAGGCCCTGAATATATGTTCAAAATCACCTAAAAGTCCAGATTCAACAATAACCTTTAGTAGTTTACTTCCTATAGCTCCCTTAATTTCCCTTATCTCATCGGCAACAGATGCAAAATCATTTCCAAGAAACGCTCCGACCGGAATCACTATATCAATTTCGTCAGCTCCGGCTTCAACGGCCATTTTAGCTTCAGTAACCTTGATGCTTCTGAATGTCTGAGAGGTAGGAAATGAGCCGGCAACAGAGGCTATCCTGACATTCCTGGCCGTCAGTTTTTCTTTAACAACTGCGACAAAATTAGGAAATACACAGATGGCGGCTACATTGGGGATATTGGAAAAACGACCTGAAAAGCTGTTTACTTTGCCGGTAAAATGTATTATATGACTTCTATTGTCAGTGGTATTCAGGCTTGTAAGATCTACCAGGTTCAAAAGACTCATGAGAAGGTGTTTATCAGGAGCATCCGTACCAGACTTGAGTACGTTTTTAAGTCCCTTCTTAATTTCGGTTTCAGAAGGACATGATTTGATCAGTTTTTGATATAGTTTTGTCATGAAATTAGTTTTTACTCTTAATAAATAACAATGCCATGAAAAAAAAGAACGGGGTTAATATAATGCTTTTTGTTCTCATAATAATTTTAATTGGGATATTAAGTTGTTCAAAAAGCCCGAAAAATCAGACAGAAGGTATTTTACTACAGGCAGATCGGGATTTTTCATCAATGTCAGTCAAAGAAGGAATGCATAAAGCATATTTGTTTTACGTGGCCGACGACGGTGTAATTCTTCGTGATGATTCTTCTCCTGCTAGATCAAAAAAAATGCTGGAGGGACAATTTGCCGGGAAAAGCGATACTTCATTTGTTCTCAGCTGGGTCCCGATATATGAAAAAGTGACTGAAAGCGGAGATCTGGGATATACCTATGGGGTAGAAACCAGAAATTACAAGACAACAGGAGAAATAACAAAAGGAACTTATGTAACGATATGGCAAAAACAGATTGACGGAAGCTGGAAATTTGTTCTTCATTCAAAAAACCGGGGATTATCGGAAAATTCGGAATAAAAAACTTAATTACCTTTATTACTAACCTTTTGAGCAATCCCGGACCTGACTTTAAAAGCCATTGGCCATCTCTCCTTTCCGCATTTTCTCATGCCTTGCAAGTGAAGCAAATATGCCAAATACAGATAATATAGAGAAAATTATGAAGCCCGTTCTCATTGCAGATATCAGCCCAGGGTATGTAGCGGGATTTATCGTTAGCTTGCCAATGTATAATGAAATGAGCATCATCGCGATACCCATGCTCATCATCTGACCTACCATCCTCATTGTACCGACAACTCCGGAGGCAACTCCCAAATGGCGTTTTTCTACAGAACTCATTATTGCATTTGAGTTTGGCGATGAGAACAGGCCAAAACCGATTCCCATAAGCAGGAGCAATAATACAATAATATAATCGGAAGTTTCACTTGTTACGAAACAAAGTAAAATTAATCCCGATGCAGTGATTCCCATGCCGACCGAAGCTATGGCGCCGGGATTTTTTTTGTCAGATAATTTTCCGGCTAGAGGCGACAGAAGTGTCATAGCGATTGGTTGAGATATCATTATAAGACCTGCAGTCCTGGCATCGAGTCCTTTAAGATATTGCAGGTAAAGACTTATAAAAAAGCCGATAGCACTGGTCGCAGAATAGTTAATAAGTGCTGCTACAGCGGAGAAAGCAAAAACCCTGTTTTTCATTATAAGACGGATATCAAAGACAGGATTGTTTATTTTATTCTCAAATAGCAGAAATAAAACAGCCATTAAAACTGCTAAAACGATACATATCCAACCAGTTGAGGAAGGAAGTCGTGAAAAACCATACATAAAAGAAGCAAGAGCTAATCCGTATATAACTGACCCGCGCCAGTCAAATTTTTCACCGATAGCTTCCGCCCATTCAGTTTTAATTTTCCTTTGAATAAGAATAAGTGAAACTACACCAAAGGGAACAAGAAATGCAAAAATACTTCTCCAGCCAAAATAATGGGTCAATAACCCACCGATTACGGGTCCGAGCGATAACCCCAAATATGTAGCTGTAATATTGATGCCAATCGCTTTTCCTCTTTCTCCGGGTTGAAAAACAGAAGTCAGTATTGCCATGCTGGTACCAAAGATCAATGCGCTTGAGATACCCTGAAAAACCCTTAAAATTATCAGTGTCGTAATGCTTCCTGAGAATATAATCATGAAGGTTGATAGCGTAAAAAGCAATATACCTGAAGTAAAGATCTTCTTTCTTCCGATTATGTCGCCAAGCCGGCCAAACGGCAAGAGAAATATAGCTGAAGAGAGAAGGAAACTGCTAATTACCCAGCCAAGACTGATAGCATTCGCGTGCAATTCCTTGCCTATCGAAGGCAGGGCAAGATTAAGTGCTGATGTGAGAAAGGGAACCAGAAATGCTGCGAAAGTCGAAACAAGAAGTACAGCTTTTTTGAAAGTCTTTTCTTCCGGTAATTCAGTATTCATAGTCATTCTCTTTCCTTTGTGTCAATTAGAATAGTAACTGGGCCATCATTAATGGATTCCACCTTCATCATAGCCCCAAATTCACCTGTAAATATCTCTTTTTTCATGAGCCTGGTAAGCCCTGACACAAAACTGTTATACAATGGGATAGCAATTTCGGGACATGCAGCACGTATGTATGAGGGTCTGTTTCCCTTTTTTGTTTTAGCGTGAAGCGTGAACTGACTAATTACCAATAAGTCTCCTCCGGTTTCCAGAACGGAATGATTCATTACTCCTTTCCTGTCATCGAAAATCCTGAGTTGCACAATCTTATTGCAGAGCCAATCAATGTCACTATTATCATCTGATTCTTCGATACCTACAAGGACCAACAGACCGATTGCGATTTCAGATTTGATTTTATCAGCAATTGTAACAGATGCCCTTTCTACTCTCTGTATTACAGCTCTCATTGAATACATAATTATACCTTTCAAATATATGCAATCAATCTCAAAATTTTTTGAGTGATGATTTATATTATATTTGCGGACTTAAGGCTGCTCTATGGACTATTTTACATTATTGGTAATTGGCCTTGGTTTATCATTCGACACATTTGCCGTTTCTATATCATATGGAGTTGTCCGGAACGGGATACTTTTCAGGCAGGCCGCAAGGGTTGCAATCATTTTTGCTGTTTTCCAGGGGGGCCTGACCATTGGGGGATACTTTCTTGGTTCAATTATTTCGAATGAATTAAAGGCAGCAAATCACTGGATAGCGTTAGGGTTGCTTTCATTTCTAGGGGTAAAAATGATTATCGAAGGGCTCAAAAAATCTAAAGATGATACGTCAACAAATTACAAAAGTACTATTGTCCTGCTGACTGTTGCGCTTGCTACAAGTATAGATGCATTTGCTGTAGGAATTAGTTTTGCATTCCTTGAAGTAAGGATATGGGAAGCTGGAATATTAATTGCCGTTATAACTTTCCTGTCTTCTATGGCAGCGATCCGTATTGGCAAATCTGCAGGAGCAAGACTTGGGAACAAAGTCGAAATTATCGGGGGAATTTTGTTAATTGCGACAGGATTAAAGATATTCCTCGAGCATATACTCGCATCATGAATTAAATCAAAAGTCTTTATTTTCTGATTGTCCTTACCCCGAAAACAGGTCCCGCCATGTTGCCCTCATGGGCCTGGAATTTGACGGTAATCTTTGATTTGGCGTTCGAAAGAGCTTTCGGTATATCGTATTGAACAGAAATAAATTGTCCCTCCTTTTTATTTGAAATGTTTTCAGTAGCAATAATTTTGTCATTTACCAGAATATCAAATGTTTTTGCGCCCGGAAAACCACCCCAATAATCTACACTTAGGGCAACAGGTAAATCAGAAGCTGTTTTAAGGTCAAATGAAAACCATCCACCCCTCGAGTCCCTGCTGGCTCTTTCCTTAAACGAACCTGCCGAGCTCTTTTCTCCTTTAAAATTATGGTTACGCTCAGGTTGCATTTCACCAGGCTGAACAAAATCAATTTCAGCTTCTTTAAGTCTTTTAGTTCTTTCCTGTTCCGAATTGTATTCTGCCTTCCTGGCTTCCCAGGCTTTTTCACTGAAAAGATCCCAGTATATTGAATACCGTCTGTTATAAACTGTATAAAAAGGTTTGAGTATCACATCATGGGGCCTGCCTGTTTTATAAGTTATGAAAGTATTTGCTTTTCCTTCAACAGGTTTTATCCATGTAGAAGGATCTCTCCTGTCTGTCATCATAACAGGTACATACATGGCATCATTCGATAAAGAGTCGGCAACAGGTCCAAGATCTCCGGCCAGCACCAGAGGACCATACATTACGGCCACCCTGTTGCTGTCGTCGGGCATTGGTTCAAGACGGAGTGAAAATGGGATATTTACTTCCACTTTATCGCCGTTTCTCCAGGTTCTTTCCACAGGAACAAAACAACCGGGGTTCGCGGTAACGCTGCACCGCTTCCCGTTAACTTTAATTTCAATTCCATTTCTGGCCCAGGATGGATAACGGATCTCCAGGGTGAGTTTAACCGGTTTTTCACAGCTGAATTCGAATTGAGAGCCCTGTTCTTCCGGGTAAGATGTTTTCTGAGTCACCACAACTTTTTTTTCCTTCCAGTTAAGTTCTGAAGCAATAAACTGGAATATAAATAATTCATTATCATTATGATAATAAATATTTTTGCCATACTTTGAGTGGTTTTCCATCCCAGAACCGACACAGCAGGTAAAAGAGAACGGATCCTGAAAATCTTTATACCCGCCCATGTCAAGTGAAAGATTGTAGGTGACATTTCCTGATTCCGGATTCTGAGAAGAAAGGATGTGATTAAAGAGAGCTCTTTCATAGAAATCCGCAACCCTGGCAGAAGCATCCCATTCAAAAAGATGTTCCGAAAGCTTTAGCATATTATAAACATTACATGTTTCTGTTGTTCCTTCCCCCAGCCGGTTCCTGAGTTTATCTTCCGGACCAAAATATTCTTCATTGCCATTACCGCCGGTGACATACGAGTGGTGTCTGACCACAGTATTCCAGAAAAACTCTGCAGCTTTTCTGTCCGATGTGTCACCGGTAAGTTCATATATCCTTGACAAACCAATCAGTTTTGGAATATTTGTATTGCAATGTTTTCCTGGCAGTACATCCTTTTCCTCTTTTAGTGAGTCAAGAATAGCTTTCTGATAAAATATCTTCGAAATTCTAAGGTATTTTTCATTTTTGGTGTCTGCATATAAATCTGCGAGAGTTTCACTTATTCCTCCATGTTCGCAGCGAAGCATTTTCTGAACCTGTTCATCGTTAAGGGGAGAAACAATTCCGTTGAGCCAGTCGGCGAATCGTCTTTCAACTTCAAGGGCCTGGTAGTTTCCACACAGATGATACGCATCTCTTAATCCCGCCATCATTTTATGTTCGGTATAAAACGGGACCCAGATCCCGTTAAGATCAAAACCCTGGGAACGGATATTGCCTTTTGCCACCTCATCCTCAAGGATCTTCTTTCCATTCGGAAATGCCCCTATATATCCTTTCCCATCTGCATCCTGCAGGTATTTCAGTTCCGATACTATATAATTTACTCTTCGCAGGAAACTTGTATCCCCTGTTGTCTGGTACATCATTGAACAGGCGCTCAGATAATGACCAAGGCTGTGACCTGCAATTGTTTCATTTTCCCAGCCCATATAATGTTCAGCTTTTGGTTTCAATCCTGCCTCGGTATAGAATTTTGAGAGAAGCCTGTCGGGTTCATAGTTCAATAATGTTTTAACATCAAGGTTGGTGGCATGAAGAAACGGGCCATCAAGAAGCTTAACATCGACAAGATTGAAAGGCAAAGCCCTGAATGTTACAACTTCGGGTCCGGAGGATTTTATATAACTCAATTTATGGGATGAGCAGCCAGAGAAAGCAAGACCCAATAAGAAGGATAGTAACAAAATCCTGATAGCTTTTTTCATAGTTTCGGATATTATGATAGAAGTTTGATGAATACACTTTTGTAATATACAAAAGATAGTTACTTTTTAGTTAAATTCCGGATATGATTTTAAGATTGCTTCATCGCTTTGCTCTTCGCAATGACTGTGGATTTTACTTGATTCCGTTCATATTCCAACCCGAAATAACATTACTTATAGCGTCTATTGCGAGGATACTGATGAAATCAGGAGACGAAGCAATCTCATGTACCAAGTCCGATTACAAATAAAGTTTGCCGCAATAAGGTCTAAGTTAAAACGGAACCATTTTCCTGACTCTCTTATCAAATACCGCCATTTCCGTGAAACCAATATATCTCAGCAAATCATATGCCTCATCAAAATACTGTCCGACCCTTGATGGCATGTGAGCATCTGAATTAACACAAACAGGCACATTTTCTTCCCGGAATATATGAAGATAACGCCGGTCGGGATAAAAATCAGCCAGAGGACGGTTCCTTCCATTCGTATTCACTTCGAATGCAATATCATGTTCTTTCATAGTTTTAGCAAGTTTTCTGTAAAGTGGTTCCAGGTCAGAAACAGGTTTATACCCGTAAATTCTGATTAGATCGCAGTGTCCCAATATGTCAAAAAGGTCTGAAGCAGCTGCTTCAATAACCGAATCAAAATATGATTCAAACAATCTGTCTATACTTTTCCCTTCATAAAACTCTGGTCCGACATCCACTGTTTTCTCACCCAGATAATGAACGGAACCAATGATATAATCAAGAGGAAGAGCCTGCAAGTAAGAAAATATCTCTTTTTCTTTGCCGGGAAAAAAATCAACTTCAAGACCTATTTTAATTTTTATATTTTTTATTGTACTCTGAAGTGTTTTGAGGTGGTTTATATACGGAGATATGTTCACGGGGTTCATATTCCAGTCTTCAAGGTCTTTGAATAATGTAAGGTGCTCGGAAAATCCGATCTCACTGAGTCCTGCAGCCAGAGCGGGAGCGATATAATCGTCGGGAACTGACCTTCCATCGCTGTAACTGGAATGCATATGATAATCAGTTTTGTAGATCATTTTCTGAGAAAATAAGAGATTATGCTTTTTTACCTTCAAATTAGCTCTAATTTTACCAATAAAACAAATTGAAAATTGATAATGTGATCAGGAAATTGGTAATTTTGTGAAAAACTGAAAAGCGTGAATGAAAAGAAAAGGCCTTGCTCTTGCGCCAGTTGCGATTTCCGCGATGTGGTATTTTCCTATCTTACAGATCCGGCAGTTGAAGAATTGTGTGATCACAAAGAGGAACAATTTTTCCGCAAAGGGGAAATAATTAATCATGAAGGAGAAAAAATCAGCAACTTCAAATACCTCAAAAGTGGTCTGGTAAAACTTTACAGGAGGACTTCAACAGGTGAGGAGCAGGTAATTACTATAACCAGGCCATTTGAATTTGTCAGTAATATGAGCATTTTTTCAGAGGAAAGGTACCAGTATTCTGTTTCTGCTTTGGAAGATTCAGTCATTTGCATGGTAAAGCTGGAATATATAAAAGAACTTTTCTTGAAAAATGGTGGTTTTGCAATGGGTCTTCTTACAAAGATTTCGAGGATAAATGATAAAATTATTTCTCAGACCCTCGACATAAGACAAAAAAACCTCATCGGAAGAGTAGCTTTCGTTCTGCTCTATTTTACTAATGAGATTTATAAATCCAGGGTCTTCGACCTGCCTGTTTCACGCAAAGAAATTGCGGATTACATTGGCATGAGTACTGCCAATGTAATAAGAACACTATCTGATTTTAAGAAAGACGGGATAATAAGAGTATTTGGTAAGACTATTGAAGTGGTCGATGCAGAAAAGCTCGAGAGTATTTCAAAGCATGGCTGAAATTGAAAATTGTTTAGTCGAGGATGTAAATTGGAGCCCGCTGAAAGTACGAAAGCACTTATCCCCTGACTATATTATCAAGAGCCTCCTCAAGTGTTCTGAACTGAAAAGAATACCCGCTTTCAATTATTTTTTCTGAAGAAACACGGCTACCCTTAAGTATCACATCAGACATCTCACCTAAAGCAAATCTGAGAACAAATTCAGGAACGTTCACCGGCGACAGCGGCCGATTCATAACTTTTGACAGAACATGCATAAATCCGGAATGTGTTATATGTTGCGGTGCAACGGCGTTATATGAGCCGTTCATTCCCGAATCTTCGATTGCTTTAAGATAGATACCGCAAAGGTCGTTAATATGGATCCATGGCATATATTGCTTCCCGGATCCCGTTTGGATTAATAAACCAAATCTTCCTGGCATCATCAGCTTTGACAATGCGCTGTCGTGTTTTTCAAGGACAATACCAGTCCGGATTTTTACGGTCCGTATCCCGGAGTCTGCAAAAAGATCGGCAGCTTCTTCCCACTGTCTGCATACCTCGCTGAGAAAACCTGCAGAAGGCTCGTCATTTTCATTGAATATTTTTTCGGACGTATCTGAACCATAAAAACCTGTTGCTGATGCAGTAATAAAAGCATTTAACCTGATTCCCATCTCTTTAATCGTTTTATCAAGTAACCTCGCTGAGTTTACACGGCTATTTATAATTTCCTCTTTTCTTCCACCCGTCCATCTTTTTTCACCAATATTTGTGCCGGCCAGATGTATAATAAAATCTATTCCCACTAAAGCTTCACGATCAATCATTCCTTTTTCAGGATCCCACATGTAGGTCTTCACATTTCCGGACTGATTTGCAATTCTTGAGAGATGAGTTACTTTATAACCTGAATCAAGAAGGTCTGATGTTAAATATTTCCCTATCAGGCCGCTTCCGCCGGTAATCAAAACCGTTAGATTCTTTTGAAAAACTTTACTTGTTTGACTTTCAGGCATAATAACTGTTTTTGGAATAAAATTAAAATGCTTTACTTTAGAGGTCTTAAATTTATCAATAATGGAATCAAATAAAAAGCAAAAGATCATGGCAACTTCAAAATCAACAAAAGGGATAATTGCAATTCTTACAGGAGGGGGCGATGTCCCAGGACTTAATCCTGCAATCAGAGCTGTAACAATCCGTGCAAACCGTGAAGGGTACAAGGTAATCGGACTCAGACGAGGATGGGCAGGTATCTCAGAGTTAATAAGAGATACGAAGGCAGACAATAGTAATAATTTTCAGATTCTTACTGATGATATAGTTAATAAGGCCGGACGTACGGGAGGAACTTTCCTGCATACTTCAAGAACAAGGCCCAGCCACATGTCGAAAGCAAGTGTTCCCGAACATCTGCAAAGCACATATAACGCGGATTATAACGATATTACACCTGAGATTATCAAAAATCTTGAATGGCTTGGCGTAGATTATCTTATTCCTATAGGTGGCGATGATACACTTAGTTACGGTGTTCATCTTTACAAGAAAGGTGTGAATGTGGTTGCAATTCCAAAAACGATGGACAACGATGTACCGGGAACTGATTATTGTATCGGTTTCAGCACCTGTATCTCGCGGACCATTCAGATGACGAACAGCCTGAGGACATCAGCGGGTTCGCACGAAAGACTTTTGGTTCTTGAAGTATTCGGAAGATATGCCGGGTTTACAGCAATGCTACCTACTCTGGCCGGTGCTGCAAACAGATGTGTTATTCCTGAGTATGAGTTTGAAATAGATCAACTTACAAAACTTCTTGTTGAAGACAGAAATCAGAATCCAAGTAAATATTCAGTAGTTCTGATATCAGAAGGAGCAATGTTTAAAGGCGGCGAGATGATTTTCTCTGACAGTGAAAAAGATGCTTATGGGCATGCAAAACTTGGAGGAATAGGCGATATGGTATCAGCAAAGCTCAAAGAACTTTCACCTAAATACAATCACGGTAAAACAATTAATGTGATTTACCAGAAACTGGGCTACATGGTCCGCGGAGGAGACCCTGATGCTCTCGACTCTATTGTTCCTATGGCATATGGAAATCTTGCCCTCGACCTGGTTCTTAAAGGTGTTCATGGAAGAATTGTTGTTTTGAAAAACGGCAGATATGATAATCTTCCGATTGATGTTGTAACCTCATCTAAAAAAGTAGTAAGGCTGGCAGACTACAACACTGAAAGGTTAAGGCCATACTATCACAGTTTTGAGATGAAACCATTCCTTCTAATGGCTTCGGATAATTAGAAGATTTTAAAATTTTGATCTGAATATTGTAGAGACGCCCAATTTGGGCGTCTCTAAATGTTTAAATACGTCGCGGTTACTGCATCAAGTACAAATTTCCTTACTTTTGTCCCAAATTATTTTCAATTGGAAAGAGGAGTTGTTTTAAAATCCACGGGAAGCAGGTATAGGGTTCTCTATGATGATGAAAAAATAATAGAGTGCTCCATAAAAGGGAAACTCAGAATAAAGGAATTCCGTACAACAAATCCGATTGCAGTTGGTGATAATATCTTATTCGAGATAGACAGAAAGACAAATTCTGGAATTATAACAGAAGTGCTTGACAGAAGGAACTGGATATTAAGAAAAGCTTCAAATCTCTCAAAACATTCCCAGATACTCGCCGCAAATATTGATCAGGTATTTCTTATGATCACTATTATTCTTCCTGAAACACCGGTGGAATTTATCGACAGGTTTCTTATCACGGCAGAAGCATACCGGGTTCCCGCTAAAATAATTATCAATAAAACAGATCTTTATGGCAAGGAAGAGTCAGCCAAGATGGAATACCTTGAATCGATTTACTGCAATATTGGTTATGATTGTATCAGGTTGTCTATGAAGGAGTTGAAAAATATTGAAACTCTCAAGGATCTGATGATGGGAAAAACGAGCCTGATTTCGGGTAATTCAGGTGTTGGAAAAACAACTCTTTTAAATGCGTTTAATCCTCTTCTTAATCTAAAAACCGCTGAAATTTCTGCCTATCACAAACAAGGAAAGCATATCACTACATTTCCTGAAATGCATAGATTACCATTCGGGGCATTTGTGATCGATACACCGGGAATAAGAGGATTTGGTGTTGTTGATATGGAAAAGAATGAGATTTACCATTTTTTCCGGGAGATATTCGAAAAATCAAAAGAATGCAGGTTTAATAATTGCCTGCATCTCGACGAACCAGGATGTGCAGTCAGGAGCGCCGTGGAGAAAGGAGACATTGCTTTTTCAAGATATCGGAGCTATTTGAATATTATGTACGGAGATAATGGCAAGTACAGATAGAGTAAATTAATTGCTTTTATGGATTATCTTTATATACTTTAAGAGATAAACAAATCATTCAGATGAGAAGGATCCTTATTCTTGTTTATTCAGCATTCCTGATAATATTGCTCGCTAACTATATTTATTATAAAAGCCTGTATAATAAGCAGATAAATTATATTATTAAACTGCTTGACCGGCAGGTTCAAACCGTCGGCCTCTCTGTTGACAGTATTAACTACTGGTTTTCAAGCGATTTAAATCAGATTGGTTTTAAGGAGGATCTCAGCACATTTTTTACGAATCAGGAAAATCAGCAGATGGCAAAGGAAAGAATGAAACTCTTCTTTTCAAAATATAATGATATTGTAACTGGAATAAATTATTTTGACGATAACAAGAATGAATTCACATTAAAAAAAGACAATGACAACGGCGAATGGCTTGAACAATCTTTTGTGCTTCATGACCAGGCTAAAATTTATCCAATGGAAAAGCAGGTCAGGGAAAACCAGAAGTTTAACTATTATTTACCTGTATTGAAAAACAGTGAAACTATTGGAAATATTGTCGTAACAATTGACTACCAGAAGTACTTCAAAGCTCTTTTTTCGGAATTTAACCTTAAGGACTATCAATGGCAATGGGTTGTCAGCGACTCTGGAGAGATAGTTTTTGATAATAATCCCGGCAAACTCACTTACTCTCAGATTGATAAAATTACTCAAGGCCTCGCCGGAGGGTCCGTTGCTAATCTGATACATAACGCTACTATAAATGGTAAGAAGGTGGAAATTATTTCATCATATTTTTCCACGCAATTGCTTCAGAGAGAGATGGGGCTTGTATTTTCTGCACCAACCACTTTTTTCCAGAAATATTTAATCTGGAATTCTCTTTTAATAGTGACATTGACATTAGTGCTTATTCAGGCTATTATTTATATTTTCTGGCGGTATATTAAGTCACAAAAAGCTGAAATGGAAGGTTTAAAAACTTCCGAAAAAATGCTTTTTAAGCTTATTGAAGAGATGCCGGTGGGTGTTATCGTCCATAATAAAAACAGAGAGATTCTTAAAGCCAATAAAGTTGCCGCAAGCCAGTATTCTTATTTGAGCGAAACAGAGATGAAGGGAAAGATCTTTCCCGAATCAACTCTGACAGATGATAATGATTATTACTCGAAGAACCTTGGCGGATCTTTCAACCCTGAACAATTTATAATTATAAAAAAAGAGATAGGGGAGATAGTTCTATACAGATACAGCATTCAGGTGATGTTCCTAGGAGAGGATGCTACAATGGAAATACTTATTGATGTAACAATGCTGGAATCTGCAAGAAAACAGGAAGCAAAGGCCAATGAAGCAAAATCAGAGTTCCTTGCCAGAATGAGCTATGAGATCAGAACCCCCCTGAACGGGATAATCGGGATGACAGATGTCCTTAGAAAATACCACATAACACCTGATATAAAAGAAATTGTTGGACTACTTCACCGTTCAACCGAAGTACTCCTGAACATCATTAACGACATTCTTGATTTCTCGAGGATTGAATCGGGGAAAATGATACTTGATGAGGTCCCGTTTAATTTAAGGGAAGAAATTAACCTTTGCTATGATCTGGTTAAGACAAATATAGCGGCAAATGACGTAAAATTTATTTGCACAGTTGATGATAATGTTCCTGAAAGCATCATTGGGGATCCATTCAGACTCAGGCAAATTCTTACAAACCTTATAAATCACTCTGTGCTGAACACCGAGAAAGGTGAAATACGTCTCAGGTGCTCGCTTAAAAACAACAAAAAAGGATTTCTGACTCTCGGATTTGATTTGCTCGATACCGGCAAAAGTTTCGACAAAGTAAGCCTTAAAAAGATTTTTGGAGATTTTGTAAATATTGAATCAAAAAAAGTAAGAGCAAATGATGATTCGGAATTCGGAACTATCTTATCAAAACAGCTTGTCGAATTGATGGGCGGAGAATTGTCAGCCGTCAGTCCGTCGGGTCTTTCCGGTGATCAGGGAATTAAAGTTTCATTTACAATAGTTACCTATTCAAACGACAGGCAGATAAAGGAACTTTCGCTCGAGAAGGTAAAATCATTTGAACAAATAAGGACTCTGGTGATAACCGGAAACCAGAATCGGGATGAAGAGATCTTAGGAGCCTTGCACCGTCTGGGACTTACTATAACTATAACCACTTTCCAGCGATCAACTGTAAACCAGATAAAGGCAAATATGAATTATCCGGAGGATAAATATAACCTTGTCATAATATTTGATGATGATGATTTCAATGGATTTGAGGCATCGAGAGCAATATGGGAAAACCAGCTTTCGGCCAGCTTCATCATGTTCTTGATCAGCTCAAATGATAAAAAAGGGAATTATCTTAATTGTATTACTCTGGGTATAGATCATTATCTAATCAAACCATTTGATGTCATCGAACTTCTGGGTACAATTAAGAGTAGTTTTCCTTACCTCGAAGATCAGTCAGCCACTGTGGACTTAGGAGGTGTAAGAAATGATGTCAAAATACTGATAATTGAGGATAACAAGATGAATCAGAATGTCATAGGGACAATGCTAAAAAGCCTTGGCTATTCTTACCAGCTTTCTGATGATGGATATGCCGGATATCTCATGGCAAAAGATCAAAAATTTGATCTTATCTTCATGGACCTTGTAATGCCTGAGATGGATGGATTTGAATCCGCACAACGGATAGTAAAGTTTGACAAATCAGTTTTGATTGTTGCCTTTACTGCGGATAATATGCCTGAGACAAGAAGGAAAGCCGAACTTTCGGGGATTAAAGATTTTATTTCTAAACCTGTCAGAATTGACGAGCTCAAAAGGCTTTTTGCAAAACATTTCAAAAAGTAGTAACAAGCTAGCTCTGTGATCTCAGTGCTTCTCCGTGTTACTCAGTGTAAGTTCTTTTTTTTATTACACGGAGCTTCACAGAGAAGCACAGAGTGGCACAGAGAACCAATATTAAATCCATGAAGGTTGTTCAAAAAGTTAATATATTAAGGTTTTTGGAGCTATCAGAGATCATCAAAATTGCTGACGTCAGATCGCCTTCTGAATATAACTTTGGGCATATTCCGGGAGCCGTCAATATTCCTCTTTTTGACGATAATGAGAGAGCCACAGTTGGCATAAAATATAAAAAAGAAGGACGGTTGCCTGCAATTCTTGAGGGACTCAGACAATCTGGTCCTTTTCTAAGGATTAAACTAGAACAGGCGCTAAAGGCAGCAACTGAAGGTAAACTTCTGGTACATTGCTGGAGGGGAGGCATGAGATCGGAAGCCATGGCCTGGCTTTTTTCACTCGCTGGTCTTGAAGTGTATGTTTTAGATGGAGGATATAAATCATATCGTCGGTATGTTTTAAAATATCTTTCAGAGAAAAACAAAATGATTGTTCTTGGAGGAATGACCGGCAGCAGCAAAACACATATTCTCAGATATCTGAAAAACAATAAACAACAGGTTATCGATCTGGAACAACTTGCAAACCATAAGGGTTCAGCTTTCGGGGCTCTTGGACAGCCACCCCAACCGACAACCGAACAATTCGGGAATTTGCTTTTTGATGATCTGAGAAAATTGAACAAAGAGCTGCCTTTCTGGGTTGAGGATGAAAGCCGGAATATCGGTACTGTCTTCATACCTGACTCATTTTATCTTAATATGCAGGAAACAGCCACAATTGTTCTTGAAATGGAGATGAGTACAAGGTTGCCACGTCTCATGCAGGAATATTCCGGTTATCCGCCAGGGGTACTTAAATCATCAATTTTGAAGATCAGCAAACGACTCGGAGGAGATAAAACAAACGATGCGATTAATGCTGTTGAAACAGGTAATTTTGCCAAAGCTATTGAAATTGTCCTTTATTATTATGACAAGGCATATCTGTTTGGATTAAATAAAAAGAACAGCAAAAACATAATTTATGTCAATCCCGATACCGATGATATTGAAGCCAATTCTTTAGTAGTATTAGGTGCTGCAACTAATATTAAATGGTAATTTAGGGGTTAACTAGCTTAAAGATCTAATTGGAGGGTTCTATAATATTTCTTTCGAATTGACCCATTTATAAACCTTATCGGATCTTCTGAGATATTCAGGAGTTTTAATTGAACACAATTCCCCTTTTAATGCTTTCTCCGCCACAATCAGATCAACACGTATTTCATCAACCTGGTATTCAAAAACTCCGGTAGTAGGTCCGGTAATCAGAATTGTATCCCCTTTGTCGAGATCACCGTTTTCGAGCTTGATTTCGGCAACATTAAGTCTGGTGAAGTAATTAGTAATTTTCCCTATATATATTTTTCTTTTTGTTGCACTTGATCCATAATTTGTGTTCCATTCTCCCATTGTCTGTCCAAGGTAATAACCGTCCCAGAATCCTCTGTTAAATACTTTGGAAAGCCTTGCCCTCCAGACATCAGTTTTTACTTTGTTGAAAGTTCCGTATTCGATGGCCATCAATGCTTCATTATAACAGGCTGATACTTCCCTGACATATTCAGCCGACCTTGCCCTTCCTTCAATCTTTAAAACTCTGACACCCGAATTAACAAGTTTATCGAGGAATCCGATTGTGCAAAGATCTTTGGGCGACATGATATATTCATTATCAATCTCAATTTCATAACCGGTTTCCATATTAGTGGCGAGGTATGATTTACGGCAGGTTTGATAACACTCGCCCCTGTTGGCAGATTTATTATTTTCATGAAGGCTCAGGTAACATTTACCCGAAATTGCCATACACAGAGCTCCATGAACAAACATTTCAATTTTAATAAGATCGCCTTTTGGTCCCGTGATATTCTGTTCGCTGATGCTCCTGAAAATATATCCTACCTGGTCAAGATTCAGTTCGCGCGCTAAAACCACTACATCGGCCCATCTGGCATAAAACTTCAATGCCTCAATATTGGTTATATTCAGTTGTGTCGAAAGATGAATCTCGATTCCTGCCAATGAGGCATAATTGATTACGGAAAGGTCCGATGCAATAATGGCTGTAATGCCACTTTCTACAGCTGCATCAATGATTTTGTGCATCTGTTCAATCTCATGGTCGTATACAACCACGTTTACAGTCAGATAGCTTTTTATCCTGTTTTCTTTACAAATCGATGCAATTTTCCTGAGATCTTCTATTGTGAAATTATTAGAAGAAGCGGCCCTCATATTGAGCTGCTCAACTCCGAAATAAACGGAGTCAGCTCCCCCCTGTATTGCTGCCATGAGCGACTCATAGGATCCCGCAGGGGCCATAACCTCAATATCCTTTCTCTTCATAATGGGCTGCAAATATAGCAATTAGATTTTACCCTTGTTCATTACAATTCTTATGCAGGAACCCTTTCCTACCTCCGATTGCCGGACAAAGATCCTTCCATTATGGTACTCCTCAATGATCCGCTTCGCCAGAGACAACCCCAAACCCCAGCCTCTTTGTTTGGTTGTGAAACCCGGATTGAATATTTTTTTAAATGCTGATTTGGGTATTCCTTTTCCGGTGTCTGTTATATCTATCAGAGCATGCTTCTCTGATTCTGTGATCTTTATCGTTATCTCCCCGTTTCCTTCCATGGAGTCAACTGCATTTTTAAAAACATTTTCAATGACCCATTCAAACAATGCAATATTTACTGGAACTTCAACCTTTCCATCAGGATTATAATCAATGTTGATTTTAACCTTTGATGAGGTTCTTGATTTCAGATAATCAACTGTCCGGGAGATAATTTCAATTATATTTTCGTTGGTAATCAAAGGTTTTGATCCGATTCTGGAAAATCTTTCTGTTACTTTTTCAAGCCTTTCGACATCCAGAGCAAGTTCCTTCGTAATTGAAATGCCTGGGTGCTTTTGTTCTAAAATCTCAATCCATCCCGCAAGCGATGAAGTAGGTGTGCCAAGCTGGTGAGCAGTCTCTTTAGACATCCCCACCCATACCTGGTTCTGTTCGGCTTTTCTCGATGACCGGAATGCCAGATAGGAAACAAGAATAAAAAAGACAATTATGCCTAATTGTATGTACGGATAATATATCAGCATTGTCAGAATTATACTGTCCTTATAATAAATCAGGTTGTAATGACCATTTTCTAGATTATTTATTATAGGCTTATTCCTTTCCTTAATCTTGTCAAGCTGATTTTTAATATAGCTGTAATCACCTGCTTTATGGGAATCAAAATTCCTGGAAGAGATTATACTGTCTGATTCATCTGTAAGAATTACAGGAACAGTATTGTTGTTTTCTATAATAGTGGAAAGAAACTCAACATTTTGAATGGTATCAGGCATTGAAATCAGTCTCGTTGCTTCAGCCCATAGCTGAACATTTTTTCGCTCCTCAACCTTTAGTTTTGAAACAAGATACTCGGTATAGATGAGAGAACCCAATCCGATAAGTACTGCAATAAGAAGTAAAAAGTACTTCCAGAAGGTATTATAACGAAGAAATTTCACTTTATAAATTTTTAATATAAAACAGAAATATTTGTCATAACAAGCATTATATTTCCAAAGAATGAGGGCTAAAAAAATCTATTTAGCCGCAAAGTACTCTAACTAAGGACAAAGCACACAAAGTTAAATTTAATTTATACTTCTCACTGAGACCTTGTATTTGATCATTTTTAATCTATGTTCAAATGGATTTCATTTTTTTAGAATATCAGAATTAAGCTTTATTTCTTTTTTAATAATAATTCATTGAGTCTTCTTTTTAGCAGAGGAAGGATTGGTTGTGGACTTTACAGTATCGCCATCGTCCCATGTAATCCTGAACCGGGTTTTCTTATCAGGTTTTTTCTGATTTACCGTGGAATCCTGCTTATACAATCCATATTCCTCGTTAAGAATAGTTTTAAGAGTCTGCTTTTCTTTTTTAATGTTGTCGTTAACGAGAGTCCCAGCCGCTTTCATGTCATATCCTACTTTTGCGTTTTCGCCTTTGCCAATTATTTTCAATAAAAGAGATGTCCGGCCAAGTCCATCATCTTCGACAACGCCGAACTCGGTCTCATTACTTTTATTTTTATGTCTTTTCTTGGACAGGATTTCAGATAAAAGCATTTTAACATGGTACTCATAGTCATTATCAAAACTATGCTTGCCGTTCACCGAAAGATCGGCAGCAGATGATTTAACTTCCATCTGCGGAATATACAGCCAGTTATTTTTTATAAAAAAGTCATTCTCTAGTTTCTCAAAACTTATATTTTCAAGTTCTGAAAGTTCAATAAATGACGACAGTTGCTTAACAGGATCAAAACTGATGAGAGCGCCGTTGACCAGATGATATTTCCCCTCTGCGATCAGTGTCTTAATGTTGTAATTCAATACTGAATCAAGAGGAAGAAGGAGTGAAAGAGAGCCCGATAGGGTGCCTTTTATATTTTCAGCTTTAAGGAAGCTCTGACCGAAATTGTGAAAGGTTGTGAATGCTTGATTTACATCAATATTTGTGACATTAAAGTTTCCCTTTGCAATTATTGATTTATTGGCATTCTGGGCAAATAAGCAATTTCCTGAAATAATTCCATTTAATGAATTCATTTTAAGCTTTGTAAAAACCAATTCTCTCGGGTGATAAATCAGATTCCCCTCAATTCTATGAGAATAAAAGGTTTTATAGGATAAACTGTCAATTTTGAAATTCAGGTCAAGTATCAGATCTTCCGGCATCGAGACAGCTTTTTTAGCATGATCTGATTTTCTAGAATCCTTTGTATCAGAAAAAAAGGTTTCAGGAATCAGTTTGTCAAATGCAACATTAGCTTTTCCGGTCATTATGACGGAACGACCGGCCAGCCATTCAGGGAGATTTTTAAATTCCCCGTCGAGCTTAATATTCTGCCCCTTGTAGTTAAATTGAATATTATTTGCCCTGAGGAAATTTTGAATCGTCACTTTCCCAGTCACCCTGTTAACAAGAAATTTGTCATTATTCAGTCCAAGGGTCAATGAGTTAAAACTTAGACTGGACTCAGGTTTTGTGTCGATGAATCCATTAAGGGAGAAACTCTTGTCTGACAAAATACAGTTAACCAGCTTCAAATCGACGTCAACAGAACCCCGCGCTGTTGATATCTCCTTAATAGCGAAAAACTCCTTCAATTCGGATGGGATAACCTTTCCTTTAAGTGAAAGGTCAATTATGGGACTGGTAAAGTCTTTCAGATTTAGAGCACCGGTATATTCTGAAGAACCAAATTTTCCTTTAAACTCAGTGATTGAAACCGAGCTTGTCTTGTATCCGTTTTTTAATCCATTAGATAAGTGTCCTTTAAAAGAAAGATCCCTGAAAGCGAGTTTCGATTTTTTGTAAGCAATCCTTCCGTTCTTCAGCTGCCAGTTGATTTCAACATGTGGATTTGATGTTCGGCTTAACAGTCCCTTAATTTTACTATTGGCAATTATTGTCCCGGAAGGATCGTAATCAATGACTAACTTCAGATACTTTTCAGGCAAATAATTACGGATCTTCGCAATATTTAAATTATGCCCCGTCACATTAAGATCCAGATTATTATCGGAAGCAACTAACCCTTCAATGCCGAAATCAAAATTATCAATATATAATGTACCTTTTCTGAACCTGATTCCGCTTTTCGAACTAAGCAGATCCATATCAAGCTTTGCTGAGATATTTTTATCAGTGCTGAAGTCGTAAAGCTGAATCCTTTTTATTTGGATCTCGGTTCCGGCATTAAAATCTATATTATTCCCTATAATTCTGCTTTTCAGCTTGCCTTTTTTAATCACACCGGTTATTATAAGATGAGCCGACAGACTATTGTAATAAGTATCGATATCAGTTATATCAATTCGTTTAAGATCAATCAGTGTTTCGACATCCCCTGAAGAATTATTTTTTAATGAAACATTGTAATTTACATGACCGGTAGTATCAGTAAAAAAATTCGCTTTCCCCAACCTGGCTCCAATCCTGTCGATAGTATAAACTCCTTTGATTATGTCGGTTATTTTGAACTCAACAGAAACAAAACGGGCCGCAAGAAGAGTATCTGTGCTCATTCCTTTAAATGCAGTGGAATTAAAGTCGTGAGACGAATGAACAAGCACATTTTTAAGTTCAAGCGTCGCTTTGGGGAAATTTTTTAAAAATGACAAATTGTACGAATCAACGTCAAGTTTAGTTGAGAGATTCTTATTAAGCGAATTCAGAATTATAAATCCCACCTTATCCTTCAGAAGAACGGAAGCTGAAATAAGAATTATTGAAACAGTAAGGATCAGTACTGCAAGGAGCTTCCCAAATTTGAGGAATATTTTCATTTATCTAAAAGAAATATCAGTCTGCAGATTGAAGACCAGGGAAACAAAGTTAATGCATTTAGTCAAAAAAATAAGAACTTACACGGAGTGACGCAGAGAATCACAGAGTCACTCAGAGAAAAAAAACAGGTAAAAACCACTAAATCAGCTTCCCTTTACGGTGGCAAGATCTTTTTATCCCCAACTTTTTATATTGTGATTTTCAGGAATATTTGTCACGGAAAATGTACGGAAGACATTATTTAAGGTATTAATTAGCAGAACCTTTCCGGATAGAATATCCCCTGTTTCAGTAATTATCTTAATGACTTCATTTGCCATATATGTTCCAACAATCCCCGGAACCACACCAAACAGTCCCACATCCCGTGATAATGGATTTTTAAAATCATTGCTGATTGGCTGAGGATTATAGCATCTGTAAGTAGGTCCTCCTTTGTAATTAAAAACAGAAATTACTCCCTCATATTTATAGATGGCTCCATGAACCATAGGTTTTCCCAGAATTACACAGGTATCGTTGATAATATATCTGGTTTCCGTATTATCTGTTGCATCCACTATCACATCCCAGTTTTTAAAAATCCTTAAAGAATTTGAAGCCTCGCATCTGAGATTATATACTTCTAATTCCGTATGTGAGTTCAAATTTTCAAGGCGGCTTTTAGCTATTATTGATTTAAGTTTTCCAACATCCGCTGAACCATATAATACCTGTCTCTGTAGATTGGTTTCATCAACCATATCAAATTCAGCTATGCCTATTTTCCCTATTCCTGCGGCAGTCAGATATTGAAGGATGGGACATCCCAGTCCCCCTGCACCAATAACAAGAACTTTTGAAAGCTTCAGCATTTCCTGACCCCGGAGACCGATTTCCGATATCATGATCTGCCTGGTGTACCTTCTTTTTTCCCTGGTAGACAATATATCACCATTCATCCTTATTAGTATCTGAACAGTACAAATATACAGCAGCGGCAAACAACAAACAATATCATACATGTAGAGACGCCCAATTTGGGCGTCTCTACAACAATTCAATAAATAAAATAATTGTAGGAAGGACGTAAAAATTAATTGTTAAAGGCAAGTGCCACTCCAATTTCAAATGGATAAAGATCATTTCCGTCAGGTCCCTTGCCTGACTGGAAGAGGGGAGTGTAATAATAGGTTCCGAAGAGTTGGAAGTTACCATAGCCAACCCTGGCGGTAACGCCATAACGGAGCATATTTAAGCTGAAATCGCCCCTTGATTTAATAGTATGTCCATCCTCGAATACCATTTTAGTGTGCGACCCCAGTTTTAAAGCTCCGATTGGACCGGCTGCAATATGTAAACGGTTATTTTCTACTGGTATTTGAATTTCCAGCATAACCGGAAGAGTGAGAAACAGGGTAGCAAGCTTCGATTTTTCCAGCTTTAAACCCGGATCAAGCCCTTCAATTATGCCGTCAGGCCCTTTTTGTATACTGTTATTGCCGTCAAATCTGTAGTTGTTCCAGTTAAGGCCAAGTCCGGTAACAAATCCGAAGTGCCTGGTCATGCCGAGACTCAATTGTGTGAAATTGATATTGAAGTTGCTTGATTTACTTGACTGAAGAGTCATGTAATCAATATCCGACGGCATTGAAAAACTTTTACCTGAGGATAAATAATTATTGTATCCTAACTCAATGCCGGTCCAGTGCCCTCTGAATCCTGATCTTCTTCTTGAATGTTCATGCTCGCTATCATTCTCGTCCCAGTCTTCTTTCTCCGGATATTTTTTAATATCAATCGAAGGACCTTCCAGCGATTCAAGGATCGCCAATCCCTTGTTTCCTGTTCTTAAATTAAATGTCGAATCAAATTCCCCGGAACCTGACTGATTTTTTTGGGTAGCAACATTAGTGAGTTCGTCAGTATACACCGTTATACTCTGTTTGTCTCCCGACTGACTTTCTGCCGAGATTTTCGGCCATATTCCACCTATAATTATTGCTGTGAGCAATATGGTTATTCCAATCTTTTTCATGAGGGTAAATTTTAAAATTGCTAAATGTTTCAGAGATGGGACGGAGAGACATCCTGAAAAGTTACGGAAGGGGTTCAGATTTTTTAATCGGGGCAGTAAACTTCAGGATCCTGGAGCTGAAATAGACTGATTTAAGCTCTCCGTTAGCATCTTTTTTTTCATCGAGGGCCATTTGCCAGCCAAGTAATTTGTCGAGTCCTGTTACGCCTGCTTCAGCTATCTCATATACTTTAAGGGGGCTGTCTTTTGCAGCTTTTTCTTTCAGTATTTTTTCACGGAAAGTTTTTGCTATGAAGCGCCCCAGCCTTGACCTGTATTCATCATATTCAAACGGAGTGACTGTGGAATTAAATGCTATCAGAGAATTAGGTATTAGCTCACCCTTTAAATTAATATCAGGTGTAAAGGAAATCCTGTCAGGTATTGCCCGGTGAAGTACGGCAGAACTTAACGAAGAATCACTCTGAGATTGATTATTAACACTTATTTCAGATGATGAAGCAGCAGTTTTATGTGACACCACAACTAAATTTTTACTTTGTTTAGTAATAACGATAATTTCTTTTTCTTTGGTTAAACTATTAGAGATTTTTTCAGCTGCAGGCCTCAGAACAGATTTGTCAGGCACTATTATTTGAGCTGTTTTTTCTGTTTTCAGTTGCAGAGTCTTCGGTTTTGAAACGGAGCTTATCACCACGAATATTATTATCGCTGCTGCTGACAACATTATTGATGATAATCTGATAACCTTTTGAGCAGGTGTCATCCTCATAAGACCATTCTTGTTTTTGTATGAATGTGCAGCAGGATGCAGTCTTGTTTTCTGAATCAGTTCAAAAGACACTTTCTTCTCATGGTCATGTTTGATAATTTCCTTCAATTCTTCCTGCTGATGAGATGAAAGATCATTTTCGAGATATGCAACAGAAAGATATTCAAACTGTGTATCTGAAAGGTTTGCCGATGTTTTTATCAAATTATTTTTATGAGAGAATGAATTTCCGGTAGGATTCAGTCGGAAAGGGTTAAGTTCATCGAATTCTTCCTTTAAGTCAGGGTTCTCATTAAGAAAACATTGAAGCTGCTTTACCTGGATATCCGTCAGATTTCCATCCTGCCAGTCAATAAGCCATATTTCATAATTTGATCTGTTGATTTGCATGGTTACAGGACCGTTTCAATTTTCCCAATCAAATTCTTCAGAGCAACCCGCCCCCTGTAGATGTTAATTTTTACCTGAGCCTCGTTCAAACCGGTAATTTCTCCGATCTCTTTATAGCTGTATCCTTCATAATCCCTCAGCAATACTGAAGATTTTTGCTGTTCGGGCAGATGATCAAGTGCCTTGTGGAGAATTTCATTAAGATCATTGTACTGGGAATCAAATATATTCTCCTTTTCATGTATCTCTTCAAGATTTGTCATCCTCTTCTCCTTCCTGATAATATCAATCATTAAATGGTATGCAGTCGAAAACAGCCAGGATTTGGCTACTGTATATTCGATCTTTGTAACATTTCTCCAGAGCCTTTCATAACTATCCTGGACAATATCGTTTGCCCGCTCATCGTCCCTGAGGCTGCCCCGGATAAAACGGTAAACCGAATCCGCAAATTCTGCAACAGACTTGTTATATTCCTGTACTGTCATAAAGTAGGTTACCAGGCAAAGACGGATGAAATTATAAAAAGTTACAGCATGAACAAAATAAATGCAGATACATCCAATTTGAGCGTATCTGCATATGAATAATCTGATAAGTTAAACAAATTTAAAATTGAGCTGTTACTTAGAATGATTATAAATAAGAGGACATGATCTAAGCAATAACAATGATCACAGTTACATTACTCATATTGATTATGCTTATAAGAAGATTGGCAGCTTTTATAGTGTCATTAACCAAATAACTAAACAGGTAAGGACGTATAATTATACGTCCCTACACTATATAATTTATTCTGAATTTATTATTTGTTCTTGTAAACCCTTACCCAGTCAATTTCCATAGAAGTAAGTCCGTTTACAGGTTTGTCAAGACCTCCGGCTAAAATAACATACATCGGTTCCTGTGGAACACCTGAAGTTTGAGAGAACACTTCATTTCCATTTATTTTCCACACCAGTTTATCGGATGTCCACTCGAGGGTATAAATGAAATAATCATTCGAATAGCGCGACCCGACTGAAGCATTTGATTTGTTGCCCTTTGTTGAGAAATAATCGAACCAGACTTTTCCTCCGGATGTCCGACAGATATCAATATGGGGTGTAATTTTATCAGCAAGCATCCAGAATGCGCTTTTAGCAGCCGGGTTCCCCAGTTTTATTTTTGCAGAGAAGGTTCCAAATTTCTGCCTGAAGCTTGATCCGGAATTAATAAGTCCGGAAGTATAACTGAATTCTTTTGTTGTAAAGCCACTGGCAGCTGACCATACTTTTCCCTGGATCTTATGGGGTTTTGTATTTATCCTTAAAATACTGTTTCGGACTTCAAAATTCTCCTTTTCAGTATAGGCCTGCAGATCTGATTCAACAGAGTATCTGTCTTTAAATAATTTTTCACCCCAGTAATAATTAGTCAGCCATTTTTTAGTATCGAGCTTTTCACCTTCAAATTCATCGCTAAATGTCAGGTCCCTTCCCTTGAGAAGGTCGAATTTGTCGGAGTCTTTAACTTTAAAATACCAGATGATATCCCCGGTCTTCTTTAGTTTATTGTACTTCTGAACCTCCTGATACATTTCTGTCTTCTCAAATCTCTTTTTATCCAGAAGATACTCCTTTTGTTTTTTAAACTCGGGGGTAGCAACATATTCTTTTAGCTCATGATACCTCTTTAGCCGTGCTGAATTGTCAGTATTCAGAAAATTCGCATACTCTTTCGACGATTTGAATCTATAAAACTCCTTTATTTCAAGACTTCCTCTTATCCTTTTATATTCAAGAAGCTTTTTATACTCTTCGGAATCTTTGAAGGTTATCGGCTTCATGTTTTTCTTTGCAAGGAATTCGGATGACTTCACAAAAGCAGAGAGTTCTTCATATCGCAATATTGTTTTTGATTTTGTGATTTCCTCTTTCCGTGAGGATTTCAGAAATGCCCTTACCTCATGATCTTTTTTAAGCGATTTATATTCATCAAATTTCCTGTACTCGTCTGTATCCCTGAAGGTGAATGGTTTCGTCTTCTGTTTTTCCCTGAACCCGGGAGATTCTATGAATTTTTCGAGTGCTTCAAATTCAGTGATTTTACTGGAACCTTCCATCTCATTGAATCTTTTCAGCGCATTTCCTGAGATAGTCCTAAAATATAAAACAATATCCTTTGCCCTATGGAGGGAATTAAACTCTTTCTCTTTAATATATTCTTCAGAATCTTTATACTGAATGGATTTTATTTCTTTGCATTTCTGAACGAAATCGGAAGAATTAATCAGTCCATTCAGCTTATTGTATTTTGCCAGCACCTCTGATCCGGTGAAAACATTTAGCTTTTCAAATTCTGTGATCAAAGCTTTTTCAGCCTGTTCGATTTTAGAAGTCGACGGGATCATTCCCAGTAAAAGCTTGAGACTTGCCATTGTAAATTTGGTTTAAGTACAATTGATAAAGATAAAAAATCTTTCCAGAATAATGGATCAGCATTATTCAAATATTTGTTTCCAGTGCTTTCAGGGGAAAGAAGAAAACCAGATTTCTTTGTAAAAATCAGTTCCCGGATTTTTTATACTTTTGCCCCATCATTAAATAAATCAAACAATGGCTCTGGTACATGAATTTGAAAAAAGCGGGAACTGGTTATTTAAAAGAAGAAGCTGGCTTCCTGTATTTATAATTGTTGGAGGAGTCGCAATGATGTATCTGGGCAACAGACAGGCAATATTGTTTGATAGGAGAGACGAGCTTATCTTTCTTGGAATAAGTATTTTCGGACAGATAATCAGAGCCCTGACAGTTGGTTTTACTCCCAGGAATACATCGGGAAGAAATACTGTGAACGGACAAGTTGCAGATGAGCTTAATGTTACAGGAATTTACTCGCTGCTGAGGCATCCTCTTTACCTGGGAAACTTTTTCATGTGGCTCGGTCCGGTATTGTTCCTGCGGTCAATTGAAGCTGCAGTATTATTTGTATTGATATACTGGCTTTATTATGAGCGTATTATGTTTGCAGAGGAACAGTTCCTCAGGAGAAAATTCGGTGACATATATGACAAATGGTCAGAAAAGGTAAGTTCTTTAATTCCCTATTCATTTAATTATGTCAGGCCCAGCCTTTCCTTTTCAATAAGGAATATTCTGAAAAGGGAATACAACAGCTTTGTCAATATTTTTGTAATCTTCACAATTCTTGACCTGTTCAGAAACTATTTTCTTTCAAAACGGATATACTTAACGGGCATGTGGATCTGGCTGTTTATTTCTGCAGGTGTGATATGGATAGCTCTCAGAACAATTGAAAAAAAAACGCACTGGCTGGATGTGGAAGGGAGATAAAAGACAAAAGACAAAATGTGAAAGATAAAAGTGAATATAAAAAGGTCCTTTATCTTTTTACTTTTATCTTATTAGGTTCATCTCCTTGATCCTGTGAAAATCATTATATAATAAAGCAATGTTGCCAGTGATCCTAAAGCAGCAATTACATATGTGTATGCAGCCCACTTGAGCGCATCCTGTGCCAGAGCCTGATTCTGGTATGAAGTAATACCGGCATTCGACAACCAGGCAAGGGCCCTGCGGCTTGCGTCTATTTCAACAGGTAATGTTATAAAACTGAAAAGTGTCGTCAATGCGAAAAGGACGATACCGGCCAGCAATAATGCCGGGAAGGTCCTGATTAACAGAATCCCTGCAAGCAGTATCCATGTCACCCATTTGGAGGTGAAGCTCACAACTGGCACAAGGCTGGATCTGAATCCGAGCCAGGCATAAGCTTTGGCATGCTGAACTGCGTGTCCGGTTTCGTGTGCTGCCACAGCTGCTGAGGATATACTGTGCCCTTCGTATACTTCCCTGCTGAGATTAATTGTCTTATCAGCAGGATTATAGTGGTCTGTCAGCTGACCTTCGACACTTTCTATCTTTACTCCTGTAATCCCATTATCACGAAGCATTTTTTCAGCCACTTCGCAGCCCGACATTCCATTGTCGAGAGGTATTTTAGAATATTTATTAAATTTTGATTTCAATGTCATCCCCACGATCCAGCTAAGAAGCATGATCCCTATCATAATTACCCAGATACTCATAACTTTTTTCCTCCTATTTTTAATTTTAGCTGCAAAACCTTTGCCAAACTCTTTCTGGCTTCAATAATTCGACAATTTGGCAGAAAAGACAAAGATATTAAGTACATCACCCCATCCCCTCTCCTTAAGGAGAGAGGCTATATTACAGATTATTAAAGTACTACGGTCCTTCTCTTTTAAGGAGAAGAAGCTGGAGGATGAGGTAAAATAGTGCATCTTTGTGCCTTTGCGGCAAGAAAAGCATTAAATAGTCATTTATTATATTTGCATAATGCGCAAATCAATCAACGCGATATTGTTATTTTTGTTATCACTTCCGGTATTATTCTACAGGTATTCAATCTCACCTTTTTTAAGACCGTCATGCCGTCATGTTCCGAGCTGTTCACAATATATGCTCGATGCACTAAAGATTCATGGACCATTTACCGGTCTGTTCTTAGGAACGGGACGCATACTCAGATGCAGACCCGGAGGAACCCACGGCTATGATCCTGTTCCACTCTTTATATTCCGGAAATACAGGCCATTGTCTTCAATATTTACTAAACGGGAAAAAGAAAGCAGGTTAAAGAGGTGAAGCCCCCATACCCCCTAAAGGGGAGGCTAATCCTCACATATATAGAATAATATGCTTTAAAATCGCGAATTAATCCCGCCAAACCGGGAGCAAGGGGGTAAATGTATCAGAAATTCAGCTCCTCCTTGAGATGTTTATACCCGGCACGGCTAACCGGAAGTTTGTCGCCCGACTGAAGTATTACAACATGGTTGTCTTTTCCGTAGGGCTCGATACGTTTTATTTCTCCAACCTTTACTATATATGACCTGTGTATTCTTACAAAATCTGTCTTTGGAAGATTATCTTCGCATGACTTCATTGTTTGTTGTTTAAGGGCTTTACCTGCCGCGTGATAAATCATCACATAATCATCCTGCGCTTCAACGTATCTGATCTGTTCAACAGGGATAAGATTGATTGCATTACCTTTTCGCACTACAATCCTGTTGACCGGTAAGGAAAATTCCGGTTTTTTTGACAGGAGTTGGCTTGCCGGTTCTTTGTTTCCCTGTCCTGACCTGATCTTATCAATTGCTTTTTTAACCGCCTCAAGGAACCTTCTTTTCGGAAAAGGCTTCATAAGATAATCCACGGCATTCAGCTCAAAAGCTCTTATTGCAAACTGGTCATAGGCAGTTGTGAAGATAATTTCAGGTTTCTCGGTAAGAACTTCAACCAGTTCGATTCCGGTAAGTCTAGGCATCTGGATATCAAGGAAAACCAGATCAGGTTTTGTGGTTGAAATTGTTTTCAAACCTGAAAAGCCGTCAGCACATTCTGCAATCACCTCGATGGATTCTACCTCGTTCAAATAATGCTTTATTAATTCCCGTGCCGGAGTCTCATCGTCAATTATTGCTATTCTGATCTTTTCCATGGTTCATATTCCCGGAGTTGATTAAAAGGTCAACTTGTTTTCACACTGCTAAATTTATAAATTTTTTTACCGATATTGTTATCAAACATATAAATCCAATTATTTTCGTCGTTTACCCCTACCCCAAGGGGAGCAAAGAACCGACGACGCGAAGCGGAAGAGTTCGACGAAGTCAAAATCAATTTACTCTCCTTGCGGATGAGGTAAATAAATTGATTTTCAAGCGATTTGTAGTTTATCATTCATACTTGCTGGACGTCAACATTAATTTTCAAATAGTACTTACAAATAATTTGTCGGAATATACAGACTTACTGAATATATCCCATTTTCTTTCAATGTTTTTATTGATGCCTTGTTTCCGTAGAATAATTCCATACGCCGGGTAACGTTTAAAAGACCTGTTCCGGTTCCTCTCTTTGCAGAAGGGGTGGGATCATAATCATTGCTTATGATTATTTCAATGTACCCTTCGATTATCTTTGCCCGGGTTATGATCCTAACGCTTTCTGTGCTTTCGTAAACTCCATGTTTTACAGCGTTCTCATACAATGGTTGCAACAACATTACTGGTATTTTGAAATCAAGACAATCGGTTTCTATAAACTCTTTGGTAGAAAGCTTATCGCCAAACCTGACTTTTTCAATATCGAGATACAGCCTCAGGTTTTCAAGCTCATTTTTCAGTGAAACAGGTTGCTCGTCTTTTCTGGAAAGGGCATATCTCATAAACTCCGAGAGTTTAACAATCATATCCCTGGCTTTTTCAGGATCAGTTATTGTGAGGGAGCTTATTGAGTTCAGACTGTTGAAGAGAAAATGCGGATTGATTTGAGATCTTAGCATTTTAAGTTCAGTCTCCTTAACAAGGCTCTCAAGCTGAGCTTCTTTTGCTTTCTTCTCAGAAAGATCACGGAGACTCTCGAAAAGATAATATGTCAGAATAATCAGGCCGAAAATAAAAACACCCGAACCGATCCGGTAAGGAAATGTAGCGGCCCAGTATGCCTGGTAATTATTTTGTTCCGGTAACACGGTCGTCATTATAAACTTTGTAATCAATACCCAGATCGTTATCGAAAGAGCTCCGCTTGCGACAAGGTTAGAAATAAGCGCTATTGTCCGTGTTTCGCCCGAATTAAAGAACCTGAACGGGAACCATAAAGAAAGGCCTATTCCTGAATAGATCAGAAGTGACACCAGGCTGTCGACCAGGCTTATTTCAATGAAACTTCCGAAAGCATAATAAAACAGCAGTGACTGGCCCAGAGCAAGAAAGATCCAGACCAGCCACCAAACTATGAGCCTTACTTTATTTGAAAGTATCGGATGTTTCATCCATCAAATGATTAATAGCTTTTTATTTCTCCGCCTCCAAACACAACTGCACCTTTTATTACAAGCTGCCGTGTTGTATCAACTGTTCTTCCCGGGATCAATTTCCTTGAGTCGCTGAATCCGCCGAGAACAGGAGTCACGGAAATTGAAATATTCCAGTCATCCGGCACAATTAATGTGGCTCCGCCAAAAACACATGCTATTTCAATTTCGTTAATTCCCTGTGCAAGCTTTGCTTTCGTGAGGTCGAGTTCCATGCCTCCAAAAACAGCTGAAATCCTGCCGCCTCTGAAATTTTCCGAAACTATCTGTCGCTCTCCGCCGCTGAAGACATTTACATAATCAATATAATCGTCTCCTATAACACCGGTCGATGCGATAGAGTTCCAGCCATGACGTTTTGAAAAAATGAAAATAACCCCGATAATTATAAATATTGATGGCCAGAATAAATTATATGCATGAAATGTTTCGCGGAATATCATGGGAATAAGAAAAAAACCTCCGACAGCCATCACAATTACTCCGGATGTCTTTTCTTGAGCTCCCAGGGTCATAACCAGTCCGATACAAACAAGCAGCATTGGCCAGCTGAAGACAACATGGTCAATAAATTCGGGGAAAAAACCAGTGTTCCGCATTACGAGGAACAGTCCGGCGAGAACAAGAATAACCCCTATCATAGGGCGGTTACGATGATGTTGTTCGTGTCTTAGACGACGATAATCATCCTTCGCCTGCCGCCGCTCATCTCTGTAGTTTCCATTTGTTTCCATAATTGTAAATTTATTTATTTTTTAATTATCAACTTTAGGTTTGCTCCTAAAAAGCGACGATAAGATAAATGCGAGACCAATCAGAACAATAACAGCCGGCCAATAGAAATTTCTGAAAACCTCAGGTGTAATCGAAATGATATGATCCCTTAAAAACCAGATTCCTCCGGCAATAAGTAGCAACCCCCCTGTAAAACGAAGATTCAGCAGCAGTAAAACGCCGACGAAAATCATTGCTGTTTCCCAGGTAAAATATTCGCTGACGCTTCCCAGTTTCAGCAGGTCATTTGTCGCAACGAGAAGTGCCACGCCCAGAACAATAAAAAATAACCCTATGCTCACCCTTGGATGATGTTCCCTGTCCCTGAGCCGGGGATAGTCTCTGTAGTGGTGATAATCTCTGTGTCTCATAATTTTTAGTATTTACCTAAGACAAAACTAATTCTCAAACATATAATAGCTAAGAGAAATTCGGTAAACAGCGTTTTTCTGTCGGTATTTGGTCTTTTCTGACAATAAATGTTACTTTTTTGTTGATAATTTTTTTAATTGAAGAAGGATTCATATTTTTGCAAACCAAAATTTGAAGAGATGTCCTCATCTTATACTATACCGTTGAGTGGATTAAAGGAAGGGCACCACACAATTGATTTTGAGATTGATAAAGAGTTTTTTGAACCGTTTGAGGAGTCGGAAGTTAAGGAAGGGAGCCTAGTTGCAAATATTGAGATGGATAAAAGATCTTCTCATCTTGATATGCTGATAAAGGTCTCGGGAAGCGTCAGAATAAGCTGTGACAGATGTCTTGAAATGTTCTCCCAGTCCGTTTCCTGTGAGAACAGGTTACTTGTTAAATTTGGGAAAGATATTGAAGATATAGATCCGGACATTCTTTCTTTACCGGTTGATGCTTATGAACTGGATCTGCAACAACAGATATTTGAGTTCGTTATTCTGGCTCTGCCGATAAAAAGGGTGCATCCAGTTGATAAAAATGGGAAAGACACTTGCGATCCGGTTATGTTGAAAAAACTGGAAGAGTTTATAATAGAAGAGGAAAAAGAAAACGACCCGCGATGGGATGAATTGAAAAAATTAATGAACGATAATTAAATTTATTTAAAATGGCACATCCTAAACACAAACATTCTAAGACCAGAAGAGATAAACGCAGAACACATTATAAGGCAACTGCGCCTACAGTGGCAAGCTGTTCTAACTGCGGATCTTCAGTTCTGTATCACAGGGTATGTCCTGAATGTGGTTTTTACAGAGGTAAGCTAGCAGTTGAGAAAAAGGCAACTACCTGACCTCTATTAACTTAAATTGTGTAATATGAGAATTGGCCTTGATGTCATGGGTGGTGATTTCGCACCTGAGTCAATCATAGAGGGCGCTGTTGATTCCCTTAAGCATTTATCAGTTAAAGAGACCCTTGTCCTAATCGGGGATGAAACTTCCATTTTAAAGAAGCTGGATGAGATGAATGTCGAACCATCGAGGTTTGAAATAGTTCATACATCACAGGTAATAGAAATGGCTGATCATCCTGCAAAAGCATTTTCACAAAAAAAGGACTCAAGCATCGCAGTTGGTTACGGAATGCTGAAAAACGGTGATCTGGATGGTTTCTGCAGTGCAGGAAATACCGGGGCAATGCTTGTTGGAGCAAGTTATACTGTAAACATGATTCCCGGTGTTTTAAGACCGGCTCTTGTCACAGTTCTGCCATGCGTGGATAACCGCGATTCAGTTATACTCGATGTTGGCCTAAATCCTGATTGTAAACCTGATGTATTCCTGCAATACGGAATTCTGGGAAGTATATATGCAAAATATGTTCTCGGAAAGGATAACCCAACCGTCGGATTACTGAATATAGGTGAGGAGGAAACAAAAGGGACCCCGGCCGTAAAAGCGGCTTATGAGCTGATGAAAGACTATCCCGGACTAAACTTTGCAGGGAATATTGAAGGAAATGCTCTCTTCCGGGAAACAATGACTGATGTTATAGTCTGTGATGGATTTGTCGGGAATGTTATTATAAAGGTGGGAGAAGCATTTCATCATTTGTATAAAAGCAGGAATCTTAAAGATGTATACTTTGATCGTCTTGACTGGGAAAACATTGGAGGAACGCCAATTGTGGGAATCAATGCCAATGTAGTTATCGGCCACGGAATCTCAAAAAGAAAAGCCATCATGAACATGGTTCTGCAAACCAGGGGCGTTGTGCACGCAAACCTGGCACAAAAGATTAAAGAAGCAATATAATTATGGAAAAAATACGGGCAGCCATAACAGGGATATATGCCTGGGCACCGGAATATAAGCTGACCAATCAGGAGCTATCGAAAATGGTTGATACTTCCGATGAATGGATAATGCAACGAGTCGGAATTAAAGAAAGACGTATTCTTAAAGGTGAAGGCCTCGGAAGTTCAGATCTGGGAGAACAGGCAGTAAGAGGTTTATTGTTGAAAACAAAAACGGCTCCTGAGGAAGTTGACCTGCTGATCTGTGCCACTGCCACTCCCGATATGTTTTTCCCTGCTACAGCAAATATAATATCCGATAAATGTGGTATTAAAAATGCATTCAGCTTTGACCTTAACGCGGCATGTTCCGGATTTCTTTTTGCTTTGCAAACCGGGGCAGCCTATGTTGAAACCGGCAGATATAAAAAGGTAATTATTGTCGGAGCCGATAAAATGTCGTCTATCACCGACTATACCGACCGTACCACTTGCCCGCTGTTTGGAGATGCTTCAGGAGCAGTGATGCTGGAACCAACGACAGGAGAATTCGGGATAATTGATTATATATTTCATACTGATGGCTCCGGACGGAAATACCTTCATCTTAAAGCAGGAGGATCAGTTAAGCCGGCTTCTCATGAAACGGTTGATGCCAAAGAGCACTTCATCTACCAGGAGGGACAAAGTGTTTTTAAATTTGCTGTTTCAAATATGGCCGATGTTGCGGTGGAGATTATGGAACGTAATAATCTGAAATCTGATGATATAGCCTGGCTTGTTCCCCATCAGGCAAATTTGCGAATTATCGATGCTACCGGAAGAAGAATGGGTCTTGCAGCTGAAAAAGTAATGATCAACATCGAGAATTACGGTAACACAACAAATGCCACTATTCCATTATGTATATGGGAATATGAGAAAAAACTTAAAAAAGGCGATATCCTGATACTTGCCGCGTTCGGAGGCGGATTTACCTGGGGCGCCATCTACCTGAAGTGGGCATATGACCCTGAATAATTCCCCTTTTGTATATTTTTCTGCAATAGTTTTTATATTTGTGAGTTATTAAGTTTGTAACTCTAAAATTTAAATAATATGGCAAAGTTCAATGAACCGGAAAATCCTGCAATAAACCTTATTAGTCTTGGGACAGATATAACCGGCGATATTAAATCCAGTGGTGATATCCGGATCGATGGATCTCTTACCGGGAACCTTAATACAAAAGGTAAAGTTGTTATTGGCACGACAGGAAAGGTCAAAGGTGAAGTTAATTGCAAGAATTCAGAAGTGGCAGGATTAATTGAAGGCAAAATAACTGTGGGTCAGCTGCTTAATCTGAAAGCCTCTTCAAAAATTCATGGAGACATAGTTACATTAAAGCTATCTATTGAACCTGGAGCCGTATTTTCAGGAAACTGCAAAATGAGTGATACCGATACTAATGCCGGAACAGGAATTATCAAAGAAAAAGAGCCAGAAAAAGCTGCAAAATAAGGGACTTCAAGAATATGGAAGGTACTCAGGCATTGTATTCCAGATGGCTGGTATTATTCTTGTAACCGTCTGGGGTGGTGTAAAGCTTGATAAGCTTACAGGGTGGCATACTCCCGTTTTTACAATTGTTCTTTCGCTCCTTGGGGTTACTGCAGCGATATATACTGCAATAAAAGAATTTATTAAGTAATTTCCTTTCTTGAAACAAATTCAAAAATACTTTTTACTACTGCTATTATTAAATCTACTGTTACTTCTGACAGCCTATTTAATTACATCCCTGGTAAACTATATTTTTTTATTCAGCGATGTTGTTATCTTATCTTTTGTTTTTTCAGTAATTTCAGTAATTACCACACTTATTTTTTTAACAGGTCAGACCAAAAGCCCGGAAAGCCAGATATTATACAGTCTGGTTGCAATTGGTCTTAAGTTCCTGCTTGAGATCATCTTAGCATTCATCTGGTTTGCTGTTGCTAAAAAAACTTCTTTACACTCTGTTTTAATGTTTTTTGTTTTATATTTAGCACTCACTTTGTTTACGGTATGGGGCATAATGAAAACCCTGAAAAACAAAGCTTTATAAAATTAGTAATGATTTGAAAACAAAAATTATATTTGGTTTTTTCCTTTTTCTTCTGATAAATGGAACCACCATTTCGCTTTTTGGACAGGAAGTTAAAGGAAAAGAAGAAACAACAGAAAAATTTGATGCAAACTCTTTTATCATTGACCATATTGCCGATTCCCATGAGTGGCATATTCTAACGAAAAAAAATGGAGAGAGTGTTGCAATTTATCTGCCGGTTATAATATACTCAAGAGATGCAGGGTTAAATATTTTTTCTTCAAAAAAACTCGCAGAAGGGAAAGAGTACAAAGGGTTCAAAATTGAAGAGGATGGTGACTTTAAAGGCAAAATCGTCTCAGTTAATAAAGACGGAACTGTTGATGAAAAAAACCTTCCGGTTGACCTTTCAATGACAAAATCTGTTATAGGAATGATATTTGCAGCAATTATCGGGCTGTTAATATTCCTGTCTCTGGCACGTTCGTATAAAAGAACCGGAATAAGCCATCCAAAAGGAATTCAAAGTTTCCTTGAACCGGTAATACTTTTTATCCGAGATGACATTGCAATCCCCAATCTTGGTCATAAATATGAAAAGTACATGCCATATCTCCTGACTATATTTTTCTTTATTCTGATCAATAATTTAATGGGGCTTATTCCCACTCCTCCTCCATTCGGGGCGATTGTTACCGGGAATATTGCAATCACATTTATTCTTGCCGCATGTACATTCGTAGTTATACAGTTCAGTGGTAACAAGATGTACTGGAGACATGTTTTTGCTACTCCGGGAGTGCCATTCTGGCTACTGCCTATAATGATACCGGTCGAAATAATAGGCTTATTTACAAAACCATTTGCACTGATGATAAGGTTATTTGCGAATATGGTGGCTGGACACTTTGTCAGCTTAAGCCTTATATCCCTGATTTTCATATTCGGTTCGCTTATGCTTGCTCCGGTATCAGTGTTATTTGTGATATTCATGGATTGTCTCGAAGTTCTTGTGGCATTCCTACAGGCATACATTTTTACACTTCTCTCTGCCTTATTTATAGGTATGGCAATTCAGGAAGAGCATTAGAATTTTTGTTTAACTTAATATAATAATTATGACAGGAACATTAGCAGCAGTTGGAGCAGGTCTCGCAGTAATAGGGGCAGGACTTGGTATCGGCAGGATCGGAGGTTCGGCAATGGATGCAATTGCCAGACAGCCCGAAGCATACTCCAAGATACAACTTGCAATGATCATCTCAGCCGCTCTTATCGAAGGAGTTGCTTTTTTTGCAATTGTAGTTTCTCTATTGAAGTAATTTAAAGTTATGAAGCCTGCAACGGTTGGTTGCAGGACTTCTTTTTTTTGCAACAGTTAATTTAATCGATATGATATTTTTAGCAAATAGTCTGGTTACCCCGGCAGTAGGCACACTCTTCTGGTCAGCATTTATTTTCCTTTTGTTTTTTCTTTTGCTGGCAAAATTCGCCTGGAAGCCTATTCTTAATGCGGTAAAAGCACGCGACGAGATGATTAGGGGTTCGCTCGAGTCGGCTGAAAAAGCCAGGGAAGAAATGTTAAAACTAAACAGCGACAATGAAATGATTCTTCGCAAAGCCAGAGAAGAACGAGAATTAATACTGAAGGAAGCAAGAGAAGTACGCGACAAACTTATTTCTGAAGCCAAGGGAAAAGCAACAGAAGAAGCTGAAAAGCTTATCGAGAAGGCAAGGACCAGTATCGAAAACGAGAAGCTTAAAGCCCTTTCTGAAATTCACGAACAGGTTGCAACTCTATCGGTTGACATCGCCTCAAAACTGCTGGGTGAAAAGCTTAAACCTTCCGGAGAACAGGCAAAACTGATAGATAATTACCTTAAAGAGATTGATTTCAATAAGAATTAGGAACCTGAACCTGTAATGAACGACAGTAAAATATCAGTAAGATACTCCAGGGCAATTTTTCAGCTGGCTCTCGAAAAGAAAATACTTGATAAAGTCTATCAGGATATGATCTTTATTTCAGAGATATGTAAATTCGCGGAAACAAAAGGCTTCCTTGGCAGCCCCATTATAGTTCCTTCAAAAAAGGAAGCTATATTTCATAAAATGCTTGGAGGCAATGTTGAAGAAATCACGCTTTCACTTATCGATCTGATCGTAAAAAACGGCAGGGAAAGCTTTATTCCTGCAATAGCCAGGGTATTTATCCATGAAACAAAGAAATTCAAAGGGATTACAGAATCTGTTCTTACTACTGCAGTTAAAGTTGATGATAAAGTTAAAAAACAGATTACCGATTTAATTTCAGAAGGCTTCAAGACAAAAGTTGAGCTTAAAGAAACTATTGATCCTGAAATAATTGGAGGCTTTATCCTACAAATTGATGACAATTACATCGATGCAAGCATAAGGAATAAGCTACATAAAATAAAAAAAGAACTTATCGGAAGTGTTGTAACTCCCGGATAAAAAAAATAACAGTTAGGATTTTTAAGAAAATACAATATGGCAAATATTAAACCGGCAGAGGTTTCAAAGATTCTCAAACAGCAACTGGAAGGAATACAGACCGGAGTTGAACTGGAAGAAGTAGGAACTGTACTTACCGTAGGTGACGGAATTGCACGTATTTACGGACTTTCAAATGCAGAATCAAATGAGTTAATTGAATTTGAAAATGGTATTGAAGCTATTGTTTTGAACCTTGAAGAAGACAATATTGGCGCAGTACTTCTTGGCCCGACCGAAGAGATAAATGAAGGGGACATCGTTAAAAGAACGGGAAGAATTGCCTCTCTGGGCGTAGGAGAAGGATTGTTGGGCAGAGTAATCTCACCTACTGGACAACCCCTCGACGGCAAAGGACCAATTACCGGTGAGCTTTATAACCTTCCATTCGAAAGAAAAGCCCCCGGGGTTATCTTCCGCCAGCCTGTAAGACAACCTCTTCAGACAGGTATCAAAGCAATCGATGCCATGATTCCTATTGGCCGCGGACAGAGAGAACTCATTATCGGTGACAGACAGACCGGAAAAACAGCTATTGCCATTGATACAATTATTAATCAGCGTAGCAACTTTGAAAAAGGCAAACCTGTTTATTGTATTTATGTTGCCATAGGACAAAAAGGATCAACTGTTGCAAATATAGCAGCAACGCTTGAAGAACATGGTGCTCTGAAATATACAGTGATTGTTCTTGCTACAGCTTCTGATCCGGCTGCATCACAGTTCTATGCTCCATTTGCAGGAGCTGCAATCGGAGAATTTTTCCGCGATACGGGTCGTGATGCCCTTATTATTTATGATGATCTTTCGAAACAGGCTGTGTCTTACAGGGAAGTCTCTCTTTTGCTTCGTCGTCCGCCGGGACGTGAGGCATATCCGGGAGATGTTTTCTATCTGCACTCCAGGCTTCTTGAAAGAGCAGCAAAAATCATTGAATCAGATGAAGTGGCACAGAAGATGAACGATATTCCGGAAGCCATAAGACATATGATAAAAGGTGGCGGTTCGCTTACAGCCCTTCCTATTATTGAAACTCAGGCCGGCGATGTTTCAGCATATATTCCGACAAATGTGATATCAATCACTGACGGACAGATATTTCTCGAGTCGAGCCTTTTCAATTCCGGGGTGCGTCCTGCAATCAATGTCGGTATATCAGTATCAAGGGTGGGAGGAAATGCCCAGATTAAGGCGATGAAAAAGATTGCCGGAACACTCAAAGTTGATCAGGCACAGTATCGTGAATTGGAAGCATTTTCCAAGTTTGGTTCTGACCTCGATGCCTCGACTCTCGCAATATTGAATAAAGGTGCAAAAAACGTTGAAATACTAAAACAGGGTCAGTTTGCTCCGATACCTATTGAAAAACAGATTGCAATTATATATTGCGGTACAATGGGTCTTTTAAAAGATGTTCCTATAAACAAAGTAAAAGATTTCGAGGTTGAATTTATTGAGCTGCTCGAACTTAGACATAGTGATACCCTGGACAGTCTTCGTGAAGGAATTCTTAATGATGATATCACAAAAGTCCTTGAAAAAGTTGCTTCTGATCTGGTTATAAAATACCGGGTGCAATAGAAATACCCGATAAAATGAAATTTGATGGCTAATTTAAAGGCAATAAGGATACGGATTACCTCTTTTAAATCTACCAGGCAGATAACCTCAGCTATGAAGATGGTGTCGGCTGCTAAATTAAGGAAAGCTCAGGATAAGATTGTGAGGCTGAGACCTTATGCAAATAAATTGCACAATCTGCTGGTTGATCTTTCACAAAGCCTTTCAGACTCAGAAGTTGAGAATATTTATGGAAGAATGTCCCCGCCGGAGAAGGTTCTTGTTGTTGTGATTACATCTAACAGAGGCCTCTGCGGAGCTTTTAATACAAATGTTATAAATGAAGCCAGAAAGATCATTTCAGAAAAATATCCTGATCAGCTAAAAAAGGGAAACCTTAAACTTCTGACTATCGGGAAAAAGGGATTCGACTATTTCAAAAAGCAAAAGATTAGTATGCTTCCCGAACAGAATAGTCTGTATAATGATCTTACATTTGATAATGTCACTATTGTGGCTGAACAGATTATGAAAAGTTTCACAGTGTCGGAATTTGACAGGGTGGAACTTATCTATAATCAATTTAAAAATGCTGCAGTGCAAAACCTTACCAATGAAGTATTTCTGCCTGTTGAGACAGCTCCTCCCGGAAAGGGAATGGCAACTCCTGTTGATTATATTTATGAACCCGGCAAAGAGGATATCATCAGGGATCTGATTCCAAAATCATTAAAAATTCAATTCTATAAAGCTGTTCTTGATTCATTTGTTGCAGAGCATGGGGCCAGGATGACCGCAATGCATAAGGCGACAGACAATGCTACTGCTCTGATACGCGATATGACTCTTCAGTACAACAAAGCCAGACAAGCCGCAATAACAAATCAGATACTTGAAGTAGTAAGTGGCGCAGAAGCGCTTAGAGGTTAAAAGTAATTGATTATCAGGTTTTAAAAAAGCCAAAATGTATACGCAGGCTGAACTAAAAAAATTAGTCAATAAGGCTATTCTGAATCTTTCTTATAACGAAGAAGCAGAAAAGCTGAATGATCCGGTTAAGTACATTCTTTCAATAGGGGGAAAAAGGTTAAGGCCGGTTTTAGCCCTGATGGCCTGCAATCTTTTTAATGATAAAATTGATGATGCAGTAATTCCTGCTACCGGCCTCGAAGTGTTCCATAATTTCACACTTGTCCATGATGATATTATGGATCATGCTCCGGTAAGAAGAAACCTTCCGACAGTACACAGTAAATGGAATCTTAACCAGGCTGTCCTTTCAGGTGATGTAATGGCTTTTATTGCAAATGAATGTTTTTTACAAACCCCTGCGCACTGCATGTCGAAGGTTTTCAGGGTGTTTAATAAGGCAGCCATCGAAGTATGTGTTGGTCAGCAGCTTGATATAGATTTTGAAAAAGCTGCAATTGTTTCCCACGAGGAGTATTTAAGGATGATTGAGCTAAAAACTGCTGTGCTTCTTGCTGCCTCAGCTAAAATTGGTGCAATTATCGGTGGATGCGATGACAGAGAAGCTGACCTTCTTTATGAATTTGGAAGAAACCTGGGACTTGCATTCCAGATTCAGGATGACCTTCTTGACATTTATGGTGATGTTAAAGTATTTGGTAAAATTCTGGGAGGAGATATTATTTCAAATAAAAAAACCTATTTGCTGGTAAAGGCCCTGGAAATAGCATCAGTCGAACAGGCAAAACAACTTCATAAACAATTTGCCCTGAAAGAGTTTGACCCTGAAATAAAAGTAAAAACAGTTGTTGAACTTTACAATCAGATGAATATTAAGAATATTTCAGAAAACCTCGCCAACAATTATATAAACACAGCTTTCAGCCTGCTTGATAATTTAGGTGTTATTAATGAAAGAAAAACAGAACTTGCAGATATTGCCAGTTCGCTTATTGGAAGAGATAATTAATCCGTTATTCTGTTTTTTCGTGTTTAATCTTTTTTTCGATATTAATGAATACTCCCGCATTTAGAATAAACTGATTATATCTGTTGTTGAATAGAAGTTTAGCTTCTCCGAAGATATCCAGTATTTCGGTTATTTTAATAAATGTTCCTGCCCCTATATTAAGCCCAAGCGTATTATCACTCTCCTTGAATGAAGGAACTCCCGTGGAAGTAATTTTATTATTTGCAAACAATATATTAAATCCGGTTAGTCCGTAAAACTGGAACCGTTCCGCAGGATTCAGAATCCAGTGTCCATTTATATCAAACATCATCGCTGTAATTGTTTGCTTCGAAATTTCACCATTGTTTATATGCGGATAGAAGAAGGTGAAAGAAGGAGAGATATAAAAAGGAGTGCTTATTTTACAGATGCCTTTGAATGAGATTCCGACAAAACTGCTCTTATTTACTCCTATTGATTGTTCATGAAAATGAAAGCCGCTGCTCAAAGATAAGCCTCCTCCCATCCCTGTAAACTGACCATTAGCAATATTCAGCACAGAAACCATCAAAAGCAATGTCACAAAAGACTTTTTCATGAACTTGTTTTAAATTAAGCATATATCCGGGATCATACTTCCCAGCTATAAAGATAAAGAAAAAAGAAACAGCGAATTAAGGAACCTGATAGAGAATTAAATAGAGGAATAATAAGGAAACGGTAATGTCTCTTCAGATAAATCATATTTGAATATGGAGATTCCTCATTTCATCCCGATTTCTCATGCAATTTTTGCACATCAGGATTTATGGCAAATCGGTTTTTAAAGCTTGAGATTCCTCGCTGACGCTCGGAATGATTTGACAATTAGTCGGTTACGATAGGGAAGAAGTGATAATTCGCAGAAGAATGCCTATAAAGTGCTGACTGGTGTTGCGAATCGCCGCTTCTTACCTTATGATCCTCAGCCGCGATGTCATCCCGAACGTCAGAGATGGATCTCACCATCATTGTTCGTTGTACAATCACCCGTTCTTTTTTCCAAAACTGAATTTATAAAGATATTAGTCAGGTTAAAACACAAAAATTATTAATTTTGTCTCTTCTTAAAAACTTAAATAAATAAATAGGATATATGTCACAGAATACCGGGAAAATCAGCCAGATCATCGGACCTGTAGTTGATGTTACCTTTGAAAAACAGGGCCTTGAAATGCCTGATATCTATGATGCTCTCGAAATAAAGAGGGATGACGGTTCCATTCTTGTTGTGGAATGTGAGCAGCATATAGGAGAAAGGACCGTCAGGACGATTGCAATGGATTCAACCGACGGTCTCCGCAGGGGGATGGAAGTTGTAGCAACAGGATTGCCTATAACCGTGCCTATTGGGGAACAGATAAAAGGGCGGCTTATGAATGTAACCGGAGAAGCTATCGATGGCATAGGTTATCTTGACAAAAAAGGCGGATATCCTATCCACAGGAAACCGCCAAAATATGAAGATCTTTCAACTGAAAAAGAAGTTTTGTATACCGGGATAAAAGTGATTGACCTTATTGAACCATATTCAAAAGGAGGTAAAATCGGACTCTTCGGTGGTGCAGGTGTTGGAAAGACAGTTGTTATTCTTGAACTGATTAACAATATTGCAAAAGCATATTCCGGAATGTCAGTTTTTGCCGGTGTCGGAGAGAGAACCAGGGAAGGCAATGACCTCCTCCGTGATATGCTGGATGCAGGAGTAATTAACTATGGTAAAAAGTTTCTTGAGAATATGAAATCGGGCAGCTGGGACCTGTCTACAGTAGATCATGATGCCCTTAAAGAATCAAAACTTGCCCTCGTGTTCGGACAGATGAACGAACCTCCCGGCGCAAGAGCAAGAGTGGCCCTGGCGGGTCTCTCCGTGGCTGAACATTTCAGGGATGGCGATGGAAAAAGCGGAGGAAGAGATATACTGTTTTTTATGGATAATGTCTTCCGTTTCACACAGGCAGGATCAGAGGTATCCGCTCTCCTGGGCAGGATGCCTTCAGCTGTAGGTTACCAGCCGACACTTGCAACTGAAATGGGTATAATGCAGGAACGTATTACCTCAACTAAACATGGATCAATTACCTCAGTTCAGGCTGTATACGTACCGGCCGATGATCTCACTGACCCGGCTCCAGCCACAACTTTCGCACACCTCGATGCTACCACTGTTTTAAGCAGGAAAATTTCTGAACTCGGTATTTATCCTGCAGTTGATCCTCTTGATTCAACCTCACGAATTCTTACAGCAGATATTGTCGGTGAAGCACATTATAGTTGCGCCCAAAGAGTAAAAGAGCTGCTTCAGAGATATAACGAATTACAGGATATTATTGCCATCCTCGGAATGGATGAGCTTTCTGAAGAGGATAAGCTTGTTGTTCACCGGGCTCGCAGAGTGCAGAGATTCCTTTCACAACCGTTTACCGTTGCAGAATCTTTTACTGGTATAAAAGGCGCTCTCGTTTCAATTGAAGACACTATCAAAGGATTTAATATGATCATGGATGGTAAGGTTGACCAGTATCCCGAATCAGCATTTATGCTGGTAGGAACTATTGAAGATGCTATTGAAAAAGGAGAAAAAATACTCGTTCAGTCAAAATAGTTGATTGTTGATCAATATCGCTTATTAATAAGTTGAAATGAAAATAGAGATTATAACACCCGACAAAAAAATATTTGACGGGGAAATTAAATCAGTAAGGGTTCCGGGCAAAAAAGGATCATTCCAGGTTTTAAAAGACCATGCGCCCATTATCTCTACCCTCGATAATGGTTTAGTCAGAATGGTTGATCAGCAGGACAAGGAAATAATATATGAGATCACCGGAGGCGTGATTGAAGTAAAATCAAATAAAATAATTCTGCTGGCAGATTCCATAAAATAATGGATTTAATATGACACCGGATGAATTTCGAAAACATGCCCATGACCTGGTCGAATGGATGGCTGGGTACATGGAAAATGTTGAAACATTTCCGGTCAAATCGTTGGTAAAACCCGGAGAGATTTTTGATAAAATTCCCGATAACCCCCCTCAAAAAGCTGAATCATTCGACTCATTAATGTCGGATTTTGATAAAATAATACTTCCGGGCATAACTCACTGGCAGAATCCAAATTTTTTTGCATATTTCCCTGCAAACACCAGTCCGGCATCTGTTCTGGCAGAAATGGTCATTGCTACTCTTGGAGCCCAGTGCATGATATGGGAAACATCTCCGGCAGCTGCAGAGCTTGAAGAAAAAATGATGATCTGGTTAAGGGAATTAATCAGTTTACCTTCCGGATTTGAAGGAGTTATACAGGATTCCGCTTCTACAGCCACTCTTGCAGCAATACTTACGGCACGCGAAAAATCTACAAACTTTTCAGGCAATACCGAAGGTTTGGGAAAATCAGGAATTCTTAAAGTATATTGCTCGGAACAGACTCACTCATCTGCTGAAAAAGGCGTTAAAATAAGTGGAATCGGAAGAAAAAACCTTGTCAAAATACCAGTAAGGAGTGACTTTTCAATGGATCCCGAAAAGTTGAAGGAGGCAATTCTGAATGATAAAGAAAAAGGAGAGATCCCCTGCTGCGTTATTGTAACCTTAGGCACAACAGGAACCACTGCAATTGATCCTTTAAGAGCCATTGGAGAGATCTGCCGCGATAATAATGCATGGCTTCATGTTGATGCCGCTATGGCGGGTACTGCTCTTATTCTGCCTGAGTTTCAATGGATGCTCGATGGTAAGGAGTATATCGACAGTTTTGTATTTAATCCGCATAAATGGATGTTTACAAACTTCGACTGCACCGCCTATTTTGTAAAGGATGCTTCATTACTGATAAAAACTTTTGAGATACTTCCTGAATATCTGAAAACCAGAACAAGGGGAAAAGTAAATGATTACCGCGACTGGGGTGTCCCTCTCGGCAGAAGATTCAGGGCTTTAAAATTGTGGAGTGTTATCAGGACCTACGGAGTAGAAGGACTCCGGGAAAAAGTAAGGAATCATATAGGAATTGCAGCGGAACTTTCGGAAATGATCTCAAAAGAGGCTGATTTTGAAATCCTTGCACCAGTTGTAATATGCGTGGTCTGTTTCAGGTATTTCCCTGCAGGATATACTGAAAATCAGATAAATGATTTAAATGAAAAGCTTAATCACCAGCTTAATGATTCGGGGAAATTATATCTGAGTCATACAGTTTTAAATGGCAGATATACGCTAAGAATGGTTACGGCTCAGACAAACGTTACGATAGGACATGTACAGAATGCATGGCGACTGATAAAAGAGACTGCCCGCAGCCTGATTTCCTGAAAGCTTTACATCTGCCTTCGTCCGAAAATCATACCGAATATATTAATATTGAAAAGGAGCTCCATGGTTGGCGGCCCGCTTATGCTTTTCCATGATGACCGCAGTCCGGTAGAAATCATATATGGGATCCTCAGAAAATGAAAATCGGCAAGCAATTCAAATCCATAGGAACTGAAAGAAATTTTATCAGAATTGTCGTAAAGCGGACTAAGTCCATTTGCGGAGAACTGATAAAATGAATTTCCAGGCCCCGAGGCGTAATCATAAAAGAAGTCTGCCCTGATTCTCTTAAGATAAAGAAGACTGGCGACATTGAAATCAGGGTATACAAGAGGCAGGGCATAATCGGCTGAATAGAAATTCATTTTCTTTGATATTATATTATTGTAACCACGGGGAAGTGATGAAAAGCTTCCATACAGAAATTCAGCAGGATTCTGTTTTTCAGTTTCTAACTTTATTTTTATACTATTATTGGCGAGAATTCCAGGGAAATAAAACGCCGTTTTCAATGATATCTCTGATCCATAAATGGTTTTGTCAAAAGGAGCATTGCGGTAATTAAAGTCGAGTATCTGTGCCCATTTTGGATATATATCACGAAGCGACAACTGGTAATAATTTGTAAAATAAAGTCTTGTTGTAACAATTGTCTGACCATAGTCGTACGTCCCACTCTCTTTGTCGTAGATGTATTGATTTTTGTAATCTGCTTGAACAGAGGGCTGCAGGAACTCTGAAAAACTGCCCGATGAAAACTGCAGAGGTAACGAAATAGTGTTGATGAAGCTTATACCAGGCTTAATATCAGAAGGATTTGCAACATTTGCCATAACTTTGCTTATCTGAGGAAGAGTTCCATAATCGATTTGTGATTCAATAACCGGGTACTGTCCCTGCCAGGTTATCCGTGAATGAATAAGATTGCGTTTATCGGCTGAATATTCATAACCTATAGTTGAGATAAGGGTACTTAATGTATTCTGGGTCATAATCGTAACCCCAGGCCGTATGTTCGCCGGGTCAATGTTAAGCTGTGTAACATCCGTGTAGAAAGGCATCCAGCTGTGAAATCTGAACAGGTGCTGCCATTTTCTGTAAGGTTCAGGGTAATATTTTATATTGCTATTACCGGAATCTGATGTGGTTTTAATTTCAATCCGGTTGATTAGGAATGACGAAGAATTTAAATTGCTTTTCAGAATTTTCTGTTCAACGGGTATTGAAGCACAGCAGATATTGTTCCCCTGGGAACTGTAATCGCCGAAGAATATTTTTTTGCCGGCAGAAGTAACATCAATAGTCCCGAATCTTGAACGTGTTACACATTCAGTTTTTTTATCCGGGGTGATAAGATAAACATTATCTGTCCCCGAGGAAGAACTTACAAAAAAGAGCGAATCGTTTCTCAGGAATGAAGACTGTAAATCAGCTCTTCCGGCTTCAATTAATGTCTCCCATTCCTTCCTGTCAGGTCGGAACGATAATATCCCTTCCCCGGCATCTGCAAGGAAAATAAATGTTATTTTCTTGCCGTCTGCGCTCCACTGTGGGTGCTGGAGATAAACGTTCCCGGGAGTCTGGAATGTTTGTATTACTGCTCCTGTGAGAGCATCAATAAGCACTAGGCTGTTAATGTTGTTAACGGTGTTTTCAACTGCAACTATGTTATTCCCTTGTGGAGAAATAGATGCAGCCAGATATCTCGATTTCCGGCTGAGCTTTATGATTCTTCCGGTTTTAATATCCATTAGTTTAATAACCGAATACTCCCTGTTTTGCCATCTGGGATCGGTCAGAGTTTCTACCCAAACCAGCTTACCTTTAGAATATGATATGACCAATGGGTAAATCTGTCCAGTTACATGGATTCTTTTTTCGGTTTTATTGGCTGTATTTATCAATACGAAAGAAGTTGGGAAGGACAATGTGGTTTTTATAGCCAGAATACTGTCAGTACCTGCATAAACTGGTGAATGATAATCAATATACTTTCCGTTTTTGTCAGGATTTGCCACTTTGTAATCAACAGGGCTTTCTTTAGAAACATCTTTTGTCCAGATAGTCTTAAGAGTATCGAAAGTTTCCTCCCATAGCTTTTTCTTTTTCAGGTTGTAGTTTTTTGAAAGGCTTATATTTACCGGGTTAATAGTGAATGGTTGCTCCCCGGTGAATTTAAATACCTTATTCCAGATCTGAGGATCATATTTCGCCAGGGCCAGGGTCACCATTTGAAAGCCTGATTCGTAATAATCGGGCACAAAATCCTTATAAGAGCCGTTTATTATTTTATCATAGGAATAGGGTTTATAATTTTCAATTATAAGTGCTTTTAGCTCTTTCTGGAAGGAAGGGGTGCGTCCTCTGCCCGATGGTGTAAGAGCTGATTCGGCAAAAACTGCATCTCCCTCGATTAACCATGACGGCAGAAGCGATGCAACAATTCCTGTGAACTGCTGCCCTAAAAGCAGCGACATCCCTTTTGAAAATCCCTGGTTTAATGATTCCATCTGGAGAACATGCGCCAGTTCATGAACAGCAAGCTGTTTTTCAGCAGAAAGAGGAATAGTGTTTTGATCAGGTGTCGGATATAATTCCATTCGTTTTGGAGCCCAGGCTACATAGCCATTTGACTGAACGGTGAAATTGTGAATGACAACCGGGACGGTAAACTTTTTTTCAGGGAAAAGCAACATAAGTTTTGAATATGCCTTATCAAGCTCCCTGGCGTACAGCATTCCACCGGCCCCGTATTTTTCAGGATAAATGACAGTGAATCTGCCTGTTTTAATCTGCATCCATTTTAGAGATGCCGGGTCCTGGCCTGTATCATAATATTGTGCTGAAACAATTCGTACAGATAATAATCCGGTTATAAAGAAAAATATTAGTTTTTGTTTCATTCAAAAAATTATAGCTCAAAAATAGCAAAATAAGTGAGCGATGATCTGTTTGCTGAGGTTTGAGAAAAAAATGACTATCAGGAATCATGAACATAGTTTCATTGATTTTCAAACAATTTGAAAATAGTTATGCATGATTCCTGATAGTCATTAGAAAAATAAGAAATTTTCTTTAATTTAATCCCCGCGAGCGCATTGGCTTCGCCGAGCTCTCCGCCAAGTGGCGGATCGGTTCTTCGTAGCTTGTTGCGAAGAGCTTCAATTGAGGCAAAAATGTTTTAGTGTGATACCTCCTGAAGCGGTAGTGAAGAATCAGATCAGTAAGAATGAGGAACTGAAATACTTGATTTAAGGTATTTTTCGAGAAGGAAAAAGATTTTTTCCGGGTAAATGGGTTTTAAGATATACTCATTGCAACCTGCAATATAAGCCTCTGTTTTAGCCTGTTCGGATGAGTAAGCTGTGATCATGATGACGGGCGTGCTTTTTCTGTCTTTTCTTAGTATTCTGATGCATTCGATACCATTGATCAGAGGCACAAGAAAATCCATAAAAACCAGGTCAATTGGGTTGTTTTCAAGGGCAAGATAATCAACAAACTCTTTTCCGGTATGAAATATCTTTACCTCAGCACCAGAATTTTTTAGAAGAGTCTCATAATACCTGACTGAAGGCTTATCGTCCTCAACAATAATTATATTTTTGCCTGTAAGTTCTAAATTGCTGATATTCAATGTCATTTATGAGATCGATTAGACATGTATAAAATTACGATAAGAAAAGGATCTTAGGGCTGTAGATTCGTTCAATTATTAACATTTTATCAACAATTATGTCAATCTGTAGTAAACAGATATTTGGTTTCTTGAATTAAATTGTGCAATTTCGTATTAATAAACCTACATAACATGTTAAGACAAATTCGCTTTGCCAGAGTTTTTGTCCTTTCTTTGGGATTGTTTGTAATGGCAATATATTCCTTTGGACAGGCACCAATAAATAACGGCACAAGAGCCGTTTTTATTTTTGATATCGCCAAATACATTGATTTTGGCCCAGGCTTTGCTGATTCGTCAGTTTTCAGAATTGGCATTCTCGACAGAGACGTTTCATTATTTTTCGAAATGGGGAACCTGAGAAAAACGAGAACCAGGATACAGGATAAACCTGTGGAGATCGTAAAATTCAATTCTGAAAGTCAGATTATATACACACAGCTGTTATATGTCAATAAAGCAAGCGGATTTAATTTGAACAAAGTAAAAGCTGTTATTGAGAAACATCAGACACTGCTTATGACTGAAGGTTATGAATTCAGGGAATCAATGATAAACTTTATTGGGGTGGAAGGAGAGATGCCTAAATACGGGGTAAATGAAGATATGATTAACAAAGCCGGAATGAAGGTCAATTCCAATATGCTGGCTCAGGCCATAAAAACTAAAGAGGACTGGGAGAATCTCTTTGGAAAGGCAAGTGAAGAGATTGTAATACAAAGAGATACAATACGCCAGCAAATTGAGATGATTAATAATCAGAAAGCAGAAATACTCCATCAAAAGGCCCTTCTCGACAGTCTTGATAAAGAAATAACTGCAAAGGTGAAGACTCTGAACGACAAGCAAAAGGTTCTTGAAAAGCAGTTTGTTCAGATAAGCAAACAGCAGGGTGAAATTACTATCCAGAAACAGACAATAGTTGTTCAGCAGAATCAGGTTCAGGTTCAGAAAGATACTCTTTCAAAACAAAAGGAGAAAATTGATCTTCAAATGGCAAGACTGGATGAGCAGCTGAAAAGAATTTCAGAGCAGGACAGCAAAATAAAAGTTCAGCTTGAAGCTATTGAAAAACAGAAGCTGGTGCTGTATTTTGTTATTTTCGCCCTCCTTTTGGTAAGTTTCCTGGGGTATTACATATATCGGGGATATAAAATAAAAAAAGAGGCAAATATCAAGCTTGAAGAGAAAAACAGGACGATCTCTCTGCAAAAAGATGAAATCGAAAAGCAAAGGGATCTTGCTGCTGCCCAGAGGGATCAGATAGGATACCAGAAAAGGCATATCGAAGATAGTATCATGTATGCCAAAAGAATACAAACTGCACTTATTCCGTCTCTGGAGCTTTTCAGCGATAAGCTTGAGCACTTTGTTCTGTATAAGCCTCTCGCAATCGTAAGTGGTGACTTTTATTGGGTAAGCACACAGTCCAACCCACAGGTGATTATTTCTGCCGACTGTACCGGACATGGAGTTCCCGGGGCATTCATGAGTATGCTCGGAGTAACAATGCTTAACGAAATTATTAATGGTAAGCATATACTGGAACCTGACCAGATAATTGAAAACCTGCGCCAGGGAATAATTAAATCATTAAAGCAGGTCGCAGAAGAAGACAGCATTAAAGACGGGATGGATATTGCCGTTTGTGTTGTTGATTTCGATAAAAATATTTTATGGTATGCCGGAGCCAACAGCCCTATGTACCATGTCAGAGGAGGTGAACTTACCCATTACAGGGCTGATAAAATGCCAGTGGCAATCCATTACAGGATGGAGCCATTCACACTTCATAAAATTGACTTGCAGAAGGGAGATGCTTTTTATATTTTTTCAGATGGTTTTGCCGATCAGTTTGGCGGACCAAATCAGAAAAAATTTATGTCAATGCAACTCAGGGAAACACTTGTTACCATGTCGGGAGTGCCAATGCTTCAACAAGGGGAACGGCTTAATAAGATATTTGAAGAGTGGCGCGGCGACAGCCCACAGATTGATGATGTTACTTTAATCGGGGTGAGATACTGATTACTGGCAAACCCATTTGGTTGTAACTCCTAAAACAGTTACAGGCTGGGTAGCTTCTATCCCGAGTAATGATGCATCGCAATATTCCGTGTCACTTCCGGTTGTAAGTAAATTTCCGCCTGAATCGTATGTATTTTGTGAGCAAACCTTGCAATTCTTCTGGCATGCGGTAAATGACAAAGCAATAAATACAAATCCGGCAGCATACAATAGTATTCTTTTCATACAGGTTAGATTTGATAACAAATATACAAAAACTCTTTTCTCCGTAGTAAAGAAACAGTAGAAAATGGCAGTGCTTTTAAAATATTCGGCTGTGCTATGCATCATATCCTTAAAAAGACAGTCATTTGAGCAGGAATGAAAATATTTATAAATTGCATAAAAATTAATTGTCATGGAAGATTCAAAAATGAAAAAACACGTAACCGTGGTTGGAGCGATTCAGATTGGCTTCGGAGTACTCGGTCTGATTGCAGCTGTTGCACTCTTCTTTGCTCTGAATTTTGCCAGAACTCAGGTTGGCGATGATGAAGTGGCAGGCGGGGTATTAAAATTGTTATCAATCAGTCTTCCTCTTCTGATCGGATTCCTGTCAACTCTTGGCCTGGTGGGAGGAATAGGACTTTTTACCTACCAGTCATGGGCCAGATACCTGGTGATCGTTGTCTCAGCTCTGGGATGCCTGAATATTCCTATCGGAACACTGAAAGGTGTATATGCTCTTTGGGTTTTATTGCAGGATGAAACTGTCAAACTGTTCGAGAAGAAATAATATTTTAAAAAAATATTGAGTAGAGACGCCCAATTTGGGCGTCTCTACGTATTTTTGCCAGATAATCAACTTTAGTGTTATGGCTGACGACAATAAGATCATTTTTTCAATGTACAGGGTAGGGAAATCATTTCCTCCTCACAGACAGGTACTTAAAGACATCTCTCTGTCATTCTTCCTGGGTGCTAAGATCGGAATTATAGGTTTGAATGGATCAGGAAAATCAACGCTTCTGAAAATTATCGCAGGCATAGAAAAAGAATACCAGGGTGAAATTACCTTTCTTCCGGGGCATTCCGTAGGACATCTTTCACAGGATCCTCTGCTTGAAGAAAACCGCACAGTCAGAGAAATTGTCGAAGAAGGTGTAAAGGATACAATGGAGATTATTAAAGAATTCGAAAAAATAAATAACAGCTTTGGCGCACCGGAAGTATATGAAAATCCTGATAAAATGCAGCAACTGATGGACCGGCAGGCTGTGCTGCAGGAGAAGATTGACTATTTCGATGGATGGAACATAGAGCATAAGCTTGAACGTGCAATGGATGCCCTGCGATGTCCTGAAAGTAATGCAAGAGTTAATATTCTGTCCGGAGGAGAACGAAGAAGAGTTGCATTATGCCGCTTACTTTTACAGCAGCCCGATATTTTACTTCTCGATGAACCTACAAATCACCTTGACGCCGAATCGGTTCAATGGCTTGAAACAACATTGAAGCAGTACAAAGGCACCGTAATCTGCATAACACACGACCGTTATTTTCTTGATAATGTTGCCGGGTGGATCCTTGAACTCGACAGGGGAGAAGGAATACCCTGGAAAGGCAATTATTCTTCATGGCTTGAACAAAAAACAAAGAGGCTTGAGTCAGAGGAAAAAGGAAATGTCAAAAGGAGGAAGATACTTGAAAGGGAACTTGAATGGGTAAGAATGTCGCCAAAAGCCCGCCATGCAAAATCAAAGGCAAGGCTGGGCGCTTATGAGAATCTTCTTAATCAGGATGTGAAGCAGAAGGAAGATAAGCTTGAAATATTCATTCCGAACGGCCCCAGGCTCGGCGATAAAGTTATTGAAGCCCGTTCGGTCACAAAATTATTTGATGATAAAGTGCTTTTCGAAGACCTTGAATTCAGCTTGCCACCAAACGGAATTGTTGGTGTAATCGGGCCTAATGGTGCAGGGAAGACAACTCTTTTCAGAATGATAATGGGACAGGAACAAGCTTCAAAAGGAACATTTAATATTGGCGGTACAGTTACACTCGGATATGTTGACCAGGCACATTCTGCTATCGATCCCGCAAAAACAGTATACGAAGTTATATCAGGAGGCCAGAACGATGTTATGGTTGGAAACCGGCTTGTGAATGCAAGAGCCTATGTTGCCCGCTTTAATTTTACGGGTGCCGACCAGGAAAAGAAATGTGGTGTCCTTTCCGGGGGGGAAAGAAACAGGCTGCATCTTGCCCTTACATTGAAATCAGGGGCAAATGTTCTTCTTCTCGATGAACCCACTAACGATATAGATGTTAATACTCTGAGAGCGCTTGAAGAAGGTCTTGAGAATTTTGCAGGTTGTGCGGTTATTATTTCCCATGACAGGTGGTTTCTCGACAGAGTTACAACTCATATGCTGGCCTTTGAAGGCAACTCAAAAGTTGTATGGTTCGAGGGAAATTATTCAGACTACGAAGAGAATTATAAAAAGAGGGTTACTGATACAACTCCGGCCAGGATAAAGTACAAGAAACTTGTATAGAAGCAACAGTTGCATAAGATTGCTTCGCTTCGCTTGTAATGACAGTGGTTATTAAGTAAAGATCCTATCACGTTAAAGAGAAGGGATGGGTTAAAAAATCAGAGAGAATAGATAAAAGACAACAGATAAAAGTCCAAAGATTTCAGATTAAAATCAGATGTATTCCGGAAACTCCATGCACTCAGAAGATAATAAAATAAAAAGCCGGAAAAAGCGTTAAGGACATGCCATGAGGAAAACTTTGGCACGGAATTTATTTTAAGGATTAGGGTTATAAAAAAACAGATTTAAAGAAACATTGAATCAAAATTAAAACATGTTATCTGAATGAAAACCAGCAATATATTATCTTCTGTCTCAGCGTTTGTCATCATTTTATTGTCAGTGCAATCTTCCCGCGGTGCAGATGTATCAAGAGATTCCCTGAATATGGCTTTGTTTGGCAAAGTTTATATCTACAACCGTACAACAACTCCTAAGAATGTTATTCTGATGATTTCAGGTGATGCCGGCTGGAACTCAGGTCTAATCGGGTTTTCCCAGACATTTTCCGAGATGAATGCGCTTGTTATCGGAGTTGATATCCTGGAGTATTTTAAGGACCTAAGGCAAAGCACTGTTGAATGCTATAATGTTGCGGCAGATTTTGCTCAGCTGGCTGCCGCAGTGGAAAAGAAATATGATTTCCCAGATTATATTCCTCCCGTGCTTATGGGATACTCAAGCGGGGCAACACTGGTTTATGCAATACTTGCTCAGGAACGGCTTGGAACATTTATCGGAGGAATTTCCGTCGGTTTTTGTCCCGACATCGATCTGCCCAAAATGCTTTGTGAGCTTAATGGCCTTACTGTTACAGCAGATATTCCCGGGAAAAGATATATTCTTCAACCCGATGACAAACTTGGCTATCAATGGATAGTACTTGACGGGAAGTTAGATAAGATTTGCAGCTATCCGGCTGTTGAGGATTTTGTGTCAAAAACAAAAAACGCGGAGTTAATCACATTGCCAAAAGTAGGCCATGGTTTTTCAAAGTTGAGCGATTTTATGCCGCAATGGAAAGATGCCTACACCCGCTTAAACGCAAAATATGAGAAGGAAAAACCTCCCATAGTTGATATTGGTCAGGTTAAGAACCTCCCTGTAGTTATTACAAATTCCAAAATCAGAGACTTCCAGGCGCCTGCGGTATTGTTGATTTCCGGTGATGGCGGCTGGTATGGTTTTGAGCAGTCAATCGCCGACAATTTTGCAAATCAGGGAATTCCTACAATTGGACTGGATTCAAGGAAATATTTCTGGACCAGGCGCACACCTGAGGAGACCGCTTCAGACATAGCTAAAGCTCTCAATTTTTACGGCAAGGAATGGGGAAGGAATAAGTTCATTCTGATTGGTTATTCCCTGGGAGCTGAACTGGTTCCTTTTATCGTAAACAGGTTACCTGACGAGATAAAAACCAAAATTGAATCCGTTGTCCTTTTATCTCCTGCCACAAATACCGATTTTGAGATACATATTTCAAACATGATTGGAATTGGCAACCGGCAGAATACCTATTATACTATCGATGAGATCACAAAGTTGAAGAGCTTCACCACCCTGATCATTTTTGGTGAGGGGGAGAAAACTCAAATCCCCGATTTACTGAAAGGTACTTCGATCATCATCAGGAAGCTACCCGGTGATCATCATTATAAATTCAACCTGCCGCTGATAATGCAGACTATGAAAGAGAGTAAAGTATTCTGAAAATCTTAACTTTGGATTACTTATGTCAATGACAGAAGATAACGCATCGGCTTCCATCAGGAACTTTTTTAAAGAAAAAGTTTTCATTTTTCTTAATGAGAACGCGAAGCTGATTACACAGTTCCTTTTTACCGCCCTGTTTATCATTCTGGCAGCCTGGTTCACCTTTCACCAGAAACACGAATTGTTTACAGTCAGGAATATCCTTTCTAATGCAAAAAGGGAATGGATAATTGCCGGAATAGGGCTTGTTTTCTTTTATATTTTTATCCAGGGCGCGATGTATGTGACATCTTTTGCTTCTATTGGTACGCGTCTGACTCTATGGGATGCCATTATTCTTTTTTTGAAACGCAACTTCATTAGTGTTTTTCTACCGGCTGGTGCAGTTTCTTCCCTGGCATTCTTCAGCAATGAAATAGAAAAGAAAGGGATCACCAGAACACAGGCGTACTTTGCCTCATCTATCTATGCCTTTGTTGGTATATTGTCGGTGGTTATTGTGGCGATTCCGGCTTTCCTGTTTGTTGTATCGGGAGGTAGCTTAGGAATGGGAAAATGGTATGCTCTAAGCGGGATTATCCTTATTTTGCTTTTGTTTATTTATATCTATTATTCCCTTTTGAAAAAGGGGAAACTTTATTCCCTGATCATAAAGCTTTTTCCAAAAGCAGAACTTTTCATAGAGGAACTGAAAAACAATAAAATCAACAGTAAACAATTTATTTACACAGTTTTGATCTCTACCCTGATTGAATTCGTAGGAATTGCACACGTTTATATTTCGATGATTGCCCTTAATTTTTCACCCTCCCTTTCTACTGCTATAATTGCTTATATAGTCGTGGTAATTTTTCTTATTATATCCCCTTTTTTGCGTGGATTGGGGGCGATAGAAGTTTCAATGGTTTATGTTCTTACACATTCAGGATTCACTAATGCTGACTCTATATCAATAACTCTGCTTTTCAGGTTTTTCGAATTCTGGCTCCCTCTGTTCACAGGTGTCGTAAGTTTTATGTTAAAAGTTGATAAATTGATAATGCGCATATTCCCGGCAGTTTTGATCTTTATTCTGGGAATTGTGAACATCATTTCCGTTTTAACACCTGCACTCCCCGAAAGGTTAAGGTTGTTGAAAGATTACCTGCTCGTTGATTTTGTGAGTTTTTCCAATAGTTTTGTATTTATCGCAGGGTTATTTCTGCTTGTCACCGCGGCTTTTATGTTAAGGGGTTTACGCACTGCATGGTGGTTTGCAGTAGCGCTGAGTATAATTTCAATATTTGGAAATATTGCGAAAGGTATCGATTATGAGGAAGCAACAATAGCATTTCTTATAGTCGGCTCTCTTATTGCCACAAGAAAACAGTATTATGTAAAAACAAATCCAAAGCTGGGAACGGTCGGATTGCAGACAGCAGTGTTAAGCATAGCGGCTGTAATGTTATATGGTGTAGTTGGATTCTACTTTCTCGATAAAAGGCATTTTCATATTGACTTTAATATTTTTCAATCTTTCAGGTATACCCTTCAGAACTTTTTCCTCATTGGAAGCCGAGATCTTATCCCTCACGATGCTTTTGCCCGCGATTTTATATACCTGATAAAAATCAGCGGTTTTGCTTCTATCGCATTTCTGATATACTCGCTTGTGAGACCGTATGTCTTCAGAATTACTCCCGAGGAGGAAGAAATTGCCCGTGCAAAATCCCTTACAAAGCAATATGGGAACTCTGCTGTTGATTATTTCAAAACCTATTCTGATAAATTGATATTTACTCCAACTGAGATTAATGCGTTTATTTCGTACCGTGTCAGTCGTAATTTTGCGGTGGTTCTTGAGAATCCGGTTGCAGAAAACAGGGAGGAGATGAAAAAGTGTATTGTCTCTTTCAGTAAATATGCTTATGAAAACGGGCTAAAGGAAATATATTACAGGGTGCCCAAAGAGAGTCTGCCTGTTTATAATGAATTATCAAGAAAAAGTCTTTTTCTTGGTCAGGAAGGCGTCGTTGATCTCAGTTCCTTTTCTCTTGAGGGCGGTGATAAAAAATCAATCAGGAACGCTCTGAATAAAATAAAGGAACAGGGTTATACGACACATGTGAATACTCCACCCCTGCGCGACGGACTGATGCAGAAACTTAAGGCTGTAAGTGATGAATGGCTGAAACTGACAGAAAGGGAAGAAATAATCTTTTCACAGGGCATGTTTGTCGAAAAAGAAATAAAGGACCAGACTGTAATATCTGTTGAAAACAGTGAAGAAAAGATTATTGCATTTTTAAATATCATACCTGACCATGTAAAAAACGAGGGTACCTATGATTTGCTCAGAAAAACCGCTGACGCTCCTAACGGAATAATGGATTATATTTTGCTGGAACTTTTTAAGTATTTCAAAGACAATGGTATACAGTACATTAACCTCGGTTTTGCCCCGATGTCAGGTCTGAATGATCCCCATAACTTTACGGAAAAATCAATGAAGTTTGCCTACGAAAAAATCCGCTCTTTTTCCCATTACAAAGGACAAAGGGATTATAAAGATAAGTTCAATCCGATCTGGAATGATAAATATCTGATTTATAGCAATGACTACGACCTGTTACAGGTACCTGGTGTGCTGACCCGGGTAATTAAACCCTGAAAATAATTTATAAATTATTCATGAGATCTTTAATTTGGAGAATCCCTTATTAGCCCTCGGAATTCCGAATGAATCTGCCTTCTGGCAGGAGAATGAGGAATCGCCAAAATGGAACATCTTGTTAATTATCGTACTTTCTAATTTATACGAAAATTATTGCCATTTTTGTATTACTGGTTTATAATGAAAAGATGAAACGACTTCTGGCTCTTGTGTGCTTGCTGTGTAGTTTGAATAAGCTCTCTTATTCTCAAAACTTTACAGACAGTAATCTTCCCATAGTAATGATAAATACTGATGGAGGTGTCGATATCCCTGACGCACCAAGGGTATTTGCCGACATGAAAATAATTTTCAGGGGAACAGGTCAGCGGAATTATCTGGCTGATCAGAACACTGCGCAATATTTAAATTACAACGGCCGCATAGATATAGAAATAAGAGGTTCCAGCTCGCAGACATTGCCAAAAAAACAGTTCGGACTTACAACTTACAAGACCGATAATGTTACGAAGGTCAATGTGAGTCTTCTGGGAATGCCTGCGGACAACGACTGGATACTTAATGGTCTTGGATATGAACCTTCTCTTATTCGCGATTATTTATGCTACAATCTGTCAAGAATGATGGGGGAATATGCAAGCAGAACCGTTTACTGTGAAGTTATGATAAATGGCTCATATAACGGACTCTATGTTCTCCAGGAAAAAATAAAGCAGGGATCGGACAGGGTAAATGTAATGAAAATTGCTACAACCGATAACACCTTGCCAAACCTGTCGGGTGGGTATATTACAAAAGCAGATAAGACGAATGCTGATGATCCGGTTGCCTGGACAATGTCGAGTTATCTGGGAGCTAATGATGTTACATTCATTCATGTGCAGCCAAAACCGGAAGATGTTACAGCTCAGCAGAACGACTTTATCCATACTGATTTTGAATTGCTCGAAAGTACAGCCTCAACAGGTAACACATCTTTGATAAACGGCTATCCTTCTTTGATCGATATCCCATCATTTGTTGATTTCATGTTGATAAGCGAGTTATCGGCCAATCCCGATGCCTATCAGTTCAGTACCTATTTTCATAAAGACAGGAATGGGAAACTGAATGCAGGACCGATCTGGGACAACAACCTGACTTTCGGAAATGACCTGTTTATTTGGGGTTTCGACAGGAGTAAAACCGATACCTGGCAATTTAGCAACGGAGATAATAACGGTGCCAGATTCTGGAAAGATCTTTTCGCTAACTCCCAATTCAGATGTTACCTGTCAAAAAGATGGAACCAGCTTATTCAACCCGGTCAGCCTTTAAATACTTCGTTTATAATAGCCTTAATGGATAAGACTATCGACACTATCAGCGAAGCCTCAGTCAGGGAAAATATGAGATGGGGTACCGAATCAAATATTTCAGCTGAGATAAATAATATGAAAGTCTGGCTGAAGCAAAGAACTGACTGGCTTACAGCAAATCTTGGATCGTTTTCAGATTGCAGCAATGTTCCCATTCCTACCCTGGTGATTACTAAAATCATGTACAATCCATCTGTTTCAGTTGACTTTCCAATCAGCAATGATGAGGAATTCATTGAAATTAAAAATACCGGGAATAAAACGGTTGATTTAACCGGAGTTTATTTTAGCGGAACGGGATTTGTTTATCAGTTCCCTGCATATTCGGAAATTTTACCTGGCTCAAGTAAAATACTTGCGAGTAATCCGTCTGTCTTTATGGCTAAATTTGGGATCGCTCCATCGGGACAGTTTACCCGGAATTTGTCAAACAAAGGAGAGAAGCTAGTCCTTGCAGATGCATTTGGAAATGTAATTGACAGTGTAAGCTATTCAAACCTTCCACCCTGGCCAAATGCCGATGGTAACGGATCTTATTTGCAAGTGATAGATCCTTTTTCAGATAATAGTATTCCATCAAACTGGATTGCCTCAACAAATTCTATAACATCTGTCAGTGAGACTGAAAACAATACTAATCTGAAGTTTTACCCGACTCCTGTAAAAGGCAATCTCAGTATAGAATACTCAGGAACAATTAAAAGTGTGGAATTGCTGGATATCCAGGGAAAATCAATAAGAAAAATCGATATTAATTCCGGAAACTATAAGCTTGACATGAGTTCCTGTTCACAAGGTATTTATCTGATCAGGGTAATTACACCTGACGGGAATTTTATCCAAAAAATTATTAAAAACTAAAGCCGCAGCTCTTAGTAGCACAACAATCTGATAAATTTTCTGTTTATAGGAATATGTCATTTTAGACTGGTAAACAGGTAATCAGAAAAGTTGTGATGTAAAGCTAAAACACGGAGCAGGCTTAAAGTCCATTGAGGCACTTTGTGTAATGCTTCGTGTACCTTTGTGGTAAAAGTAAAGACATTAACCGCTAAGGATCGCTAAGGACACACAAAGTAGCACTAAGGAAATGCAGAGAATATAATTTATTTATATAACCCCGCCACATATATTGAATGAGAAAGAGGATTTGTTTATTAATATTTATTTTTTCATCGGTTATTTTTCAACCAGGGTTTTCTGAGAATGATCCGCCTAAGACAGCTACAATAAGTGGTTTTATAAGGGATGCCAAAACGGGCGAAACTCTCACCGGCGCTATAGTTTATTCGAAGGAGATGCCCACAATTGGCATTACTTCAAATTCTTATGGATATTTTTCCCTTACTCTTCCTGTCGGGAAATATTCATTAATTGTACAGTTCCTCGGTTATAAAACCAAAATAATTCCACTTGATCTAAAAGAGAATACGAAGATATCTTTTGATATGGAGGAGGAATCAATCGCATTAAAGGAAATCACAATAACAGGTGAAAAGAACAATAACAATGTGGTTCAAAGCGAGCTGATATCAAAGATCGATATCAAGGAAATCCAAAATATCCCTGTCATTCTGGGCGAAAAGGATATTTTAAAGACCATACAGCTTTTACCCGGTGTAACGCCGGCCGGAGAAGGCAATGCAGGTTTTTATGTGCGTGGTGGCGGCGTTGACCAGAACCTCATCCTGCTTGATGAGGCACCTGTTTATAATCCCTCCCATTTGCTGGGTTTCTTTTCCACTTTCAACTCCGATGCAATAAAAGATATTACATTATATAAAGGCGGCTTCCCGGCAGAATATGGCGGCCGGTTATCATCTGTGGTTGATATTAAAATGAACGATGGCAATAATAAGGAATATCATGTTTCTGGTGGTATAGGGCTTATCGCTTCCCGTTTATCTGTAGAAGGACCAATTGTAAAAAACAAAGGTTCCTTCATGATTGCTGCCCGCAGGACATATGCCGATCTTTTTCTAAAGCTACTCTCGCGTAACGGACCTGATTCAATCGCAAGCAAATCGACTCTTTATTTTTACGATTTAAACATGAAAGCTAATTATCAGCTTACGGAAAAAGACCGGGTATATTTTTCGTGTTACCTGGGTAGGGATAATTTCAACCTCGGAGGTACAGTAGGTCTCAACTGGGGAAATGTCACCGCCACAGCAAGATGGAATCATATTATCAACGACAAGCTCTTTTCCAACACCTCTCTGATTTATAGCAAGTACAGTTATAATTTTAACGTGGCCATCGGCAATAATACAATGCATGTATTATCAGAAATTCAGGACTGGAACCTTAAAGAAGATCTTAATTATTATCTGAATTCAAATAATACAATCAAATTTGGTTTCAATGCCATTTATCATACTTTCGTTCCCAGTAAAGTCGACAGCACTGTTATTTTCCATGTGAAGTCCGTAGATAACCGTTATGCCCTGGAGAATGCACTTTACATTTCCAATGATCAGACAATTTCACCGCATCTTAAGGCAACTTACGGATTGCGCTATTCTCTTTTCAGTTCAATCGGGCCCGGAACAGTTTACTCTTATAACCAGGTTGCTGATGTTGTGGATTCTGCAATTTATCCTAAAGGGAAAATATATAATACGTATGGTGGATTGGAACCGAGATTGCTGATGAATTATATAATCAATGACTCAAGCTCAGTTAAAATTTCATATGCAAGAACCCGACAGTACATTCATTTGTTATCAAACACAACTTCATCTACCCCGTTTGACCTGTGGGTCCCGAGCAATATAAATATCAAGCCGGAAATAGCAGATCAGTATACACTTGGCTATTTCAGGAATTTTTCAAATAACATGTATGAGACTTCACTGGAAGTATATTATAAAACCCTTCAGAACCAGATTGATTACCGCAATGGTGCCAATCTGATTTTGAATAACAAGGTTGAATCGCAGCTGGTATTCGGAAAAGGATGGGGATATGGAGTTGAATTTCTGATAAGAAAAAAATACGGGAAACTGACCGGCTGGATCAGCTATACGTTATCAAAAGCGAAAAGGCAGTTCCCCGATATCAATGGGGGCAATATATTTCTGGCTAAACAGGACAGACCGAATAACATAGCAGTTGTAGGAATGTATGAACTGAATCCTAAGCTTACTTTTTCGGCAACCTGGATCTTCATAAGCGGGAATCCTGTCACCTTCCCAAGCGGCCGCTACGCAATCGATGGTAATATAGTCCCATATTATACCGAAAGGAATGGCTACAGGATGCCTGATTATCACAGGTTAGACATCGGACTTACCTGGCAGAGGAAAAAAACAGCTTCATTTGAGAGCAACTGGAATTTCTCAATCTACAATGTTTACGCCCGGGCTAATGCTTATGCAATAAACTTTCAGCAGGATCCTAACGACCCTACGAAAATGCAGGCAGTTCAATTATCTCTTTTCAGGTTTGTGCCTGCCATTACTTATAATTTTAAGTTTTAATAGGTGTAGAGAAATGAAAATAAAAATGAAAATAAGACCTGGAGTTGCAGTTGAATTTGTGTTAGCATTATTGATGTTGCTGGTCTTTTCAGGTTGCCAGAAAGTTATAAATGTTGATCTTAACGAAGCTGCACCGCATATTGTAATCGAAGGGTTGATCAACGACCAGCGGGGTCCTTATACAGTCACAATAAGTAAATCGGGGAGTTATTTCAATCAGCCTGTACTGCAAATGGTTTCAGGTGCACAGGTCATTATAACTGATAGTTTTGGTACTTTAGATTCTTTAAAGGAAATATCCCCCGGTGTTTATCTGACTTCCAAGACAAGGGGAATTTCCGGAAGAACTTATTCTTTAAAAGTTGTTTCAGAAAACCAGGAATATGATGGTTCTTCAACAATTCAAAGTCATGTGGATATTGATTCTCTGACGCTTGTAAAAAGCACCTCTCAGCGATTGGATCTCGGCGGAAACAACAGAAACCCTAATCATGTTGAAATTCATTGTTTTTTCAAGGATCCTGTGGAAAAGAACTTTTACAGGTTAAAAGTATTTAAGAATGATTCGATTAACACGCAAAGCTACAGATTATACGATGACCAATATACAAATGGAGAGGAATCCGAATTGCGTGTTGCATTTGCTACGGTTGGAGATACATTCAGGTTAGAGCTTTTATCACTCGATCAGTCAACCTATGAATACTACAGGACACTGTCGGATCTGCTTTTTACTAACCCTATCTTCGGGTCCACACCTGCAAATCCTAATAATAATCTAAACAATGGCGCATTAGGCTACTTCGGTGCGTGTGCCGTTTCAACACGAACGATCATTATTACCCAGGCGATGATCAATGCGGTAAAATAATCTTATTTCTTCAGGCTTGCCTTTGAAAAAATATAATCCGGAATTGCGACATTGAAATTAATCTCTTCAATATGAAATTCGGTTCCTTCACCTTCCTTCAGAATATCTTTAAAAAGCATTTTTTCAGGAAACCACCTTCCCTGTATCTGCTTTATATCAGATAGTTCCATTCTTTTCAACAGAACGCCGCTTTTCGCATAAAGTTCCTTCTTTAAAGGTATGTAGCGATCCTTATCAATCCACACTTTTTGCATCTGGTATGCCACATCGGCAGTATTTGCTATAAGTGTTATCACCCAGCAGGTCCGGTCATCTATTTTCTCTTCACCATCTATTTTACCCGTATAATGATTAAGCAAATGCGGATCTTCCATCATATCTTCATAGGATAAGTCTGAACCCATGACTGATTGTCTCAGCATATGCCCCGAGATCTGGATTATTCTGTCGGTTTCAGGTGAAAAAATCCATAGCTGGTCTTCCAGCTTGAGCATCTTGGTTCCCTGCTCACGGGGTGGAGACAGGTATTCAGTATAGGATTTCTTTTCACCAATGTTCCACGATTTGGATTCTACAGTCCTGGTATTTCTGGGGTTATGAATAATCATTTTTGAAGTAAATACCCTGCTGTTGGCCGACATATTTTTGTCTACTTTTTCTATTATCTCCTTTGCGGAAGGATTCTGTGCATTTAATGAAACACACAGCATAAATACGGGGATAAATAATTTTTTCATGCTTCTAATTCTTTAAATAATTGAGCTGTTTTGCGTTTGTAAATTCCTATCCCGGAAAGTGCTGTTCCGACTACTGTTGAAATTAATCCGGGAATAAAGCCTATAAAAAATGCAGCAGAGGTGATCCTTGCATGGAAGACTGCCGGCATTAAAATGGTGGCATTTTTCATCATTGAACTCAGATCGAGTCCATGATTTTGCATATAAAGTGACAAAATAACTCCTATTGTTGTGCCTATTAAAGAGCCAATAATCCCGATCAGTACGGATTCATAGATCATGGTTTTGTATATATGCGAATAGTCCTCCCCAATTGCAAGACGCGTCCCGAATTCGGTGTACCTCCTTAATCCGCCAAGCAATCCCGCATTCCACAGTACCAGCGACATTGATAAAACAAATATGAAAACTGCGAAAGCTCCAAGCGCTTTGATCTGGTCTATCATATTACCAAGGCTGTTCTGCTGACGCAGGGTTAACATAACGGGCGCATATTCATCTTTCGACGAAGGGAAGAGCTTGTTAAACCGTGTCACAATCTGGTTTATTTTCTCTTCATCATAATAATTTCCGGGAAGATAACCCACTATTTCGCCTGCTGCATTATTCATATCCAGTGCATTGCGCACATCTTTAATATCTGCAATAACTGACCCCTGGTCCATCGGACCTGTTCCAAAAACTATTGTGCCGCAAACAGTGTAATTATACATTGCCATGCTGCCATTCATCGTTGATCCGATAAGTGTTACCGTATCTCCCGGGTTCACTTTAAGTTTCCGGGAAAACTCTTCGCTCAGCAATATCTCGCCTGAATGAACAGGAAGTCTTCCTCTTCTGACGGATTTGTCGAGGTTGAATCTTTCTATTTCAGACCGGTCACCTGACAGCAAATCGATTCCAAAACCCATGGCCGGACCCTGGGTGCGTGTTTCCCCCTTAGAATCCGGGGCATCAATCAACCCGCCGAAATGAATTCGCTGTCCCCATTTCATTTCAGGAAACTCCTTATTCAACTTAAGCATAAGGGTATCGACTCCTATAAGCGCCAGATCGTTGGGTGTCTGATCTACATTTTTGGCATATGAAGCAGTCATTATCTTCACATGACCGGCATTGAAGTTCGCATTCAGTTCGACACTGTCGTTCAGAACCCCCTTCAACCAGCAAAACATAAAAACGGTAAGCATTACCCCTATTATAACTATTACAACAGGAAGGAGGCTACGCTGTTTATCTCTTAATATGCCTTTCAGCAAAAATCTTATCATTGTAATTTCCCCCTTAATGCTTCTGTTGGTTTCATTTTGGCAATCCTTCTTGATGGCAGATAACTTACTATTGTCGTTGTAAGCATGATAATAAGAATCGTAGTGATTACCAGTCCCAGGCTGTAAAAGGGATAGATTCTGTCTGCTACAGCCAGTCCAAAGCCTTTGCTGCCTCCCGGTATCGACATCCCATGGATAGCCTGCATCGCAAGCAATGGTATTCCATAAAGTGCTGCCAGAAGTCCGGCCATAACAGAATTAAGTGATCCCTCAATTGTGAAAAGACCTACAACCTGTCCGCGTGTCATTCCAAGAGCTATATAGGTACCAATTTCTTTCTGTCTCCTGAAGATCGACAATACTTGTGTATCAAAAATTGCAAGCATGGCGAGACTCAGCAGGATTATGTACAAAACTATGCCACCAACGGATTTCATTTTAATCAGGTCGGTGATGGATTTTAGTAGAAATTCATTGGTTTTGAAACTCCATCCTGCAACGCTGATATCCGCTTTTTGCTCTTTATTCCAGACTATAATAGTGGCTTCTCCAGGCATATCCATCATTTTCTGGAGCCGGTCAAGGGGAACCCATACCTGGCCCATGTCAACAGTTGGTACATCAGTATCAAATATTCCTGTTACTTTAATATTACCTGCGTCGAAAGTTCCGTGGACATCGCGCCACCGCAGAGTAATCAGGTCACCTGTTTTAATCCCGTTATCAGTTGCAGTATTCCTGCCTATTAATGCCGGAATTTCATCACCGTCTTTAGTGAATAATGAACTTGGGATTTTCAGCAATTTCTGATTTGAATTGATTCCCTTTATCAATATGCTTTGGATGCGGCCGCGCGGATAGATAGTTCCCTGGGTTATAAGAAAGGAAGCCAGATCTCCTTTTGAGATGAGGCTATCGAAAGCTGTGGGAATTCGGGCGTGTGCTTCAGTCAGAGAGAATGGATCATACGGATCATAGGAGGATTGCCAGTATTGGCCACCGCCCGTTTCCCAGCTGATTGTTTCGTTTTTTGCCTGTCTGTCCCATCCGTCAAGCAAACCCTTGTGCCATATTATTATCAGGAATGAGAAAGAGAGAACAATCACATTGAGCCAGGTTCTCATACCTGCCCCAAAAAGGTTTTTTGCTGCGAGTTTAAATAGCAGTTTCATAATTTTTTGAATTAATTATTCAGGATTTCATCCTTTGCAACTTTCCCGTCAACCAGTGAGATCTTCCGTCTCAGATATCCTATAACCTTTTCATCATGTGTAGCGAAAAGGAACGTTGTCTTTAATTCTTTATTCAACTGAACCATAGTTTTGAGAATATTATGGGAGTTTGCAGCATCGAGGTTTGCCGTTGGCTCATCTGCAAGAACAATCTCTGGCTTCTTCACCATTGCCCTTGCTATGGCCACTCTCTGGCATTCCCCTCCGGAAAGTTGAGCCGGTTTTGATTTCACTTTATCAGTAAGACCAAGCCACTCAAGTGACTCCATAACCATTTCCCTGCGCTGATTGTCGTTGAGCTGAAGTAGAAGCAGGGGAAATTCCACATTCTCAAAAACAGTATAAACAGGTAGCAGATTATAGCTCTGAAAAATAAATCCAAGCTTCGATCTTCTCAGAAGTGCAGCCTGTTTGACATTAAGATCGCTGATTGACTGACCCAGCACCACCGCTTTTCCTTCAGAGGGAGAGTCGAGAGAGCCGATAATATTCAGCAATGTTGTTTTCCCGCTTCCGCTTGGACCAACTACGCCTGTAAACTCAGCTTTTCCTATGGTAAGGTTAATACCGTTCAAGGCTGTAAACTTTCCTCCTGCTGTTAGAAAGTACTTTTTGAGGTTTTCGATTGAGATGAGTGTTGAATTTTCCATGATTATTATTTAAGGCTTTGTGGATTTATTTATACTAAGTTATATCACTTAAGAAATTAATTCTCTGGCTTTTCCTTTGTGTTACTTTGTGTTTTACTTTGTGTTCCTTTGTGTCTTTTGCCTCCAATCCCGCATGGCGGGACTTATTTCCGTCATAAGTCTAATTATTCTTACCTCCACAATTTATTCCCCCTTTAGGGGGATCCCGCGAAGCGGGAGGGGGGCCTTTCTTCATTTTAAAAATTAAATACTGCCATAATCTGAATTCCTTTTCCGGAAAACAGACTATTCCCTGATATGTTATTATAAATCGCAAATTTCTGTGGATTCCAGAAGAGAAAAAGATAGTAGGTCCAGTTATCGCTCTGCCTTTGCAGGTTAATAAACCGGTACCAAGATCTGTCGGTCCAGCTATAGTAAATAATGCTTCCGATTTTATTAATTCCAATGGGGTAATTTACAGTCAGCGATGAAAATGTCTGATTCAATCCCGCATCAAATACCTTTCCGGCATTGCTGTACCTGAAAAATTCCGATGATGCATATAATCCGTTTCCAAGACTGAATGTATAATCTATCCCGAGGGTAAATAGTTTCGTCCAAGGCTGGAAATAGGCAGAATCGAGTGTGCTGTGTGTGAGGGAATACTCAGCCCAAACACCTGGACCGATGTCCCATTTGCCATCAAGGCCGATCCTGTCTTCAGGGTAGCTTGCAGCTCCATGAATCTCAGCCGGATTCAAGACTGCCGCCAGATTGGCTGTCCGGTGATGGTACGAAAAAGCCACTTCACCTTTAGGCATTGGTAATTGTATGCGCCCTCCGAATTCGGGAATTTTTCCGACTGATGGAACCGTTTCCCAGCCAATTGTTTTATCGTTTCCCATGAGAACCCATAACCAGGCGTTTGCGTTGTTCCGGAAATAGTATCTGCCTAATAGACTGTATACCCCGGGTGTAAGCTGGAGCGGATCGCGAGGGTCAATCTGATCGAACCACATCAGCGGACGAAGGGTACTTGCTGAACCAAAATTAATTTTCTGAAGGCCGGCCCTGATCTCAAATTGTTTTGAGCTGAGGCGAATCCAAAGACGATAGGGTTTCAAACCATAATCTGAGCCGATGTTTTTCCAATCGGTAAACTGATAATCGAGGTTACTGTTAAAAGATAACTCAGAGTCAAATTTCAGATTATTCTTCCATTGCGTTCCGATAGAGAGTGAAGGGATAAATCTCGCGCCTGTCTCCCATTGTATAGGGTTGGAAAAGTTTAATCCTGAATAAGCATCAATCTGTCCCTTCAATTTGACAAAAGAACTATCCTGTGCATGCAGAGGAGCTAGCAGCAGTAAAATAATAATGCTTATATTTATTTTAAGGTTTTTCATTTATTTTTTCCCGTTCTTTCGGGGCATTATACCATAAAAAAAGAAGCTTATAACTTCAATAATCATTTGTTCAGGGTTCGGATATAGTCCAACCAGTTTCTGATCGGTGACCATTTCAGTTAAATTGTTAAGAAAATAAAGCATGAATTCAGGTTTAATGTCAGTACGTATTTCCCCTTCTTTCTGTGCTTCATGTATATCCTCAAGATAGATCCCGATCATTCTCTTTTTAATGTTTTCAATTGTTTCTGCTAATTCTACATCCTGATATTTATATATGTCATCAAGCAGTTCCTGGCTCATTTCGTGAGCATTGCTCATTTTAAGGTCAATAAGTTTTTTAACCTTTTCTTCATAGGGAATATCGCTGCTGTATATTTCTTTATAGGCTTTTATCCCTGATTCGAACATCTCTTCTATAAGATATTTTGCTATTGCTGTCTTATTGCTGAAGTATTTGTAGCAGGTCATCTTGCTTACTCCTGCATCCTGGCATATTTCGTCAATAGTCACTCTTCTTATTCCATGTTTCCAGAAAAGCGATTTTGCAGCAGCTGTAATAGCTTCAAATTTCTCAGATTTCTTTTCCATACATAGTACGAATAGTTAAAAAGTGTACAAATATAATATAATAATACAAATAACGTATATTTTGTATTTTTATATTTATAGTTGCTTTGTGGTTATTGCAGGAGTCCTTCGTGTAACTTCGTGTAATCCTTTGAGACCCTTAGTGGTTCAATGTCTTCCTTTACCACAAGGGGACACGAAGGGCATCACTAAGGTTCACAAAGGACTTTTTCAATAGTCTGAGAGGTAATAATATTTTAGATTATTATTTAATAACATCTGAAACAGTGCAATAGCGGATAAGAATATCTAAAAATCTAATTACTCTTTTCAGTTTTTTGTTTAACTTTAATATGTAATGTGATCGTGGAAGTCAGACAAAAGTATTGTATAAGTATATATTACAGTGCATTAACCATGCAAAACTTCTGTGACTGACGGGGCGAAAGCTTTCCCGGAGGGAGCAAAGCGCATAGCGCTTGAGTGTTCGAAACATTACTTTGAATTATAATTAACAATGACTTATTGAAAACTTAATGGTTTTGAACAATGAATCATGCTTATTAACAACTACTATTAAGACAAATATAGGGATTTTTAAAAACTAAGTGGTTATCAACAAAAATAAACATAAGTGTTTGTAAGTCAAATATATTACAAATATACTAATTTATATATATATTTATATTTGTCACAGCAATTAGCTGTGGACAAAGAATTAAAAAATATACATGCCAGAGATCTTCTGAAGTTGATTCCAGAAGATAAATTTGCTTCAATCATAAAGGATACCAATGTTGACTTCCAGGTAAAGAAGTTATTTGGCAGAACCATGTTCTTTTTACTTTTATACGGACTGCTTGATAGTAAAAGATCGAGTCTGCGAACCCTCGAACAATCCTTTAAGACACAGAAGTTTAAGGTGCTGTTTAAAATAGATCCGCTTCAACAAATCAAATACAACTCTCTTTCAGACAGATTAGCAACGATGAATGTTGACTTCTTCAAAGATGTTTATGAGATGCTCTATGATTTACTTTCAACTTATTATAATGAGACGGATCGTCTCTCATACAACATAATAAGGGTAGACTCAACAATGGTAGCAGAAGCAGCTAATAAATTGGAAAAGGGTATGATAATAGGTAATCAGACCAATAAAAAGTCAAAACAAGTAAAATATACCTTCAGCATGACCAATCTCTTTCCTAGTAGTGCAGAGCTATTTACTGATCAAAGTGACCTAAATGAGGGTGTTACAATACCGCAAGTAATTAAAAACTATATAGATAAAAGAGATAACAATGTTTTTGTTTTTGACCGTGGAGTAAAAAGCAGAAAAGTATACAACGAGCTTGATCAAGAGTTGTGGTTTGTTACCAGAATCGACCCTGGAGCAATCTATGAAGTAGTAGAGTCATTTGAGTTGGAGAAGAATCTGGTAGTGGGCAACCTTACAATAAAAAAAGATGATCTGGTCATACTATTTGATAAGCACCATAAAAAATCCAGACCATTTCGTCTTATACAGACTGAGGATAGCAAAGGTAAAGAGTTGTGGTTCATTACTAATCTCCTTGAAGATAAGATTAATACTATAGTAGAAATATATAAAAAACGTTGGGATATTGAAGTATTCTTCAGATTCCTAAAGCAGGAACTAAACTTCAAACACATATTCTCAACAAAGATCAATGGATTACAGATCATGCTCTACATGACTATGATTGTTTCGATGCTTATTCTTGTGTACAAAAAAGCTAATAACCTTGGATACAAGCTTGCTATGTTCCAGCTTTTTTACCAACTCGATGATATATATGGTGAAATGCTGGTGGAACGACTAGGTGGAGATCCCAGCCTTGTCTTTCGATAACTTCTTGATTTATAGATTAATTCTAACAAAACCAATTCAAACAAAACATGTTTTTTTTACACAATAAATAATGTTTCGAACACTCAAGC